>Ga0310810_10003628_pt1 | contig 16889 bp, 13 predicted proteins | sample NCmetagenome_FD_207641 | JGI IMG/M metagenome (GOLD analysis project Ga0310810, IMG submission 207641) | Soil microbial communities from experimental microcosm in Duke University, North Carolina, United States - NC | ecosystem: Engineered > Artificial ecosystem > Soil microcosm > Unclassified ... | reverse complement strand
CCTGCGAGCAGTGCCACGTGAATGGGGCGGCCAAGAAGACCTGGCAGCGTGTGGCCACCACCGCCGGACATCGGATCCATCTGGAGTCGGACTCGTCCGCGCTGAAGAACGTGGCCTGCCTGACCTGCCACGCGCGCACGGCGCATCGGTTCCAGCCGGCCGACACGACCTGCGCTCAGAAGGGCTGCCACCTGACGGACGAGGTGAAGATCAAACTCGGCAGCATGGCCGTCCGGTTCAACCGGGAGAACCTGGATCCCAACCAGGAGCAGCTCTACTGCAACTCCTGCCATCAATTCACCGCGGACGCGCAGTTCGTGACTAGGGACTCGGCCAGCAATACGCTCCGGCCGGCCCAGAAACAGTGTTTCGGCTGCCACGAAATGCGGAACCTGTTCGCGAACTTCGACCCGGCCAAGGATCCCCACGGCGGCAGCTGCGGGATGTGCCACAATCCCCACACCGACGTGAAGCCCACGGACGCGCTCAAGACCTGCGCAGATGCCGGATGTCACGCCAACTGGCGTAGCGTCGCCTTCCACGCGGGGAAGGCCCATCAGAAGGTGGCTCAGCAGTGTCGCACCTGCCACCAGCCGCACGCGGCCCGAGTGGATGCGAGCGACTGTACCGGCTGTCATAACGCGGTGAGACAGGGCGGCGGCCTCAAGAAACCCCCGCTCCCGTTCGATACCCTCAAAGCCCTACGCCAGAGCGTGCTGCCGATGCCGCCGCCGTCCGACAGCACGGCGGGGGAGGCGCACAGCCTGATCGAGCCGGGGCGCTCGCGGGGGCAAGGCGACGCCCCACTCCCCGACGAGTCGCCCGGGAGCCCGATCGCAGCAGCCGCCGCTCTCGCCGATACCTTCTCCCATCAAACTCACAAGAAACTCACCTGCATCACCTGCCACAGCACCACGTCCAAGAAGAGCAGCCTCACCTTCCAGCCGCCCCGCGGCTGCCAGATCTGCCATCACCAGCGTCCGACGAAATCGGATTGCAGCACCTGCCACAAGGCGGACGAGATCGAGCCGGCGCGGTCGGTCAACGTCGAGGTGACCGTTCCCCGGCAGACGCCGCACGCGCGCCCGGTGAGCTTCGAACACGGACGGCACGCCGACCTGGCCTGCACCGAGTGCCACGTCACCAAGGTGACCCTGGAACCGGAGCCGCCCATGGCCACGTGCCAGGCGTGCCACGACAACCACCACACCGCGGGCGTCGACTGCGCGACATGCCATCGCATCGAAGGGATCATCCAGGCCCACGCGCCGCCGGTCGACGCGCATCGGGCCTGCAACGAATGCCACACTGCCGCAACGGTGGCGGCGTTGGAGCCTACTCGGTCGTTCTGCCTCGCCTGTCACTCGAGCCAGGCCGATCACTACCAGCCGAAGGAGTGCACCGTCTGCCATCTGCAGGCCACGCCGGGTGAGTACCGGGCTCGGCTGACCGAGGGCGGATCGTGACGCGCGGACACCTCCGGTGCGTCTGGGTCGGCCTCCTTCTGATCGGGCTCCGCCCCAGCGTCGCGCAGGCCCAGGGCTACCGCCTGCGACTCGACTCGCGAGTGCAGCGGGTGAGTTATCGCGGCTCGGAGATGGACAGCGTCCGCACCGAGGACGTGGTCACCGGCGAGACCGGCGGCCCGCGGACTCCCGACAACTTCGCCGTGACCTGCCCTCCCGGCAGCGCCTATTGCTTCTACTTCCGCGGTGGACCCGAGCTTACCGGCGGACCGATGGTGACCACCGCCGACCTGACGCTCTGGGGCCTCGGGGTTACGGGGCTGAGCGTCCGAGTCAACGGCCGGCTCGGGCTCGACCTCGACGGCAACGAGACGTTCCCCGGGACCGAGCCCGCAGTGCAGCTGACCGAGGCCTACGCCGAGTACTCGCGGCCGCAGTTCACCGTCCGTGGCGGACGCCAGCTGCTGGTGAGCCGGTTCGGCTACACCGGATTCGACGGCGGGCGCGGGATCGTGCGGGTGGGCGAGAGCGGGGTCGAGGTGGACGGGTACGTTGGCTTCGGGCTCGCGCGGGCGACCGCGCTCACTCCCACCAGCCCGGCGCTCGACCCGCTGGACGAGTTCCAGCCGCAGAGCCGGCAGATCGTGGCCGGCGGCGCACTGGGGTATCAGGGGCGGCAGTGGAACGCGCGGCTGGACTATCAGCGGGAGGTCGACCAGGACACCCGGAACTTCGTCTCGGAGCGAGCCGCGCTCGCCGTGGAGGCCCGGCCGGCCCGGGAGTGGACCGTGGCCGCCGGGGTGGACTACGACCTCGCCAACACCTGGTTCGGCAACGCCGACGCGACGGTGCGCTACACCACGCCGCGGATCACCCTTACCGGCGGACTCCGGCAGTACCGGCCCTATTTCGATCTCTGGACACTCTGGGGCGTCTTCAGCCCCGTTCCCTATCACGCAGCCGACGGGGCGCTGTTCGTGCGTCCGTTCCGCGCGCTCGAGCTGCGGGCGCGGGGTGAGCGGTACGTTTACTCGGCCACCGAGACCGAGACCCCACTGGTGAACGTCGACGACGACGGCTGGCGGCTCGGCTTCGGCGCCACGTACAGCCTGGGACAGAGCTGGCGGTTCGACGCGGGCTACCGGGAGGAGTACGGCCCCGGGGCCTCCTCCCACGGCTTCGACGGCAACGTCACCTGGCTGCCCACCACGGCACTCTCGATCAACGCCTACGGGTCCACCCTGGACCGGCCGCTGGAGTTCCGCTTCAATGACGCGTCGGTGGACGTGTTGGGCGTCGACGCCGAGTGGAGCGCGGGGCCTCAGCTGCTACTGGCGGTCGGCGGCGCGCGGTACTGGGAGACTCGCGACCGACCGGATGCCGCCGCGTTCGACTGGAACCAGACCCGGCTGCATGCCAGGGTGACGCTGCTCTTCCGGAGCCAGAGTGACGTGTTCCGGCTGCCGCCAGCGCTGCGTACCCGTCCTCGAGCGGGCAGCCGGTGAGCCTCCGGGCGCGCGTCGGCCTGGCGCTGCTGATCGGCGTCCTTGCCAGCGGCACTGCGCTGGCCTGGGTGGCGCAGCAGCACTTCGATCACTGGCAGCATCGCGCGCTGTTTCCGTCCTGCGTCGGCTGCCACGCCGGGGCGGCGGAGGCGGGCGCCGCACTGTGGCCGGCGGCGGTGAACTGCGCCCAGTGCCACGACGGCACGGTCCAGAAGGCGGTGGACTGGGCGCCGCCGCCAGGGCCGCGCGCCAGCAATCTCAAGTTCACCCACGGGAGCCACGCGGAGGCGATCCGTCGGGCCAGGCCGGATTCCGCCCTGCAGTGCCGGGCGTGCCACACCGAAGCCGGCGCCGACCCCATGCAGGTGAGGCTCGCGGTAGTGAGGAACTGCCTCGACTGTCATGGGGTAAAGGCCGAGCACCTGGAGGCGCCGGACAGCGCGTGCGTCACCTGCCACGTGCCACTGGTACGGGCCGTCAGCTTGACGCGTGCCGACGTCGCAGGCTTCCCCGCGCCGGCGTCGCACCGCGCGCCGGGCTTCATCGAGCAGGGCCACGGGAAGCAGGCTCGCGCCGGCAAGGGCGAGGTCGCCGCCTCGTGCGCCACCTGCCACGCGCGCGAGTTCTGCACCGAGTGCCACGTGAACGCGCCCGAGGTGCAGGCCATTCAGGCGCTGGAGCCCGACGCCCGGTCGCTGGCCATCACGGCGGAGCTCAAGGCGCCGGCCAGTCACGCGGACCCGTCCTTCTACCTCCGCCACGGGGGGCCGGCCCGGAAGGACGCCGCTCGCTGCGCCACCTGCCATACCCAGGAGAGCTGCCTCGGCTGCCATCAGGCGTCGCCTACGGCGGCGCTGGCGATGCATGCGGCCGGGCCGGGCCGAGGGGCGGGCGCCAAGGTCGAGCGGAAGCGCCCGGAGTCACACGGAGCCGACTTCTCGGAGAATCACGCCGAGCTGGCGTCGGCCCGGCCCCAGAGCTGCGGGACCTGCCATGCCCGTTCGCAATGCCTGGATTGTCACCGGCCCAACGCCGCGGACCAGAGTCCCGGCTACCACCCCGCCGGGTTCCTGACCACCCACCCCGCCGCGGCCTACACCCGCGATCAATCCTGCGCCGACTGCCACAATCAGTCGCAGTTCTGCGCCAACTGCCACCTCAATGCCGGGCTTGGCTCCAAGAACGGTCTGCGGGGGGCGGGATACCACGACGCCAAAGCCAACTTCATGCTCAACCACGGGCAGGCCGCCCGGCAGAACCTGGAGAGCTGCGTCACCTGTCACTCGGAGCGGGACTGCCTGACCTGCCACTCCGCGACCGGCAGCCGACGATTCAATCCTCACGGCCCCGGGTTCGACCCGGAGACGCTGCGCCGGAAGAATCCCTCGATGTGCACCGCCTGCCACGGGACCCAGGTCCCGCAATAGCTACCCGCGCGCCCAGGCCAGCGCGGCGCGCACCGCCCGTCTCCACTCGTCCAGTCGCTGCTGCCGCTCCGCCGGCGCCATCCCGGGGTCGAAGCGGGTGAACCGGCGCCCGCTCAGAAAGTCCCCGGTGCTCTTCCAGACGCCGAGGGCGAGTCCCGCGAGCCCCGCCGCGCCCAGGGCCGTGGTCTCGACCATGTCGGGTCGCTCGACCGGCACGTCGACCAGGTCCGCCTGGAACTGCATCAGCCAGTCGTTGGCCGCGGCGCCGCCGTCCGCCCGGAGCGCGGGCACTTCGAGTCTCTCGTCGCCGACCATGGCCTGGAGCAGCTCCGCGCTGCTCTGGGCGATCGCCTCCAGCGCGGCGCGCACCAGGTGGGCTCGGGTGGTGCCGCGAGTGATCCCGGTGATCGTCCCCCGCGCGTCCGGCTCCCAGTACGGTGTGCCCAGGCCGACGAAGGCCGGCACGAACTGCACGCCGCCGGTATCGGGGACGCTGCGCGCGAGCGCCTCCGTCTCCGCCGCGGCGCGGACCAGGCCGAGCCCGTCGCGCAGCCACTGCACCGCGGCGCCGGCCACGAAGACGCTGCCCTCGACGGCGTAGGCCGGCTCGCCTCGTGGCCCGCAAGCGGCGGTCGCGAGCACACCCTCGCGGGCCGCCGGCACCTCCTGGCCCCGGAACACCAGGAGAAACGCCCCGGTCCCGTAGGTGTTCTTGGCCAATCCTTCGCTGCAGCATCCCTGGCCGAACAGAGCCGCCTGCTGATCACCCGCCAGCCCCGCGATCGGCAGCGCGAACCCCAGGTGCGACGCCTCGACCTCGGCCACCATCTCGGCCGAGCCGACGATGCGCGGCAGGCATTCCTGAGGCACGTCGAACAAGGCGAGCAGCTCCGGGTCCCAGATCCGGCGGCGGAGATCGTAGAGCAGCGTGCGCGACGCGTTGGTGTGGTCGGTCACGTGGGTGCGGCCGCCGCCGAGGCGGGCCACCAGCCAGCTCTCAACCGTGCCGGCCGCGAGCTCGCCCCTCCCTGCCCTAGCGCGGAGCTCGCGGTCGCGCAGCAGCCATTCCAGCTTGGTGGCGGAAAAGTAGGGGTCGGCGACCAAACCGGTCCGCTCCCGGAGCAGCCGCTCCGCGCCGCTCTCGCGCAGCTCGCGGCAACGCGCCGTGGTGCGCCGATCCTGCCACACGATGGCGGGGCCAACTGGCGTGAGAGTCCGCCGGTCCCACAGGACCACTGTCTCGCGCTGGTTGGTGATCCCGAGGCCGACGGGGCGCTCGCCCGCGGCGGCGACGGCCTCGCGCATCGCCTCGAGCGACACGCGGACGATCTCCTCGGGGTCGTGCTCCACCCAGCCGGGCCGGGGAAAATGCTGGGTGAACTCGCGGTACCCTCGACCGAGCACCTTCCCATCCTGGTGGATCACCAGCGCGGTGGACCCGGTGGTGCCCTGGTCCAGTGCGAGGATGCTGGGCATCAGTCGATGGCGCGGGTCACGTCCCGGGGCGCGAGCACGCCCCGATCGGTGACGATCGCGGTGATCAGCTCGGCGGGGGTGACGTCGAACGCGGGGTTCCACGCCCCAATGCCTTCCGGCGCCGAGCGCACGCCGCGCCAGCCGGTGACTTCCTGAGGGGCGCGCTCCTCGATCGGAATGGCCGCACCGTCCGGGGTGGCCGGATCGATGGTGGAGGTCGGGGCCAGCACGTAGAACGGAACGCCGTGGGCACGAGCGGCCAGCGCGAGCGGGTAGGTGCCGATCTTGTTGGCCACGTCGCCGTTCGCCGCGATGCGATCCGCGCCCACCAGCGCGCAGCCGACATCGCCTCGGCGGAGGCGGCTTGCCACCATGTTGTCGGTGATCAGGGTGCAGGCTACGCCCGCGCGGCTCAGCTCCCATGCGGTCAGCCGGCTGCCCTGCAGCAGCGGCCGGGTCTCCGGCACGATGACGTGGGGTGCTCGGCCCTCGTCGAGCAGGGTGTAGACCGGCGCCAGGGCCGTCCCCACCCCGCCGGTCGCGAGCGCCCCCGCATTGCACACGGTGATGACCGTGCCGCCGGCGGGCAGGAGCCCGGCCCCGTGGCGCCCGATCCTCTCGCACATGGCGCGATCCTCGTCCCAGATCGCCTGGGCCTCGTTCCGGAGGGCGGCCGCGAGCTCTCTCGGGTCTTTCACCGTCGCTGCCCGGCGCTCCATCCGCTTCAGCGCCCAGTGCAGGTTGACCGCGGTGGGGCGGGTGGCGCCGAGGAGCGCGATCGCCTGCCGCACGCGCTCGGGCGCGCCGCCCTCGTCGGCGGCGATGACCAGCCCCATCGCGGCGGCGATCCCGATCAGCGGCGCGCCGCGCACGCGCAGCGCGCGAATCGCCTCGGCGACGGCCTCGACGGTGTGGAGCTCGAGATAGACCTCGCGGTCGGGAAGCAGAGTCTGATCGAGCAGGCGGATACCCGCCGGCCGGAGCCAGTCGATCGGCGTGGGAAGAGGCATGCGACAAGATAACTCGCGAGCGCCGGACGCCGAGGGCGCCGGTTACCTTTCCCTCGCCGTCCGACCGGCGGGCGGCCGCGGACCCTTCAGCCCCCCAGGACCATGACCTACGAGAGCCTCCTCTACGAGGTGACCGGTGCGCTAGCGCGGATCACCGTCAACCGCCCCGACAAGCTCAACGCGCTCAACAAGACCGTCATCGGCGAGCTGGACCGAGCGGTCGGCGAGATCGAGCGCGATCCGGCCATCCGCGGCGTGATCCTGACGGGTGCCGGGCCCAAGGCGTTCGTGGCCGGCGCCGACATCGGGGAAATCGCCTCCCAGGGACCGGTGGACGGAAAGGCCCGGGCGATGGAAGGCCAGCGGGTATTTCGCCGCTTGGAGCGGTGCGGCAAGCCGGTGGTGGCGGCGGTCAACGGCTTTGCCCTCGGCGGCGGCTGCGAGCTCGCGATGGCCTGTCATCTTCGGGTCGCGTCGGAGGGAGCGCGCTTCGGCCAGCCCGAAGTGAAGCTCGGTATCGGCCCCGGCTACGGCGGCACGGTGCGCCTGCCCCGATTGGTCGGCCGGGGGCGCGCGCTCGAGTTGCTGCTCACCGGCGCCATGATCGATGCCCAGGAGGCGCTTCGGATCGGCCTGGTGAACCGAGTGGTGCCGGCCGAGCGCCTGCTGCCGGAATCTGAGCAGCTGCTCACCACGATCCTGGGCAACGGACCGCTCGCCATTCGGGCCTGCCTCGAGGCCGTGGACACCGGACTCGACCTGGGTCTCGACGAGGCGCTGCTGCTGGAAGCGAACCTCTTTGGCCTCCTGTCCGGGACGGCGGACATGCGGGAGGGAACGGCGGCGTTTCTGGCCAAGCGACCGCCCCAATTTACGGGGGCCTGAGGAGGCCGCGAGGAGACCCCGGTACGGCAATCTAGGTGCTTGCCGGGACTGCACTTTCCTCCCCTACCCGGCTATTTTTCCGCGATGCCAAACCAGTGGTCCGTCTGGCTCGCCGTCGCGCTGATCAGCGGGTGCGGCGAGCGGGACCGGCTGACCTTCGAGGGGCCTGGCGGCCCCGAGGATAAGACCCCGCCGGTCGCTCTTATCGACGACCCCGGGCAGGACACGGTAGTGGCCGAGGGACCCGAGTTTCTGGTCGGGGCTACGGTCACGGACGCGGGCGGGGTGGACACGGTATACGTGGATCTGGAGGGAGCCGATCACGAACTCCTCCCCCTGCAGGGCAACGGACTGGACACCGTGCTGGTGGGCATCCCGATCACCACGACGGGCAACCGCGGCGTGGTGGTCACAGTACAGGTATTCGGGGTGGATCTAGCGGGCAACCGTGGCCAACGGGCCATCCGTAACATCACGATCGAGTAGTGCGGCTCCGGCACCTCGTCGCCCGCGGGTTCCGCAATCTCGCCGAGGCCCGTCACGAGCTACCCGCGAGAGGAGTGGCGCTCCTCGGGGCGAACGCGCAGGGCAAGAGCAACTTCCTCGAGGCGGTCTATTACCCGGTCGTATTCCGGTCCTTCCGGGGATCGCAGGACCAGGCCGTCGCGACGTTCGGGGGACCTGGCTTCCACGTGGAAGCTGCGGTCGACGGTATGGATGGCGCGGACGCGGTGGTCACCGCCACCTGGCAGGCGGCCGGACGCCGCAAGCGGATCGCGGTGGACGAGGTCGAGTCTGAGCGAGTCTCCGGAGCGGTCGGGCACTGGCTGGCGGTGGTCTTTCTACCGGCCGACCTGGGGCTGGCCTCGGGGGCGGCGCCCGAGCGGCGGCACTACCTCGACCGGCTGCTCTCGCTGTCCGACCCCGCCTACCTGCGCGCATTGAGCCGCTACCGCGCCGCGCTGGCTCAGCGCAACAGCGCCCTCAGGCAGGGGCGGCCCGAGTTGGCTTGGGCGTTCGACCGGCCGCTGGCCGAAGCGGGCGCCGCGGTGGTCACGGCACGCGGCGCCTGGGCCGGGCCGGCGGCCGAGCGGTTCGCCGCCGAGTTCGAGTGCCTGGGGGAGCTCGAGCGGGCCTCTCTGGCCTACCGTGGCGCCGCGGAGCTGGGCGACCCGAGCGCGTGGGAGCCGGCGCTGCACGACGCGCGCGAGGCCGACCGCACACGAGGCATGACGACCGTGGGCCCCCATCGCGACGACCTGACGCTCCGAATCGGCGGGCGGCTGCTCAGAGAGTACGGCAGTACGGGGCAGCTCCGGAGCGCCGCGGTAGCGCTCAAGCTGATCGAGATCGAGACCCTGCGCGAGGCCCGAGGCACCGAGCCCGGCCTCCTGCTCGACGACGTCTTCGCCGAGCTCGACCGCGAGCGGCAGCGGCGGCTGGCGGTCCGGCTCCTCGGCGGGGCGGAACGCCAGGTGTTCCTGACCGCGCCGCGCCCCGATGAGCTGCCGCCGGGCCTCGAGCTCGAGGTGTGGCGGATGGCGGAGGGCCGGGTGAGCCGCGCGTGAGCGGGCCGCGAAAGCCGACCTCGCTGGCCGACGCGCTGGCCAGCTACCTCCGGCAGTCCGGCTTCTCCAAGCGGCTGCAGCAGGCGGGCATCATCGAGGCGTGGGCCGAGCTGGTGGGGCCGCAGATCGCCGCGGTCACCGCACCCGAGTCGGTCACCCCGGACGGAGTGCTGCGGGTCCGGGTGGCCACCGCCGCCTGGGCCAACGAGCTGAGTCTGATGACGCCTCGGATTCTGGCCCGGCTCAATGCCGGGCGTCAGGGGCGGGTGAAGGAGATCCGGTGGGTGCCGGGGATGGTGGGTGGAGCGAAGGGTGAAAAGTGAAGGCCGAGGCCAGTCCACTGAAGGAGACGCATGCCGAAGAATGACGCCGCCCTGATCGAGGGCACCGCGGAGTACAAGGCCGATTCGATCCAGGTCCTCAAGGGACTCGAGGCGGTGCGCAAGCGCCCCGGGATGTACATCGGGTCTACCAGCGAGAACGGGTTGCACCACCTGGTGTACGAGGTGGTGGACAACTCGATCGACGAGGCGCTGGCCGGTCACTGCGACACGATCAACGTGACCATCCACGCGGACAACTCGATCACCGTGCAGGACAACGGACGAGGGATCCCGGTGGACGTCCATCCCACCGAGAAGATCCCGGCGGTCGAGCTCGCCCTCACGGTACTCCACGCCGGCGGCAAGTTCGACAAGAACACCTACAAGGTGTCGGGCGGCCTCCACGGCGTCGGCGTCTCGGTCGTGAACGCCCTCTCCGAGCGGCTGGAAGCGGTCGTGGACCGGGACGGGAACCGCCACCGCATGGCGTTCGTCCGGGGCAAGACGGTCAAGAAGCTCGAAGTGCTGGGCAAGGCCCGCGGCACCGGTACCACCATACGGTTCAAGCCGGATCCCGAGATCTTCACGGTGCTGGAGTTCCACTATTCCACCCTGGCCGACCGGCTGCGCCAGCTCGCGTTCCTGAACAAGGGCATCTCGATCACGATCAAGGACGAGCGCGAGGACCAGAAGAAGCAGGAGACCTTCTTCGCCAAGGGCGGCCTGGTCGAGTTCGTACAGTGGCTCAACCGGAACAAGAAGCCCTTGCACGCCAAGCCGATCGCGTTCAGCGCCACCAAGGACGACGTCGAGGTGGACCTGGCGCTGCAGTACGAGGACGGGTACAACGAGAACACCTTCACCTTCGTGAACAACATCAACACCCACGAGGGCGGCACCCACCTCACCGGCTTCAAGAGCGCGCTGACCCGGACCATCAACGACGTAGCCAAGCGGCGCGACTTCCTCAAGAAGGAGGGGTTCACCCTCTCCGGCGAGGACATCCGCGAGGGGCTCACCTGCGTGCTGCACGTGAAGGTGCGGGAGCCGCAGTTCGAGGGGCAGACCAAGACCAAGCTGGGCAACAGCGAGGTCGAGGGGATCGTGAAGACGGTGGTGAACGAGCAGCTCGGCAACTACCTCGAGGAGCACCCGCCGGTCGCGCGGAACATCATCGAGAAGGCGGTGAGCGCGGCTCGGGCCCGTGAGGCGGCCCGGAAAGCGCGCGACCTGGTCCGCAAGAAGAGCGGTCTGGAGAACGCCGTGCTGCCCGGCAAGCTGGCCGACTGCAGCTACGACGACCCGGCGCTCTGCGAGCTCTACCTGGTCGAGGGCGACTCCGCCGGCGGCAGCGCCAAGCAGGCGCGGAAGCGGGAGTTCCAGGCCATCCTGCCGCTTCGGGGCAAGATCCTCAACGTGGAGAAGGCCCGGATCGACAAGATCCTGAGCAACGAAGAGATCCGGTCCATGATCACGGCCATCGGCACCGGGGTGAAGGACGACTTCAAGCTGGAGGACGCCCGCTACCACAAGATCGTGCTCATGACCGACGCCGACGTGGACGGGGCGCACATCCGGACCCTGCTACTGACCTTCTTCTTCCGCCAGATGCAGGAACTGATCGAGGCGGGCTACGTCTACATCGCCCAGCCGCCGCTCTACCGGGTCGCCAAGGGGAAGGAAGTCTTCTACGCCTACAGTGAGGGCGAGCGGGACGAGTATACCAAACGGCTGTCGGGCGACGGCAAGGGGAACGTGAACATCCAGCGCTACAAGGGCCTGGGCGAGATGAACCCGGACCAGCTGTGGGATACGACCATGGACCCGGAGAAGCGCACCGTGCTCCGGGTGACGATGGAGGACGCCGTGGAGGCCTCGAACCTGTTCGACCGGCTGATGGGCGACGAGGTCGAGCCGCGGCGCCAGTTCATCGAGCAGAACGCGAAGTACGTGACTAACCTGGACGTGTGATCCCGGCCGCGGGGCCTGCCGTGCGAAGGGGGCGTGGCCATGGCGGCCACGCCCCCTCGTCGTGGTAGCTGGGCCGCAAGGCGTTACACCAAAACGCCTTGCCGCCACCACGGCCCCGTAGCCATCCTAAGATGTCGATTTCGATCTGCCCCGTTCGATGTGTAGGTGAAGGGAGCGGAATGACCCTCCCTGCCACCCTGAGACTTCTGGAGACGTTATGCGAGTCATGGTGATCGTGAAGGCGACCGAGAGTTCCGAGGCCGAGAAGCTCCCGATGACCGGCCACGAGGAAATGTTCGAGGCGATGGGGAAGTACAACGAAGAGCTGGTCAAGGCGGGGATCATGCTCGCCGGCGATGGCCTCAAGCCCAGCCGGTTCGGGAAGCGGATCCACTTCAACGGGACCAAGCGGTCGGTCACCGACGGGCCGTTCGCCGAGACCAAGGAGCTGGTCGCCGGGTTCTGGATCTGGAACGTACGGTCGATCGAGGAGGCGGTCGAGTGGGCCAAGCGGTGCCCGAACCCCATGCCGGGGCCGAGCGACCTCGAGATCCGTCCCTTCTTCGAGGCCGAGGACTTCTCCCCCGAGATCGCGGCGCAGGACAAGGCGCTGCGCGAGAAGCTCGGCCAGGCGGCCAAGTAAGCCGTGGTCACGGCTCGACGGCGAGGGTGTTTGGCACCCTCGCCGTCCTCCGTGCGCCTTCCTGGCACTACTGCACGTCGAGACTCACGCCCCGGAAGGTGAAGCCAAGCTGCACCGGATTGTCGAACCCCTGGTACCAGTATGTCGCGATCCAGGTGTCCGTGCCGGCGCTCGCGACTAGAGTTCCGAACCCGTCCGCCGCGTTCGACGCCAACCCGGACCGGGTCATGTGACAGGTGGAATTCCGCGGCAGAACCCCATCACCAAGCCCGCAGCTCACGTGGAACGTGTCCAGTCGACGCGACTTGTTCGGGGCGGTGAACGTCCCTCCCTGCTCGAGTCGGAGCTCGACCCAGACCTCGGACGTCTGCTGATGGCCGTTGGCGATATCGATGTTGTAATTGAAGCTGCCGCCCTCGAGGACCAGCGGTGACGGGAACGAGGTGTAGTCGGGCGACGCGGTGATGATCTTGCTCGGCGGGCTGCCTTGCCCCTTGCCCTTGAGCGCGGGGGAGGTGCTCGCGGTCGGGCCGTCGGACTCGCAGGCGGCCATGCCGAGGATCAAGGCCATGCACAACGCCGGCAGGTACGGTCGGGAGGCAAACATTGCGCAACTCCTGTGGGGGGTCAGGGTGGAGCCGGTGGATGGGGCTGGTACCCTGAGAATCGAAATCGGGCGGCGATTCCTGACATCGCCGCCCGAAGGCCCCCCATGCCCGTCCCAAACGGGCGATCGTCAACCTTCAGCCGCGACCCGCCTTACCCAGTCCGCCGCACCGGCCGTCCGATGATGATGGTGATGTTGTCGTGCCCGCCGCCATCGAGTGCATCCTGCAGCAGGGCCTCACACGCCTGCTTGGCCGACGTCATCGACAGCAGCCGCTCCCGGATCCGCTCGTCGCTCACGTGCCCCGTGAGCCCGTCGCTGCAGAGCATGCCCACGCTGTCCCATTCGGACAGCATCCGTGTCACCACCGGCGCGCTCTGCTTGCCCCCGATGGAGCTCGACAGCAGGTGGGAAAGCCGGCTGTTCTGGGCATCCGCCCGGGTGAGCACGCCGGCGTCGATGAGATCCTGCGCCATGGTCTGATCGCGGGACACCTGGGTCAGGATCCCCCGCCGCAGGAGGTAGCAGCGGCTGTCCCCAACCTGGAGGAGATAGCCGCGGGGCCAGATGCCGATCCACAGGGTCAGCGTGGTGGCCATGCCGACTCGATCGGGGTCGTCCTCGGAGTGGCGCCGCAGGTCTTCATGCGAGTGGAGGGCGGCTTCCTGCAACCGCTCCAGAAACGCGGAGTCGTCCGACACATCACTGGTCCGAAAGGCGCGAACCGCGTCGGTCACATACCGGGTGACGCGCTCCAGCGCCAGCCGGCTCGCCTCCTCCCCTTTGAGACCCCCGCCGACCCCGTCGGCCACCATGGCCAGGAACGCCAGACGCTCGGAACTTTCCTTCAGCACTCCTGGATCGGGCAGGCTGGTGTTGACGACGACGAGTAGCTTCTGCAGGGCGCAGATCGCGAAGTGATCCTGATTCTCCTTGCGAACCAGGCCGGGGTGGGTGAGGCCGTAGACATCCACCTCCTCGTCTCTCGGCTTCCGAGCGGTGGCGGGGTTGATCACGGTCGCGGTTGAGCTGGTCATCTCCCCGTTCTCCTAGCGATTCGAGGTGGTCGCCACGAGGCATCCTTCCCCAACTTACATCGCGATCGGCCTCCGCACACCGCCCGGACCCGCCGCGCGCCGGAAGCCCGGCATCCTTCCCGAGTGCCACCCTTGACCGTCACATCTTGACAATCAAGATGACGACGCTATCATGGAGCCATGGACCAGCCCAACACCGATCTCATCCAGGGCACGCTCGACATGCTCATTCTCAAGACCCTGAGCCTCGAGCCGATGCACGGATACGGCATCGCCCGCCGCATCGAGCAGGTCTCCCGCAGCGTCTTCAAGGTCAACCCCGGGTCCCTCCTCACCGCCCTGCAGCGACTCGAGCGCTCCGGCTGGGTGGACGCCGAGTGGCGGCAGACGGAGAATGCACGCCGGGCCAAGATCTACCGGCTCACCCGGGCCGGTCGGAAACAGCTCGCCGCCGAAACGGAAGACTGGGCCCGCCGCAGCGCCGCGGTGGCCCGCCTTCTCGGCGCGGAGGGCTAGCTCGTGTCGCTCTGGCGGCAGCTGAGCCGCGGCGTTCGGGTGCTGTTCCGCCGCAGGCAGGCCGACCGGGAGCTCGACGCCGAGCTGGAGCATTGGCTCGACCAGGCCGCCGCCGACCTGGCGGCCCCGGGGCTCTCCCCGGAGGAGGCCAGGCGCGCCGCGCGACTCCAGGTCGGCAGCGCCCTCGCGGCGCGGGAGGAGGTACGCGACCACGGGTGGGAAAGCGTGGTGGGCGGGGCGGCGGCGGATCTCCGGTATGCACTCCGGCGGCTGCGGAAGGACGCGGCCTTCGCGACCATCGCCGTCCTAACGCTGGCGCTCGGCATCGGCGCAGCCACCTCCATCTTCAGCGCGGTCAACCCGGTCCTCTTCGAGCGCCTGCCCTACCCCGACCCACAGCGTCTCATGACGATCTCGGAGGTCGGGAGCATGACCCCCCGGATCGACGTCACCTACGGGACCTTTCGCGAAGTGGCGCAACGGAGCCACGCGTTCGCCTCGCTGGCGGTGTTCAAGGTCTGGCAACCCACCCTGGGCGGCCTGGACATGCCCGAGCGCCTCGACGCCCAGCGGGTGACGGCCGGCTACTTCCGGACCCTGGGCGTTCCGCCGGCGCTGGGGCGCGACTTCACCCGCGCGGACGATCGGCCGAACGGCCCCAACGTCGTGGTCCTCGGCCATGCATTGTGGCGGCGCCTCGGCGGGGATGCCGGAATCCTTGGCCGCACCGTGACGCTGGACGACACGCCGTACACCGTCGTCGGCGTGATGCCCGCTGGCTTCGAGAACCTCCTGGCACCCTCGGCCCAGGTCTGGGCGCCGCTCCAGTACGGCGAGTCGTTCGCGCCCGACAGCCGGGCCTGGGGGCATCATCTCCGCATGGTGGGCCGGCTCCGGGCCGGAGTGGATCGCGATGGGGCGGCCCGGGAGCTCGCGAGCATCGCCTCCTCACCCCTCCCCGAGCTACCCAGAGTTCCCTGGGCCGATCTCAGCCTGGGCCTGGTGCCGACCTCCCTGCGAGACGAGGTGACCCAGGCGGTGCGGCCGGCGCTGCTCGCCGTCATCGCCGCGGTCGTCCTGCTGCTCGCGATCACGGTCGTGAACGTGACAAGTCTGCTGCTTGCCCGCGGCGCGCAGCGCCAGGGGGAGTTCGCGCTGCGGTCGGCACTCGGGGCCGGGCGAGGCCGGCTGGTACGTCAGCTCCTCATCGAGAGCCTGTTGCTCGCGATCCTGGGCGGCGGGCTCGGCCTGGTGGTCGCCAAGGTCGGCGTGCGGGCCCTCGTGGCGCTGAGCCCGGCAGGCCTGCCACGAATCGATGCCGTTCACGTAGATACCGCGGTGCTGGCGTTCGCCTGTGCGTTGACCGCCATCGTAGGGATCGGCGTGGGCCTCGTTCCGGCGCTCCAGGCCTCTGCACTCGCGCTGAGGTCCGGCGTGGAACGGACGTCCCGGCGCTCGTCGGGCGACTTCCGCCGCACCCGGGGATCGCTGGTGGTGGCCGAGGTGGCGCTCGCCCTCGTCCTGCTCGTGAGCGCGGGACTCCTGCTGCGGAGCCTTTCCCGGCTGCTCACCGTGGACACCGGCTTCGACGACGCTCCGCTGCTCACGATGCAGGTGCAGGTCACCGGCCACCGCTACGACGCGGACAGCCTGCGCTACGGACTCCTGGAGCGGAGCCTCGAGGCGGTGCAGGCCGTGCCGGGCGTGACCGCGGCGGCGTACACGAGCCAGCTGCCCCTGAGCAACGACCTGGACATCTACGGCGTGCATCTCGAAAGCGAGGCCGATCCGGCGAACGACGGTGCGGCGCTCCGCTACGCCGTCACCCCCGCCTACTTCACCACGATGGGCATTCCGCTGCGCGCGGGCAGGCTGCTGGACGAGCACGACGGCCCGGCCAGTCCCCGCGCCGTCGTGGTGAGCCAGGCCTTCGCGAAGTCCGCGTTTCCCGGCGGGAACCCGATCGGCCAGCGGCTCCGGTTCGGCAACCCCGAGGGCGACTGGTACACCGTCGTCGGCGTGGTCGGTGACGTGCGGCAGACGGCGCTGGGGCTCACGACCGCGAACGCCGTGTACGTCACGCCCACGCAGTGGCATTGGGTGGATCGGCAGATGTCGCTCGTGGTTCGTGGGGCGCCGACTGCCGCGACGCTCGCTCCCGCCGTCCGGGCCGCGATCTGGTCGGTGGACAGGGACCAGCCGGTCATGCGGGTCGCCACGATGCGCGAGCTGGTGGAAGCCTCGGTGGCCGACCGACACTTCGCGCTCGTCGTGTTCGAGGTATTCGGGGCGGCGGCGCTGGGGCTCGCCGCGATCGGGCTCTACGGCATCCTGTCGGTCAGCGTGACCGAGCGCACCCGCGAAATCGGCGTGCGCACCGCGCTGGGAGCGTCGTCACGGGAGATCCTGGGACTGGTACTGCGGCAGGGGATGGCGCTGACCGGTGTGGGTGTCG
>Ga0310810_10003627_pt1 | contig 16891 bp, 13 predicted proteins | sample NCmetagenome_FD_207641 | JGI IMG/M metagenome (GOLD analysis project Ga0310810, IMG submission 207641) | Soil microbial communities from experimental microcosm in Duke University, North Carolina, United States - NC | ecosystem: Engineered > Artificial ecosystem > Soil microcosm > Unclassified ... | reverse complement strand
GGGAGTTCGCCGTCGATCTCGCGCGCCCGATGGACCTTGCACTCGAGCTGGATTTCGCAGGCCCCCAACCACGGCATTTCGGCGCTCCGCGGGCGAGCTCGCGTGCGTACGAGACCCCAGGTTCCGAGTTTCGTGGCTCGGTCGAGCGTGGCTCGAGCTGTAACTGCGAGATGATCACGCTCATCCCGCACTGCAACGGCACGCACACCGAATGCACCGGGCACCTCACCCGCGAGCGCCTGGACGCGTGGCGCGTCGTTCCGGCAGGCCTCGTGCCGGCAGTGTTGCTGTCGGTGGCCGCCGAAGCCCCCGGCGGGGAAGGCAGCTATCCGCTGCCGCAGCCCGGCGACCATCTCGTCACGCGCCGCGCACTGGAGCAGGCCTGGCCGGCGCAGTTGCCGTTCCACCCCCGCGCCATGGTCATCCGCACGCTCCCCAACGGGCAGGACAAGCGCGCGCGCGACTATAGCGGACAGACCCCACCGTACCTGTCGCAGGAAGCTGCGGAGCTGCTGGTGAGCCGCGGCGTGCTGCACCTGGTGGTCGATCTGCCCTCCATCGACCGCGCGCACGATGAGGGCCGGCTCACGGCGCACCGGCTGTTCTTCGGGCTGCCGCGCGGCAGTGTGCGGCTCGCCGAGGCAACGCGCGCGGCCGCAACCATCACCGAGCTCGCCTTCGTTCCCGAAGCGCTCACCGATGGCGCCTATCTTCTCGAGCTGCAGGTGCCGGCGCTTGGCGGCGATGCGGTGCCGAGCCGCCCGCTGCTGTACCCCCTGACGCAGTGCGCCGCATGAGCACGGCGCACACACTCGCGGCTGCACGCGAGCGCGATGCGCGCGATCCGCTCGCGGGCTTTCGCGAGCGTTTCGCGCTGCCGCCGGATGCCGGCGGGCAACCGCTCGTGTATCTCTGCGGACACTCGCTCGGACTCTTGCCGCTTGCGGCCCGCGCGCTGGTGAACGAAGAGCTCGAAGAGTGGGCGCAGCTCGCGGTGCAGGCGCACGAGCAAGGTCAGCGCCCGTGGATTCCCTATCACCAGAATCTGACCGCCGGACTCGCCGCGCTCGCTGGCGCGCGACCCGATGAAGTCATCGCCATGAACTCGCTCACGGTGAACCTGCACCTGATGCTGGCGAGCTTCTACCGGCCGCAAGGCAGGCGCACCCGCATCCTGATGGAGGCCGGCGCATTCGCCTCGGATCGGCACGCCGTGACTTCGCAGATCGCCTGGCATGGGCTGGACCCGCAGGACGCACTGCTCGAGCTGCCACCGTCCGCAGGCACAGCCACGCTGCCCGAGGAGCTCATCGAAGCGTACCTCGCCCGCCACGCTGGGCAGATCGCGCTCGTGCTGTGGCCCGGGGTGCAGTTCCGCACCGGCCAGGCCTTCGACCTCGAGCGCATCGCGCGCGCCGCACATGCCGCAGGCGCGGTCGCGGGCTTCGACCTCGCACACTCCATTGGTAACACCCCGCTCGCGCTGCACGCGGCGGACGCCGACTTCGCCGTGTGGTGCAGCTACAAGTATCTCAATGGCGGGCCCGGCGCGATCGGCGGCTGCTTCGTGCACCAGCGGCACAGCGAGGCCCAACCGCGCACGGCTCACGGCGGCACGCTGCCCGGCACGCGCCTGGCTGGCTGGTGGGGCCACGAGGAGCAGACTCGCTTTCTCATGGAGCCGCAATTCCGCGCAGCGCCCGGAGCCGCCGCCTGGCAGATCAGTAACCCGCCGATTCTGGCCGCCGCCCCGCTCATCGCCTCGTTGTCGATCTTCCTGCAGGCCGGCATGGAGGCGCTGCGTGCCAAGTCAATCGCGCTCACCGGTTTCCTCGAGGAGCTGCTGCAACCGCTCGCGCCCGAGGTGGAGATCCTGACGCCGCGCGACCCCGAACGCCGCGGCTGTCAGCTCTCGCTGCGCCTTGCCGCAGGTGAACGCCACGGCAGGCAGGTGTTCGATGCACTCGCCGACCGCGGCATGGTCTGTGACTGGCGCTCACCCGACATCATTCGCGTGGCTCCAGTGCCGCTTTACAACCGCTTCGAGGACGTGTGGCGCTTCGCAGGCGCGCTCAGCGAGATACTGCAGGCGGCCGCATGACCCTGCCTGCGCCGGCGCGGGTAAACATCGTAGGAGCGGGACTCGCCGGCGCGCTGCTCGCGCTGCTGCTCGCACGCCGTGGAATCGCGGTCACGCTGTACGAGCGGCGCGCGGATCCCCGCCAGTCGCTACCGGAACGCGGCCGCTCGATCAATCTGGCGCTCGCGGCGCGCGGGTTGCGTGCACTCGAGCGCGCCGCGGTGCTCGAGCGTGTCCGACCGCTGTTGATCGAGATGCGCGGACGCATGATCCACGAGCGCGGCGGCACAACCCTGCTGCAGGCCTACGGGCAGCGCGAGCACGAGGTCATATATTCGGTGGGCCGCGCGGAGCTGAACCGGGTGCTCATCGAAGCGGCCACGCGGCACGCGAACGTCACGGTGCGTTTCAACCAGCAGTGCCTGGGTGTGAACGTGGGCGCGCAGCAGCTCCTGTTCCGTGATGCCCTGCAGGCCGCTGCCTATCAGCTGCCGCTCGTGCCCACCATCGCCACCGATGGTGCAGGCTCGGCTGTGCGCGCCAGCCTCGCCACGGCAGGCCTGCTCGCGGTGCGCGAGGAGTGGCTCGACCACGACTACAAAGAGCTCACCCTGCCGCCAGCCGCGGCCGGCACACTCGAGCGGCATGCGCTGCATATATGGCCGCGCGGCGGCTTCATGCTGATCGCGCTGCCGAATACCGACGGGAGTTTCACCGCCACGCTCTTCCTCGCGCGCACCGGCCCGGTGAGCTTCGCCGCGCTCGCCTCGGCGGAGGCGGTGCAGCAGTTCTTCGCGCGGGAATTCGCCGACGCGTTGCCGCTGCTGCCGGATCTGCCAGCGCAGTTCGCCGCCCACCCGCAGGGCCAGCTCGGTACGATCCACGCGGCGCCCTGGCACATCGCAGGGGCGCTGCTGCTGCTCGGCGATGCCGCACATGCCATCGTGCCCTTCCATGGCCAGGGTATGAATGCGGCATTCGAGGACTGCGCCGAGCTCGATGCCCTGCTCGATGGGGCCGACAGCTGGTCGGAGCTGTTCGCGCGCTTCGAGCAGTCGCGCCGCGAAAACAGCGCGGCTATCGCGCAGATGGCGCTGGAGAACTACCTGGAGATGCGCGATACCGTTCTCGATGCCGGCTTCCTGCGCCGCAAAGCACTCGCCATGGCGCTCGAGCGGCGCTTCCCGGACCGGTTCATCCCGCGCTATTCGATGGTCATGTTCCACCCGGAGATACCCTATGCCGAAGCGCGGCGGCGCGGAACGCTGCAGGAGCAGCTGTTGCAGGAGCTGGACACCGCGGCGGCGGGGGCGGATTCGCCGCTCGCCGAGCGGCTGGTCCAGGCGCGGCTGCCCCCGCTGCGGGCGGAGCCGCCGGGAGCGCTGCGCCCCACTCACTGATTTGACCACGGACATCCGGGTGCACCGGCCGAGAGACCGGCGCGGCTTCCGGCGTCAGTGCTGCCGCGGCACCTCGGGAGCGTTGCGGCGCTCGAGGGTGACGAAGGTGAGCGGATACTCATGGCTTTCGTCCGCAGGCTGGCTGCTGTATTCGACGTCCGCCCATTGCGTCGCGTCGAACTCGGGGAAGGTGATATCCCCCGGGATGTCGGCGTGCACGTGCGTCAGGTAGATGCGGCGTGCGACCGGAAGCACCAAACGATAGATTTCCGCTCCGCCGATCGCGACCAGCTCATCGCTCGCGGCCGCCTGGGTCAGCGCCTCCTCGACCGAATGAACCACCAGCACGCCGGGCGCAAACCAGTTGCGGTCGCGTGTCAGCACCAGGTTGATCCGCCCGGGCAGCGGCCGGCCGATCGACTCGAAGGTCTTGCGGCCCATGAGTATCGGCTTACTGAGGGTGAAGGCGCGAAAGCGCTTGAGATCCTCGGGCAGTCGCCAAGGCAGGGAGTTGTCGCGGCCGATGACACCGTTCTGAGCCATGGCGACGATCAGCGAGATGAACGGTGGCTCGGCGCTCATGGCGGCGGATTATTGCAGATCGCGAAGCCGCAAAGTCAACTGTCTCCATCCAGACGCCGTGCCGGACCCGAGAAATCACCCGTCTCGATGGTCGGTCACTAACACGCTGCGCGCGTGAAGCGTGACTTGTCGGGGTGGCCGTCAGATCTCGACTGCGGTGTTGAGAATGACGACATCGCGAAACGGCATGCGGAAGAACTCCGCCGCCTGCGTGCTGTACTGCTGCATGCGGGCGAACAGCCGCCGCTGCAGTCCGCGCAGCCCGGTGAGAGGCCGGGCGCGGACCACGTGTCGGCCGACGAAGAACGAGCTGTCCTCGGTGAATACCCGCAGTCCGCGCGCCCGGCAGGCCTTGAGCGATTCCGCCACATCCGGAGTCTCCATGAAGCCAAAGCGCGCGGTCACATAGAACACCCCAGGGAGCACCTCCTCGATCTGCAGCCGCCGCACCGGATCCTGCCGCGGCGTGTCGGCGATCTCGACGTTGAGGATGATGACGCGCTGGTGCACCACACCGTTGTGCTCGATGTTGCGAATGAGCGCCGAGGGCACCAGGTGCGGATTGCTCGCCAGGAACACTCCGGTGCCAGGCACGCGGTGCACTCCGGCCACCAGCTTCGGCAGCTCGCCCCGGGGCACGGCCAGTTTGGCGAGCGCGGCGCGCAGCTCCAGCCGACCGTTGCGCCAGGTAGTGAAGATCAGACACAGGATCGCGCCCAGTGTGAGCGGGATCCAGCCGCCGGTCGGCACCTTGGTCATGTTGCCGGCCACGTATGCGAGGTCGGTCACCAGCAGCAACCCGAATATGCCGCCGACCCGCCACTTGGGCCAGTTCCACTGCGTCGCGGCGACGAAGGCGCCGAGCACCGTGGTAACGACCATCGTGCCGACGACCGCGGCACCGTAGGCGCCCGAGAGCGCATCGGATGAGCCGAAACCAACGACGAAGCCGCACACGGCGATGAACACCAGCCAGTTGACCATCGGCACGTAGATCTGTCCATGCTCGAGCGCCGAGGTCTGCAGCACGCGCAGCCGCGGCAGCAGGTCGAGGTGCACGGCCTGGCGAGCCATGGAGAAAGCTCCGGAGATGACGGCCTGAGAGGCAATGACGGTGGCGGCGGTCGCGAGCAGCAGCAGCCACGGCAGCACCGCGGGCGGCACGAGTTGGTAGAGCGGATGCTCGATGGGCTTGCCGAGCTCGAGCAGCAGCGCGCCCTGGCCGAAATAGTCGATGACCAGCGCGGGCAGGACCAGCGTGTACCAGGAGACCCTCACCGGCGTGCGGCCGAAGTGCCCCATGTCGGCGTACAGCGCTTCGGCACCGGTGAGCGCCAGAAAGATCGCACCGATCACGGCGAGCGCGACCTGCGGACGGTGCACGAGCAGCCCGACGCCCTCGAGCGGGTTGAGCGCCGCGAGCACCTGTGGATGGCGCAGGATTGGAAATATCCCGATCGCCGCGATCACTACGAACCACAGCACCATGACGGGCCCGAACAGGCTGCCGACGCGCGCGGTGCCGTGCCGCTGATAGGCGAACAGCACCGCGAGTACCAGCAGAGTGATCGGCACGACCGCCTGCTTCAGATCGGGACTGAGCAGCTCGAGTCCCTCCACCGCGCTCAGCACCGAGATGGCGGGTGTGATGAGCGCATCGCAAAAGAAAAACGCGGTGCCGGCGAGCGCCAGTGCGACGGCCACCTTGCCCCAGGTGCTGCCATGGATCAGCCGCCGCTGCGCGAGCGAGAACAGCGCCAGGATGCCGCCCTCCCCCTCGTTATCGGCACGCATGATGATGGTCACGTACTTGAGCGTTACCGAGATGGCGAGCGCCCAGAAGATGAGTGACAGCACCCCGAGCACCGCCCGGGCATCGAAGCTACCGGCCTCGCCCACCGCCTGTTGCAGGGCGTAGAGGGGACTCGTGCCGATGTCGCCGTAGACGATGCCCGTTGCGCCGACGATCGATGACACGGTGAGGCGGCGCGACTGATTCATGTGACTCGGCGAGGCCGCTAAGGCGCTCAGCGCTGCGGCGCACGCCGCGGGCTTTGCACTCTGTACTGCGGCGGCCAAAGCATGCTGCCGCGGCAGCGCTTGCTGCCGCAGCGGCAGGCGAAGATCGCATCGACATCCGGCGGGTCATCGGGCTCGCGCTGGATCTGATAGTCGTAGGTCAGCTCCGCACCCGGCTCGATGGCGCGCACCGCTTCGATGAACACGCGGCGGTCCTCGATCACCGACTCGCAGTTCGGATCGCAGGCATGGTTGATGAAGCGCGCCTCGTTGCCACCGACGCCGGCATCGATGACCGTGCGCTCATCGACGATGAAGAGGAAAGTGTGGGCGTCGCTGGAATCCTTGTCCTCGTAGCGGCGGTCAGCTTCCGCATGCGATACCCGCTCACCGAGATACTCGATGATGCGCATGCCCTTGGGGATGCGCTGCCTGGCGAACACGCCGAGGCCGTGCAGCGGCGATGCGCGCACCTCGATGGCCGGCCCGGCGCCATTACGCGCGGGGCTCATACCGCCACCGGTGCGCGGATCGGTGCATGGTGCTGGTAGTCGCGGAACTCGAAGTCCTCGTAGCGGTAGTCGAAGATGCTCGGCGGCCGGCGGCGGATGCGCAGTGTTGGTGCGGGCAGCGGAGTGCGCTGCAGTTGCAGCTCCGCCTGCTCGAGATGATTGAGGTACAGGTGACAATCGCCACCGGTCCAGACGAGCTCGCCGGGAATGAAGTCGCACTGCTGCGCGAACAGGTGCGTGAGCAGCGCGTAGCTGGCGATGTTGAACGGTACCCCGAGAAAAACGTCGGCGCTGCGCTGGTACACCTGGCACGACAGGCGCCCGGCGGCCACGTACAACTGAAAGAACGCATGGCAGGGCTCGAGCCGCATGTGCTCGAGCTCGCCCACGTTCCAGGCGCTCACCAGGATGCGGCGCGAGTCGGGATTGCGCCCGAGCAGCTCGATCGCGCGCGAGATCTGATCGATGTGCCGGCCATCGGCACTGGCCCAGGCGCGCCACTGCCGTCCGTACACCGGGCCGAGCTCGCCGTGCTCATCCGCCCACTCATCCCAGATGGTGATGCCATGCTCGCGCAGCCACGCCACGTTGGTGTCGCCGCGCAGGAACCAGAGCAACTCGTACACTACGGACGGCAGATGGATCTTCTTGGTGGTGACGAGCGGAAAACCCGTGCCCAGATCGAAGCGCAGCTGCTCGCCGAACAGCGACAGCGTCCCGGTGCCGGTACGGTCCGCCTTGCGCACACCGCGGGTACGTATGCGCTGCAGCAGCTCGAGATACGGCTTCATGAGGCCGCCGTCACCTGCGCGGCGGCGAAGTTGCCCGAGGGTTGGCGCGCGCGGTAAGCCCAGGCGAACATGCCGACGCCCACCAGGATCATGGGCAACGACAGCACCTGTCCCTCCGTCAACCAGCCGCCGGCGAGATAGCCGATGTGCTCATCCGGCACACGCACGAACTCGATCAGGAAACGTGCCACACCATACATCAGCAGAAACAACCCCGAGGGCGCGAGGCGCGGCCGCGGGCGCGAGGTGAACCACCACAACACCGCGAACAGCAGCAGGCCTTCGAGCGCCGCCTCGTACAGCTGGGAAGGATGGCGCACGACGCCGTTTACCCGGAATCCCCACGGCACCGTGGTCACCTTGCCCCACAGCTCGCTGTTGATGAAGTTGCCGATGCGGCCGAAGAACAGTCCGAGCGCCGGCAGCGGCGCGGTGAAATCGTAGACGTCCGCGGCGTTGCGGCCGCGACGCCACGCGAACAGCGTGAGCGCCACGATCACCCCGATGAGGCCGCCGTGAAAGGACATGCCGCCCTCCCAGATCTTCAGGGGATACCACGGGTCGGTCGCCCAGAAGCTGAGACCGTAGAACAGCACGTAGCCGATGCGGCCGCCGAAGATCACCCCGAGCATCGCGAAGAAGATCAGATCATCGACATCCTGCGGCTTCCAGGTGGAGTCCGCGCGTGCCGCGCGCCGCCGCGCGAGCCACCAGGCCGCGGCGAAGCCGAGCAGGTACATGATTCCGTACCAGTGAACCTTGACGCGACCGATCTCGAAGGCTATCGGGTTGAATCCGGGATAGACGAGCATGGGGCGGGAAGTTTAGCCGACCGCGCGTGTCGCGCGGCAGAAGAACGCTTTGAGGTAACGGCTTTCCGGAATCGCAGGGTGCAGCGGGTGGTCCGGCGACTGCCCGCCCGCCTCGAGGATCTGCACGAACCGCCCGCTGTGCCGGGCGGCCGCCTGAATGGCTTCGAGCAGCTGCTCGGCGGCGAGGTGATAGGAGCAGGAGCACGACACCAGCAACCCACCGTCCGCGAGCAGTGCGAGTGCCAGCTGGTTGAGCTTGCGGTAGGCGGCCTGCCCCTGCGGAATATCCTTCTTGCGCTTGATGAAGGCGGGCGGGTCGAGCACGACCACATCGAACTGCTCGCCCTGCGCGATGAGCATCTTGAGCGCATCGAAGGCATCCGCGCGCAGCGGCTCGATGGTCCTGGCGTTGCGGCGCGCGTTGGCCTCGGCGTACTCCAGGGCGAGCGCCGATGAATCGACGCAGCAGGCACGCACCGCCCCCTGATGGAGCGCGCTGAGCGCCCAGGCGCCGACGTATGAGCACACGTCCAGCACGCGCGCGCCCTGAGCAATATAACGTCGCAGACGCGCGCGGTTGGCGCTCTGGTCGTAGAACCAGCCCGTCTTCTGACCCTCCGCGAGCGGCGCAGCGAAGCTCAGCCCGGCCTCGAGGACCTCGACCTGCGCCGGCAGCTCGCCGAACGCCGCTTGCACCTCGTGTGGCAGTTGCTCGAGGTCGCGCGCGGCGGAGTCGTTCTTCCAGATGAGCGACTGGGGCTGCACGACACGGCGCACCGCGTTCTCGATCGGCGCGCGCAGCGCCTCCATGCCGGCGGTGGCGATCTGACCAACGACCACTTCACCGTAGCGATCGAGCACCAGGCCAGGCAACAGGTCCGACTCGCCGAACACCCAGCGGCAGTAGCGTGCATCGCCAACCCGCTCGCGCAGCGCAAGCGCCGCGCTCAGGCGTTGCTCGATGAGCTCAGCCGTTACCGGCTGCGCCGCATCGCGCGACAGGATGCGTGCACAGATGAGCGCATGCGGGTTGAGGTAGGCGTAGGCGAGGAAGCTGTCGCGATATGAGCGCAGCTCGGCCAGCGCACCGGGAACGAACTGTCCGAGCGGTGTGCGCTCGGTATCGACCTCGTTACTGAATACCCACAGGTGGCCGGCTGCGAGCCGCCGCTCCTCGCCGCGCTTCAGGCGCAGCACGCGTGCTTCGGCAGCGGCCGGTTGGGCTAGGGAAGGTGCAGGACGGGACATCGAATTTCAATGCGAGCGGTGGGGATTCAGAGTATACAGAAAGCACGCAGCAGCCTTGAGAGTCAGCTTTGCACCAGTCCCGAGGTCTTACGGAGAGCGCTTGGTAATGCCGTCTCACCGATGGAGCTGAATGCACTGGTGAAGTCACGCGGACGGCCTGCACAGATCCCATCTGTGTCTGGGATTTATCAGATTCGATGCCTGCGGACTGGCAAGATTTATGTCTGCAGCGCGGTGAATTTGCGAGCACGTTGGGATTTTCATCGTCGCGCTCTCGCCATCAACCAACATCACAATCCGCATTTGCAGGCCGCCTGGAATCTCTATGGCGAAGAGGGCTTCGAATTTTCAGTCCTGCAGTATGTGGAGGAGACGCAGCTTTTAACCATAGAACAATGCTGGATTGAGCGCACTGGATGCGTAAATCCAAATATCGGGTTTAACGTCAATCTGCATGCAACGAGCGGTGGAGAGGGCCTTGGACTCACGTGGGAGGGCTTTCGTGACCCGGACGGCAAGCCCGTAATCATCACTAATCTGCACGAGTTCTGCCGCCGCAAGCACCTTGACTTCCCCAGCATGCACCGACTGTCGAAAGGCAAGAGCAAGCTGAAGTCGTACAAAGGATGGACCCACGCGAATAGCGTCCGGCAGCGCGAGTTCATCAAGACGCATGATGGATTCATCGATCCAAATGGACAAGCCGTCGGACCCATTCGCAACCTCGCAGCGTTCTGCCGGGTGCACGGACTCGAGGATAGTCATATGACCGCTGTCGCCAGCGGCAGAATAATTTCGCATCGAGGATGGACACACGTGCGTGGTCGGAAAAGACTGCCAGCCGTGTTGCACAAGGGCTTCATAGCGCCGGGCGGCGCAGTGGTAAGGATCACCAATCTCGCTGCCTTCTGTCGCGCTCGTAGCCTGTGCCTGGTCCACATGCACGAGTTGAAAAGTGGCAAGCGCCCGAGTCACAAGGGCTGGACATGGAAGCATGACGCAGATAAGGCATTCGAATAGCGACGGGACCCCGAAGTACACGAATCATCTTGCTTCGGAGACAAGTCCATATCTCAGGAAGCATTCCCACAATCCCGTCGAGTGGTATCCGTGGGGATCTGAGGCACTGGAGCGCGCACAGCGCGAAAGAAAGCCGATTCACCTGAGCGTGGGATACAACGCCTGTCATTGGTGCTCGATATTGGAGCACGAGAGCTTCGAAGACGAAGCCACCGCAAAAATCCTCAACGACAACTTCATCAACATCAAGGTGGATCGCGAAGAGCGTCCCGACATCGACCGCATCTATCAGATCGCGCAGCAGATGCTGACACAGCGCAGCGGCGGCTGGCCGCTCACCATGTTCCTGACTCACGACGATCAGCAGCCCTTCTTCGGCGGCACCTACTTTCCAAAGGAAGCGCGCCACGGCCTGCCGGCCTTCAAGGACATCCTGCAACGCGTCGCCGCCTACTACCGCGACCATGCCGCGGAGCTGCAAAAGCAGAACGAGGCTCTGATGGCGGCTTTCGCGGAGCTCACTCCGAAGCCGGCCGGGCCGGAGAGCGAGCTCACCGACGCGCCGCTTGCGGCCTGCCGCGCGCAGCTTGCGCGCGGCTTCGATTCGCGCAATGGCGGCTTCGGCGGTGCGCCGAAGTTTCCGCATGCGGAGATGATCGAGTGGCTGCTGCGGCGCTGGCATGCGAGCGCGCAGGCTCCCGAGGCGGATCTGCAGGCGCTCTACATGGCGACGCTCACGCTGCGCCGCATGGCCGAAGGCGGCATCAACGACCAGCTCGGCGGCGGCTTCTGCCGCTATTCGGTCGATGAGTATTGGATGATCCCGCACTTCGAGAAGATGCTGTACGACAACGGCTTGCTGCTCGCCGCCTACGCGCAGGCTTCACTCGCGAGTGAAGATGCGTTGTATGGAAAAGCTGCCAACGAGACCGCCGACTGGGTGCTGCGTGAGATGCAGTCGAGCGAGGGCGGCTACTACTCGAGCCTCGATGCCGACTCCGAAGGGGAGGAGGGCAAGTTCTACGTGTGGGATCGCGAGCAGGTGCGCGCCGTCCTCACGGCGGATGAGCTCGCGGTGTTCGCGCCGCGCTTCGGTCTCGATCGGCCGGCGAATTTCGAGGGTCACTGGCACCTGTATGTGGCCGCTTCCGCGGAGGATGTGGCACGGCAGGTGAAGCGCACTCCGCAGGAGGTGCTGGCGCTCATCGCGGCGGCCTGCGCCAGGCTCTTGCCGGTGCGCGCCATGCGCGTGCGCCCGGCACGGGACGAGAAGGTCCTGGCTTCCTGGAATGCGCTCATGATCCGCGGCATGGCGGTGGCTGCGCGCGCCCTCGGCCGCGAGGACCTGGCAGTTTCCGCGACGCGTGCGCTCGACTTCATCCGTGAGACGCTGTGGCGCGACGGCCGTCTGCTCGCCACCTACATGGAGCGGCGCGCGCACCTCAACGCCTACCTCGATGACTACGTGTATCTCGCCGATGCGATCCTCGAGCTGCAGCAGGTGCGCTTCGACGCCGAGGAGCTGGCTTTCGCGCGCGAGCTGCTCGAGGTGGCGCTGCGGCATTTCGCGGACGATGCGGCAGGCGGTTTTTACTTCACCTCGGACGATCACGAGGTGCTGATCCATCGCAGCAAGAGCTTCGGCGATGACGCGACGCCGTCCGGCAACGGCATCGCCGCGCGGGTGCTGCTGCGCATGGGCCACCTGCTGGCCGAGCCGCGCTACCTCGCGGCTGCGGAGCGCACCTTGCGTGCCGCCTGGCCCGCCATCACGCAGTATCCCCCGGGACACGTGAGTCTGCTCGGGGCGCTCGAGGAGCTGCTGACGCCACCTGAGATCGTGGTGCTGCGTGGCGAAGCGCGCACCATCGAGGGTTGGAGTCACGCGCTCGCGCGCGGCTACGCTCCGCACCGCCTGGTGCTCGCGATCCCCGCCGAAGCGGCGAACCTGCCACCCGCACTCGCGGACAAGACTCCGCGCGCCCACCCCGTGGCCTACATCTGCCGCGGCAGCACCTGCACCGCTGCGCTCGATTCACTCGAGGAGCTCATGGAGCAGCTGCGCGCGCACGACAGCCGCCCTCAGCCGCCGCTGCCGCCCGCAGCGACGCCGCCGCCCGCTTGAGGGGGCGAGCTCGCTCAGTTACGACAGCAGCTCGACATTCCCGCCAATCGCGGCGGTGTTGATGGTCAGCGTGCGCTCGTTGGCGAAGCGCAGCAGATAGTGTGGTCCGCCCGCCTTCGGTCCGGTGCCCGAAAGGCCCTGGCCGCCGAAGGGCTGCACACCCACCACCGCACCGATCATGTTGCGATTCACGTAGGTGTTGCCGACCGGCAGTGCGCGGAACACGTGCTCGGCCAGGCTCTCGACGCGCGTGTGGATCCCGAGCGTCAGGCCGAAGCCCGTGCTGCGGATCGCGGCCAGCACCGCGGGCAGCTGATCGCTGCGGTAGCGCGCCACGTGCAGCATGGGACCAAACTCCTCGGTCTCGAGCTGGTCGAGGCGTTTGAGCTCGAACAGATGCGGCGGGAAGAAATGACCCTGCTGCGCGAGTGCCGGATCGAGCTCGCACGCATACAGCAGCCGCGCCTCGCGGCGCATCCGCTCGGCGTGGCGCGCGAGTCGCGCCCGCGCGGCTTCGCTGATCACCGGGCCGACATCGGTCGAGAGTTCCTCCGGCGGACCGATCTTCAGCTCGCGCATCGCGCCGATCAGCATGGCGATGACACGCTCGGCGATCTCTTCCTGCAGGTATAACACGCGCAACGCAGAACAACGCTGTCCGGCGCTCGTGAACGCCGAGGTGACAGCATCATCCACCACCTGCTCCGGGAGCGCGGTGGCATCGACCACCATGGCGTTCACTCCGCCGGTCTCGGCGATGAGCGGAACGATCGCGCCGGCGCGGTTGGCGAGCGTGCGATTGATCGTGCTGGCGGTCGCGGTCGAGCCCGTAAAGGCGACGCCCGCGAGCGCTGGATGGGTGAGCGCGACCTCGCCGAAGGGCGGGCCGTCAGCGGGTGTGAGCTGCAACACCGCAGGTGGAACACCTGCCTCGTGCAGCAGGCGCGTCATGGCATGCGCGATGAGCGGCGTGGCGGGCGCCGGCTTCGCGACCACGGCGTTCCCCGCCATGAGCGCAGCAGTGATCTGGCCGGTGAATATCGCCAGTGGAAAGTTCCAGGGACTGATGCAAACGAACACGCCGCGGCCGTTGAGCGCGAGGGTGTTGCGCTCGCCGGTCGGACCGGGCAACTGCTCGGGCGCACCGAATAGCTCGCGGCCGCGCGCGGCGTAATAGCGGCAGAAGTCGACCGCTTCACGCAGCTCCGCCATCGCATCCGGGAGCGTCTTGCCGGCCTCGCGCACCAGCAGGCTGAGGAAGCTGCTGCGCCGCTGCTGCAGCAGGTCGGCGGCCTTGAGCAGGCAGGCCGCGCGCGCCTGCGCCGGTGTCGCATCCCACTCGGGCTGCGCGGCGGCGGCCTCTTGCATGGCAGTGCGGATGTCCTCTGCAGTGGCGTCGCGCGTATATCCCACGACCCGGCTGGTGTCGGCCGGAGAGCTCACCGGTACTTTCAGCGCACGTGCCACCCGGCCGCTCAGTATGGGTCCGCCGGAATGGATTACATCGGCCTGCGCACCCAGTTCGGCCTCGAGCGCGGCGAGCGTAGCCGGATCGCCGAAGTCCTCGCCCGCCGAGTTGGTGCGCTCGGCGCCGTAGAGCGCGGCGGGCTCGCGCAGCCGTGAGGGTCGCGCAGGCTCGGCGGCGAGCGATGTGACTGGATCGCGCACGACTTCCTCCACCGGTATCTGCGGATTCATGAACTGATGAACGAATGAGGTGTTGGCGCCGTTCTCGAGCAGCCGCCGCACGAGATAGGGCAGCAGCTCCTCGTGGGTGCCGACCGGCGCATACACCCGCACCGGCGGCAGGTCCGGAAGCTCGGCGCGCGCGGCTGCATACAGAGCTTCTCCCATGCCGTGGAGGCGCTGGAATTCATACCTGGCATCCGGCGGCGCCAGCTCGAGTACTGCGGCCACGGTGTAGGCGTTGTGCGTCGCGAACTGCGGATAGAGCACATCCCGCGCCGCAAACAGATGTTGCACACACTCGAGGTAGCTCGCGTCGGTGGCGGCCTTGGAGGTGTACACGGGAAAGCTCGCAAGACCCCGCTCCTGTGCGCGCTTGATCTCGCTGTCCCAGTAAGCGCCTTTCACCAGTCGCACGCTCAGGTGCCGGCCGCACTCGCGCGCCAGCTGCGCCACCCAGGCAATCACCAACGGCGCCCGTCGCCCGTAGGCTTGCACGGCGAGCCCGAGTCCATCCCATGCGCGCGTGCGCTCATCGCGGGCGAGTGTCTCGAGGATGTCGAGGGAGAGGTCGAGCCGATCGGCCTCTTCCGCGTCGATGGTGAAGCCGATAGCCGACGTGGCGGCACTCCGTGCCAGCTCCAGCATGCGCGGTGCGAGCCGCTCGAGAACGCGGGAGCTCTGCAACAGCGTGTAGCGCGGCTCGAGTGCGGAGAGCTTCACCGAGATCCCGGAGCGCGCGTGAGTGCCCTGGGCCGTCTGACGCTGCAGCACCTCGATGGCGTGTGCGTAGGCCTGGTAATAGCGCTGCGCGTCGGCTTCGGTGCGCGCCCCTTCTCCGAGCACGTCGTAGGAGCACAGGGCGAGCTCGGGATCGTCCGCACCGCGCGCGAGTGCTTCATCGATGGTCTCGCCGACGATGAAGGCATGGCCGAGAAGCTGCATCGACTGGCGCAGCGCCGCCCGCACCATCGGCGCAATGACCGGTCGTGTGAGGCTCGCGGTGGAGAACTCACCGGCGAGCTCCCCCAGTACATCCGGCAACAGCCGTCCGGCGGCGCCAAGCAACGTGAAACCAGTGCGCAGCAGCAGATCGGTGTCTCCCGGCACGCCCGCCTCGCGGATCGTGGCGAGGCGCTCGGCGATGAGCTGGTCGGCGCGCTTGGGATCGGAGGTGCGCAGCAGTGCCTCGGCGAGGCTCATGAGCGCTTTGCCCTGAGCACTGTCGAGTGGAAACTGCTCGAGCATCCGTTCGACGAGTGGACGCGAGCGTTGGTCGGCGCGCGCCGCCTGCACCCAGCGGGCCGCGCGGACCCCTGCCCGCTCGAGCGCCTCCTGCGCCGGAGTGAGGTCGACGAGCGCCTCATCCGAGGCGTCGGCTTCCGCACGCAGCGTCGCCGCGCGCAGCCGCGTACGCAGTTCCATGAGCGTGCCCGGCCCGCTGGCCCGCTCCCTCATCCCGCTTACCGCCATGGAGTACCCGCCCATAGTAGTTAATTATGCTTATTCTACGGGTGTGCTTAGAGAATATTTATCCGTTTAAAGCGATTTAATAGTAAAATCGACTACCACATATGGCATCCAAGGGCCCAGCCGCCAGTGATTCGGCGGTGCATCGCTCGCTCGATCGCATCGACCGGCGGCTACTCGAGAGGTTGCAGCAGGATGGGCGCGCTGCGGTCTCGCAACTGGCGCGCGAGGTACACCTCACGGTCACCCCGACGCTCGAGCGGGTACGGCGTCTGGAGTCGGGCGGCTACATCGAGGGGTACTTCGCGCGGCTGAACCCGCGAAGACTGGGACTAGGGCTGCTCGCGTACGTGGAGGTATCGCTCGATCGAACCACGCCGGATGCATTCGACCGTTTCAAGCAGGCGATGCTCGCGCACGACGAGGTGATGGAGTGCCACATGGTGGCGGGTGGCTTCGACTATCTGCTCAAGGTGCGCGTGACCGACATGGAGAGCTATCGGCGCTTTCTCGGTGACCGGATCGCGGCGGTGCGCGGAGTGCAGCAGACGCACACGTACTTCGTCATGGAAGAGGTGAAGTCGACTCACCGCGTCATCGTACCCGAGTGATCCTCAGTGATGCTGACGGCCAGCACTTCAGCCACCGCACGCGCGAAATACTCGAGATTCTCGTGGCGCAGGCCGGCAATGTTCATGCGGCTGTCGTCGGTCATGTAAATATGATGGCGCTCGCGCAGCGCATGTACCTGCGCGGTGTCGATCCCGAAGAATGAGAACATGCCGCGCTGGCGCGCGATGAAGCCAAAATCATGCTGCGGGCAATGCCGGCGCAGCCGCTGCACTACCTCGAGGCGCAGCTCCTCGATGCGGCGGCGCATCGCCTCGACCTCGGACGCCCACTGTCGGCGCAATTTTTCCTCGGCCAGGATCGCCTGCACGATGGCAGCGCCGTGATCGGGCGGCATCGACCATATGCCACGTGCGATGCGCACCAGCTGGCTGAACGCCGCATCCGCCCCAGCGGATGATGAGCTGATGAGGTGGAGCGAGCCGGTACGTTCACGGTACAGGCCGAAGTTCTTCGAGCACGAGACGGCGCACAACACCTCGGGGAGCTCCGCGCAGAACAGCCGCAGTCCGAAAG
>Ga0310810_10003626_pt1 | contig 16891 bp, 15 predicted proteins | sample NCmetagenome_FD_207641 | JGI IMG/M metagenome (GOLD analysis project Ga0310810, IMG submission 207641) | Soil microbial communities from experimental microcosm in Duke University, North Carolina, United States - NC | ecosystem: Engineered > Artificial ecosystem > Soil microcosm > Unclassified ... | reverse complement strand
AAAATCGCTCTCGAAAAAACCACCGAGCCACCAGCCACCGAGCCACCGACCCACCTCATTGACTTTTCCACACCTGCTCCGTAACATCTCTCGCCCTTGAAAAATCCCCCACCGCTTTTCGAGTCTCGATGCAGCTGTCCGCGAAAGATGCCTGGAAGCGAATCCTCGATGAGGCGCATCGCGAACTTCCCGATCACACGATCCGGACCTGGCTCGAGCCCACCGAGGCCATCGCCCTCGATGAAGGCCGGCTGATCGTCGGGGCACCCGACCAGTTCGCGGTAGAATGGAACGAGACCAAGCACGCGGCGTTGCTCTCCAAGCTCGCCGAACCGGTCGTCGGCCAACCGACCTCGATCGTTTTTCGGGTTCACGAAGACCGCCAGAAGCGGCCCCAGATGGACTTCTTCGTCGCCCCGCCGGCCGCCCAGGCGGTGCCGCGGGGGGACGGTGACGCGGGCCGTGCGGCCGTGAATCCGAGCAGCCAGCCGCTCAACGAACGCTACACGTTCGACACCTTCGTCATCGGCAAGTCCAACGAGCTCGCCGCCGCGGCCGGTCACGCCGCCACCGAGTCGCCGGGCAAGACCTACAATCCGCTCTTCATCTACGGGGCCACCGGCCTGGGCAAGACCCACCTGATGCAGGCCATCGCCCACGGAGTGGTCCGGGGCCAGCCCGACACCCGGGTCCTGTACGTCGGCGCCGAGCAGTTCATCAACGAGGTCATCGAAAGCATCCACAGCCGGACCATGCCGGAGTTCCGCCGGCGCTACCGGACCGACGTGGACCTCTTCCTGGTGGACGACGTCCACTTCCTGGAAGGGAAGGAGATGACCCAGGAAGAGTTCTTCCACACGTTCAACGCCCTCTACGAGGGCAACAAGCAGATCGTCCTCACCTCCGACCGCCCACCCAAAGAAATCCCGGGGCTCGAGGCCCGGCTGGTGAGCCGGTTCGAGTGGGGCATGGTGGCCGACATCGGCCAGCCCGACCTGGAGCACCGGATCGCCATCCTCCGGAAGAAGCAGGAGCAGGACCACCTGGAGATGACGATTCCGGACGACGTGCTCCGCTTCATCGCCGAGCACGTGCGGTCCAACGTGCGGGAGCTGGAGGGCTGCATCATCAAGCTCCTGCTCTACGCCTCGCTCAAGCACAAGGAAGTGTCGATCGAGCTCGCCCGCGAGGCGCTCTCCGACCGGATCCGGCCGGGTGAGGACTCGCAGGCGCCGACGCGGGCGCGGCCGTCCATCAACAAGGTCCAGGAAGTCGTGGCCCGGCGCTGGGGCGTGACCCCGGAGGGGCTCCGCAGCAAGGCGCGGATCAAGACCCTCACCGTGCCCCGCCAGATCGCGATGTATCTCGCCCGCGAGCTGCTGGAGATGCAGCTGGTGGAGATCGGCCAGGCCTTCGGCGGTCGCGACCACTCGACCGTGATCCACAGCGTGGACAAGGTGAGCCGCCAGATGTCGCGCGATCGGACCTTCCGCGAGCGGGTCGAGCACGCCCGACAGGAGTTGTCCGCAGAATAATCCCCGCGTGCGTGGACGCGGTGTGGGCGATCTGGAACGCCGTGCGGAAATCGGGTTGGCATCCCCGCGGCCCACAGCATGTCGACACGGTCACGGATTGGTAACGCACGATGCGGCACGAGGGTTACCGGCTCGGCCCACATTTCCAGAGCCTCTACTACTGCTGCTAGTTCTTTTAAACTGGAAGAGTAGTAGTTGGATTAGCCTCATTCGAGGAGCGGCATGAAGCTCACCATCACGCGAGAGCAACTCCAGGAAGGGCTCGTGGCCGTCGCGGCCAGCGTGCCGGCCAAGACCACCCTTCCGATTCTCTCCAACATCCTGCTCGAGGCGACCAAGGACGGGATCCGCCTCTCGGGCACCGATCTCGACATCGCGGTGAGCACCACGGTGGCGGCGTCGGTGGATCAGGAGGGCGCGATCACCCTGCCGGCCCGGAAGCTGGTGGAGATCGTGCGCGAGCTGCCCAGTGCCGCCATCCGGCTCACCGCTTCGGGCGAGCAGCGGGTCACCATCGAGTGCGGACGCTCCAAGTTCCGTCTGCTGGGGCTGCCGCGAGAGGAGTTTCCCGCCTTCCCTGGAGTCAAGTTCGAGGGCGGCTGGCGGGCGCCGGCCAAAGACCTCCAGAAGCTCATCGCCCACGTCGCCTTTGCGGCGAGCACCGAGGAGAGCCGGCCCATCCTCAACGGTGTGCTCTGGGAGCTCAGGCCCGAACGGATGCGCATGGTGGCCACCAACGGGCATCGGCTCGCGCGGATGGACGTACCCACGCCGGCGTCCGGCGCGGGGTCCCAGGCCGACCTGATCGTGCCCCCCAAGGCGCTGGAGCAGATTCGGCGGCTGTTCGACACCGAGGACGACGTCGAGATCGCCCGGAGCGAGAACCACCTCGGCTTCCGGTCCTCCTCGACCCAGGTCTACACCCGGCTGATCGAGGGGCCGTATCCCAATTACGAGCAGGTCATTCCGCGCGAGAACGACAAGGCCGCCACCGCGGACAAGGCGGCCTTCGCCGCCGCGCTCCGCCGGATGAGCATCGTCGCCAGCGACCAGACCCACCGGATCCGCATGGCCTTCGCCAACGGCTCCTGCAAGCTGTCGGTCCAGACGCCGGACCTGGGCGAGGCCCAGGAAGAGATCACGGTGAGCTACGAGGGCGATCCGCTGGAGATCGGCTTCAACGCGGCGTATCTGCTCGAGATCCTCAAGTACATCCCGACCGACGAGGTCCGGCTGACCTTCAAGGCCCCCGAGCGGGCAGCCACCTGCGAGCCGGTGGGCTGGGACGATCCGGCCAGCTATCTCGCGCTGGTCATGCCGCTCAGACTGGTGGACTGACCCGGGATCAACGACTCCGCCGGCTCCGCGAGGGCCGGCGGAATCGTTTCCACCGGCGCCCGGAGCGAGTCGAGCAGCGAATCCACCCCCGGCGTCCATTGGATCGTATCGCCCGGCTGGGGCGGGACGTCCTCTTCCTGCGGCACCTCGATCCGCTCGCCGTGCAGCCGCCGCAGGATGATTTCCTGCCGGCGCCGCATCCGTACCGGCCGGTAGGCGGGGTTCGAGAGCCGGGGAAACGGGAGAGTCGCCGCGAGGGCGGCGGCCTGCGTCTCGCTCAGCCGTCCCGCTCCCCGCCGGTAGTAGCGTCGGCTGGCCGCCTCCGCCCCCCAGATCCCCTGCCCCAGCTCGGCCACGTTGAGATAGAGCTCGAGAATCCGGTCCTTCGACAGGGCCCGCTCCAGGCGGTAGGCCGTCACCGCCTCCTTGAGCTTGCGGAATGGGTTGCGCGAGGGCGACAGGTAGAGGTTCTTGGCCAGCTGCTGGGTGATGGTGCTCGCGCCCCGGAGCGCCTCACGGCGCTCCCACAGATGGCTCAGCGCCCGTCCCAGCTCCCCCCGGTCCGGCGGCGAGCTCCAGGAGAAGGCGGTGCGCCGATAGCCGACGGCGCGGCGGACCTCGTACCAGTCGATGCCGCGGTGCTGGCGGAAGCGGGCATCCTCCGCGGTGAGCACGGCCGCGACGAGCGGCGGGGCGATCGAATCGAGCGGAATCGGCCGGTAGCGAATCGGCCCCCCGGCGGCCGCCATGAACGCGGTCTCGGCGGGCCAGTGGCTCCGATACCAGAGCGGGGGTGGCCAGACCGCGAGGAGCCAGGCCGCGAACAGCACCGGCAGCGCGACGGCCAGCGCCACCGCCGCCGGCCACCAGCGCCGGCGCTTAGCGGCCGGCCGGCGCGGCAGGCGAGATGACGTAGCGGCTCGCGCGGGTGACCGGCACGGTCTGGCCCAGAGCAGGCACCGAGATCGTCATCTCGCCACTGTCGGTGCCCTGCGCCGACACCAGCGCGCCGTCGAGGCCGAGCTGATGGACTTCCTTGACCGTGCCGGTGGCGGTCATCTGCAGCTCCTGGTCGGCCTGGACCCGGGTGCCCGAGCGCGAATAGGTGCCCGAGCTCTCCAGCCCGATCGCCTTCTGCTGCCGAGGCCCCTGTTCCTCGGTGCCGGCAGCCTTGTAGGTGATGATCGAGGTCTCCGTGACCGGAAAGGCGTCGGCCACCACCTTCCGCTGGGTGGTGTCGGTCCATTCCATCCCCTCGCGCACCCCGCCCGGCGGCAGGGCGGGAAAGAGGAGCGGAATCCGGCTCCCGATCTCGTCGCTCAGGGTGCTGCTCCGGTTGGCGCTGAGGGCGGAGAGCTGGCCGCTGGGGCTCAGCGTTCCGGTCCAGACCGTCCCCCGGGCGGCGGCCACCGAATCCGGCGACACCGGCTGCCCGCTCTCCAGCGCGTCGAGCGAGTCGAGCGCCACCGACACGGTGTAGCCGTTCTGCGCGGCGCCTTCGGCCAGCGTCACCCGAAGGACGGCGACCCGGTCTTTCACCTGCTGCTGCACCGCCCCACCCTCGTACTGCAGGTTGAGACTGTCGTGGTGCTCCAGCCGGTAGCGCGCATCGCGCACCGGCTTGTAGGTGACCGCCGGACCGTGGCCCCCGGCCGGCGGCGCCGGCGCGTTGCCGTTCGGGGATGGCCCGGGCTTTGGCGTCGGCGTGCCCGGCGCGGTGCTGCCGCCCGAGGACGAGCATCCCTGAGCGAGGACGAGGCAAAGCGCGCCCGTGGCGAGCGCGGCGTGGCGGTGAAACGGCACGTTCATGGCAGGATCGAGACCTTCGTCGATTGCGTGATGGTGATCGGGACCGGCTGCGGGGAGAAGCTGCCGCTGAGCTGGAGCGCCGAGGTGATCTCCCACTGGCCGCCGAGATAGCGGCCATCGGAGCTCACCAGGTAGCTGCCGGAGCCGGTGCCGGTCCCGCTGATCTTGGCCGACCCCTGCGGCGTCGGCTGGCTGCCGTTCACCTCGGAGGTGTGGCTGGTGGCGATGCGGACGGCCTTCCGCGCTCCCTGGCCCTCATTGCCGGTGGCCTTGTACGTCACGACCCGGCGGACCGTCACCGTATCGGCGCCTTCGCCCGTCGTCGCCACTGCGGTGTCGGCCCAGCTCTCGCCCACCTTGAAGCCGGGGCGGATCCAGGGCAGGAAGTCGCTGAGCAGCCCCTGCACCTGCGCCGCCGCGGGATTCCCCACCGCCACCAGACGTCCGGGCCGCCCGCTGTGCTCGAGGTAGCCGCGGAACTCGCCGCCACGCGCGCTGTCCATCACCGAGGCCGGGATCGGGGCGGCGCTGTCGCCCTTCATCGAGTCGAGCACTGCGCGGACCGCCTTGCCGCCCGCGCTATCGGTCAGACGGACGGTGAGATAGCTGGTGGTCGTGAAGCGGATCACCTGCTTCCCCGCGCCGGCGCCCGTGGCGTCGATCTCCTGGTTCAGCGTCTGGTCGATCCGGTACTTGGCGGTGAGCGGCGGAAGGTGACCGCCCCGGCCGGGTCCACCGAGCAGCGGGGCCGCAGCGAGCGCGAGCACGAGGGTGACGGACGCGGTGGACGACATCGGGGCCTCAGGCGTGGGTCCGGGGTGGAAGGTAACCGGCCGTCACCGTTCCGGCACATCATGAAACGCCACGGCCCCCTGGATCGCTCCAGGGGGCCGGCGCCGGTCGAGCCGTAAGCCGAGTTCTGTTTCCCGGGGTGAGCCGGGAGATGGTCATCTGTCTGGGATGGCCGTCGCCGGCCACCTCGAGCAGCCTACCCGCGGCTGGCCCCTTGCCCTCGCGAGCTCGGGATCGGTGTGGGCGCACCTCGCCGCTTATTTGGCCTTGCTCCGACTGGGGGTTGCCGTGCCATCGCTGTTACCAGCGACGCGGTGGGCTCTTACCCCACCGTTTCACCCTTACCCCACGGTTGCCCGGGGGCGGTCTGTTCTCTGTTGCCCTATCCGTCGCCTTGCGGCGCCCAGGCGTTACCTGGCAGTCTGCCCGGTGGAGCTCGGACTTTCCTCGAGTCGGCCTCGCGGCCGGCCCGCGACCATCGCACTCGACCAGCGTAGTTAATCTAACTCATTGTGGGCAAATGGGCTACTGCGCTCGGGATGGCCGAGTCGGGATCACCCCTGGCCCAGCCGCGCCAGGCCCCGCTGGGCCTGTACGATGAACGGCTGCAAGGTGGCGTCGGCCGACTTCCACTGTGCCAGGGCCTCGCGGTATTCCTGCCGCGCCTCGGCCCGGCGTCCGAGCTGCTCGTAGGCGGCGGCGCGGAGCAGGCGGACCCGGCCCAGCATCCCCCACCGGGAGTCGAACCCGCCGGTGTAGAGGGTGGCGGGCTGGAAATCCTGCAGCATCCGGAGCGTGGTCTGATAGTCGCCCAGGAGGTAGTACGCCTGGGCGGCCAGGGGCCGGGTATAACCCGGCACGGACCATTTCATCATCCCGTGGCTCGCCGTATCGGGCTCCGCCAGCGCTTTCCGGGCGGCGACCGAGTCGCCCCGGCTCAGCGCCAGCAGGGCGCGGACCTCGCGCGAGAGGGGGTCACCCGACATCGTCCGGTACTCGACCAGGGCGCTGCTGTCGCCGGCCAGGCCGGTGAAGAGGCCGATGGCGGCGGACGCGCCGCTGTGGGCCAGATGCTTGCGCTTCTCCGGGTTCGCCATCCGGCCGGCCTCGGCGGCGCTCTGCCACACCTGGCGGAGCGACGAGGCCGGCGCCCCGATCGCCGAGTAGAGATCGCCCAGCATCACCCGGCGCCAGGACTCGTCCGTAGGCTCGTTGGGCTCGCCCGAGGCGTGCTGCACCACCTCGCGGCGCACCTGCTCGGCGAAGTCGAGCGCCTTGGCGGCGCTGGTGAGATCGCCTTGGTACGCGAACACATTCGCCGCCGCGGCGACGTCGCCCAGCACGGTCGGGGTGCCCTGATAGGGACGGAAGTCCTGCGCGGCCACCGTGTCGAGCGCGATCTTGAGCTGCCGCGCCGCCTGGTCCACCTGGCCCGCGGCGAAGCGAATGCGGGCTTCCACGAACGGCTGCTCGGGGTGCTGGGGCGAGGTCTGCCGGAAGCGATCGACCTCGGCCATGGCCGCGTCATACTTCCCCGACACGACGTAGGCGTTCACCATGGCGCCGTGCGCCCGGAGCGTGGTGGGCTGGGCCGATACCCAGCTCCGCGCGCTGGCCAGCGCCTCGGCCCGCGCCCGCCGCACCGCGAGCTGCACGGTCGAGTTGTCCAGCAGCGGCGTCCCGTCGCGCCGGAAGGCCAGGGCGAACGAGTCGGGAGTGATGAGGGCGTACAGCGGCCGGGCCCCGGCCGCGCCGCTCAGCATGCTCTGCACGTGATCGTAGGCCAGGGCGTAGTCCGGGTCGAGCTGGAGCGAGTGGTTGAACGCCCGGATCGCTTCGGTGAACTGGGGGCCCAGGTTCACGTGGGTAGTATCGTGGAACCAGGCCTCGCCCAGGCCGTACCAGGCGTCCGCGTCCCCCTGGTCCCGCGACAGCAGCTGCTGGTAGAGCGACCGCGCCTCCGCGTACTCCCCGGCGAGGAACGACCGATAGGCGTTGATCACCGTGCGGTCGTGAATCGGCAGGTTGCTCGAGAACGCCGTGGCCCGGACGATGGCCCGGGTGGCGATCGAATCCTCGGTGCCGGTGAGCCACCCTCGGGTGAGCGCCAGCTTGTAGTAGGCCAGGCCGAAGGTGGTATCGATCGCCAGCGCGCGCTCCAGGTCGCGCTCCGCTCCTGCCAGGTTCCAGCGGTTGAGCTGCTCCACCCCGGCGAGATACGCCCGGTACGCTTCCAGCGACGCGGTGGTGGAGCGCGCCACGCCCACCGGCAGCTCGCCCGGCGCGCCGGAGAGGTCGAGCAGCTCCGTGGCCAGCCGGTCGAACAAGGGTCGCACGTCCTCGCCCGGCCGGTCGTCCACCCGGGCCACGCTCACCCGGTTGCCGCTGGCGACGTCGTAGACCCGGGCCACGAGATGGAGCGAGTCGCCGGCCCGCTCGTAGTCGCCCAGCACCACGGTCCAGACGCCGGCTTCGCGGGCGAGCCGGCGGGCCATATCGAGACCGATCTCCTCGCCGGCGACGAGCTTGTGCCGGGCGAGCAGGTCGTGCAGCCGCTCGTGATCCACCACCGACAGGTCGTTCCACTGCGACAGGTTGAGCCCCAGCATGCTCACGCTGCCGTCGCGCAGCCACTCCACCGCGGGATCGCCCCGGAGGTTGTCGAAGGGGAGCACCAGGATCGAGTGCCGCGGATTCACGCCTGCAGGGGGCCCGTCGCTCCGGCGGGCCAGTCCGACCGCCGCGGCGATGAGCGCCACAGCCGCCACGAGAGCCGCCACGGCGACACCGCGCCGCCGGCCGCTCGGCGCGGGAAGCGGGCGCTCGCCGGCCATCGCCTGACGAAGCTCCTCCCCACTCTGCCATCGCTCGGCGGGGTGCTTCTCCAGCGCCTTCATGATCGCCCCGGCCAGGGGGCGCGGGCAGGCGGGGCAGATCCGATCGATCGGCGCCGGGCGCTCGGCGATGTGCTTGGAGACCACCACGCGGTTGGGACCCTGGAACGGCGGGTGGCCGGCCAGCATCTCGTACCCGACGACGCCCAGCGCGTAGAGATCGCTGCGGCGGTCCACCTCTTCGCCGGCTGCCTGCTCGGGGCTCATGTAGGCCGGAGTGCCGACCGCCACGCCCTGCCCGGTACTCACACTGCCTTCGGCTACCATGGCGCGGGCGATGCCGAAGTCCGCCAGGAGCGCGCGCCCGGTGTGCCGGTCGAGCAGGACGTTCTCCGGCTTCACGTCCCGATGCACCACCCCGGCGTGGCCGGCGGCGTCGAGCGCGGCCGCCACGTCGGCGACGATGCGCCCGGACTCCGCCGGATCGAGACGGCCCTCCCGGGTCAGACGCTGGCGGAGGCTCTCCCCTTCGACTTCGTCCATGACGTAGTAGAGGAGGCCGTCGGCTGTGCCGGCGGTGTGAACGGCGACGATGTTGGGGTGGCGGAGCCGGGCGATGGTGCGGGCCTCGGCGAGGAACCGGCGCACGATCGATTGGTGGGCGGCCAGCTCCGGGTGCACCACCTTGATGGCGACCCGGCGGTCGAGCGTGGTGTCGGTCGCGAGGAAGACGACCCCCATCCCGCCCCGGCCGAGCTCGCGCTCGAGTCGGTATTGCGGCTCCAGTGCACCCTGAAGCGAGGCGAACGGATCGAGGGTCGGCTGGCTCATGGGGGACCGGTCCGGGGCTCGGACGGAAATATACCGACCTGCGTTTGGATGCGCGTCCGCCGGGAAAGGTCGCGTCCGGCGGCGTTCGAGCCTGTTACGAGTTGAACCAGAATTGACGTCCTACGGGCATTCTCTTGCACCATCAGCCGGAGGATCTCGTGCCCGCCCTCGCCGAACTGCCCTCAGCCACCGTCGCCGCGGTCCTGCTGCCGGGAGAGCGTCCCAGGGTGGACGCCGCCGGGAACGGCTGCTTCGCCGTGGTGCATCGGGACTCGGTGCCCGAAGCGGTGCGCACGGTTCGGGAGCGCACGGTGGACGCCGTGCTGGTTTCGGTGCATCGGTGTCCGCCCGAGCAGGTCGAGGCGGTGAGCCACCTGGTGCGGGAGTTCCCCGGCATTCCCACCGTCGCGCTGGTGTCGCAGCACGACCCCGGCGTCACCGAGATGCTGCTTCGACTCGGCGCGTCCGGCGTCCGTCAGGTGGTGGACGTCACCTCCCCGGCTGGCTGGAATCGGTTGCGGCTGGTGGTCGGGCAGCCCGCCACCCGCGCGGTGGCGCGGATTCAGGCTCCGATCCTCGCCGCGCTCGGTGATGCGCCGCCCGACGCCCGCCTTTTCCTCGAAGCGTTGATCCGCCTGGCCCCCGAGACCTCGACGGTCACCGCGCTGGCGGAGCGTCTCTTCGTGCGTCCGAGCACCATGATGTCCCGATTCGCCCGGGCGGGTCTCCCTTCGCCCAAGAACTACCTGGCGGCGGTCCGGCTGCTCCACGCCGCGTACCTGTTCCAGGCCGCGGGACTCTCCGTCGCCGACGTGGCCTATCGCCTGGAGTACTCCTCACCCCAGAGCTTCGGACGGCATCTCCGGGCCATGCTGGGCATCACGGCGGTCGAGTTCCGCCGCCGCTTTCCCTTCCCGGTCGCGCAGGAGCGCTTCGTCGAGCTGATGATCGAGCCGTACCGGGAAGTCTGGCGAACCTTTCACCCGGTGGCGGTGAGCCGCTCGCCGGCGGTCACTTGAGGCGGTGGTACTTGCGGAGAATCGCCTTGAGTCGGTCGTGCGGCAGTGCGGGCACCACCAGGCCGTCGGCGCCGCGCATCGTGCGGGCGGCGAGCATCGCGTTGATGATCGCTTCCTCGGTGGCCTGCACCGTGGCCTCGTTGAGCGCGTCGGTCTGCTCGTCGGGCACCATGCGGACCGGCAGGGCGCCGTCCGGCCCCGGCGGCGGGTCGGTGTTCTGGGTCGAAAACGCGATCATCAGGTCCCCCGATCCCGGGCCGGCAATCCCGCCCATCCGGCCGATGCCGAGCGCCGCTCGGCGCGCCAGCCGGCGGAGCTGGTGCGGCAGAAGCGGCGCGTCGGTGCCCACCACCACGATGATCGATCCCTGGTCGCCGCTGCGGCCGGCCCGTCCGGTCGGACAGCGCCGGGCCGCTCGCGCGGAGTCGAGGTCGGGGCCCTCGTAGCATGGCTCGAGGTCGGTGATCTCCTGCCCCACGGGCGCTCCCGCGATGCGGAGGAGGCGGCGCTCGCCGAAGTTGCACTGCACCAGCACGCCCACCGTGTACCCGCCCCGCTTGGTGGTGAGCCTCCGGCTCGCCGTGCCGATGCCGCCCTTGAAGCCGAGGCAGATCATGCCGGTCCCCCCGCCGACGTTCCCTTCGGGCACCGGTCCGGACGCGGCGTGCTCGAAGGCCTCGAACACGTGCTGCTTGGTCACGTGAAAGCCGTAGATGTCGCTCAGCTCGCCATCCCAGGTCTCGGCGACCACCGGCAGACAGCAGTTGAACGCGTCGTTCACGATGCGGGGCCGTCCCCACTCGATCACCGCGTCGCGCACCGTCCCCACGCTGTTGGTATTGGTGAGCACGATGGGGTACAGCAGGAGGGCGTAGTCGTCGATCCAGGCGGTGCCCGTCATCTCCCCGTTGCCGTTGAGATTGAACCAGCCGGCGAACACCGGGGCCAGGTTCCGCGCGCCGCGGGGGAAGATCGCGGTCACCCCGGTGCGCACCGGCCCGCTGCCTTCCTTGAGCGCGCCCTCGCCCCGGATGATGGTGGTATGCCCGACTTCGACGCCGGCGACGTCGGTGATCGCGTCCAGCGGGCCCGGCGTTCCGTCCAGTGCGATGCCGATGTCCCGGGCCCGCTCGGGCCGCTCCTGCGCCGCCAGTCCGGCGGCCCAGAGCAGCAGCATTCCAGCGAGGAGCGCTCTCATCGCGAGCGGAAGATGAAGTACACCGCGCCCATCAGGCAGGCGGCGGCCCAGAGGTAGTCCAGTCTGAGCGGCTGCCGCATGTAGATCGCGGCGAAGGGGACGAAGACCGCAAGGGTGATCACCTCCTGCAGGATCTTGAGCTGGGCCAGCGACAGCGCCGCGTAGCCGATCCGGTTGGCCGGCACCTGAAGCAGGTACTCGAACAGCGCGATCCCCCAGCTCACCAGCGCCGCGATCCACCAGGGCCGATCGGCCAGGTTCCGGAGATGGGCGTACCAGGCGAAGGTCATGAAGACGTTGCTGCAGAGGAGGAGCAGCACCGTCTGAATCGCGATCGCCCCGCGGGCCGCGTCCGGATTCACCGCGCGGCTCCTGCCGTCGGGCCCGCCGGGCGCAGCGTCGCGTCCACCGCCCGGCCGATCCGGGCCACCCGGTCCGGTATGCTCGCCGCGTCGGCCAGGGTGGTGCGGAAGTTGACGATGCAGGCGCGCAGCGCGAAGCGCCCGTCGAGCACGGCGTTACTCACGAAGAGCTCTCCTCCCAGTTTGAGCCGGGCCAGGACCGCCTCGTTGAGCCGGTTGAGATACTCCTCCGGCTCGGCGCCCCCGGCCGGAAGGTCCGGCGGGCGGTAGCGGAAGGTGGCGATGCTGAGGTTCAGGGTCAGGGCGTCGATCTCGGGATGCGCCTCCGCCGCCCGGTACAGCTCTGCCGCCATCCGGCAGTCGTCGGCGATCATGCGCTGGTAGCCGGCGCGTCCCGCGCGGCGAAGTCCCAGCCAGACCTTGAGCGCCCGAAAGCCGCGCGAGTTCTGCAGCCCGAGCTCGAGGTAGTTGATCGGCGGTTCGTCGCCCGGCGTGCCGAACCGGTAGTAGCTGGGCGACCAGCTGAATGCCTCGGACAGGTGCGCGGGGTCCCGCACCAGGACGCATCCCGCCTCCAGCGGAGCGTACAGCCACTTGTGGGGATCGACGGCGAGGGAATCGGCCAGGGCGAGCGCGTGCAGGTCGGACGGGGCGTCGGGCAGCACGGCGGCGGGTGCGCCGTAGGCCCCGTCCACATGGAGCCAGATCCTCTCCTCCCGGCAGATCGCAGCCAGCTCGCGGATCGGGTCCACCGCCCCGGTGCCGACCGTGCCGGCGGTGCCCACCACCATCATGGCGCGCTCCCCGGCAGCGCGGTCGGCCGCGAGGCGGACTCGGAGCGCGGCCGGGTCCATGCGACCCGCCGAATCGACCGGGATCCAGCGGATGGCGTCGGTGCCCAGGCCGAAGAGATCGGCCGCCTTCTCGACCCAGGTGTGGGCGGCGCTCGAGACGTAAACCCGGCACGGGACTCTCCCGAGCCCGGCGCTCCGAACACCCTCGCCCAGCATCGCGCGGCGCCCGGCCAGGAAGCAGACGAAGTTGGCCATGTTGCCGCCGCTTACCAGGATCCCGCCGCACTCCGGAGGATACCCCACCAGCTCCGCGATCCAGCGGATCGTCTGGGCCTCGATCTCGGTCGCGGCGGGCGACAGCTCCCAGCCGCCGACGTTGGGGTTGACCGCCGAGGCGAGCAGGTCCGCCAGCGCCCCGATCGGCGCTGCCGACGACGTGATGTATCCCATGAAGCGGGGGTGACCATTGCGCAGCGAGTGGCCGAGGAGAAGGTCGGTGGCCTCGTCCACCAGGCGCTCCGCCGACCCTTCATCCTGCGGAAGCGGGGGGCGTCCGATCAGCGGACGGAGCTGGGCCGGCGTCTCGCCCGGGGTGAGCGGGTCGGTCCGGATCCCGGCGAGAAAGCTCGCGATCCGGTCCACCAGCCGATGCCCCAGGCGCCGGAACTCCTCCGGCGACATCTCCAGCGGGGCGATACGCTCCTGGCCCACGAGGTCGTCCGGCTTCAGGGGTCTCCTCGGGGTCAGTCGGCGGCGCGACGCCGCGGTTCGGTCACCGGCACCTCGGCACCGCCGCGGAACTCGAAGTGAGTCTCGTTCAGGGCCCGATCGGGCTGCCCATCGGTCAGCTGCTGCAGGAGGTAGCGGGCCAGGACCACCTCGGCGATCCGCGCCGCCGGCTCCCACTGGCCCGGAACCAGCTCGGGATAGAGCTCGGCGTATTCCGGGCGAAGTCGCGCTTCGCGCATGGTCCCAATCTAGCCGGTCGTTTTGGACCGCGCCCCGCGCAACCTTTGGCGTCGGGCGGGCATCCTATGAGACGCAGGATCTTCCGCAGTACCCGGCCCCCGCCGTCGCGGCCCGCAGTTAGACGTCGGGGGCCTCCTCCTGCCCCACATCAGGCCCGGCGTTCGGCGCAACGCAGCTCGTGGACCTCGACGGGCTCGACCCGGATCCGGGTGTAGACCTGGGTCATGGTGACGGCACGGTAGGCGCACGACTGAGGCTGCCGCCGCGCGCGGAAAAAGACCACGCATTGGCGGACGCTGCACTGCACGGCGGTCGCGGCGCGGTCCAGCATCCCGATCCGATCCGCCAGGACGCGCAGCCAGGGGCCCTCGTCCCCGGCCTCCATCACCCATCTCGTGCTGTCGTTGGTCGCGGGCCGGTCGGTGTACCCGTTCTCGGCCACGAAGAGCTCGGCGCAGCGTCGAGCCATCGCCTCCATGTTCTCACCCAGATCGCGCGCGAGGAGGCAGCGCTGAGGATCGGCCCGGAGCCAGGCGGGGACGTCGTCGGGGACACCGGTGCGCTGGACCGCGCACGCCGATGTCGAGGCGAGCACCAGCAGCCTGGTCGTGCGGCGGCGGATTGAGGTGGACGGCGGGAGCCGGAGCGGCATGGGACCTCCGGGGCTCCTTCAACTTCATCGCTTGGCCGCCCTCGCGCCAGCGCCCGAGCGCGGCCCTCCCAAGGAGGGCCAGACCTCCTGCAGCGTGCGACGCGGCTTCATGGCGACGGTGATCGGCACGTCACGCTCTTCGGCCACCGCCCACCGATGGCCGACGCGCCCCACCTCGCGGACGCTGCGGAAGCCCAGCGCCAGCGCTGCCGGGTCGATGCCGATCGCGAGCACGACCCGCCCGGGCCGAGGCCCCGCGCCGAAGAACCAGTAGCTCCCGGCGGGGCTCACCGGCGGAGGGAGCCGGTAGCGCGGTCCGTACAGCTCCAGGGCCCCGGCTTCGCCGTAATTGCCGGCCAGAATCACCACCTCGGCCCGCTGGTCCGCCGGCAGACTGTCATAGACCCGCGCCACGGCTTCCGCCTGCTGCTTCCAGCCGATCATGTCCGCATAGTCCTGCGGCAGCTCTCCGAGCTCGCCGGTATTCGTGCGCACCGCCTCGGTGAGGCCCAGCGCCTGCACGTACACGACCATCCTGAGCGGCCACAGGTAAGGCAGCCCCAGGGGCGAGATCACCAGCGCGTAGGCGACGAGAACCGTCACCGTGCCCCAGTTGACGAATTCGGCCGTGGTCGACTCGCCCAGCGCCTCTACCTGCACCGCGCCGGCGGCGAACAACGCCGGGTAGACCGGGCCGACATAGTAGGCCTTGCCGTGCAGGAGCAGCAGCAACAGGAAGGCGGCGACACAGGCGACGCCGAGACCCCGAAACGCCTCCAGCCGATGCGACCAGAGCAGCCCGGCCAACCCCGCGACCGCCAGAAGCGTCGATGGCCCCCAGAGGATCTGGCCGAACAGGAAATCGATCGCGGTAACCCGCTCGAGCTGGGTCACGCGCAGGGTGGCCAGCTGGTCCAGGATCGGAAATCCGAGTCGGATCTGGCCCACCAGACTGGGTGAGCCGATCGCGAGGGCGAGCACCAGCGCGGCCCAGGGCCACGGTGTCCACAGGGCTCGGCGGAGGCGGCTGAACAGAATGGCGAGGGTGATCGCGACGCCGATCACGCCGATGCTGAACTTGACCAGCAGTCCGAGCCCCAGGGCGAGCCCGAGGACCAGCCAGGAGCCCGGTCCGTACCCGCCCAGCAGACGCGCCAGCGCCAGCAGCGCGAGCATCCACGTCAGCTGATCCAGCACCACGGGCTGGAACAGGTTGGCCGACCGGAGGAAGAGCGGGCTGCCGATCACACACAGGGCGGCCAGCACCTGGGCTCGCCACCCGCCGCCGAGCTCACGGGCCACCAGCGCGGCCAGGATCACCACGCCGGTGCCGGCGAGCGCGGGAACCATCCGGAGGCCGACGAGCGAGTCGCCGACGACGGCGCGCGCCGCTTCCGCCAGCAGCGCGATGGCGGGAGGAAAGTCCATCGACCAGAGCCGAAGATGCCGGCCCATGGCGAGGTAGAGCAGCTCGTCGCGGTGAAACTCGTACGGTGTGATCAGGTTGACGGCGACGTGGAGGGCGAGCTTGAGCCCGGCGAGCACGCCGATCGCGCCGACCGCCAGCGGCGGCCCCCGGAGCCTGCTGGCCGAGACCGTCAGGCCAGCGCCACGCGTTCCTTCAGCACCCACACCTTCATCGCGAAGAAGAGCCGGATCATGGCGGCGTGATCGTCCGGCGACACCAGGATCACCAGGGCCTCACCGTCGGTGCCGCGGGTCGGGCGGACGTTCTGCTTGAGCCGCATACGCGTCTGCAGGGTGTCGAACCAGGCCGGGAGCTCGTGCCGCTCGTCTCCCCGCACCAGATCCTTGGTCCGCTCGCCGGTGGGATCGGCCAGGCTCACCTTGCAATAGCGCTTGCCCCGCGCGTCGCCCCGGGTGGCGCGAGGGAAGGTGAGCGAGCGATTGGGCAGCTCCGCCCAGACCTTCAGGTTCGGGGTCGAGCGCGGCCGCACCTCGATCGGCTCGCTCGAGGCCGCCGGCGCCCGCACCACGAACTCCCAGACGTTCCGCGCCGGAAAGTTGCCGTCGATCACGGCGTACAGATGCTCCGTTCCCGACACCGGGATGCGTCCCCGCGCGCCCGCGAAGGTCCATGTCGCCGGCCGCGCTTCACCCGGACCCACCGCCACCTGATCCAGCCGATACCGCTTGCGCGATGCCATCGGAGATCTCCCGCGTGGGGGGTGGAACTGCTCGAGCGAGCGCCGCCGCGCGGCCCGTGGGCGAGTGGAGCTGCAGGGCCTGGGCGGCCCTCGGAAGATAGGGCCACTCGGCCGGTCGGTCACCGGCAAGTTGCGGCCGGAGCCGCCGGATCGGGGGATTCGGGGGGCGTGGACGTGCAGAGCGCGATCTCGCCGGTGAAACCGCCGGACGGATCCCGCGATGTCTGCCGACTCAGGCTCGTGCGGACCGGCCCTCGCGACGTCGCGCCAGGCGGCGGACCAGCAGGTCGGCCGCCAGATATGGCAGAAGTCCCAACGGGATGGACACGGGAAGGATCCAGGCACCGCGGGCCGGTCCCACCCAGCCGGCGACGATCTCGGCGGCAACCACGAAGGGAAGGCCGATCGAGAACGTCACCCACCAGGCCAGAGCGCCGGGCCAGCCGCCCGACAGGGCGCCGACCGAGGTGACGATGATGGCCAGGAGCGCGAGGGCGGCGGGCCAGAGCATCAGGCGGGTCCGGGCGGCGAACGTCAGCATCACTCCACGACGATCTCCGCCACCTCGCCGCCGAACTCGCTCGTGAGCG
>Ga0310810_10003624_pt1 | contig 16895 bp, 10 predicted proteins | sample NCmetagenome_FD_207641 | JGI IMG/M metagenome (GOLD analysis project Ga0310810, IMG submission 207641) | Soil microbial communities from experimental microcosm in Duke University, North Carolina, United States - NC | ecosystem: Engineered > Artificial ecosystem > Soil microcosm > Unclassified ... | reverse complement strand
GAGGCGTACAAGGCGAAGCACCTCGTCGCCGACGTGCTCGCGCTCGCCGGGCACTACTCGCCCGGAAAAAAATTCGTCCTCGTCGGCCACGACTGGGGCGGCGCGGTGGCGTGGAGCGTCGCGATCTCGCAGGGACAGCGCCTCTCGCGCCTCGTCATGATCAATTCGCCGCATCCCTACACGTTCTGGCGCGAGCTCACGCGCAATCCCGCGCAGCAGAAGGCGAGCGAATACATGAACCTCTTTCGCCTGCCGAAGGCCGAGCGCGTGCTCTCGGAAAACGGCTACGCGCGCCTGCTCGGCAGCTTCGCGCATCTGCCGGAGAGCTGGCGAAAAGAGCTGGTCGCGGCCTGGGCGCAACCGGGCGCGCTCACGGGCGGCCTCAACTTCTACCGCGCTTCGCCCCTGTACCCGCCGACGGCGGACGATCCGGGGGCGGCGAAACTCAAGCTCGAGCCGAAGGACTTCACCGTCCGCGTGCCGACGCTCATTCTCTGGGGCGAGCGCGATACCGCGCTCCTGCCCGGCTGCATCAAGGGGCTCGAGGCGTGCGTCCCGGATCTCAAGCTCGTGCGCGTGCCCGAGGCCTCGCACTGGATCGTGCACGAGCAGCCGGACCTGGTATGCCGTGAAATGGAAAGGTTCGTTTCGTCCGGGAGCACTTAGAATCCATTCCATGAGCAAATCCGACGTCAAAATCCGGGACCTCGAGTCCAGGGTCGGCCAGGAAATCGGCGTATCGCCCTGGCTGGAGATCGCCCAGGACCGGATCGACCTCTTCGCCAAGGCCACCGAGGATTTCCAGTGGATCCACGTCGATCGCGAGAAGGCGAAAAGCTCGCCCTTCGGCGGCACCATCGCGCACGGCTTTCTCACGCTCTCGATGCTGCCGAAGCTGGTTGAATCGACCTTCGAATTCTCCGACCGCAAGATGGGCGTCAACTATGGCCTGAACAAAGTGCGCTTCACGGCGCCGGTGCCCGCGGGCGCGAAGATCCGCGGCCGCTTCACGCTCGCCAAGTACGAGAAAATCGACGGCAACGGAGTGCAGACGACCTGGAGCGTGGTGATGGAGCGCGAAGGCGGGGATAAGCCCGTGTGCGTCGCCGAGACGATCAGCCGGCATTACTTCTAAAACATGAGATGGAAAAATAAACCCCCAGGCTCAAACTGGGGCGAATTCGGCCCGGACGACCAGCGCGGGCGGATGAACTACGTCACCCGCGAGAAAGTCCTCCAGGGCGTGGCCGAGGTGAAGGAGGGCCTGACCTTCGTTCTCTCGCTCCCCCTCGACTATCCCGGCGGCAATGCGCTGAATCCCCGCCGCCACCCGCCGCGCATCGCCGCGACGCATCGCAACGGCAAGCAGAACTTCGCCTACGAGGTGCGGCAGGACAACCCGATGCAGACCGATGTGGTCTGCGACGACCTCGTGCTGCTCACGCTGCAGTACTCGACGCAATGGGATTCGTTCGCGCACGTCGGCGCGCTCTTCGACGCCGACGGCGACGGCAAGGCGGAGCCCGTGTTCTACAACGGCTTTCGCGCCGGCGTCGACGTGGTCCCGGCGAAAGAAAATTCGAAAGCGGAGGAGTGGGCGCGCTTCGAGGGCACGCAGGCGAAGGCCCTGGGCATCCAGAACCTCGCCGAGCACGGCGCGCAGGGGCGCGGCGTGATGATCGACCTGCACGCGCACTATGGAAGGAAGCGCGAGGCGATCGGCTACGACGCGCTCATGAAAGTCCTGGAGAAGGACAAAGTCGCGGTGGAGCGCGGCGACATCGTCTGCATCCACACGGGCTTCGCAGAGCTGGTCCTGGAGCTCAAGCGCAATCCCGATCCCCAGCTCCTGCACCACACCTGCACGGGCCTCGACGGCCGCGACGACAAGCTCCTTCAGTGGATCAGCGACTCGGGCCTCTCCGTCCTCGCGGGCGACAACTACGCGGTCGAGCTCTTTTCCACCACGCCGTGGAAGGCCGAGACGCACGCGATGCTGCCGCTGCACCAGCACTGCCTCTTCAAGAACGGCATCCATCTGGGCGAGCTGTGGTATTTCACGCCGCTCGCCAAGTGGCTGCGCGAGCACAAGCGCAGCCGTTTCCTCCTCACGGCACCGCCGCTGCGCCTGCCAGGCGCGGTCGGCTCGCCCGCAACCCCGGTGGCCACGGTATGAGCAAAAAAGTCGCGATCGTCACAGGCTCCGCGTCCGGCATCGGCGCAGCCTCCGCCCTCGAGCTCTCGAAGCGGGGCTGGAGCGTCGTCATCAACTATTCCAAAAGCGCGGACGAAGCGAAGAAGGTCGCCGCCAAATGCAAGGACGCCATCGTCGTGCAGGCCGACGTCGGCGAGGACGCCGAGTGCAAGAAGCTCGTCAAAGCCGCGATCGACAAGTGGGGGCGCCTGGATGCGCTCGTCAACAACGCGGGCACGACCAAGTTCGTGAAGCACTCGGACCTGGACGGGCTTTCGGCGGACGATTTCCTGCGCATCTACCGCCTGAACGTGGTCGGGCCGTTCCAGATGGTGCGCGCGGCGAGCGCGGCGCTGAAAGCCGCCAAGGGCTCGATCGTCAACGTGTCCTCGGTCGCCTCGCAGCTCGGCACCGGGTCGTCGGTCGCCTATGCCGCCTCCAAGGCGGCGCTGAATGCCATGACTTTCTCGCTCGCGCGCTCGCTCGGGCCGGAAGTGCGCGTCAACGCGGTGCTGCCGGGCTACGTGGACACGCCCTGGCAGTGGAATGCGCTCGGCAACGAGGGCGCAGCCAAGCTCGCCCAGCACTACGCGGGCATGGTGCCGCTCAAGGACTTCGCGCGCCCCGAGGACGTGGCGGACGCCATCGTCTGGCTGATCGAAGGCGCGCGCCAGGTGACCGGAGAGACGATCTACATCGACGGCGGGATGCACATCACGCCGCCGCGCTGAGCGTGCAGGCCTACGACTACATCGTCGTCGGCGCGGGCTCGGCCGGCTGCGTGCTCGCCAACCGCCTCAGCGCCGATCCTTCGGTCCGCGTCCTGCTCCTTGAAGCGGGGCCGCGCGACACCGATCCCTGGATCCACATTCCGCTCGGCTACGGCAAGCTCTTTAACCGGCGCGACGTCAACTGGGCCTACGAGTCGGAGCCCGAGCCGACGCTGAACGGCCGGCGCATGTTCACCCCGCGCGGCAAGGTGCTCGGCGGCTCCTCTTCGATCAATGGACTGGTCTACATCCGCGGCCAGCCCGAGGACTACGACGGCTGGGAAGTGCCGGGATGGTCCTACGCGGAGCTCCTGCCCTACTTCATCAAGTGCCAGAACCAGCAGCGCGGCGCCAGCAGCCTGCACGGCGCGGGCGGGCCGATCGGCGTCTCGGACATGGAGCGCCACGAGCTCGCCGACGCGTTCGTCGAGTCGGCGGCCGCGTGCGGCATCCCGCGCAACACCGATTTCAACGGCGAAGTCCAGGAAGGCACGGGTTACTACCAGTGCACGACCTGGAACGGCCGGCGCTCGAGCACCGCGGTCGGCTACCTGCGCGAAGCCGAGAAGCGGCCGAATCTCACTGTTTTGACTTCCGCACTTACCCTGAAGGTCTTCTTCAACGGACGAAAAGCGGAAGGCGTCGAGTACCGAAAAGACGAACGGACTGAAACCGCAAAGGCAAAGCGGGAAGTCATTCTCTGCGGCGGCGCGATCAACTCGCCGCAGCTCCTGCAGCTCTCCGGCGTCGGGCCGGGCGCGCTCTTGCAGCAGCACGGCATTCCGGTCGTTCATGACGCGCCTGAAGTGGGCGAGGGGCTGCAGGATCACTTCTACGGGCGCACGTTCTGGCGCTGCAACCGGCCGATCACGCTGAACGACGACATGGCGAGCCTCTTTCGCCAGGCGAAGATCGGCCTGCAGTGGTTTTTGTTTCGTCGCGGGCCGCTCACGATCGCGGCGGGCTATTCCGCGGCATTCATTCGCACGCGTCCCGAGCTCAAGCGTCCCGACGCGCAGATCTACTTCATCAATTTCTCGACCGCCAAGCGCGGCGGCATCCTGCACCCGTTTTCCGGCTTCACGCTCTCGATCTCGCAGCTGCAGGTCGAGTCGCGCGGCTCGGTGCACCTCAAGTCGGCCGACCCCGCGGCGCCGCCCGCGATCCGCTACAACTACTTGGCGACCGAGAACGACCGGCGCGTGATGGTCGACGGCATCCGCTGGATCCGCCGCATCGCCGCCGCGAAGCCGCTCGCCGACTACATCGCGGCCGAGGAATTTCCCGGCCCCAAGGTGCAGACCGACGCGGAGCTCCTCGAGTTTTGCCGCAACAACGGCGACACGGTCTTCCACCCCACCTCGACCTGCCGCATGGGGACCGACGAGCGCTCGGTCGTCGACTCGCACCTGCGCGTGCGCGGCCTCGAGCGCCTGCGCGTCGTCGATGCCTCGGTCATGCCGGCGGTCGTGTCGGGCAACACCAACGCTGCCGTCATCGCCATCGCGGAAAAAGCCGCCGACCTGATCGCCAATCCCCGATAATCCCGCCTACCCCAAGGGGATGGGACCGATGGCCCGTCGCACGCAAGCGCAGCGCAAGGATTCCGCTCGCGAGCTGAGGGAGGCGCGCGCCCAGCAGGCCGCCACCGCGGCCATCCTGAAAGTCATCGCGCGCTCGCGCGGCGACGCGCAGCCCGTGTTCGAGGCGATCCAGAAAAGCTGCGAGAAGCTCTTCCGCGGCTTCCAGATCGGCATCAGCGTCGTGGGCGAGGACGGCCAGCTGCACCTCGGCGCCTATCGCGGCCCCGGCAGGGAGAAGTTCGCGAGCTACTTCCCGATGCCGCTCAGCCGCGCCACGGGCGCGGGCTCGGCGATTCTGGGCAAGCGCGTCGTCGAATACGCGGACATGCTGGCCAAGGGGGTCCCGGAGTACGTGCGCAAGTCCTCGCGCGCCACAGGCACCAGGTCCATCATTTTCGCGCCGATGCTTCGCCAGGGGCGCGGCATTGGCGCGATTTATGTCGCCCGGAATTTCAAGGGCTCCTTCTCGGCAAAGGAGCGCTCGCTGCTCAAGACCTTCGCCGACCAGGCGGTGATCGCGATCGAGAATGTGCGCCTGTTCAACGAGACGAAAGAGGCGCTCGAGCGGCAGACCGCGACAAGCGAGGTGCTGAAGACCATCAGCCGCTCGACCTTCGATCTGAACGCCGTCCTTCAGGTCCTGATCGAAAACGCGACGCGGCTTGCGGGCGCCCATCAGGGGTTCATCTTCAGGTTCGACGGCAAGCTCGCGCGCCTCGCGTACTCCTACAACGCGCCGCCTGCGTACAGGGAGCATATCGAGGCGCAAGGCGGGTTTGGGCCGGGGCGCGGCGGCCTTGTGTCCCGTGTGCTGCTCGAGCGCCGTACCGTCCACATCGTGGACGCCACGGCCGATCCGGAATTCACGTTGCACGAGGCGCAGCGCCTCGGCGGTTTTCGCTCGATGCTGGGCGTGCCGATGATGCGCGAGGGAAACCTCATCGGTGTCATCGCGATGTGGACGACCGAGGTGAGGCCGTTCTCGGAAAAGCAGATCGAGCTCGTCTCCACCTTCGCCGACCAGGCGGTGATCGCGATCGAGAACGTGCGCCTGTTCAACGAGACGAAACAGGCGCTCGAGCGGCAGACAGCGACAGCGGAGATTCTCAGGGTCATCAGCGGGTCGCCGGACGATGTACAGCCGGTGCTCGAGGCTGTCGTCGACAGCGCGGCCCGGCTCTGCGACGCCAAGGACGTCCTCCTGTTGCTGAAAGAAGGGGACGAACTGCGCTATCGCGCGCACCGCGGCGAGATTGCCCCGGCGGTGCCGATGGGCGCCGCAAGGCGCATCAGCCGGGACTGGAGCGCCGGACGCTGCGCGGCCGATGCCCGTCAGCTTCATATTCACGACATCACCGCCGAACCCGACGAGTACCCTGATGGCGCGCAAATGGGCGCGCGCGCCGGATATCGCACCGTGCTCGGGACGCCTTTGCTGCGGGAGGGCATCGTTCTCGGGGTCATCCTGATGCGGCGTGCCGAAGTGAGGCCCTTCGAGACCCGGCAGATCGAGCTCATCAATACCTTCGCCGACCAGGCGGTGATCGCGATCGAGAACGTGCGCCTCTTTAACGAGACGAAGGAAGCGCTCGAGCGGCAGACGGCGACGGCGGACATCCTCAGGGTGATCGGCAGCTCGCCGACCGACGTCCAGCCGGTATTCGAGGCGATCGTGCAAAGCGGGCTGGCGCTCTTTCCCGAAGCCACGGTCGGCGTGGCGCTGCCCGATGGCAAGCAAATGAGAATGGCGGCCCTCGCGAACCGGGATCCGGCGATCGCCGCGGCGACGAGAGCCCGGTTCCCCATCGAGCTGAGCCGGGAATACCTGCATGGCGCGGCGCTGCTCGATGCGCGGGTCGTCGATATTCCGGATGCGACCCTCGTCCAGCAAGGCGACTTCCCGGCCGGTGTCGCGAATTTTCTCGCGAGCGGCAACCGGGCCATCACGGTGATGCCGATGGTGCGCGGCGATCGTGCGATCGGCACGATCAGCGTTACCCGTCGCAGCCCCGGCCCTTTGAGCGAAAAGCAGATGGCATTGCTGCGCACCTTCGCCGACCAGGCGGTGATCGCGATCGAGAACGTGCGCCTCTTTAACGAGACGAAGGAGGCGCTCGAGCGGCAGACCGCAACGGCAGAAATCCTCAAAGTGATCGCGGGCTCGCCCGCGGATGTTCAGCCGGTGTTCGACTCGATCGTCGAGAGCGCAGCCCGCCTGTTCGGGCGCAGGGCGATCTTGCGCACGGTCGAAGGCAGCGTGCTTCGTCTTAGAGCGTACCGGGCCGCCCGTGGATCGAAGTTCGTGCCGGCCGACGCGATCCCCATCGACCGGGACAGCCTGGTCGGAACAGTGGCGTTGGATGCCAGGGCCTGTCAGTTTTCGGACGCGCAGGCTCCCGATGCGCCGCCTTACGCCCGCACGCGCGCCCATGAATGGGACTACCGCGCCAATGCGGCGGTGCCGCTCATGCGAGGCGCGACCGTCATCGGCGTGATTTCGATGATTTCATCGGAAGTCGGCGTTCTGTCCGACAAGCAACTCGCGCTCGTCGCTGCCTTCGCCGACCAGGCGGTGATCGCGATCGAGAACGTGCGCCTGTTCAACGAGACCAAAGAATCGCTCGAGCGGCAGACGGCTACGGCCGAGATTCTCCGGGTGATCGCGAGCTCGCCCTCGGACGTGCAGCCGGTGTTCGATGCGATCGCGGGAAGCGCGAAGCGGCTCCTCGCCGGACATGCGGCCGTGGTCGCGCGCCGCAACGGCGACATGCTCGAGCTGGCGGCCTATACCTCCACAGGCGAAGCGGGGGACGCGGCGCTGAAAAAATTGCTCCCGGTAAAGATTACCGGGCAGGGACATTCGGGCAAGGCCATTCTGACCGGAGCGCCGGTCCTGGTGGCCGACGTCGAGACCGATCCAGATTATTCGGAGGGATTCCGGGTCAACGCCCGCGCCCGGGGATTTCGCAGCGTGGTGAGCGTGCCGATGCTGCGCGAGGGCGAGCCGATCGGGGTCATCTCCGTCTACCGTCCCGTGCCTGGCAAGTTCAGCGAGCACCAGACCAGCCTGCTCAAGACCTTCGCCGACCAGGCGGTGATCGCGATCGAGAACGTGCGCCTGTTCAACGAAACGAAGGAGGCGCTCGAGCGGCAGACAGCGACGGCCGACGTCTTGGCGGCGATATCCGGTGCTCAGACCAATGTTGACCCTGTGTTCCGCGCTATCGCGCGCAACGCGCAGCGCCTTTGCAACGCTGTCGTATGCAATGTGCTCCGCTATGACGGCGAGCTGCTGCACGTCGCGGCTTCCCACGGGTTTTCGCCGGCTGACGAGCAGAAGCTTCGCGAGAAGTATCCGGTAAAGGCGGGAGATGCGTCGGTGCTTTCCGGGCGCGTGATCGCCACCAGGCAAATTGAGCATATCTACGATGCGCAGGCGGAGCCCGGCTATGACCATGCGCATGCCAGGCAAGGGGCTGGATGGCGACGCATGCTCGGCGTGCCGCTGCTGCGTGACGATGTGCCGCTCGGGGTCATTGTTGTAGCGTGGAGCGAACCGGGCAGGATTCCCGACGCGGAAATCGACCTGCTCAAAACGTTTGCCGCACAGGCGTCGATTGCGATAGAGAACGTGCGCCTGTTCAACGAGACGAAGGAATCGCTTGCGCAGCAGACGGCGACCGCAGACATCCTGCGCGTCATCGGCGGCTCGATAACAGAAACGAAGCCGGTCTTCGAAGCCATCGTGAAGAGCTGTCACTCGTTGTTCGGCGTCGGTCAGGTCAGCCTGAGGCTTGTGCAGGACGGCAGGCTGAAGCGGCAGGCGAGCGTCGGCGAAACGAGCGAGGAAGTGCCGATCGACCGCGACAGCGCCGCCGGCACCTGCGTGCTCGAGCGGAAGCTCATCCATCTTCCGGACCTGGAGAAGGCGCTCGACCGTTTCCCGGGCATCCGGAACCTCGGGTTGAAGCGCGGCTATCACTCGGGGATCTATACGCCCCTGCTGCGCGCAGGCGAGGCGATCGGGACGATCTCCGTGCTGCGCGTGCAAGCCGGCGCCTTCAGCGACAAGGAGGCCTCGCTTCTCCAGACCTTCGCCGACCAGGCGGTGATCGCGATCGAGAACGTGCGCCTCTTCAACGAAACCAAAGAGGCGCTGGAGCGGCAGACGGCGACGGCGGAGATCCTCAGAGTCATTGCAAGGTCGCCTACGGACGTCCAGCCGGTGTTCGACGTCATCGTGGAAAGCGCGGTGAAGCTTTGCGGCGCGCGCTTCGGGCGCGTCTACCGGTACGACGGGTCGGTGATCTACATGGTTGCGTCGCACGGGTTGAGCAGCACGGGTCTGGGGACCGTGCAGGGCGTATTCCCGCGACCCGCGACGCAGGACACGATCGCAGGGCAGGTGATTCTGTCCAAGCAGCCGTACTTCGTGAAGGACATCGAGGAGGATGCCTCGGTACCTCCGCTGTCTCGACAGATGATCGAGTCGCTGCAGACGCGCAGCCAGGTCACGATCCCCATGATGGGCGCGGGCGAGCCGATCGGGGCGTTCACCATGGGCTGGGCGCAGCCGAACGGCTTCGATGACCAGCAGGTTGCGCTACTACAGACCTTCGCCGACCAGGCGGTGATCGCAATCGAGAACGTGCGTTTGTTCAACGAGACGAAGGAAGCGCTCGAGCGGCAGACGGCGACGGCGGAAATCCTGAGAGTGATCAGCAGTTCGCCGACAGACGTGCGACCGGTGTTCGATGCGATCGTCAACAGCGGCGTCAGGCTCTTCGCCGGCGCCGGCGTATTCATTGGAATCGTGCATGGCCAAGACCTGGTTTGCGAGGCGGCCGCGGGCGCTGGCGTCTCTCCGGTCGGACTGAGCGTGCCCGTGACGCGCGAGAGCGCGGGCGGGACGGCGATCCTCGAGCGCAGGGTGGTGAACGTGCGCGACACGGAGGCGCCCGATGCACCGCTGCACGCGCGCGAGAACGCGCGGCGCATCGACATCCGCTCGATGATCCACTGCCCGATGTTCCGCGAAGGCGAGGCAATCGGCACCGTCGGCGTGATCAAGCGCGAGCCGGGCGGGCTGGACGACAAGCAGCTCGCGCTCCTCAAGACCTTCGCCGACCAGGCGGTGATCGCAATCGAGAACGTGCGCCTGTTCAAGGAATTGCAGCAGCGCGAAGAAGCGCTGACGAAATCGGTGGGACAGCTCACGGCGCTCGGTGAAGTGGGCCAGGCGCTCAGCTCCACGCTCGAGCTCGACAAGGTGTTGAAGACGATCGTCGAGCGCGCGGTGAAGCTGACGGGCCTCGATGGCGGCTCGATCTACGAGTACGACGAGGCGGCGCAGCAGTTCAGCCTGCAGGCGGCCGAGAACATGAAGGAGGAGCTGGTGAGGGCGGTGCGCGAGACGCCGGTGAAGAAGGGCGAGGGGGCGATCGGTCGCTCGGCCGAGACGCTCGAGCCGGTGCAGATCGCCGACATCGCCGACGAGAGCTATGGCGGCAGGCGCAAGGAGCTCCTCATCCGCGCCGGCTACCGCGCGATCCTCGCCGTGCCGCTTCTGCGCGAAGGCCAGCTGCTTGGCGCGCTGCAGGTCTTTCGCGGGACGCCGGGCGAGTTCGCGCCCGAGGTGGTCGAGCTGCTGAAGACCTTCGCCACGCAGTCGGCGATGGCGATCCAGAACGCGCGCCTTTTCCGCGAGATCGCGGAAAAGGGCAGGGAGCTCGAGGTGGCGAGCCGGCACAAGTCGCAGTTCCTCGCCTCCATGAGCCACGAGCTGAGGACACCGCTGAATGCGATCCTCGGCTTCAACGAGATGATCCTGGGCGAGGTGTACGGCCCGGTGCCGGCGGAGATGAAGGAGCCGCTCACCGACATCCAGACGAGCGGCAAGCACCTGCTGCGCCTCATCAACAACGTGCTCGACCTCGCCAAGATCGAAGCCGGCCGCATGGAGCTCGCCCTCGGCGATTACTCGGTGCAGGACACCGTCGAAAGCGTGCGCTCGACCTTGCGGCCGCTCGCGGCGGAGAAGGGCCTGGAGTTCCTCGCGAGCGTTCCCGTGGATCTTCCACTCGCCTACGGCGACGCGGGCCGGATCACCCAGTGCCTGATGAACCTCGCGGGCAACTCGCTCAAATTCACCAAGCAGGGCAAGGTGGAGATCGCGGTCACGCAGGCGAACGGCACGCTCACCTTCCGCGTCTCCGATACCGGCGTCGGCATCCCGGCCGACAAGATCGGCAGCCTCTTCACCGAGTTCAAGCAGACCGACGCGACCATCGCGAGCGAGTACGGCGGCACCGGCCTCGGTCTCTCCATCAGCAAGAAGTTCGTCGAGATGCACGGCGGGCGCATCTGGGTCGAGAGCGAGCCGGGACGGGGTTCCTCCTTTATCTTTGAACTGCCTTTGAGAGTGAAAGCATGACGGCGAAAACGATCCTGTACGTCGAAGACAACGAGATGAACCGCAAGATCGTGCGCGCGCTCCTCAAGGCGACGACATACGAGCTCGTCGAGGCGTTCGACGGCGAGGCGGGCGTGGCCAAGGCGCTCGAGGTGAAGCCCGACCTCATCCTCATGGACGTGCAGCTGCCGAAGATGTCCGGCATCGACGCGACGCGAAAGCTGCGCAGCGAAGCGGCGACGGCGAATACCCCCATCCTCGTCATTACTTCCTTCGCGCTTTCGGGCGACGAGCAAAAGGCGCTGCAGGCGGGTGCCACGGGCTACATGGCCAAGCCCTACAGCCCCATGGACCTCCTCGGCCGAATCCGTAAACTGGTGCCCGAAACCTGACAGAAAAACCCATGAGAAAAAAGAAACTAGGCGCAAGCCCGCTGGAGGTGAGCGAGATCTGCCTCGGCACCATGACCTGGGGCGAGCAGAATTCGGAGGCCGAGGCGCATGCGCAGATCGACTGGGCGCTCGAGCACGGCATCAATTTCATCGACACGGCGGAGATGTACCCGGTGCCGCCGGCGCAGCGCACGCAGGGCACGACCGAGAAGATCCTCGGCGGCTGGCTCGTCAAAAACAAGGCGAAGCGCGACAAGGTCATCGTCGCTTCCAAGATCGCCGGGCCCGGGCGGCGCGACTGGATCCGCAATGGCGAGAACCACGTCACCAGGAAGACGATTCCTTGGGCGATCGAAGACAGCCTGAAGCGCCTGCAGACCGACTACCTCGACTTGTATCAAATTCATTGGCCGGAGCGCTATGTGCCCGCGTTCGGCGCGTGGCAATACGATCCGTCGAAGGAGCGCGAGGCGACGCCGATCCTCGAGCAGGTCGAAGGCATGGCCGCGGCGATCAAGGCGGGAAAGATCCGCGCCTACGGGCTTTCGAATGAAACCGCCTTCGGCCTGTGCGAATTCACGCGCGTGGCGAAGGAGGCCGGGCTGCCGCCGCCCGCCTCGGTGCAGAACGGCTACAGCCTCCTCAACCGCCTCTTCGACGGCGATCCGGCCGAGGCGAGCCGGATGGTGAACGTGCCGCTGCTCGCTTATTCGCCGCTGGCCATGGGCTTGTTGACGGGAAAGATGAAAACGAAGCCCTGGCCGAAGGAAGCGCGGCTGGAGAAATTCCCGGACTTCGGCGAGCGCTACAAGCGCCCGCGTGCGCTGGAAGCCGCCGCGCGCTACCAGGCGCTCGCGGAAAAGCACGGCGTCCCGCTCGCCGGCATCGCGCTCGGCTTCGTGATGAAGCGTTTTTTCGTCGCTTCGACGATCATCGGCGCCACCTCCCTCAAGCAGCTGGAAGAGCTGTCGAAGTATTTCGAATTGAATCTGTCCGAAGGAATCAAGAAGGAAATCGAGGAAATAAACCTGGCCTTCCCGAGCCCCTGCGCGCAGTAGATGTGGGAAGCGGCGGCCATCCTGCTCCTCGCGCTCGTGCTCGTTTTCTGGGTGGACAGCCTGCGCGCGCGCGAGCGGGCGCTCGCCGCGGGTCGCGCGGCCTGCCAGCGCTACGGCGTGCAGCTGCTCGATGAGACGGTGGCGGCGAGCGCGCTCAAGCTCGCGCGCGACGGCGAGGGGCGCCTGCGCATCCGGCGCGTCTTCTCGTTCGAGTTCTCCGACACGGGCAACAACCGCCGGCACGGCTCGGTGGTCATCCTCGGCGCGGAGGTGCAGGACCTGCAACTGGAGCCTTACCCCATCCAATGAGCGCATGGCTTGAAGGGCGGATCCTCGAGAACCGGCACTGGACCGAGACGCTGTTCTCGCTGAAGGTCGAAGCGCCCCGGCTGCGCTTCAGGGCAGGGCAGTTCGTGCGCATCGCCCTGGACATCGGCGGAGCGCGGATCCCTAGGCCGTTCTCCTTCGTCAATCCGCCCGAGGACCCGGTGCTCGAGTTCTACGGCGTGCTCGTTCCCGACGGGCCGCTTTCGCCGCGGCTTGCGGAGTTGAAGCCGGGTGACCGGCTCTACGTCGCCGACAATCCGTCGGGCTTCCTCGTGCTGGACGAGGTGGCGGCGGCCGAGGATCTGTGGATGGTCTCGACCGGCACCGGGATCGCGCCGTTTCTCTCGATCCTGCGCACGGCAGCGCCCTGGGAGCGGTACAAGCGCGTGGTTCTGGTGCACGCCGCGCGCTACGGGAGGGAGCTCGTCTACGGCGACCTCCTCGCGGATCTGCAAAGGAAATATCCCGGCAAATTCAAGATCCTCCGATTGGTGAGCCGCGAGCAGTCGCCGGGAACGCTGCAGGGCCGGATCCCGGCCGCGATCGAGGATGGGCGGCTGGAAGCAGCGGGCGGCCCGATTTCTCCCGAGCGCTCGCAGTTCATGCTCTGCGGCAACCCGCAGATGCTCAAGGACGTGACTGCCGTGCTGGCGGCGCGCGGACTGAGAAAGCACCGTCGGCGCGCGCCCGGGCACATCACGGTCGAGAGCTTCTGGTGAAGCGCCTCCTGGCGCTGTCCGCGCTTTTCTTGCTGGAAGCTTGCAGCGTCACGAAGTTCGCCTATGAGCACGCCGACACCTGGCTGCGCTGGCAGGCGAACAAGTACTTCGATTTCGAGGGCGAGGCCGCGACCGAGCTCGACCGGCGCATCGCCGCCTTCATCGGCTGGAATCGCGCTCATGCCCTGCCGGAATATGCAAAGCTCGCCGGCGAGGCGAGCCGCCGCATGCTGCGCGGCATCAAGCGCGAGGACCTCGAATGGGGGTACGATGCCTTTCGCGCCCATGTGCGAGGGGCCCTGGGCGCCGCCGCAGCCGAGATCGCGCCGCTGCTCGATCGCCTGACGCCCGAGCAGATCGCGCACCTGGAAGCCCGGCTGGCGGAGGAGAACCGCAAGTTCGCACGGGAGAACCTGCAGGGGACCGTGGAAGATCGCAGCGAGCGCCGGGTGGAGCGCAACGTGAAGCGGCTGGAGCACTGGTTCGGCGCGTTGAGCGACGAGCAGCTCGAGCAGGTGCGGCGCTATGACGCGCGCGCGCCGCGCTCGGCCGGGCTGCGCGAGCGTGACCGCAAGCGCCGCCAGGCCGAGCTGCTCGCCATGCTGCGCGCGCGCGAGGCACGCCAGAAGCTCGCCGGCTGGGCGGAAAACTGGGAAGGCGGGCGCGAGCCGGCCTATGCGCGCGCTGCGCTCGAGACGCGCGAGGCTTACTTCGACCTGCTGCTCGCGCTCGATCGCACGCTCACGGCGGAGCAGCGCCGCAAGGCGGCCGAGCGCATGAGCGACTACGCCTCGACCTTCGCCTCGCTCGCTCGCAAATGAGGCGCCCGTGAACGACCGCAGCGCGCTCGAGAACGAATCTGCCCCCGGCGTCGAGTCGCCGCCGGCCGGATATGCGGGCCGCCCGCGCGACGCGCAGCTCGAGTACAAGGCGATCCTCGCCAACGTCTCGATCGGCATCGCCTTCACGCGCGAGCGCAAGTTCACCCTGTGCAACCCGAAGTTCGCCGAGATGCTCGGCTGGCAGGCCGAGGAGCTGATCGGCCAGCCCGGCGAGGTGGTCTACCCCTCGCGCGAGAGCTACGAGGCGCTCGGCCAGATCGCGATTCCGGTGCTCGCCGAGGGCCGCCAGCTCGACGTCGAGTGGGAGCTGCGCAGGAAGGACGGCTCGACTTTGCTCGCGCGCCTGATCGCCAAGGCGGTGAGCCCGACCGACACGCAAGGCGGCACGGTCTGGATCGTCGAGGACATCACGGGCAGGAAGCGCCATGCGGACGAAGTGGCGCGGCTCCTGCGCGAGCAGGACGCAATCCTCGACACCGCCTCGATCGGCATCTGCTTCGTGCGCGACCGGCGCATCGTGCGCTGCAACCGCCGCATGGAGGAGATGTACGGCTACGGCGCGGGCGAGATGAACGGCAAGCCCACCGCGATCACCTACGCGGAGACGGGCGACCACGCCGTGGCCGAGAAGGCCTACGCCGACATGGCGCGCGGGCAGACGCACACGCACGTCATGCAGGCGCGCCGGCGCGACGGGAGCCAGTTCTGGGAGCGCGCGACCGGGCGCGCGGTCGACCCGGCCGACCCGGCGCGCGGCTCGGTCTGGCTGCTCGAGGACATCACCGAGCAAAAGCGCGCCGAGGAGGATCTCGAGCGCGTGCTCGCCGAGCAGCAGGCGATCACCAACAACATGGTGATCGGCATCGCCTACCTGCGCGAGCGCAGGATCGTGCGCGCCAACCGGCGCTTCGAGGAGCTCTTCGGCTACGCACCGGGCGAATGCGTCGGCACCGCCTCGCGGCAGTATTACTTCACCGAGCAGGACTTCGAGAGCCTGCTGCCGGGCTATGCCGAGCTCGATGCCGGCCGCACCCACAGCTCGGAGCACTGGCTGCGCCGCAAGGACGGATCGGGATTCTGGTGCCGCATGTCGGGCCGCGCGCTCGAGGCCGGCCGGCCGGGGCGCGGCTCGGTGTGGCTCTACGAGGACATCACGGAGCGGAAGCGCGCCGACAGCGAGATCGGCCGCATGATGCGCGAGCAGGAGCTGATCCTGGAGAACGCGAGCGTCGGCATCGCCTTCGTGCGCGACCGCGTGATTCAGCGCTGCAACCGGTTCCTCGAGGAGATGATGGGCGCGCAGGCGGGCGCGCTGGTGGGAAAGAGCTCCTCGAGCTTCTTCGCGAGCGAGGAGGACTGGGGCGAGGCGGTGCGGCTCGCCTACAGCATGACCGCGGCCGGCCAGGCGCACGACTCGGAGTGGCGCTTCCGGCGCGCCGACGGCGGTACCTTCCTCTGCCGCACGCGCGGGCGCCGCATCGATTCTGGCGAAGGCGCGCAGGAGTGGATCTGGAGCTTCGAAGACGTCACCATCGAGCGCGAGGCGGAGGCGCGCCTTCAGCGCGCGCTCGCCGAGCAGGACCTGATCCTCAACTACGCCACGGTCGGCATCGCCTTTTCGAGGCAGCGCCTGCTGCAGCGCTGCAACCCGCGGCTGGAGGAGATGTTCGGCTATGCGCGCGGCGAGCTGATCGGCAAGACGGCGCAGGAGCTGTTCGGGTCAAAGGAGGACTTCGACGCCGCGGGCGTGCAGATGTACGCCGAGCTCGCCGCCGGCGGCACCTATGTCACCGAGCGCAGGCTGCGCCGCAAGGACGGCTCGGAGATGTGGTGCAAGGTCGTCGCCAAGGCGATCGATCCGGCGCAGCCGCTCGAGGGCGCCATCGTGATCTACGACGACATCTCGGCGGAGCACGAGGCTCGCGACTCGCTGCAGGCCTCGCGCGATGCGCTCGAGCGCGCGGTCGAGCAGCGCACCGAGGAGCTGCGCGCCGCCAACCAGCGCCTGCAGGCGGAGATTTCCGACCGGCGCCAGGCCGAGTCGCGCGCCCAGCACCTCGCCGACCACGATGCGCTCACCGGGCTTCCCAACCGGCGGCTGCTGGAAGACCGCCTCACGCAGGCGCTCGCCTCGAGCCAGCGCAACCGCCGGCAGACCGCGGTGATGTTCGTGGATCTCGACCGCTTCAAGGCCATCAACGACTCGCTCGGCCATGCGGTCGGCGACCTGGTGCTGAAGGAAGTGGCCGAGCGCCTGGTGAAGCAGCTGCGCGTCGTGGACACGATCTGCCGCATGGGCGGGGACGAGTTCGTGGTGGTGCTGCCCGAGATCAAGCGCTCGTCGGATGCCGCCAACGTCGCGGCCAAGATCCTCGAGACCGTGGCGCAGCCGATCAAGGTCGAGGACCGGGAGCTCAACCTCACGCCCTCGGTCGGCATCAGCGTGTTCCCGGAAGACGGGCGCGACGCCGAGACGCTCATCCGTAACGCGGATGCGGCGATGTACCACGCGAAGGAAACCGGCCGCGCCAACTACCAGTTCTTCACCGAGCAGATGAACCAGGCCGCCTCGCGCCGGCTCGCGCTCGAGGGCGACCT
>Ga0310810_10003623_pt1 | contig 16896 bp, 11 predicted proteins | sample NCmetagenome_FD_207641 | JGI IMG/M metagenome (GOLD analysis project Ga0310810, IMG submission 207641) | Soil microbial communities from experimental microcosm in Duke University, North Carolina, United States - NC | ecosystem: Engineered > Artificial ecosystem > Soil microcosm > Unclassified ... | reverse complement strand
CCGCCGAGTCGCCTCGGTCGTCTGGGTGTTTTCTTAGTGGAGACACCAATGGTCGACACCGTCACCCCAGAGCCACTGAGCCACATTCCGATTCAGACCGTTGTCGACGGCGTCGAGATCAGCGGCGAAATCCTCTTCGCTCGCTTCAACGACATGTCCGTCGTCATTCACTCGCCGGTGTCCGGCCTCGGCACCGGACTGCACGTGCCGTGGTTCAGATACGGCTACCCGCAGTTCGCCCTCGCGACGCGCGACAGCATCACCGAACGCGGCACGCGCGAAGCGCGGTGGATGCTGAGAGAGCTCTTCGACTACTCGCGCGGACGACGGTCGGGATGGGGGATTTCGCGCGTTGACCCGGAGGGGCGGTGGACGGAGATTGCGCAGGATGCGTAAGGGCGCGCGAAGACACGGATAACGGTGCGGTGCGACGGAGCGACGGTGCGATGGTGCGAAGGTCCCGTGCGACGGTCCGAGGGTCCGAGGGGCCAGTGCGACGGGCCGAGGGTCCGACGGTCCGAGGATGGGCGGACTCACGCCGTCGTAGAGCCAATCATCGTCGTGTAGATCTTCAGCCGCTTCGCTCGCAGCTTCCCGGGCGTGTACTTCTTTTGCCACTCTTTGCCGGTCTCGTCCAGGAACAGCTCCGAGGCGCTGGTCTTCACTTCGCTCGCCGACCCCTGCGTGTCTTCCATCACCGCGCGGAAGTAGTAGTGGTTGAACAGGCGATTGAACTCAGTGAAGTAGATATCCGCCACCCGCTGGTTGCCACGGATGATCAGCATATTCTCGTCGTTCGAGTTGGTCGAGGCATCGCTGAAGTTGGCGGAGCCGGTGACGACGATCGGATCAGCGCCGAGCGGGTCGCGCAGCAGGAACTTCGAGTGGATGTAGCTGACGTGCGTGTTCAGCCCGATCAGCGCGGCGTTGGTCTCCCGCGCCCATTGATAGACAGGCGTCCGGATGAACGAGCCCCACGCCTTGTAGACGTTGTTCGACGCGTTGATGACGACGAATGGCTTGGTGCTGTTCTTGTTGGCCTTGTCCTTCTTCTCGAGCAGCAGGAAGGTGATGTGGCTCTGCGCAGTGTTGTCCTTCAACTGATCCTTGAATTTCTCGTTTACGCCAAACGCGAGCGTGATGCACGAGTGACCATCCGCCTTGTCCACCAGATCGACGTACGAGTCGAGCACGGCTGATCCCGATCGCGGGCTGAGAATCGGCGTCGTTCCCTTCGAGATCGACGTGAGCGCTGTCGGCACATTCAGCAGCGCCTCGACCGCCGTGCGATACGCCTTCTTCTTTTTCGTCGCCGTCGACCTGTCGTCTCCGTCTTTCGAACCGGGGTTTGTCGCGAGCAGATCCCAGTAAGCCTTGAACACCATCGCGGTGGTGGGGTCGTTGTGTACCCAGTGGCCGACGTTGGTCTGACCAGAGAAGCCGCCCAGCGAGATATTGGTCGATCCGGTCCACACGTCGGTGGGCGTCTGCGCCGCGCCTCTTAGCAGCACCATGAACTTGTTGTGCTGGATGTCCGACGGGTTGTTGTCCCGCTGGATGATGCACGAGTCAGGAAGTCCGGCGTCCTTGATCGCCTGCAGATTGTCCACGCGCGGAAAGCTCGGATGGAACGTGCCGTCCTTGTCGGTCGATTCGTTGACCTTCGCGTCGATGATGATCTTGAGGTCCTTGACCTTCTTTCGCGCCACGGCGAGCGCCTTGAGCACGGGCGCATAGCGGAATTCGTAGAAGCAGCAGAGCAGCGTGTCCTGTTTGCCGGCGGTCGCGATGAACTTGGTGATCGCTCTCTCGAGATCGCGCGTGAGCCAGTTGATCGCTTCCTGGCGCTTCGCCGGCGGCTTCAAGTCGTCTGGTTTCTGGTTCCCGAACCTCCGCTCGTAGGCCTGGCTGCTGGCGACGCCACGGTTGAAGAACACGTCGTGGTCGTTCATGGTGAAGAGCGGCTCGGTTGTGACCTTGATGGTGATCGGCTTGGCGCTGCGATCGAGGTTCTTGGGTTTCCCGCGCAAGGGGCGGAACGTGTACTCGTAGATCCGGCCATCCTTCGCCGTGAAGTCGTCCCAGATGAAGCTCTGCACGGGGTGGTCGGCGGTGCTGACCGGGATATGCGGATCGGGATGCGGAATGATCGAGCGAAAGACCTTGAAGCCGGGCATCGTGAAACGCTCGTTCTCCTTCGGATCGAAGCGCTCCACCGAAAAGCCCAGAAGCCCCTTCTTCGCCGCCGTGGTCGCCTCGATCCCGAACGAAATCGTGTTCACGCCGGTAATGGCAAACACACGAAACCCGCCGACCTGCTGAGACTTGAATCGCACGAATGACTCCTTCGCACATGCGGGCTGGTTTCGGACAGAGACCGCCCGCTCGGTCAGATGACTCAGACGAGAGAACGCCGCCAGCATAAGAATCGAACAGGACGGGTCCGCTGTCGAGCAGATAGTCGGCCTCGTGCCCACAGTCGATGCAGTGCGGGCACTCTCCGGGCATAAGATTGGCGAGGCCTCCGCGCACGACCCAATCCGATTGCGCGCCCGGTCCGTAGCACGTGACGAGGGACTCTCTGCAGGTCGCAGCCATTGGCGGTTCCACGGACGTAGACCTGCGCCTGGTCGGCCGGCTCGCGGCTGGCGACTTGGACGCCGCGGGCGAGTTGTACGACCGTCATGCGGGCAAGGTCCTTGCGCTCGCCCGGCGGATCCTGCGGGACGAGGGAGATGCCGAGGACGTGGTGCAGGAGGTGTTCTCCCAAGCGTGGCGCACGGCGACGCGCTACGAGGCCGGGCGCGGCACGGTCGCGGGTTGGCTGCTGATGATCGCCCGCACGCGCGCCATCGATCGCCTGCGCGCCCGCCAGTCGCGCCCGGAGACGACGGGCAACGTCGTGCTCGATAGCATGCCCGGTCACGCGGAGCCGCTCGGCGACGCGCTGATCGCGAGCGAGCAATTCGCCCGGGTCCGTCAGGGGCTCGTCGCGCTGCCCGCCGAACAGCGGACGGCGCTCGAGCTGGCGTACTTCGAGGGACTCTCGCAGTCCGAGATCGCCGAGCGGCTCGCGGCGCCGCTCGGCACGATCAAGACTCGTATCCGTACCGCGCTCACGACGCTGCGCCGGAGCCTGCGGCCATGACGATGGATCGCCACGACACGATCGGCGCGATGCTCGACGACTACGCCCTCGGACACCTGTCGAAGGACGAGCGCCGAGACGTGGAAACGCACGTCCGCGAATGCGACATCTGTTCTGCTGACCTGCGCGAGCTGACGATCGTGATGGAAGGACTCGCACAGTCGACTGAACCGGTCACGCCGCCGCCTGCGCTCAAGCAGCGTGTCCTCTCTGCGTTAGCGACTCTGCCGCAGGAGCCGCCGCGCCGCTCGGCGGACTCGATCGTCGCGATGCCGCAAGGCGTGAAGATTCGACGGGGAGTGCATCCGGCGTGGTTCGCGATCGCAGCCGTCGCGATCCTGGGCTTGTCTGTCGTTGTCTATTCCTTGGACGCCTCTCGCCGCCTGGTCGTCGACGATCTGCAGGAGGCGCAGTCGACGGCCGCGGAACTGCAGCAGCGACTCGACCAGAACGCACAGCAGGCCGATCTCGCAGTTTCGATTCTCACGGCGAGCGACATGCGGCCGATCGCGATGGCGGGCAAAGAAAACGCGACGGCGTCAACCGCGCGCGCGTACTGGAGTCCGACGCGTGGCCTGCTCATCGTCGCCGATCAACTCCCTACGCCGCCGCCGGGGCGCATCTATCAGGTGTGGATCATCGGGGGAGGCATGCCGGTCAGCGCCGGGCTCCTTGGCGAGCAGAGCAGCGGGCGCGGCATGCTGATCGCTCCGCCGCCACGCGGCGTGGTTCCAGGCACGGTTACGGTTGCGGTGACCGACGAACCAGCCGGCGGCCTGCCTGCTCCCAGCGGATCGATTCGCTTGGCGGGATCGCTGTAGTTCACCTGTGACCTCGCACCGGTGGGGGTGTCGCGCAAAGAGCAGAATCGTCAGCGTCCAGAGGAGGCGGTCGCGCGCTTCAGTTCTTCCGTCCAGTTGAGGACCGCCTGAATCTGTGTCGGCCGCGCGTTGGGATCGCTCTCGACCATGATGAAGTGCGCGCCGTCGGGTGCGACGGCGAATTCGGTAGTTCGCAAATCAAATGGGCCGCTGAACAGCGTCTCGGGCGTGCCGGGCGCGAGCGACTTGCCTCGAGCGTCGATGGATACGCCAACGATCGATGAGCCCAATTCGTAATACAGCGCGCGCCCGTCGGGAGCCCACACCGGATAACGGCCTCCGCCAGTCGAGATCGTCCACTTGCCCTCGTTGACGTTGGGGAAGGGACGTACATAAATCTCCTGCCGTCCGGATTCATCGGAGTTGTAAGCGAGCCATCGGCCGTCTGGTGACAGCTTCGCGGAGTTCTCGTTGCTGTCGGTCACGATCAACGGGCGCGGGCTCTCGCCAAGAGGCAGCGCCAGGATATCGAACTTGCTGGCGCTGTCGCCCTGAACCTCTTCGAAGATCAGCAGTCGGCCGTCCGGGGACCATGACGTGCCGTACTGCACGCGCTCGCGCTCGAGCAGGCGCTCGGCGGGACTGCTGGCATCGGCAGCCCGCCAGAACAGGTCACCGCCGCTTTCAAAGCTCACTCGCCGGCCATCCGGCGTCCACAATGGAGTCAGGCTGTGTCCTTCATTCGCGAGCGGCGTCCACGATCGCCTCGCGATGTCGTAGACCCAGACCTGGGACGGCCTGGGATCGACGGTGACCACCACTTTCGTGCCGTCGGGCGACACATCGGGGTGACGGAAGCCGCGCCGATCGTCGGATAGTGGAGTGCGCCGGCCATTGCGATCGACGCTGACCAGGGTGCGCGCGTAACCGCCGGGGGAGTACACGAGCGTCCCATTCTGGGCCGTCGCGAAATACGCAGCGCCGCCGGCCTGTGCGCGCTGCACGCCGTCGAGCACTGCGACCGGCGTCCCGCGAAACGCCAGCTTCTCTCGATCGAAATCAACCACGTGCAGCTCGCCTTCGCGCACGCCGACCGCGTGATACACCACCTGCCCCGACGGCAGGAACTGCGCCTGCGAGCCTGGGCCGAGTCGATGCCACTCGCCGGTATCCATCGAGAGCACGGCGAGCTCGGCGTTGATCCCGGATGGTTCGTCCAGCGTCGCTAGAAGCGTGCGACCGTCCGGCAAGAACGACGGCCACGTGAGATTGCCTTTGTCGATCGCCGCGTCGCGGCTGATGACAGCTTCCGGCCGTCCCCCTCGGGCCGACACGCGCAAAAGGCCGGAGGCGCCGGGATCGAAGACGATCGTCCCATCGGACGACCACGTGCCGCCCCTGCCAAGCGTGGGTGTGTCGCAGATATTGACCGGCGCTCCGCCACGAATCGAGACCTTCTTCAATTTGCGATCGGCGAAGAAGGCGACCCACTCGCCGTCGGGTGAGAAGAACGGATAGAGCGCACCGTCGGTTCCCTCGATTGATTTGGCGTCGAAGGCGTCGAGCGGACGAATGTGCAATTGCGTGTGCCCATCGGCAAACGCCACATACGCGATCCGACGGCCGTCGGGCGCGATGGCCAGCGGTCCGGCGCCCGTTCCCATATCCAGTTCCTGAGGGGGCGGCAGCGCGATCGTCATTCTCGTCGCGCTTGGAGCAGATGCCGGCGGGACGAATTTCGAGAGCATCCAGGCGGTAACAATGCCGACAGCGACCACCGCTGCAATCGCGATGGCCCATCGTGAGGTGTGTCGTGTGCGCGCACGAGGCACGGCCACTGGCCGTTCGGCGCTCGCTGTGCTCGCTGCGTCCTTCAATTCGTGACGTGCGTCGGCAATGTCGCGAAGACGCTCCTTCCGATTCTTTTCGAGGCATCGCGGGAGCAGCTTTCGCACCGCAACCGGTGTCGTGGGCGGAATGAGGCTCCAGTCAGGTTCTCGATCGAGAACAGCAGAAAGCGTGTCGGTAATCGTGGGGCCTGCGAACGCCGCTCGCCCGGTCAGCATCTCGAAGAGCACACAGCCGAACGCCCAGATGTCGGTGCGTTTGTCCGTGTGGTGGCCGCGTGCCTGCTCGGGACTCATGTACGCGGCAGTTCCGACGATGAGGCCTTCGCGAGTATTGGCAGCGGTCAGCGTCGGCGAATCGGCGACCGTAACAGCATCGGGGTCTTCGTCGGCAGTGAGCCTGGCGAGGCCGAAGTCGAGCACCTTCACCATGCCGTCGGGAGTGATCTTGATATTCGCCGGCTTGAGGTCGCGATGGACGATCCCTTTTTCGTGCGCGACGTCGAGCGCCTCGGCGATCTGACGCGCGAACGTCAACGTGTCCGCGAGCGGCAGCCCCGATGTCTTGCCGCGGGCACCTCGCTGGATTCGCTCTTGGAGCGTCTCGCCCTCGACCAGCTCCAATACGAGCGCTCGGATCGCGTGCTCAGGAGCATCCGCGGGGTGCATGTCCTCGAGGCCGTAAATTGTGGCGATGTTAGGAAAGTTGAGCGCGGCGAGCGCACGCGCCTCACGTTCGAGGCGCGCAAGACGATCGGGATCCGACGTGAACTGCGGCGGCAGCACTTTGAGGGCGACGTCCCGTCCGAGTCGCGTATCGTGCGCGCGATACACCTCGCCCATGCCGCCAACGCCGAGGAGCACCTGCACCTGATACGCGCCGAGACGACGGCCGACGAGCGAGGACCGGTGGGGGTCGCTCACCATTCGGGTCATTCTAGCGGGACTGAGGATTCGGAATCGGCGTCAATCGACGCGGAGCGCCAGTGTGCCAGGGCAATCCGATCGACCTCCTCCGCACGTAGAGCGTGCAGAACGGGCCGAATTCGCCCGTCACGGGAGGTGCGTGTGGTTCATCGTCTTCGCCTTGCTTTCTGGGCGTCCATCGTCGTTGCGGGAGTCGCCGTGTGCTCGATGCCGGGATCGGCTTCGAGTCATCGCGAAGCGCCGCTCATCAGCCAGGATCCGCTGGCCGACAACACCGACGTCTACGCCTTTGTCAGTCCCGCCAGTCCCGACAAGGTCACGCTGATCAGCAACTTCATCCCTCTGCAGTTGCCGGCGAGCGGACCGAACTTCTGGAAGTTCGACGACAACGTCCTCTACGAAATCATGGTCGACAACAACGGCGACGCGATCGAGGACGTGACCTTCCAGTTCCGGTTCCGCACCGAGGTGCGCAACCCCAATACGTTCCTCTACAACACCGGACCGATCACCTCGCTCGACGATCTCGACTGGAACGTTCGGCAGTTCTATTCGGTCACGCGCGTCGACGGTCCACGCCGGACCGGCAGCAAGACGGTGCTCGCGGAGGAAGTGCCGTCGCCGCCTGCGAACGTCGGCAATCGATCGCTTCCCAACTACGACCTCGTGGCTGCCGATGCGATCAGGACGCTCGACAACGGCATCAAGGTCTTCGCCGGGCAGCGCGACGACGGCTTCTATGTGAACCTCGGCGTGTTCGATCTGCTCGGTGTGCCGCCGGCCGACTTCAACACGCCGGACTCGATCGCCGGGCTGAACGTCCACTCGATCGCGCTGGAAGTACCGATCGAGATGGTCACCCGCAATGGCAATCGCCCGCCGTCGCGCGATGCGAAGAACGCCGTGATCGGCGTCTGGTCCACCGCATCACGCCGACTCGTGACGGTGCGAAATGGCGGCGGCCAAACACAGCAGGGCCGATGGGTGCAGGTCTCCCGGCTGGGGCAGCCGCTCGTCAACGAGGTCGTCATCCCCATGGGGCTGAAGGACACCTTCAACTCGATCGCGCCGACCGCGGACGCCGCCGCGCTGCCGGCGGTGCTCGATCCTGAAGTGCCCAAGCTGCTCTCGGCGCTCTTCGGCGTGAACTCGCCGCCAGCGCCGCGCAACGACCTGGTGACGATCTTCCTGACAGGCATCCCGGGACTGAATCAGCCGCCGCACGTGCGGCCCTCGGAGATGTTGCGCCTGAATGTCGCGATTCCGCCGTCGGCCTCGCCGAACCCGCTCGGCGTTCTCGGTGGCGACGTCGCGGGATTTCCAAACGGGCGGCGCGTTGGCGACGATGTGACCGACATCGCGCTCAGAGTGATGGCGGGAGCCACCCCGCTGACGCCTGACTTCAATGGCGGCATCAACGCCCAACTGACCGACGGCGTCAACGGCAACGACGTGCCGTATCTGCCGACGTTCCCGTATCTCGCGTCGCCGCATTCAGGAAATCAGTAAGAAGGATTGTGGGTAGGAGGAACTATGCGAAGGATGTTGGTGATCGTATGCGCCGTGGCCACTCTCGTGCTCGGCTGGATCTACTGGCAGGTGCCGGCGATGCGCGGCGGAGAATCACGAGCGCGGGACTCGAGTACTGCCCGACGAAGCTCGCAGATAAGGGCTCGAGGCGCGGAAGCCGGAAGCTCCACATCACGCGCGGAGCTCGGCGCCTTCATCGCCACGAACCGTCAGCGCGTCGCTGACAATCCCGGTGACGGCAAAGCCGCTGTGCAACTGGCCGATGCGCTGATGCGCGCAGCACGTGTGAGCGCCGATGCGTCGCTGGCAATCGAAGCCGAGCATGTCCTGCGTGAGGCGTTGCAGCATTCGCCCTCCGACTATCCGTCACGCCGCATGTTGAGCGTGGTCTATCTGTCGCAGCATCGATTCGCCGAAGCGCTCACAGAGGCCAGCGCGGCGCAGAAACTTCGGCCCGCGGATGCCTGGAACTACGCGATCGCCGGCGACGCGCAACTGGAGCTCGGGAAGTACGACGAGGCGTTCGCCTCGTTCGATCACGTCATGGAGCATCGCCCGGACGCTGGCGCATATGCGCGAGTGGCGTACGCACGTGAGCTTCAGGGTGATATCGATGGCGCCGTGGAGCTGATGCGAATGTCGGCCGAAGCGACGAGTCCCACGGATCTCGAGGCGCTGGCATGGACATACGCACAGGTCGGCAACCTGTATGTCCTGAAAGGACGGCTGGACGATGCCGAGCGCGAGTTCCAGCGTGCCGAGTTCACCTTTCCGTCCCATCCCTATGCGATGAATGGGCGCGTCAAGCTGCTCATCGCGCGCCGTCATTACGCTGAAGCACTGGATCTGTCGCGTCGCGCTCCAACCACGCCCGAATCCCTCGCCATGCGAGGAGATTTGCTGGCGCGTCTCGGACAAGCTGACGATGCAGAGAGGACGTATCAGGAGGCCGAGCGCGTGGAGCGAGAGGGTTGGAAGCAGGAGCATCCGCAGCCGGGCGCGCTCGCACGATTCCTGGCCGAGCGCGGTCGCAATATCCCCGAGGCGATCGCCCTCGCCGAGCGGGCCGCGCGCGAGCGTCAGGACGTCGTCACGATGGACGCCCTGGCGTGGTCGTACTTCAAAGGCGGTCGAGTGGCAGAGGCCGCGTCGGCAATTCAGCACGCGACGCGACTGGGCACCGTCGATCCGCGCATCCGTTGTCACGCATCTGTGATCGCGCGCGCGCAGGCTGGACCTTTGCAGTCCGATCAGGGCATTTGCGACCTACTGAATCCGCGCGGGTGACGGGGATCCGGGACTCGGGACTCGAGTTCCCGGTTCGCTGTCGGCGGTTCGATTCGCGCGGGGCGGTTACGCGCCAGTTGTGCGCGTCTTCAGGCCGTGTGTGGACGTCTGTGATGTCGTTTTACGCGGCATCACAGACGGCGAGACGATCTCCGTCTCGATCGGTGCGGCCAGCCTCGCTTGTTTCAGGATCGCGTCCGCTACCTCGAAGTGGAATTGAGGCGCGCTTTCCAGACGAGAGGCCCGCATGCGAACAGGGGCAACATAGGCAGCGGCCGTATCCACATCACCGAGCGACGCCAGGATCGTGCAGATCTCCAGGAGTTGGATCGCGGAGGGGAGCCACTTCTCAGACCTTCGGATGAACCAGGCGTGATGGGTTGCGGCAGCATCAGCAGCGACTCGCCGCGCCGCACCTATCTGACCTTGCTCCATCAATTCGTTGACCAGTTGCTGCACGTCCGCAGGCGAACGTTCTGAGCCGGCAACGGATGGAACCAGGACTCCCATGTAGTAGCGGGGAACGAGCGGTGCGATCTCCATCCTCGCCTGATCGCTCTCGAGACGAGCGAATACGCGAGCGCTGTAGTCGATCCACGCGGCCTCTCCCTCGTAGTCGCGCTCGTCGATCGCCCATTCCGTCATGGCCGACGTCCACACATCGAGGCGTTGAGCCACACGCTCGACGCTGTGCGACCAGCGGGCGTGCCGGACGAAGTCAACAGACAGTGGCTTGTCGTCCACCGCCGTGATCAACTTACATAGCCAGTCCAGCCGATGCAGCGCCGCGAGGCCGCCGGGAATCGCGCTCCAGCTCTTTTCGCCGACGCGCCCGGTTGCGAGCGCAGACGCGAAGTGGCGCGGCGACAGCAGGAACGATTGGTCTTCGTCCTGCACCTCGGTCTTCATGCTGCTGTGCGTCTCGAGGAGAAAGTGTTGCAGCGCCGCGTCGGACCAGACGTGGCTCGTCAGGTCAACATAGGAGTCAAAGACGCCAATGAGCTCCTCGTCTCGATCGACGGAAACAGGCGAGGGCGCCTCGAAACGATTCCGAAGTCTGCGAAAGAGCTCGATACGCGGATCGGTGGCTGCGCCTGGCGGCACGAGTGCGACCACCTTCTTATCGAACGCAGCCATCGCCCGTTCGATTTCTGCCACGACATTCGCATCGATTCCGTCGGACAGGTCCAGATAACCGGTGTCGATCGCGAGCTCCATCAGGCCCGCAATGGTGAGCACGCGGCCGGCTGCCGCCGGACCCCACATCATCACATCGCCCTCGGCGATTTCTTCGAGCCCGGTTGTCAGGCCGCGAGCGATCGAATCGTCAACGAGCCGGCGAAGGGTTGCCGGTACCCGGTCGATTTCCTTCTCACGTGGTTCGAGCGTGGCGTCATATGCGCAGCATTCGACGATCCGGCTCAGCGCGGCAGCGGAAAACGTCATGTCCGGGTCACCACGGATCGAGCAGCGTTTCCAATGCCTGGATCGGGCGGCGGTATTCTTCGATTGGTTTACACACGGTACGGTGGTTCTGTTTCATAACCGGCTTCATCGGCCAGTCGGCGTCGAAACGCTCCTGACTGACGACCTTGTCGCCCTGTGCGTGATACACGTGCGCGCGGAGCAGTCGGGATAGGTCAGCGACCACGACCTTGACACTCGATCCGGGCGCAGCGGTGTACCGGTCTGTTGCAGCCGTTCGAGCCGCACGCGCGGTCTCTGAGTCGTTTTTCAAGTCACTCAGACAATCACTGCCTTCGGCGAGGTCGTGCAGCGATCGGTAGTACACCGTGAGCGCCAGGCCAACCGCAGTACTGCCGGGTAGCCAATCGAGGCCGAGACCGGAGCTGACGAGTAGCGGAAGAGTCGACCCGCGATGCGCGGGCGCAAAGAACAGCATCTGGACCCGACTGCGCTCTTCGTCTCCTAGATCGTCTCCGTCGAGATCGAGGAGAGCGCGTCGCGCCACTACCGCACCCATCGAATGGCCAACGAGCACGACGTGACGATACGGAGACCAGGCTCGCGGCGATGAGCCGGGCGGCAGCGAAGGCGTGATCAGATTGTTCGGCTTGCGCAACACATCGCGAAGAAGCTCCGCCAATTGCGCGGCACAGAAGGCAACGCTGTGCGACTTGCTTGGATATTGCAGGAAGAACGCATCGGCGCTCTGCAGGACCTGGGACGAACGGATCGCGCGCGGAAACGCCTCCCATGTATCAGCCGATGTGCCGCCCCAGCCGTGCAAAAAGACGATTGCCGTCGTCACGTTTGCATCCATCGACAGCAGGACGCGGCTTCCGTCGAACCAACCCTCGTCTCCGCTCCATGTGAGTCGATCTATCGGATAATGCGACACGTAACACCCTCGAGCGTGCGCAGAAAACTTACGACAATTCTTTCGTGAGAGCCAGCCCTCTGACGCGCGGCACGACCGTGAGCGATCCAGGCTTCTGCGGGCGTACCATGCTCATGACAGGGGCGCCATTAATCGACTTGGAATCGCCGCGGCGATCGCGTTTGCCAAGCACGATCACTCGCCTTCGCGGCGATGCCACCGGCACACCGAGGCATAGGAAACGAAACCCGTTTACGGTGCTTGACTTAGGCCCGCTCCGATAAGGAGAATCGCGCTTTCATTCTCACTTTTGATGCACCGCATGAAGAAAGCACACACGGCATCATCGGCGGTCTGCGTCCTCGCGATCGCGGCGTTCCTGTTGAGTGGATGGGAGCGGCCCACGAGCGCGCGGCAGCAGGCGAGCGACGACCTCGATCTGGTTCAGATCCGCCCGAACTTCTACGTCATCGCCGGCGCCGGCGGGAACATCGTCGTGCAGCTCGGACCGCAGGGCGCGATCCTCGTGGACTCGGGCCGGACCGACATGAGCGACAAGGTCCTGGCGGCGATCAAGCGACTCACGCCGCTCCCGATCCGCTACATCATCAACACCAGCATGAATCCGGATCACGTCGGCGGGAACGACAAGCTCGCGAGGGCCGGGCTCAGCATCCTCCCGGGCGCGGTCGCGGCGGGCGCAGGGTTGGACGACGACCTGGTGTCCAACTCGGGCCGGGCCAGCGTGCTTGCGCACGAGAACGTGCTGACCAGAATGACGTTGGCAAGCGGCTCGGAGGCCGTTCCGTTCGCGCTCTATCCCACGAAGACATTCAACTACCGGCTGTACTCGATGTACCTGAACGGCGAGGGCATTCAGGCACTTCACATGCCCGCGGCGCACACCGATGGCGATCTGGTCGTGTTCTTCCGTCGCGGCGACGTGATTGCGACGGGCGACATCATCGACACGACCCGCTGGCCGGTCATCGACACCAAGCGCGGCGGCACGGTCCAGGGAGAGCTCGATGCTCTGAATCGCCTGATGGATCTGGCCATCCTCAACCTGCCGCTTCAGTGGACGCCGGATCGCACGCTCCTCGTCCCTGGGCACGGGTTTGTGTACGACAAGCTGGATCTGCTCGAGTACCGCGACGCGGTCACGGTCGTTCGCGACAGAGTGAAGGATCTGATCGAACAGGGCAAGACGCTCGCGCAGGTCAAGGCCGCCAATCCGACGCTTGGCTATCGAAGTCAATACGGCGCGGATTCCGGCGAATGGACCACCGACATGTTCGTCGAAACGATGTTCAACGAGCTGAGCAAAAAGAAATGAAGTCCACCTTCGCCTGCCCCAATCATTCGGCTACGGTGGACAGCCTCCGCGTGGATGCCTGCCAGCCGAAGCTCGGTAGCAAGCATGCGAGCGGAGGCTGGAGCCGCGCGCTGGCTGTCATCGTCGCTTCGATGTTTGTCGCGTTCGGATTCGTGCGCCTCGATGCGCAGCGCGGAAATCCGCAACCACCGCGGCCACCCAAGACAGCGGCCCCGATCGATCTCACGGGCTACTGGGTTTCGATCGTGACGCAGGACTGGCGCTGGCGCATGGTGACGCCAAGGAAAGGTGACTACCAGGGAGTGCCCCTGAACGCCGAGGCCGCAAAAGTTGCCGACGCCTGGGATCCGGCGAAAGACGAAGCGGCCGGCCTGCAATGCAAGTCCTACGGTGCGCCCGCGCTGATGAGCGTGCCGGGCCGTATTCACATCACCTGGCAGGACGACAACACGCTCAAGGTGGACACCGACGCGGGTGAGCAAACGCGAATCCTGCGTTTTGGTGCTGCTGCACCAATTGCGGCCAGCGCGCCGAAGACCTGGCAGGGGGTGTCGCAGGCGCAATGGCTGATGCCGCGCCCGGGCGTTCCGCTGCAGCTCAGGCCGGCGGATCGCGCCGCGGACACGCCAGCACCGCGCCCGGCCGGCGGCTCGCTGCAAGTCGTGACCAAGAACCTCCGCGCCGGATACCTGCGGAAGAACGGCGTCCCCTACAGTGAGAACGCGGTCATGACCGAGTTCTGGGATGTCTACAAGCGACCGAACGGCGAGCAGTGGCTGACTATCACGACAGAGATCGAGGATCCGCAATACTTACGCGCCACGAGGCGAGTGGCACCGCTCTTCAAGAAGGAAGCCGACGGCAGCAAGTGGGATCCGACGCCGTGCTCATCCAAATGGTAAGCACGGTGAAGGTCAAAGGGCAAAAGGCAAAAGGCAAAGGTCAGGGCAAAAGGGCAAGTAAAGGTCAAAAGGCGATGGCAAAGGTTTCAAGTTTGCTCGCGACACTCCTTGTCGTGGCATGGTCGGCACCGGCCTCGGCCCAGATCGATCTCACCGGCACGTGGCAGCGCGTCGGACAGAACGACAACGGCTACTCGCGTGAGCCGGTCGATCTGATGGGCATGCCGCTCAGCGCCGACGGCCGGGCGAAGGCATTGAGCTACGACATCGCGGCGCTCTCGGCGACCGAACGCCAGTGCCAGATGTATCCGCCGATCTACGCCATCGTCGGTCCGTTCCCGCTGCAGTTTTCGATGGTGCCCGACCCGGTCACGCAGAGGCTCCTCGCGTGGAAGATCGCGGGCTGGGGCGATCGCGACGAGACGATCATCTGGATGGATGGTCGGCCGCATCCGTCGAAAAACGCGCCGCATTCGCACGGCGGCTTCACCACCGGCGAGTGGGAAGGCGACACGCTGACCGCAGTCACCACGCACGCCAAGATGGGCGACATCAAACGTCACCGCGGCTTCAGCAGCGACCGGGCGACGATGACGTATCGCTTCAACCGTCACGGCGACACGCTGACCGTCACCGGAATCCTCGAGGATCCCGTGTATCTGGCGGAGCCGTACGTCTTGACCGAGGTCTACCGCCTCACGACGAACCCGAACAACTTCCCGCTGACGGCGTGCGAGCCGATCGAGGAGTTGCCGAGTCTGCACGAGAATCCCGCGCTCGTTCCGCACTACCTCCCGGGCAAACATCCCGCGATGAACGAGGCGACCCAGCGCTACAACATCCCGCTCGAGGCGGTCGTCGGCGGACCAGAAACGATGTATCCGGAGTACCGCAAGAAGCTCAAAGACACGTACGTGCTACCGCCGCCGTGCAAGGAGCAGTGCGGTGGTCCACCCCCTGCGGGTCGAGGCCAGGGTCAGGGCCAGGGCCTGAATCAGCAAGGCGAGCCACCAGCCGGCGGCCGCGGTGCTGCGCCGCCAGCAGGACGCGGTGGTGGCGCGGCTCCGCCCCGGTAGGATCAGACTTCGGCTTTTCCGCTACGCGCTTCGAACCGGGTTGTCGCTGAAGTCGGCGAAACAGCGACGGCTCCCGCGGTCGTTTGTTCCGACACTTCGATGGGCGGCGAAGACGGGCGATAGGTCTCCCACCAGCGAACCGCGCTCTGTTCGGTCCACGGGCGCGCGAATGAGAGCGCCGCGAGGCGCGTGGCGAGTACGTCCGCGGTTGCGGGTCGCGCGCCAGGATCCTTCGCCAGGCAGTCGAGAATGATCTGATCCAGGGCCGGCGGGACTTCGAACTCGGTGGCCGTACTGGGCGGTATCGGCTGATGTTCCACGTGCGCGACGATTGCGGCCAGCGGCGTCTTTTCTTCGAAGACTGGCCGGCCCGTCAGCAGCCAGAACGCCACACAACCGAGTGCGTAGATGTCGGCACGCCGGTCGATGGGCGCTGAGCCCATCGCAATCTCCGGCGCCATGTAGTCAGGAGTGCCGGCCACGTCGTTGGCGCGTGTCAACGAGCGCATCGTGGGCTCATCGTCGGTGACGACCTTCTTCACGATGCCGAAGTCGAGCACCTTGACGACGTCGTGCTCCAGCCCGCGCTGACACAAGTAGATGTTGGCCGGTTTGATGTCTCTGTGGACGAGACCACGATGATGGGCCTCCGCCAGCGAGGAACACGCCTGGTGCAGGAGGTAGACGACGCGCTCTGGCGGCAGGGGACCGAATTTCCTCACCAGCGTTTCGAGGTTCACGCCTTCGAGCAGTTCCATCACGTAGAACAGCGAGCCATCGTCGGTGACGCCGAAGTCATACAGCGCAACGGTGTGTGGAGACTGCAGGCTGGCGATGACCTGCGCTTCGCGCTCGAATCGATCGACCGCGGTTGCGGCCATCGCGGGATCGCGGGCGAGCGTATCGCGCCTGATGAGTTTGATTGCTGCCGGTCTCGCGAGCATCCGGTGCGATGCGCGCCAGACTTCGCCCATACCGCCGCGCCCGAGGAGCACCTCGAGCCGATAGCTTCCGAGGTCGTGTGCTCGGCGAACTTCCACGCCGAGGCTGTGAACGACACACGCCGCGACATATGAGAGGGCGATGCTCGCGGCGTACGGCAAGACAAAGATTTGCAAGAAGTCGGCGGCGGCGAGCGACGGCGCCGCACCGATATAGACCTCCTGAAGGTACAGCAGCGGCGCGAACCCGTTCGAGATCACGAGCGCGACAAGGGCTTCGCGCGGCCGCGCCGGGACGAGCACCGTGAAGAACATCGTCCACGGCACGACGCCATTGACGCCGATCCGATCGCTGGTGAAGTCGGATGCGTCCAGACCTTGAAACGCCACAAGGTAGGCGCCGCAGACAACTGCGAGGCTCATCACGACTTCGTAGACGAGCCCGATCCGTACCAGCGTCGAGGATGACCATCGGCCGCTGCGCGCAATTGCCAGCATGGCGGCCGAGCCAACGAGCATGGCGATCGGAGGCGCCCACTGCAGTGGCGTTGCGAACTCGTTGTCGAGCTCGCCGAGGAGGAAGTTGACGAGGAGCCACAACACCAGCACGGCGACGATCGCGACGGTGCTGACAATCTCCAGTCGCCTGGCCACGTGGGCGACGAGATGGCTGGCGACCTGCTGCTGATCTGTCGGCGTAGTCGTGCCGGGCGATTTGCGGTGTATCCGCGCGTGCAGAG
>Ga0310810_10003622_pt1 | contig 16897 bp, 19 predicted proteins | sample NCmetagenome_FD_207641 | JGI IMG/M metagenome (GOLD analysis project Ga0310810, IMG submission 207641) | Soil microbial communities from experimental microcosm in Duke University, North Carolina, United States - NC | ecosystem: Engineered > Artificial ecosystem > Soil microcosm > Unclassified ... | reverse complement strand
CGCAAAAGGCGACGATGGCGAGAGAAAGGAGTCGCTTCATATTAGTATGTAGGTGTACAGATGTACGTTAAGGTTGTTGTGTAGTTACCCGGTGATTGGTTACCAGCAACGTTGACGATGTAGGAAATGGTGTATTTTTGTGCAGCAGATGGTCCGGTGCTTGAAGCAACCGTTTGTGCGGACGTATCATCGAACGCGAAGCTGTCAGCAGTGTCGTACTCGGCCGCAGGCGCACCCTGGTAGTCGCCTCCGTCGAAGGCAGGTGTCATTGCGGCACCAACGGTCGGCGTTGTGTTTGCGACTAGGTTTAGGCCAAATTGGTTGCTTCCGATCGTTGACGTCGCAGCAGTGCTGCCGATCGCATCAATCGTGTTTGAGCCGCTGACCAGCGACGTACCGTCAACGGTAATGACATAGCCGGAGTCGCCGTTGGTGCTGGCTGCCATTTCTGATGTAGCCGAGGTCGTACTACTTGGTGAGAAAACACCGAGGTCGATGGTAGCGTTCGTCACTGTACTACAGGTTGCATCGACAGTGACACCCGTACAAAAGACCAATGTTTCCGGCATGTAGCCGCTAAAGTCGATTTGGTTTGCGGTGCTAGCTGCTACGGTACCAGTATCGACTGCACCGGTTGCACCGTCTGTGCCGGTAAATGTCGTAATGCGCACAAAGAATGTTTCGTTTGTCGTAGTCGGGTTCTTAACGCTCAGGAGTTGGTAGCTGACTGCCTGGTTTGATCCGACGGCAGCTGCAGGGCGCGTAATATAAGGTGCGCCGTTAGTGGCGTTGTTGATCGAAAAGCCATTTGCTCCAGTTTGTGTACCAAGCGATGCCGACGTTGTATCAAGACCAGTCGGCACAGTACAGGTACCAGCTGCGGTGGTACAATATTCAAATTTTATTGACCCAACGTTACCCGCGCTGACGTTTGGAAGGGTAAAGCTGACGACATGATTTACGACGCCGCCTGGTGTTGAACCACCGACAGCCCCGACGCTTTGGAGCGTTAATTTACGGACAGTGATTTGGTCTGCAAATGCAGATTGCGCCTGAAAAATCGGCGCCAGTGTTGCTACTGTCAGTAGCAAAATACCCAAAATGAACCTATTTTTTGTTTGTTTTCCCCTCATGACAATTTGGAGTGTAGCATAAGCATAATTGTGCTGTCAACAAAAATGTCGCCACACCCCTTGTCCTTCGGGGTGTGGCATTTCAGAGAAACGGGTGGTGGTCTAAATTAGAATGTAGGGGTACAGAGATAGAGGAGGGTGGTGACGTAGGTACCAGGTGCCTGGCTACCAGGTACGTTCGCGATGTAACTCACGGTGTAGATCTGGGCGTCAGATGGACCGGCGCCGCCGTTGTCGCTGGCCGCTACGATGTCGCCTGAGGCAAACTTGAAGGTGCCGTCAGTGTTGTAGTCGGTTGCAGCCTGACCACGGAGGTTCGTACCGTTAGGCGCTTGGTTGACGTTAGCGCTATAGACGTCTGGCGTTACTGCTCCGCCGTCACCGTCGTTGTCGAAGCCATCGACGTTGTTGTATGGGCTTGCGGAGATAGTCGCTTGCGTCAAATCAGGCGTCGTGGTGTTTTCGACAAGGTTCATGCCGAACTGGCCGACACCGGTCAATGGGGTAGTTGCTGATGCCATAGCTGGAATCGTATAGCTACCTGAGGTCAGCGTTGGGCCGTTGACGGTGATGGCGTATCCGTCACCAGCGTTTGTACTGGCTGCCATCTGTGAGAACGAGTACCGTGTTGCTGTTGGCGAGAACAAGTCATTAAACTTGATCGCTCCAGTACTAGCAGTTGAACAGTCAGGAACTCCAGGAGATGACTCTTCGACGGTAGCACCGGCACAGAAGATCAGGGATTCAGGCATCACTCCGGTAAGGACGACTGGCTCAGCGGTGCTGGCAGCGACCGTTCCGGCGTTTATGACCGAACCAGTTCCGTCGTTGGCACTATAGGCAATAATACGTACGAAGAACGTTTCGTTAGACGCGGTAGGGTTATGTACGGTACCGAAGGTGTACGAAACCGAGGTGTAACCTGGGCTACCCGAGGTGTTTGGGTTTTGACCAACGGCATATGACAGGTACGGCGCACCGTTTGTCGCGTTGTTCATTGTCGCGCCGGTGACACCGTTTTGGGCGTCAAGCGTGGCAGATGTGGTGTCGACACCAGTTGGCGTCGTACAGTTGCTCTCAAGCACGTCCGCAGTCGTACAGTAGAGGAACTTAATAGACTGGAAACTTCCCGCAGAGTCGGGAATTTGGAAGTCAAATTTATGATTGACGACAGCGTCAGGGGTTGAACCCTGTACTGACCCGATTGCTTGTAAGGTAAGCGATCGTCCGGTTAATTGCGCTGCGTAAGAATCCTGCGAAAACAGGAAAGGTGTTAAGCTCGCCAACAGCAGCAGGCTGGCGGCCGCCAAAAGGCGTATACGTTTTATGATGTTGTGGTGGACCATAATTGTTTCTCTTTGTTGTTAATATATTCTACAGACCGTAGCTTAGCATGAGCATTTTGGGTTGTCAACACCACATCATGACATTTTTGTAAAACTGTGGAAAAGTCTACCATATATTAATACGTGCCTGTCGCGATAAGCGTTTGGCTGACTTTATAGCTACCACCTGGTGTCAATGGACCGACGTTGGCAATAAACGTGACTGTATAATTCGTCTCGCCTGAGTCACCCGGTGCCGAGGCAATCGTTTCGCCGCTGACATATCGATAATTATTAGCATTGCTATACTCCGTCTCGACGCTACCGTTGCCGAACTCGCCATTATCGGGGTTGGCGCCGATGTTTGCCGGGCTGGTATTCGCAACGAGATTTATACCGAACTGTTCGGTGCCGACCTGAGAAGGCCCGGTCGATGCCATCGGTGTAATCTCATGGCCATTGTAGGTTGGACCGGTGCCATATATCTGAACTACGTACCCGTAGGTCGTATAATCTTTAACCTGAAACGTAAGAGTTGTCGCGGCGGTCGACGTTGGACTAAAATCACCGAAGCTCGTACTCGACGCATCGACGCTAAATGCCAAGACCGGGTCGGCTGACGTTTTCGATCCGGCATTTACCTGATAATTAGACGATGCCGAATTGCCCACACCGATGTCACCCGTGCCGCTGGTCAGGCCGTATGAATTAGACTGTACGTCGAGCGGATCGCTGGTTCCGATACTGCTTTCGTCGATACGGTAGGTCGGTGACTGCAAAGATTCGGCGCCGACGCCGGGCATGAAAATACCAACCACAGCAATGGCGACAATTAGACATTCTACCCACAACTCACGTAGTCGCATGGCTCTATTTTCAATGCTGCTTACGTTTTTTGCAAGTTTTCCCCAAACACGGTATAGTTATACCTAGAGAAAAGGCAAGCCGAACGTGGAAAATAAAGATACACAATCACCGGGTGGGGTTCCGGCACCAGAACCACAAGCGCTCAAAGTCGATGACGACGCAACCACAGTTGCGGCGAATCAGACTGCCGATACGTCGAGCATTCAGCAAGCGTCGAAAAAGCGTCGAACCTATCGGCCATCACACAAAGCGACGTTTATCGGACTTGCGGTTATTGTTGCATTCTTACTGATCAACGTTGGCGGACTATGGTTTTTGCTTCGGCAACAAACGAGCCAGCAGGAAGAGCTTGTCAACAATGGCGTCACGCTTAGCTCTGATACACTTTCACAGCTCGGTGTCAGCCGGGAGCCGGTCGGCGAAGCCACAGAGTTGACCGTCGGTCCGAACTCGACATTTCGTGGCGACCTGACCGTCGGCAAAAATGTCAGCATCGGTGGTAATCTACAGCTTAATAGCGACTTTATTGCCGATTCGGCAAAGTTCGGATCACTGCAGGCGGGCAAGACCCAGCTTGAATCACTCAACGTCAATAGTGACGGTACGCTAAGTAATTTGAATTTGCGAAAAGATCTTAACGTGGTGGGAACGGCACGGTTGCAGGGCCAAGCGGTATTTTCGCAGCTTGTCACCATAAATAATAACCTCAACGTTGCGGGCAGCTTATCGGTTGGTGGTGTCATTTCGACGCGTAGTTTTGATGCCAGCAATCTTGTCGCGAGCGACCTGTTGACGATTGGCGGACACATACAGACGCGCGGCAGCGCGCCGACCCTCGTACCAGGCAGTGCACTTGGCTCGGGCGGTACGACGTCAGTCAACGGCACCGATACTGCAGGAACGGTCGCGGTAAACGTGGGTACGGGTGCAAGCCCTGGGGTTATCGCACGGGTAACGTTCAATCGTAGCTACACCGCTATTCCACGCGTCGTCGCGTCGCCAGTGGGCGGCGCCATGCCAGGCCTCTACGTCAACCGCACAACAACCGGCTTTACCCTCAGCACGAGTAGCTCGCTGAGCCCAGGGGGCTATGCTGTCGACTTTATCGTTATGCAGTAAAACGCCTAGACGTTTACAAATATATAGACTTCATTTTGACGAACGGTGACAAGTCCGCTTTCGACGGTGAATGAGGTCGTGGCATCCTCGGTGTGAATTTCGATCGGGCCGGGTACCAGCATCGAAAAAAAGTCTGCGTGACCAGGCAGAACCGAAAATTCGCCGATACGGTTCTTGCCACTGACAGCATCTGCTTCACCATCGTAATAGACATGAAACGGCGCACGTGCGATGACACGAAGCTTTTCGGTCGTACTAGGCTTTGTCATCGTCGGTCGGTTTCTCCGCGGCGCTAGTGTCGGCTGCTGGTGCTGCCTCTGGTGCTTTTTCGGTAGATGCTTCACCCGAAGCTAAAATCTCTTCGATGCCACTGAGGGTTTGCTCAAGCGTATAGTATTCTCCGGGTTTACCGGTAAACTTTTCGGCAACCGCAAAGTCTTGTGAAAAGAACTGAATTAATTTCTTGGCATTCTGATAGTCGGCACGGTCGACAGGCGAGAGCTCGTTTTCACCGACGATGGCGATAATATTCTTGAGGCTGTCATACTTCTGCATAATCGCCTGGACTCGCTCAGCGAGACGGTAATGACGCTCACCAACGATGGTCGGTGTGAGCAGTGAACTAGTCGTTTTGAGCAGATTCACAGCCGGGCGAATGCCGGTTTCGGCAATAGAACGGTCGAGCACGAGCACGGAGTCAAGCTGCTGGGAAATAGCCTGCACGGCAGGGTCGGAGAGGTCGTCAGCCGGGACGTAGATAGCCTGGACGCTAGTAATCGTACCTTCGGCGGTTGAGCTCAGGCGGTCCTGAAGGCGTCGCAGGTCAGAGAACACCATCGGGCTATAGCCACCTTCAGACGGAATGAGGCCGAGGTTGGTCGAAAGTTCGGTCATAGCCTGCACGTGACGATAAATATTGTCGACGAAGAACAAAATGTCTTTGCCTTCTTCGTCACGGAAATATTCCGCTGCCGTCGCGGCGGCGGGACCGACCATACTACGAATCGCCGGGGTCGCGTCCATTTGTCCGAAGAACATGACCGTGTTTTTTAACACGTCGGTATCACGCAATGTTTCATATAGCTCGTTTCCTTCACGAATACGCTCACCAACACCACAGTAGATAGATAGGGAATTACTCTTAATCTCTTCGCCGTTCTCATCTTTTCGTGCCATCGTGACGTTGTGAATCATTTCCATCGTCAAGACGGTTTTACCGACACCCGCGCCACCGATAACGCCAATCTTGCGACCTTTGACGAATGGCGTCAGAAAGTCGATGACCTTCAGGCCGGTTTCAAGCAACTCGAGTTTCTGGCTCGATCGGTAGCTACGCGTTCCGCTTGGAACGGTAATCGGACGAAGATTCGTGGTTATCGGCGCTGCTTTATCAAGTGGCTCACCGGTGGCGCTAAAGACGCGTCCGAGTGTGTCTGGACCGACTGGCACGCTGACTTTTTGGCGCGTACGAAGCACTTTTTGACCACAGGCAACAGATTGGTCGTTGTTGAGATTTAGGCATACCGCATGCGTACCGCGAAAGAAGTTTACTTCGAGTAACACACCAGGTAGCCCAGCGATGACGAGCAGCTCCTTGGTATCGGGCGTTTTGTCGATAATCTCGACTTCGACCGTCAATCCACGAATCGTACGGATAAATCCGACAACTTCTTCGAGTGTTTCCGGTTGTTTAGCTACTTCGCTCACGATACTCCTCCAGCTTGCGCACGGCGTTTTTTCTTGATACTGACCAGTGTTTCACGCAGACGTCGGTCATTTTCGGAACGTTTGGCGCGGTGAAACTCCATCGTATAGTCGCGGAGCAAATCACCCGCACGATCTTCGGCGACGGTCATGGCGTTGAACCGACTGGCCGCTTGTGCCAGACCAGATTGCAAGATTGCCTGCGCCAAAGCAAGACTCATCATGCTGGTTTCCATCTGGTAGGCAATTTCTTCAATCGACGGCTCGAAAATGGTATCAAAATCGGTCATGGCGCCATCTTCCACTTCATCGGACATCGTTTTGACACTTGAGACGAGGTCCATGCGACGCACCTCTTGCTGGCCGAGCGACAAATACTCTTCATAATAGACGGCAATTTCTTCATACGGCATAAGTACCTCGATAACTGGTGCGACATCGATATACTTGTCACTTTCGGGAACCTGGAAGAAACGAATATACGGAATACCGCGCTGCGATAGCTGCGATGCACCGTGACTACCAAGCACGACGATATCGGTGTCGGCTGCTTTGTATTCGGTCTGCATACTTTCGATCATGCGCATGTCGAGATCACCCGAAAGGCCGGCTTCGGCGGAAATCAGTACCAGCACTTTTTTGCCATTGTCACCGACGCCATCTCGCTCGGTAATACGTTTTTCAGGGTCAATCCTAAGCGCCGTGTAGCGTTGCCAGAGCAAGTCGAAGAATTCCTTGCTGATCTGAGCATTGGTCTTGGTTTTCGCGACCTGTGTACTCGCCAGACTCTCAAATACGTTCGTCAGGTCTTTGAGCGTACCGATGCCACGCATGTCTTTTTCGACAAGATTAGCTCTTCGCATCGGATTTCTCCTTGTCTTTCTTGGGCTTCTTGTCGTCCGGCTTCTCGGCAGCTGGCGTCGTTTCGGTCGCGGCAGGTTCGGCTTCGGCAATAGGCTGAGCGGCAAATTGATTGAACAATTCTTTTTCTATGCGGTCGAAATCTTCTTCGGATGTAACGCCTTTGGCCTTTTCTTCGATCACTTTTTTTAGACCCGCTACGTCGATATCGCGGTCATCGTCACTCATCATGATCGTTTCAAGCATAAGTTGTTGCTCGACGAGCGAAAAGCGTTCTTCGGGTGGTTGGCCGAGTGCTTGGTATAAGTGCTTACCGCGCGCTAGGTCGCGACGGGTTTCGCTTGAAAGCTGGCTGGAGAAGTGAGAAAACTCGTCGGCTTGGTGATAGCTCGCTAGTGCTTTAAACAGTGCGGTCGAAAGTTGTTTCTGGCGTTTATTTTGCGCCTGGCCACCGACACGCGATACTGAAAGACCGGCGTTGACGGCAGGACGCACACCTTTTCGGAAGAACCCTAAGTCAAAGACGATCTGACCGTCGGTAATTGACATGATGTTCGTCGAGAGATAGCCGGTAATATCATCATTTGGTGTTAGCACGACTGGCAGCGATGTCAGCGTCTTGCTATTCGTCAGCAGTTTGCCTGCACGTTCAAGCAAGCTGGAGTGCGTGTAGAAAATGTCGCCAGGATATGAGTCACGTCCTGGGTCGACTTCTTGCAGCAATGACAATTGGCGGTAGGCTTCAGCGTGAGACGACAGGTCGTCATAGATGATGATGACATCACGGTTTTCTTCTTTCCATAGATATTCGGCCATGGCACAGGCGGCATAGGGCGCAATGTAACTTTGCGTCAAGCTATCAAAAATATTAGCCAGTACGACGATAGTGTGTTCCATCGCACCTGATTCATTTAGCTCGCGAAGCAGTCGCTCAACATCAACTTTTCGTTTACCGACCAGCACATACACCACGATACGATCGGTGCCTTCCTGTTCGGCACTGAGCTGGCCCAAAAAGGTACTTTTACCCGCCTTGCTATCGCCCAGAATCGCGATGCGCTGTCCCATGACGATAGGGAAAAAGCTATCGACGGCGCTGACGCCACTGGCAAGCTGCTCATCGAGCATTTTACGGTCCATAATGCCAGGCGCAGGGTTAAAAATACCGGACGTCTTCGTAGCCGTAAGAGCGCCCTTGTCATCGAGTGGTCGACCCATTGGGTCAAGTACGCGACCAACCAGCTCTGTGCCGACAGGAACGAGCAGATCATCGAATTCGACCACCGCCATGGTGCCAACAGACAGCGACTCGGAGTCGATGTTGTAGAGCACTACCCGGGTAGCGTAGGCTTCTCGTACCATGCCGCGCTGACCGTCTTCAAATAAGATTTGTGCACCAATCTGTACACCTTCGAGGCCTTTGACTTCCACAATGAAGCGGTTAACCGACGTGACCTCTCCGGTTAAGTGGCCTGCCTCGACGAGTTTTTGAAACTCAGCGTTCTCAGACATGGAGCAACCTCTCAATTAATCGATCGCGTGAGCCAAGCAGCTTTGCCTTATACGACCAGTCATACAGCGTGGTATCGGTACGGGCGATGATGCCGCCGAGAATACTCGCGTTCCAGCGGAATTCGACGAGCATAGCTTGATTAAGGTTCGTACGAACCCAACTGACAAGCGCGGACTGCACAGATGACGGGGCAGGGGCGACAAGCGTCAAGGTGATCGATGGGGCAGTATTTGCCGTTGCCGCCAGTTCAGCAATCAACTGATCAAGTGATTGTTTCGATTCGAGCCATTGGCGAATCAGCACGCTCGCTGCATCAGAAAGCGCCGGTTGCTCATGTTGATACTGAATGTCGCGTTTTGCGGCATTTTGATATTGTCGAACCCAGGCTTGATAGCGTTCAACTTCTGTGCGAAGTCGGGCCACATCTTGGCGTGAGGCAATGGCTGGTGGTAGCTGCACGCTCACTGCTTCATTCCTTTTAGTAGGTCGTCTTTATGCGCGTCGAGTAGCTTGGTCAGCGACGATGTTTGTGCGCCGAGGTCAACATCTGTACCGAGGGCATCACTCAGGAAGCCGAGAATCGTATCGGCCAGTTCAGCCTCGAGTTTGCCAGCGAGCTGCTGACGACGAGCTTCTAGATCTGCTTGTAGTTTCGCATCGAGCTGTTGCTGCTTCTCGGCGTAGCTTTTTTGCAGTTCGATCATCTTTGATTCGAGCTGTGCTTCTGACATCGTCAGACTTTCTTGGCGTTTTGCCATCGCGGCTTCGAGCTGCTTTTGGTGCTCAAGCAGTTGAGCATCGAGCGCTGCTTGGCGTTTTTGATAGTCCTGTTGGTGCTGCATGATATCGGCTTGAGCAGTCGATACTTCTTTCTCAAGTTCTTTATCGAGGATAGCCTGGTGTTCTTCAAAATGTTTGCGCAGCTCTTTCTGGTGCGTGGCTATTTCTTCTGCGGTGGCACCCACGATAGTAGCGGCTTGACTCTTGATAGCATTGAGCGCTTCATCATAGCGTTCCTGTTCGTTCTTCGCGATTGATTCGCGTAGGCTATCAAGCGACTTATTTAGCCGATCGGTCGTGGTCGCAAGATTTTTATCGAGTTGGAGTGCCGATTTATAGACAGCCTGTTGATAATGCTTGCGCGCATTGTCGACGACCTCTTCTTGAACCTTTTTTGGCAGCATTTCAACATCGACTGGTTTTTTAGAGGAGCGATGTGCCCTGAAGTGCTGGATAGCCAACGTGAGTATCACGCCAATCAAAAATATATTGAGATACAAGATTGCCTGAATAACCCACCCTACGTTCATCATAATGTCCTTAGTATAAAGTATATTGCGGCGATTGCGGCAGCCACGATGACAATCACGACCGCTGAAAGCTGCACGACGTCACGGTATACGGCTGACTGCGCCAGCGGATTACGTCCGACCGATATGATACTGCTACGAATCATCGAGAAGATAATAATCATCACGACGATAAGCATCACAATGAAAATGACGGCGCTCAGAATAATCGGTAGCGGCTTGACGTTGCGGCCGGCAACGGCATTCGCCACGTTTTGAATAGCCGAGGGAATAATCGTTTTTTCTGGCGTCTGGTAGTGGTAGGCGACATTGATAAGCACGGGTACGCTGCCAAGATTCACTTTTCGTTTCGTGCCGTTTTGATCAATTGATTGCTCGGTTGTCGTGGTCATGTCGGCTTGCGCGACACCAATGACTTTTGAGTTTGTACTAACTCTCATGCCGATACCAGCTATCGGTGAAGCGGTAATCTGGTCGCCCTGTTTGATAGCGCCGTTTATATCGCTGACAAGCACCATGACCGATCCGCCGGTGGCAATCTGCACCTCGCCGGACGCACCACGCCCCAGCGCGATAGACGAGTTTTGTCCACTGACGACGACACCAAGTAGGTTGTTTGCCGCTTCGACGGTCGCAGCTTTCACCGTATCTGAAGAATCAGGTAGTAAACTGACGAGCGAGCCGACGGCGACGCTGTCTTTGGCGACATAACCTTCAGAGAGGGGAGTATTCGCAAATGCGGGTGCACTTGAGAGCGCAAGTACGATAATCGAGACGAATATACGCGTTACCCAACGCGCCCGCCCGTAGGTGCTTGCAATGTATCTGGCTACCCTCATATTTTCTCTATACAGTATAGCAAAAATAGCACCAGCATTACTAGTGGTGCTATGTTATGCTGGTGCTATGAATTATCGCAATGGATTTACGACGCTTGAGGCGGTGGTGGTCGCCTTGCTGGTCGTCATCATGTTTGTGGTGGTGCTCAGTATCCGATATCTCTAGTAGATAAATCCACCGAATGTACCTGGCTGTACGGTACGTTTGTTGTACTCACCAGCGGTGTAGTTCCAGCCCATTTCGCTGACAACGTAACTACCGTCGCTGTTGACACTTTCAACGTAGGCAACGTGACCGTTCGTGACGGCGACAGCGCCTGCTTTCGGTGTGGTACCAGTTGCTTTACCGTCAGCCTGTGCTGCACTAATCCAGTTGTATCCGGCGTTACCGTATACGGGTACATCACTACGACGAGAGTGAACGTAGTCTGTACACCACATGCCGTTACCAACGTAATAACTTGATGAGTTTACAGGTGCACTGGTGTATTTTTGAGTGGTGTATGTAGTCGTGGTTGCGGCTGCTGATGCAGGAGCTGCTGCATAGGTCGCTGCACTGGCTGCGAACGAGCTGTAACGATCAGGAAGTTTTTCGCCCTTGTTCGGAATACGAACTTTCTCGCCAGCGTTGATTACGTCAGGGTTTTCGATTCCCTTGTTGGCGTTGAAGAGCTTCACATAAGTGGTGTGATACTTCTTGGCGATCGACGAAAGTGTGTCGCCGGCCTTTACCGTTACCACTGTGGTTTTCGGCTTAGATTTGGTAGTTGGCTTCGCATCGGTTGCATAGGTCGAAGACCCAACAAGCGCCAGCGAAATAGCAGCGGCTAAAGCCACCACGCTAATTTTTAGATTCATTTCTACTCCTTATACCCCGGCACCAAAGATTAATTATTTAGGCAGTGCAGACGGGTTTTGTGCGTCCAAAGTCTCTCGTTGCTTTGAAAAAACACAATTTTGAGCATAAAAAAATGGTTTTGTGCTGTCAACAAAAATATGGCGAATTCATAAAAAAACAGGGGAAAAAATACGGTGTAAAAATAACTACGATGTGCTATACTGATGACATGATTCGACGCAGCGTTTGGCTTATATTGGCGATTTGCATGGCTTTTTTTGCTGCGATAACTGCTTATGTATATATAAAGCCAACCACAACCACAACTCATTCAGTCTCAGAACACACTTCCGCAGCCGGACGGTATGTCGATTATGCACCTATAGTCTTGACCGACCAGCGCTACGACAGAACAATCTTATATTTCGCACGTCCCGGTAGCGATGAATCCGATGCCTTTGCCGCGACACTTGCCAGTAACTCGCTGCCAGATAGCACCCAGGTTGTCCGTATTGATGTTGATAGATACCCCGAGCTGACAAAGCGCTACGGCGTGTCGGTTCCGCCGACGTTCATACGCGTAAATCGGCTCGGAAAACCCCTCAGCACATGGGTCGGCTACGGCCATACGAAAACCATTGCCGAAATCATGCAACAAACCCGATAACGATTATCGAAAAAGCACTCGATTTTTAAGTGATTTCTAAGTAGTCACAAGCGATACTAGCGTCGTACACATAAACGAAAGGAGACATAATGAAAACTCCACAGATCAGTTTATCAAGCGAAGATGCCATGGTGCTTCAGCTCATATCAGAGTCGGGCGAGGAGGATATCATAAGCCTCGAACGCTCGCTCGGTATGAACCGGGGGCGGGTCATGGCAAGCCTCGAAAGTTTACGACGAAAAGGACTCATTTCAATCCAACGTATATCGGGAGATTGGTGGGTCCATATTTCTGCCAAAGGAAAACAGCTCACGCACCATGTGTGGCCTGAACTTACCATGAGTCCCAGCCCGAGCTTCTAGCTTGATTTTAAGTTTATTCTCAGCTCGGCGTATAATGATACGAGTATGAAGATACTTGTTGTGGAAGATGAGCACCGTATCGCCCAGGCGCTAAAACAGGGCTTGAGTGACGAAGGTTATGCGGTTGATGTTGCCTATGACGGCGACGAAGGGGTCAGAAGTGCTGAGTCTGACGAATATGATCTCATTATCATGGACGTCATGATGCCGGTACTTGACGGCGTGCAGGCGAGTCAAAAATTACGTGCCGATGGCAACCACACGCCTATTCTGATGCTGACTGCCAAGTCTCAGCCTCGCGATATTGTGACCGGTCTCGATGCAGGTGCGGACGATTATCTGCCAAAACCATTCTCGTTCGATGTGTTGCTGGCTCGTGTCCGCGCCTTGCTGCGCCGACCAAACGAAACACTGGATACGATTCTCAGTGTTGATGATCTCGAACTCGATGTCGCCAAACATAGCGTCACCCGCGGCGGGGTGCCGCTTCAGCTTTCAGGAAAAGAATATGCCATTCTTGAATACCTGCTTCGCAACAAAGATCGGATTTTATCGAAAAATAATATTATTTCCCATGTATGGGATTTCGATGCCGACGTCTTGCCGAACAATGTCGAAGTATTTATTACCTATTTACGCAACAAGGTCGACCGACCGTTTCCGAAAGCACGACCACTTATCCAGACGGTGCGAGGGTTTGGATACGTGATCAAGGATGAGCCTGCGTGATCACGCACCTGGCGGAGTTTTGGAATTCCCAGACCTCGCGTCTAATGCTGACGTACTTAGCCATCATCATGGCGATGAGCATCAGTTTTTCGGCCATTATATATTATGCATCTGCTGAACAGCTTGAGCGCCAATTACCAAGTGGACTGTCGAGCGGCTATTATGTTGACGATCAAGGTGAGTTTGGTCCGACGCCTCGTGTGCAGGCATATATTACGTCTCAGATAACTCGCGGCAAGCACGAACTGCTGATTCGCCTCTACGTACTAAACCTCATCATGCTGGTGTTTGGTGGGGCATTTAGTTTCATACTGGCGCGTTGGACGCTCGAGCCAATCGAGCGTAATATCGAAGCCCAGACCCGATTCGTTTCAGATGCCAGCCATGAGCTACGTACACCGCTCACCGCTATTCAAGCGACGAATGAAGTCGCGCTCCGGCGAAAAAAGCTCACGATCCGCGAAGCACGTGAGGTTATTCAGTCAAACCTCGATGATGCGCGTCGATTGCAGCGTATGTCATCGATGTTGCTTGAGCTGGCTAGCAATCAAAGTGAACTGACACTCATGCCTACCGCCCTGCACGACGTTATTTCTCAGTCATTGACCGATGTTGCTGCCGCCGCGCTCGCACGAAATATATCGATCGAAGACAAGACCAAAAACGAGTTTGTCATGGCCGACAGTCAGTCGACCGCTCAGGCACTTACCGTACTTCTCGACAATGCTATCAAATACAGCCCCGAAAACTCTACGATCATGCTCGAAAGTAAACGAAAACGGTCCATGGTTTGGGTGTCGGTGAGCGACAATGGTCCGGGCATTGCCAAGGAAGATCAGCGTAAGGTATTCAATCGGTTTTACCGGAGCGACCAGGCGCGCACGCACGGTAAAAATGCCGGCTATGGACTTGGGCTTGAAATTGCTCAGAAAATTGCCAAGAGTCACGGTGGAAGCATCGAGCTTGATTCAACACCAGGCAAGGGTAGCGTATTTTCGCTGGTGCTTCACGCGGCAAAGGCCGAGAACGAAAAAGCGATATTATGACGCGTGTGATTTGCGGCGTCGTTCAAGAATCGACGATATGACTGCAGTCATGACGAAGACGATACCAAGGCTACCGACCATCCATTCGGGCGGCTCGACGTGGTATAGCTTTAATACCATCACCGCACCTAGGGCAAAAATGGCCCAGTGCGCACCGTGTTCCAGGTAGCGGTACTTCCCAAGTGTATGGGTCCTGACCAGATAAATTGTCAGTGAGCGAACCCACAAGGCTCCGATACCCAAGCCTGCCATGATGAGGAGCACGTCTGGCGTAATTGCGAATGCGCCAATCACGCCATCGAGGCTGAATGATGAGTCCAGAACTTCTAAATATAGAAACGACATGAACGCTGCCCAGCCGACCAGTTCCTTCGCATTGCTTTGGTGGTGGGCAAAGTAAGCTCCCATGACTTCAAGCAACATATGCAGTACGATTCCGAACAGTGCCGAGACAAGTACGATCGTGCGATGCGCCTCGTCGACGGTTATATAGAGTATGAGCGCAAGGCCAAGCATGATAAGCGCTTTGAAATTTTCATATTTTCCGGCTTGTGCAAGGCGCGATTCGATATGCGAAAGCCAGTGGATATCTTTTTTGCGATCGATAAAATAGCTTGTACCGAGCATCAGCAAAAATGCGCCACCGAAGGCATTGATGACCGGGGCGGCCTGATGCAAGGTTTGGCTATATTGTTCGGGGTGATTGAGCGCCATATCAATGACCTGCGAAAACCCAGTTGAGCCTGCAAACATGACGATAATAATCGGGAGAGCGAAGCGGACGATGAACACCGCGATAATAATACCGACGGTCAAAAATATCGTCTGCCACAGGCGCGACATGCGAGACAGAATCTTACTGTTGATTACAGCGTTGTCGAAGCTGAAGGTTACTTCTAGCACGACCAAGATTGCGTAGAGCCACAAGTCGACTAGGCCGCCATACATCGTAACGACCACTCCAAGGGCAACCGTAAAAAGGGCAGAAATGCCAAATATTCGAAGGGGATGGTTTTTATGTAGCATCGTGGCAGTCATTATCTTGCTTAAGTATAGCGCGTTTGCCTACAGATAGGAAAATGAACTACACTAAGCAGGTGATACAGTATTATCGATCAACACCCTACGCGCCAAAAATCGTCAGCGACGACGAGGCGCACCAACACGGCGACTGGATTCGCGTCGAACGTCCGGACGAAGAAGAACTCGCGCTACTCATATCGATTGGCGTCGACGGCGACATTGTTGCTGATGCGCTCGACCCGAATGAGGTACCTCGTATCGATGCAGAAGACGACTGGACGTATTTTATTACCCGTCTGCCTGATACGGATGACGACTTCAATGATTTTACGACGCCAATTTTGTTTGCAATCGGCCGTAAATATCTTGTGACTGTCAGTCGTGATCCACTCGGTCGGCTCTGGCAGCCGTTTGTCGAAAAGACGACCGTGGCAACGTCGGACCGCGAGAACCTCTTTTTTGCCATGATGGATACGATTACGAAAAGTTATGAATCGCGCGTGGCGAGAATCAATCGCCAGATGCGGGCCGTGACTAACGATATTCACCATCTCGACCCGCGCGACATCGCGACGCTGGTAGAGCATGAGCGTAAATTAAATGATTATCTTGATGCACTGATGCCGACGAATACGGGCCTTGAGCGTATTCGAGCAGGAAAGTATCTGCATCTTGCTGAGGACGACCGAGATTTGGTTGAAGACCTCTCTGTGGACATGGAGCAGGTCATTGCACGGTGTAAGTCACTACTGCGTACGATTACGAACGTGCGCGATAGCTACCGGGCAGTGATGGATACCAGGCTGAACGAAACGATGCGTATTCTGACCGTTGCCACTCTCGCAATTACCATTCCAACGATGCTGGCTGGGTTATATGGCATGAACGTGCCATTGCCGGGCGCGAATTCTCAATGGCTGTTCATGGGCATTGTTGGCGTAAGCGTCGTGGCGGCCGCCATCTTGGTGTATTATTTCATCCGACGCCGATAATAGTGTGCAAACTACAACAAACCGGCTTTTTACCTCAACAGAGGCGCCAAAATGCTCATGCTCGGAGCATAAGCGAAATCATAGTTAAATAATACTTGTCTTGTTTTGTCTATACCTGTACTATGACTGCTGGTGTCTATAGCGCGTAAGTAACATTGCACACGCCTTTTCCGAGTCGAAAAAGCACGTGCAGGTCGGGCGCGCCGATCTAACTATCACCAGAGGAGTAATACCTCATGCCAATCGCTATCCAGATCGCTCCAAGTCGGAGCAAAAAGATCGAGGTGGAAGTGGCTCCTGCCAAGTGGCAGTCGTATATTGCTCAGTAACGCAAATACGAATCTCTCATCACTGCCCAGATACACATGTACCCCGGCAGTGACTATCAAAAAAAATCGTCCCGTTGGTCTCAGGCCAAAGGGACGATTTTGTTATGCGATTGGGTTTTATTTCGTTTCGTTTGCTTTCTTCAGCGCAGGTTCGATGACGTACTTCGTAAAGTTTTCGGCTGTCGACCATACGAATGGTGATGACGTATCGTTAGCTGGCGCTTTCTTGCCGTCTTTAAT
>Ga0310810_10003621_pt1 | contig 16898 bp, 13 predicted proteins | sample NCmetagenome_FD_207641 | JGI IMG/M metagenome (GOLD analysis project Ga0310810, IMG submission 207641) | Soil microbial communities from experimental microcosm in Duke University, North Carolina, United States - NC | ecosystem: Engineered > Artificial ecosystem > Soil microcosm > Unclassified ... | reverse complement strand
GCCTTCATGCGTTTGAATTCGAAATATTTGTCCACCTCGCCAAAGGCCTCCAGGATTTCAGGCGCCTGGACCAATCGCCGGAACGATTGATGCTGCGCTTCAAACGTGTCCATGAGGCGAAAGAGAAAGCTCACCGTGCGGCCGGCCACCCTCAAGGGCATGCGAATGCAAAAAGAGAGTATCAATGGCAGAAACTTCAGGGCTCTCCTGACGTCATGAAGGACCGATCCCGATGGTCCCAAGCCTTGGGTGGCGGTCGGCACGACTCCCAGGAGGCGGGTCAGTTTCTCCCGGAGAAAAGGATGGATCTCATAGATCGATTCCGGCGAGGTGATATAGTTCTCCCAGATGCTGATCGTTTTCTCGGCGCCGGCTGGACCGGGCTGTTCGACAAATCCGAGCGCATTGCATGTGCCTGCTGAAGAACTCATGATGTGGGATGGTGTGAATCCGGCCTTGACCACTTCCGCCGCTGATACCGCCTGGTGGATGGCCTTGCACCCTCCCCCACAGAAGACGAACAGGATCTTGCCGTATTGACTCGAAGGGTTATCGGGCATGCCGCGACTCCTCGATACGACTTGTTTCGACGAACGGAGAGGGGGTATCCGTCGCCATGAACATGTATGACCTCTGCATCGTGGGCGCGGGGGTCGTCGGATGTGCCATCGCCAGGGAACTGGCCGGCCGGCGCGGCTCCCGACCGCTTCGCATCATCGTGTTGGAACGGCACGGGGATGTGGGACTGGAGACGAGCGGACGCAACAGCGGCGTGCTCCACAGCGGAATCCACGAACGTCCCGGCTCGCTCAAATCGAGCTTGGCAAGGGAGGGAAGCGCCTTGGCCGTGGCGTATGCGGAACTTCGGACCATCCCCCTGCTCCGCTGCGGGATGGTCATCGCCATCTCGCGGGACGATATCCGTCGGGGACTCTGGCGTGAAATCTCGATGCTCCGCCGGTTGTGGCTGAACGCATGGAGATCGAAGATCCGGATGTCGTTCGTCACACCCTCCGGGTTGCGTTCCTTGGAGCCGAATCTGCGCGCTTCGTGCGGCATCGTCATTCCAAGCGTGTGTGTCATCGATTCGCTCGCCTTCGTGCAATCACTCAGAAACGACGCACAAGCAGCCGGGGTCGAGATCGCCTTTGATAACCGCGTCATCGGCATTGAAGAGCACGGCCCCGCCTACCTCGTGACGACCAACCGTCTTCAGATCCGAACCGCGGGCCTGATCAATGCGGCAGGCCTTCATGCCGACGACATTACCGCCCTCGCCTTATCCAATAGTAAATATAGCATCCGACCGGTCCGCGGCGAATATTACGAACTCGTCGCGTCTTCCAAAAAACGCTCGATCGGACGCCTCGTGTATCCCGCCCTGCCACCCAAGGCGACGGGCAAGGGCATCCACCTCGGCCCGCGGCCGAACGGACAGGTGTTCGTCGGGCCCAACGAAGTCCCGGTCGTCGACAAATCGGACTATCTGTCGCACCCGACGCCGCCGGGGGTATTTCTCGAGGCCCTGCAGAAATTCCTTCCCGCCCTCGATGAATCCGATCTCCGGTGGGGCTATGCGGGCATCCGCCCCCGCGTCATGGCCGGGGAGCAAAAAAAGAGCGATTTTATTGTCTCCGTCGACCGCGAAACTCCGCTGTTAATCAATCTGGTCGGCATCGAGTCCCCCGGCCTTTCCGCGGCGATGGCGCTGGCCAGACACGTCACTGACCTCTCTTGCATTCGGCAACGGTTTCATGCTCCGGCGCCGTCTGCCGTTGACCACAGCCGTTAGACGTTCCAAGTTGCAGTTGTGCGTCTTCCTCGGCGCGCAGGACACGATGGAGCGTCTTTCCAAGAATCGATCTGGGCAGCTCGGTACGGAACTCGATCTTCTTGGGAACTTTGTAGGAGGCCAGATGGCTTCGACAGTGCGCGATGAGGTCGTCGGGCGAGACCTCGCCCGTCGGCACGACGAACGCCTTGATGGATTCGCCGCCGTCCACCGCCCGCACTCCGATGACTGCGACTTCGCGCACATGAGGGTGAAGCAACAGCGCCTGTTCGATTTCGGCCGGGTACACATTCAACCCGGAGGTCGACAAGATCATGTCTTTCTTCCGATCGACGATGTAGAAGAAGCCGTCTTGATCCATACGGGCGACGTCGCCGGTGGCCAGCCAGCCACCAGGCTTCAAGGCGTTCGCCGTCTCCGCCGGGTTGTTCCAGTAGCCCGCCATGACTTGGGGGCCTCGTACCCATAGTTCGCCTGTCTCTCCCGTCGCGACCTCCTGACCTTTCTCGCCCATGATTTTCGCCTCGGTGTTGCAGATCGGCAAACCGATGGATCGCTTGACGGAGAGGCCGCGAGCAATATTGCAGTGCGTGACCGGCGACGCTTCGGAAAGCCCGTAGCCCTCGCAGATGAGATGCCCGGTGCGCTCCTTGAACTGCTTCAACAAGTCGTACGGCAATGCCGCTCCGCCGCAAATGACGAACCGGGTCGCCGTGAAATCTTTTTCGTCGCAATGCTCGAGCAGCTTGCGCACGAACGCAGGAACGATCGTGATCACCGTCGGCTTGGTTTTCCGCAACAGGGTGAGAAGAACAGGGAAATTGCGGGGATCGGGCACCAGGATCATGCATCCTCCGATCCCGAGACAGATGTTCTGCGTGACCGTCATGCCGAAGACGTGAAAGAGCGGAAGCGCCGCAAGAAAACTTTCCACCCGCTCGGCAGGAGAAAACCAACTCACCAGCTGCCTGATGTTCGCGGTTAAATTGCGGTGAAGCAGGATCGCCCCTTTTGAGATTCCGGTAATGCCGCCCGTGTACTGCAGCAAGGCAATGTCGTCAGGCGAGGCGACGGGGAGGTTTTCCGGCGCGACAGGAGACGGCTCGTCCAGCACATCCTGGAAGAAACGCGTGCGTTCATCCGTCTGGATCTCAGGCGGCGGATGATGGCCGTTTCGATGTCGATACAGATATCGTGCGATCGTCGACATGAAATCGGTGATCCGGGTGACGACCACCAATTCCGGATTGAGCGGTTTGATCTTGTGATACATCAGGTCGAGCACGACGACGGCCCGGGCGCCTGAGTCGCGCAGTTGATGAGAGAGCTCATATTCCGTGTAGGTAGGATTGCAGGCGACGACGATGCCCCCTGCCCGCAAAATACCGAAATACGCGATGACCGCCTGGGGAGAATTTGGCAGACAGAGCGCCACGCGATCGCCCTTGCGGATGCCCAGCGCGGCAAGACCGCCCGCAAAGCGCTCCACCAGCGCATGACACTCATGGTAGGAGATCGTCTTGCCGAAGAAATACAGGGCCGGACGCCGCGCAAATCGTTGCGCGCTTTTGGACAGCATCGCCGTGAGCGTCTCAGCGGTCAGGGAGAGTTCCTTGGGAACTCCGTGGGGGTAATGGACGAACCAAGATTGCTCGAGCATGACGTGCTCCGTGGTTGTTATCCGGCCGCTACCAACCTCCGCCTGCGATCGCCTGACAAGGCTCGAACCGTTTGCCATAGGTGCTGGAGAGCGTCTCTAGGGCATCCGTGAGTTGCTGCGGCGTCATCTGCTGTCTGGCCCACGTCAGCAGGCCTCCGCGAAACGCGGGGAAGCCAATCCCGTAGATCAGACCAAAATCGACCTGCCACGAATGTTCGACAATTTTGTCGTTCAAGCAGCGCACGGCTTCATCCACCATCGGAAGGAACAGGCGCTGATGGAGTCTGTCGTCCGAGAGAGGACCGGGGGCTGACGGCTCCTTGCGACGGTATTCTCGGATCAAATCCAGCGCCTGCGGATTTTCTTTTCCCGACTTCCAGAATGTGACGGGTTTCTTCCCGGAGAGGAATCCGCGCAGCAGCGCGTCCCGCGATTCAACGCGCCATCCCAACACGGCAAGCGACGTCAGGACGTGCACCGCGACGGGTAATCCGATCAGATCGATCAGTTCGAGAGGTCCCATGGGACGGCCGCTGTCCACGGCCATGCCAAAGTCCTTCGCGGCCGCATCAATTCGCTGAATAGGCACCCCTTCGCTCGCCAGGATCACCGCTTCGGCGAGATAGCGTGCAAGGATCCTGTTCACGAGGAATCCAGGCCCGTCGAGCACGACGAGCGGAAACTTGCCCAATCGCTTGGCCACACTGCAGGCGTGAGCCAGTGCACGCTCGGAGGTGAAGGGCGCGCGCACGATCTCGACCAACTGCATTTTGGCCACCGGATTGAAGAAGTGGAGACCGACGCACCGATCGGGCCGGGAAGCTTTCACCGCTATGTCCGCCAGGGTGTAGGACGAGGTATTGGTGGCGAAAATGGCATCGGGGCGCGCCGCGGATTCGAATTCAGCCAGCACGGCCCTTTTCACCTCCAGCGTTTCCGACACGGCTTCGATGGCCAGGGGAACAGTGCCCACATCACGTGTTTGGATGGTCGGAACAATCCGCATCATGCGGTACCGCAACTCGGAGGGAAGGATGATCCGTTTCTTTACCAAAAGCCTTTGAGCCTGATGGATTCTGCCCATGCCTTTTGCCACAATGTCCGTCGCCACGTCCCGCAGCACGGCGGAGTACCCTTTTTCCGCCAGCTGACCGGCGATTTGCGAACCCATCAGGCCTGCGCCCAGCACGGCCACTCGCGCCACCGGTTCAGAGACAGTGGCAGCCTTCCGTTTCACTTCTTCCCCTCTCAGAAACAAGCCGACGAGGTGGGCCGAAACGGGGCTGGCCATGAGATCCAACAACAGCGGCTTCTCGACCGCCATGGATCCCTTCAGCACATCCATCCCCATCCCCTGTTTGACCGCGTCAATCGCGCGGAGCGGAGCGGGATAGAAGTGTCGGACTCGCTTCCTGACCTGGCGCTGCGCATAGCCGCACACGAGCGAGCGAATTCCAGGCGCGCTCAAGATTGTCTGGCGCCCTTGAAGGGGACGAGAAGGAAGAGGCGATGCCGCAAGCTCGCATGCCCGCGAGATGGCGACTTCGACGAACGCTTCACGCTGAACCTGCTCCAGCGTCCGGACGGTGGAAGGGATCGAGGTCACCATGGCATCCACGAGGCCCATCTTCAAAGCTTGCCGCGGGAACACGGACCTTCCCGTGGTGATCATTTCCAAGGCTGCCGGCACACCGATAAGCCGTGGCAGCCGTTGTGTGCCGCCAAAGCCCGGAAGAATACCGAGCTTAACCTCCGGCAGACCGAACACCGTCCTGGGATGCGCGCTCGCAATCCGCGCATGGCAGGCCAGCGCCAATTCGAGGCCGCCACCGAGACAGGCGCCTTCCACCGCAGCGACAAACGGTTTGGTCGAGCGCCCCATGTGGTCGAATACTGCATGAGCCGTATCGACCAACTGCTCCAATGGCTGAAAGAACTTTTGCTGCTGCGCGCCGTGCATCTGCTCGAGATCGGCTCCGGCACAAAAATTTCCTTCCTTCAGGCTCACCAGGACCACGCCTTGGACTGCCGGCGATTGCTGCGCCGACCGGACAAGTTCCTGCCACTCGGACAAGCTCTCGCCGTTGAGGACATTGACCGATTTCGCGGCGTAATCAAACCCCGCCAGAAGAATCCCATTGCGAACAGGAGCGGTTTTGAAATGTTTCCACCCGCCGGCCATGGTTATTGTCGCTCCACGATCATCGCGACTCCCTGTCCGCCTCCGACGCACATGCTGAGCAATGCCCGTTCGGCGTCCCGTCGCTTGAGCTCATACAGGGCAGTCATCGCCAGGCGCAGACCGGAGACGCCGACCGGATGACCGAGTGCGATCGCTCCGCCGTGCGGATTCAAATCGTCGGGAGGAATTTCACCCAGGCGTTCCGTCCATCCGTATTTGCCGAACTTGCGTTCCATGAGAGAGGACGACGCAAGAATGCGGCTGATTCCCAGCACCACGGACGCAAAGGCTTCGTTGATTTCGCACACAGCAAAATCTTTAAGGGCCAACCGAGATTTGGACAAGAGCTTCGTAATGGCCCCTACCGGCGCGAGTCCCATGCAGGAGGGCTCATAGCCGAAATCAGCATAGTCTTTCAGATATCCGAGGATGGGCAGTCCCAGCGATTTCGCCTTTTCCTCTTCCATCAGGAGTATGGCTGCCGCAGCGTCGGTGATCTGCGAGGAATTCGCGGGCGTGACGGAACCATGGCGCCTGTCGAACACCGGTTTCACCCCACGAAACCCATTCTGATCCGCATCCTCTCGTATGCCGTTATCCCGCTCGACACAGCGGTTGTTCTCCGGCACAAACATGGGGACCACTTCCTCGGTGAAGAGCCCCCGTGTCCAGGCTTGCGCCGCAAGCCTGTGCGATCGGACTGCAAACGCGTCCTGGTCCTCGCGCGTGATGCCCAAGGAAGGATCCTTCGCGATATTTTCAGCGGTCTGCCCCATGATGAGGTCGCACATCGGATCGGTCAGGCCCATGACAATACCGACACGAGGCGGATAGCGCTTGAGGTTGAGCAATTTGGGAAGAAGAGCCAGAGCCGCAGCGGCTCCTTCGCGAAGCGATCTGGATTTACCGAATTGTAAAATATAGTCGGCGACCGTACGGTGATAGGCGACGTCAATGCGGCTCATCGCCTCCATCCCGATAACGAGGACGGTATCGGCATCGCCGCTGCGGATGCGCAAACTCGCGTAATACAGGGCGGTGAGGCCGGACCCGCAATTCTTACCGGCAACTGTATCGGCGGGGATGGCTGGCGGGAGACCGCCGGTGACGGCAGCGACCCGTGTAGGATTCACTGCGTGCATCGGCGTGGCGACATTGCTTCCCAGGACACAATCGATCGTGCTTGGCGGAAGATTCCAGCGGTGACAGCGGGTGATCATCTCTCGGACGACCCACGCCCCGAGCACGTCCGCGTCTATCGCACGAAACTCCGTCCCTTCCTTGCAGAAAGGAGTGCGAAACCCTTCAACGACGACGACATTTCGCATCGTGCATACCCCGTAAGGAATCAGGAGTAATGCCCAAGTAATGCCCTTGCCAACATCGTACCACGCAACCGGCAATTTTCATCCCTTTTGAATGCAAATCCGGCCTCCCCCATTAGGGTCAGGGGCAATCGTCCGGGGAAATGGCACCGTTTGCACCGGAAAGGTGGTACACTTTCGAAGATGACCCGAGCGCTGCGTGTCTAGCTCACGTCGGAAGAAGCGGGATGGCCAAAACGGGGCTGTTTCAGGGATCCGAGGCAATCGCAGAAGCGGCTCGGGACAAGGCTGCCTACACCGGCTTTATTGCAGGCTTGTTCGAAGCGGAGGTTCGCTGGAACCTCTTTACTGAGATCGGGATTCCCGAGGTTTCTCCAAAAGCCGCTGCGTTCCTCGAAGAGCTCAAACCCGTCCTCTTTTCGCTGGATCCCGACCGCGTCGATCTCGAGGGAGAGCTCCCAGAATCCATCATCAAGTCGCTGGCCCACGCCGGCGCCCTCGGCATCAAAATCCCAATGTCCTACGGCGGGCAGGAATTTACCCAATATGAATATCAAAACATCGCGACGCTCTGCGGCAGCGTCGATGCTTCACTGACCGTACTCCTTTCAGCGGCGCAATCGATCGGCGTTCCCGAACCCTTACGCCTCTTCGGAACGTCTGAGCAGAAGGCCAAGTACCTGCCTCGGCTTGCGGGCGGCGAGATCTCAGGCTTTGCGCTGACGGAACGAAACGTCGGTTGCGATATTTCCAAGGTCGAAACCTACGCCGTCCGCGTCAAAGAACAGGGCGAAACCGTGGGGTACCGCATTACGGGTGAAAAATTCTTCATCACCAACTCCGCCAAGCAGGACGGCGAGTTCTTGTCTTCCATGCTGGTGGTCATTGCGCGGATCGTCGATCATCCCGACGAGCTCCAGCATCCACAGACGCAGAAACGGTACGGCGCCTTCATCGTTGAAACCCAATGGCCCGGTTGCTCCATCACCCGGCTCCGATTTGAAGGAGTCAGAGGCATCTATAATGGGGTGCCACGGTTCGACAACGTCCACGTCCCCCTCGAAAACCGGCTCGGCAGCGAAGAAGACGGGCTGAGAATCGCCCTCGCCACGCTGACCGTAGGGCGCCTGACGCTGCCTGCGGCCTGCCTGGGCGGACTCAAGCAATGCCTTGCGGCGATGCGTTGGTGGGCGCAGACCCGCATCCAATGGAACAAACCCATCGGCGAGCACAATTTGGTAGGAGAAAAACTCTGCAGGGTTGCCGCTTATACCCTCGCGCTCGAGGCTGTCATGGCGTTCTGCGGGGCTTGGGCCAAGAAGAAGGGCGATCTCCGTCTGGAGTCGGCGGCAGCCAAGATCATTGGAAGCGAATGGTACTGGGAAGCCGTCAACGACTTGTTTCAAGTTCGCGGAGGACGCGGTTTCATGACCGCTGAAGCGCAGCGGAAAAGCGGCGAGCCCGCGATTCCGGTGATGCGTATGCTTCGCGACGCCCGCATCAATCTCGTCTGGGAGGGAACGAGCGAGATTCTGCGCATCTGGATGGCACGCGAATCGCTGGCTCCATACGTCGAACAGGGATTGGCCATTCTCCAAGGATCCGCTTCACGGAGAGTCGCAGCCGGACTGTATTATGCCCGGATGTCGCTGTCCTCCTGTCTTCCTTTTATGCGCTCACGTTCCGGTCTCGATGCACCGGACTATGCACAGTGGGTACGATGGGTCGAGTCCTCTTCCCGATCCCTCACCAGGGCCACCCTGTTCGCGACCCTCAGTCATCGGCAAAAGCTGCACAATAAGCAGCTCCTGCTTCAAGATTTGGTGAATGACAGTCTGTTACTGTTCCCCATGGCCGCAATACTCTGGTACGCCTCTCAACCTGAAATGCAGACGAAACCGGGCATCCGTGAGCTCGTGACCTATTTCTGTCAGGACATGGCGGATCGCCTGTACCCTCCCTCTTCCGTGATGGGAAGGATACGGCGGCACAAGAAAGACTCGATCGTCTACCGGCTGTCGAAGGCTCTCATGAACGGCGAGTACGCCTGGCTTGAAGAGGGCATTATCCCCTGCTTGAGAACGGACGCGCAGGCTCGTACCATAAAAGTACACAGGTGAAATTCAAACCAAGGGAGCTTTCGGAGTGAGCCAGAGTCGTCAGGCGGTGATCGGAAGTGCCGTTCGGACGCCGATGGGCAGCTTTAACGGCGTGTTCAGTTCCGTGCCGGCCACCACCCTCGGGAGCATCGCGATCGCCGAAGCGCTCAAGCGCAGTCGTGTACCGCCCGAACGGGTGGACAACGTTTTGATGGGCTGCGTGCTGAGTGCCGGACTCGGCCAGGCCCCGGCCAGGCAGGCCTCGATTGGAGCAGGCATCCCGTACTCGGTCGGCGCAACCACGGTCAACAAGGTCTGCGGATCCAGCATCACAACGGTGATCAACGCGTGCCAGGCCATCGCGCTCGGCGAAGCAGGCATCGTCGTGGCGGGCGGCATGGAGAACATGACTCGCGCACCCTATTTGTTGGAAAGGGCCAGACAGGGATACCGGCTGGGGAATGCGGAGATCGTGGATAGTCTGATCAAAGACGGCCTATGGGATGTCTATAACAATTTTCACATGGGCAACGCTGGTGAACTCTGCGCCGCGAAGTATCGCCTTACGAGAAGGGAGGTCGACGATTTCGCCTTGGAAAGCTACCGTCGCGCCCGGCAGGCCATTGCAGACGGGACGTTCAGGCCAGAAATCGTGCAGGTCGAGGTTGCTCAACGAAAGGGAGCTTCCATCCCCGTCACCGACGATGAAGAACCCAACCGCGTGGATCTGAACAAAATGCGCGGTCTGAAACCGGCATTCCAAGCAGACGGCGTTCTCACGGTGGGCAACTCTCCCTCTTGTAATGATGGGGCGGCAGCCTTAGTGCTCATGGCGGAAGACGAAGCGGCGCATCTTGGAGTTACTCCAATGGCACGCATCGTCGGTTACGCCGGGGCGGCCCTCGCTCCCGAATGGCTGACAATCGCACCGGTCGAGGCCGTCAAGCTGGTGCTCAAGAAGACAGGCCTCTCACTGGGCGACATCGATCTGTTCGAGATCAATGAAGCGTTTTCGGCAGTTTCTCTGGCGATCAACCGTGAACTGGGCCTTGACGAGAAAAAGGTCAATATCAACGGCGGAGCGGTTGCGCTGGGGCATCCGATCGGCGCGACCGGCGCCCGTATCCTCACGACGCTGCTCCACGCGATGGCCGCTCGGCGCGTCAGGCGAGGCTTAGCCAGTCTCTGCATCGGCGGCGGAGAGGCATTGGCCATTATCGTCGAGCGGATGTAGCAGCACACGGCCGCTCAGATCGAATCTCACAGGACTCTCCGGGTGAGCAAAACGACGCCTTGCTCACCCGCAATGATTCCCGCTCGAAAAACCTCCATATCACTCGCTCGGCGCTTTACACCCGTACCGAAGGAACAGATGGCCTGTCGCGGAGGTTTTGACCGACATCAGACTGGTCCACAACGCCTGGTCCGGACCGAACGAGAGATGACCGGCAAAACCCGGCCGCTCTCCGGACACCCCTTGTCCGACTATTTGCGGTGCGATCGTGAGAAAAAGCTCGTCCACCACAGCCTCTTTTAGAAAAGAAGCAAACAGCATCGGCCCTCCCTCGTGGAGCAGCAGTTTGACTCGATAAGAGTCGTACATCAGCGCTGCAACGTCGGAGGGGTCCAGGACTTGTTCTCCGGGGAGCACGTGGACATCGCACGGCAGCGGCGTCCCATGCTTCTGTTCTATAGCTTCCTTCCCCTTCTTGGTCGTCAGCACAATAGCTTGAAGATTATCCTGCTTGAACAGCGCTCCCTTTAGATCGACGTTGCCTTTTCCGCTGACGATCACAGTTGCCGGATGTGGACTTCGCTTTCCAAGCCTCCGACGAAGATTCTGGAATTCCTCTTTGAGCTTGGGATAGATGAAATCAGCCGTCCACAGATGTCCTTGGCCCACTCGAAACGTCTCTTCGCCGATCAGCACGGCGTCGGCATAGGAGCGCAAGAGGCCCATAATGAATGTGTCTTCCTCATTATGGCCGCTGATCTCATCGCCGCCGCTCAATCCGGGGATTTTCAGAGACACAATGCCATCGAGCGTTTGGACAAAATTCCCAATCACAAAGGGGCGCGATTCGGACGTTTCTGGAAAAGCCAGATCGCTGTCATACAACGCTTGTAGCTCTGCCGGCAGCGTATCCTCCGGAGGCGTCCGATCATAAAGCGTCTTTACTTGCATGTGCTAAATTAGCGTCTCACCTATCGAACTCTGTTCAATGCGGCGAGCGGCAGACCGGATACAACACTGCGGATTTATCATTCGTGTCCATAGAAAGACTCTCTGCTGTACGACAGCATAGACTTGAGACGCTGGTCACCTGGGAGATACCCCGAAACGCAGGGCACCTGGCCAAAACACTGGCATCGGTGTATGGCATTTGTGCCGGAATGCTTTCACAATACCGATGAAGATCCGAGGATGGAGGTTTCCAACCGTTTCTCACGTGACATCCGGATCAGTTCCAGATCCGTATAGTAAGGTAATGTGGGAAATCGCTCAGGATCCGCTCGCCCGACAACGTCTCATGGTCGTCGCGGCGACTATCGGTATCAACATCGCCGCCGTCGCCCTACTGGTCTTCGCGCCATGGTCGGATTGGAAAACCGGGCTCGCGCTGAATCTTCTGGATAATGCGCTATTACTTTACTACGTCACCACGCATCGAGACTTCGTGCTGGCGAGGTTGATGGTCTTCGGTCTGGCGGTGGGCGCTGCCGAACTCGCGGCGGACGCTTGGCTCGTCGACGTTACGAAGACGCTGGACTATTCCATCGGCGGAGGGCCCATGATTTGGCGGTCGCCGCTCTGGATGCCCTTCGCCTGGGAGATCGTCGCGGTACAGTTCGGGTATGTCGGCCTATGGTTGTGGAATCGCTTCGGCAAAGGGGGCCTATTCACGATCGGTATCTTAGGCGCGATCAATATCCCCTACTACGAGGAAATGGCTCGACGCATCAGCTGGTGGCAATACGGCAACTGCCGGATGCTATCCTACACGCCTTACTACATCATCCTCGGTGAATTCGGCATCGCAATTCTTCTTGCGCTGCTGGCAAGACGCGCGGTCAACGGCCAGTGGCGGGACGCCGTCCTGGCAGGTCTTGCCGGGGGCGTCGGAATCTTCGTCTGCTATGCCCTCGCCTACGGCGTCACGGACGGCTTCACCGTTCGGTAAGTCCACATCGTTTGCCCCACTCACTCGATCTCTGCCAGTCCCTAATCAGGGATCTCCGCTTCGACGAGTTTCCCGAGAAGGATCAGCGATTCTTGCCAGCCGAGATAGCAGGCCTCGGCGGGAATCACGTCAGGGACGCCTTCCTGCGAAATGTTCACGTCCGTTCCACAAGAGACCTTCTTCAACGTGACCGTCACGTTCATTTCTCCTGGCAAATTCGGATCGTCGAACTTGTCCGTATACCGAAGACGTTCATGAGGCACGAGTTCCAGATACCGGCCGCCAAAGGAATGACTCTTCCCCGTCGTGAAGTTCGTAAACGACATCTTGAACGTGCCGCCGACTTTGGCATCCATATGATGGACCTTTGCGGTGAATCCATTTGGCGGCAGCCACTTCACCATGGCATCCGCATCGAGAAATGCCTTGTAAATCCGTTCCGGCGTTGCACGCAACACGCGATGAAGCCGAATGGTATTCGTTCCCACAATATCTCCTTTCTATCGTCTAGTTTCAGGACTCTCTACATGCCGAGCACTTTTGAAACACCGCGAAACGTCAACTGGCGGGCAAATCCCTGACCGGCCGGACCTCCATCGTCCCGAACCTCACCGACGGAAACTTCGAGGCGACTTGGATCGCTTCGTTCAAGTCTCGGGCGTTGATCAGGAAAAACCCGCCGACCTGTTCCTTCGTTTCCGCAAAAGGACCGTCGGTCACGGATAATCTCCCGCTCCGGACCCTGACACTTATGGCAGTCTTGATGGGGTCGAGTTGCTCGACCGCAAGGAGCTGGCCGCTCTGCTTCAGCGCCTCGCAATAGGCCATGGTCTCTTCCATCACGGCACCGCATTCCCTCTTGGACATTAAGTCCCATTTCTCTTCATCGTGACAGCACAAGAGCAGATATTTCATGGTTTCGACCCTCCGTTTTTGATTGTGAAACGCTGTTCTTGACAGTTAGTCGTCCGCAATGATCAAAATCGACAGCGAGACACTGCAGAATGAAATCCATTGGTTAGGAGTGTTCTCCGCGATATGGAAGCCAATACCCCCATGACGATCGAAGACAGATTGACTCAGTTAGATTGGAAAGCGATAGAAGCCTCATTATGGCAACGAGGCTACGCCCAAACCGGCCCACTGCTTACGGCCGAAGAATGTCATGCTCTCGTCGCCCTGTACGGCAACGACAAATTGTTCCGAAGCCGGATCGACATGAAGCGCTTTCGCTTTGGAGAGGGCGAGTACAAGTACTTCGCGTATCCGTTGCCGCCGTTGGTCCAAGTTCTGCGCGAAACACTCTATCCTCGTCTTGCGGTGATTGCCAATGCCTGGGCAAAAGCATTGGATCAGCCGGCTATATTTCCGCTGAGTCACGAGAAACTGCTCGCCGTCTGTCATCGGAGCGGGCAGAGCAAGCCCACGCCGTTGTTACTTCGTTACGGCGACGGCGATTATAACTGTTTACATCAAGATCTTTATGGGACAGTCGCGTTTCCCCTGCAGCTGACCGCCTTCCTCAGCCGGCCTGACCGCGATTTTTCCGGCGGTGAATTTCTGCTCGTCGAACAGCGGCCGCGGGCTCAATCACGCGGCGAGGTCTTGGCGCCGGAGCAGGGTGACATCGTTATCTTTGCGACACGGCACCGCCCCGCACAAGGAGGCCGAGGTTACCACCGAGTCACCATGCGGCACGGCGTGAGCACGGTGCGCTCGGGCTCACGGTTTACCCTTGGCGTCATCTTCCATGACGCCAAGTGATCACTACTAAAAGACGCGGCGAAAGGATAATCTTTACCCATGCGGATCGCGACCTGGAACGTCAACTCCCTGAAGGCTCGCCTGGAGAAAGTCCTTTGGTGGCTGGATCGGGCGAAGCCGGATGTGCTGCTGATGCAGGAGACAAAGCTCGCGGACGCGAATGCGCCTGTCGATACGTTCAAGGAAGCGGGATACGAGCTCACGCATCATGGCGAGGGTCGATGGAATGGCGTGGCGATCGCGAGCCGGTGCGGGCTTGGCGGAGTGGTCACGAATTTTGGAGAGCCATTAAGGCCGCCGCAGACGTCTGAAACCGGCGACGATGAACCGCTGGCTGAGGCGAGAATGCTCGCTGCCGAATGCGGCGGCATACGTCTCATCTGTGTTTACGCGCCGAACGGCCGGGTTGTGGACTCCCCGTTTTATGAAGCGAAGCTCCTGTGGTTCGACAGGCTGGCTCGCTGGATCAACAAGGCCGTCACTCCGGGCACTCCGGCAGTGATAGGCGGTGATTTCAATGTGGCGCCTAATGATATCGATGTGTGGGACCCCGCCGCGTGTCATGGCGGGACGCATGTGTCCGACCGCGAGCGGCAGGCTTACGGCCAACTTTCGAGTGCGGGATTCGTCGATGCCTACCGATTGCACCATCCGGAAGCCGGCCGGTACACGTGGTGGGACTACCGCGCCGGCAATTTTTACAAAAACTTCGGCATGCGCATCGACCACTTATTGGTGACCACTTCCTTGAGTACCCGCGTGGTCTGGGCCGAAATAGATCGCGAGGCGCGGAAGGGAAAGCCGTTGCCGTCGGATCATGCGCCGCTGGTCATCGACCTCGACAGCCCCGGCCATCCGTTCGATGCCGGCTGGGTTTCGGCGGAGTCCAGGATTGCGGAGCGTCGATCTTAGTGGTGTCAAGATGCCGCTTCACGCTTGAGCGTTCTACGCCGGCACGATGAGGTAGACAAATCCCAGAGTGCTCAAGAAAATGCTGATCACGAGGATCATTTCCCAGACTGAATCCCAAGCACTTCGCCATTCCAGCCGGTGCACGGCCGCGCGACGCACTCGAAACGCTGCCGCCAGACGCAATCGACTCGCCCTGATTTGACTATTTTTCCACTTGAGAAACAAACGAGTGTTTCGAAGGATGCCGATCGTCGCGGTATTCACTGATGAGGCCATACCTTGCCTCCTTTCTCAAGGGATACGCGTCAAAGCTCGCTACTCGTTCAAAAATTGGTTAGTCATTGCATGAGCAAGGCTCATGCCTTCCGACGTCCCGCATGGTTCTATTGTTTTACTCGGGTTTCTGATCCAACGACGATAAGTCCGGCTTAAGGAGGGGGACAACATGTCTCTTCTCGAAGCGTTCATTCCTTCATGACGGATGGATCAGACGCGATGTGGCCTTCAGCCGAATCGCGATCGAGCAGCGCCTGCGAAACCAGCCCATGAGTCCACCTCGGTAGTCTGATGGAAGGGTCGCCTCTGGCATTTTTTCTAGGGAAAATGCAGAATGCGGCGTGGCCGCAAATTTTTCTTTGAACTCGGTGCCAACGCAATCGATTCTTGCCAACTGCAGTCTGTTCGTTGCCATCTCCTCAGCTGAAGCGGGCGGTCTTTCCCTTCACGAAATCGCGACGTCAGACGTCGGATTGGCCAGCGCCGGGTGGGCAGCACGGGCACAGAATCCGGCCACGCTGTTGCCGTTGTGAGCGATGGAGCCATGACGGCCGTCGTCCAATTGAGAGGCTCAACTTGAACACCTATATGTCCTTGCCCGATATGGTCGTGGCCATCACGCTGCTGCTCACCATCAGTGCCGTGATGATTCCGGTCGCTCGGTGGCTAGGGATTGGCCCGGAGCTTGGGCTGTTGCTCTCCGGAATCATTCTGGGATCATCGCATTTTCTGAATTCCACCCAGATAGGACGTCTGACAGACATTGCGCAACTGGGCGTGGTCTTCTTTCTTTTTGTGATCGGGCTCGAGCTCGATCCTCGGAAAATCTGGTCGCTGCGACGCTATGCCTTCGGCCTCGGAGCCGCGCAAGTCATTGGCACCGGTCTGGCAATGATGTTTTATTGGCGCCTCTTCGCGCCTTCCTGGTCTCTTGCGCTTCTCCTGGGACTCGTTGCGTCAAACTCCTCCACAGCTCTTGTGCTCCAGCTACTGAAAGCAAGAGGCGAACTGGAACAAGAATATGGACACGCGACATTAGCCCTGCTTCTGTTTCAGGACTTGACCGTCGTCCCAATCCTCGCCTTGCTGCCTCTATTTGCCGGGACTGGATCAGCAGAGCATTTTGTGTGGACCGATGTCCTCTACGCCGTTGGAGCGATGATCGTCATCTTCGTCGTGGGCCGGTACCTCTGGCCCCGGCTTCTGCGCCTCGCGGTCGCCCCGATCTTCGAGGAAACGTTTACGGCGATCCTCTTCATTGCCCTATTCGGCGGCGCATGGCTCGCCTCTTCCACGGGGCTGTCGATGGCGATGGGCGCATTCATCGCCGGTTTGTCGCTGGGCAGCTCGGAGTACCGGCATCGATTGGAAGAGGAGGTGCTGCCGCTCAAGAATCTGTTGCTGGGACTGTTTTTTGTCTCGGTAGGTCTGACCGTTGATCTCAGCGTTCTGAGCGGACATCTCGTAAGGATTCTGTTCCACATTTTTGCGATCGTTATGTTCAAGGTTGTCGTATTGTATGTGGCCGCCCGAGCGATGAGTATGCAACACGGAGCGGCGGCTCGGATGTCGTTTCTCCTCGGCCAATGCAGCGAATTCGCATTCGTCGCACTGGGGGCGTTATTGGCGCTTGGCACCGAAACCCAGATTCAATTTTCCATCGGCATCATCGTCGTCGCGGCCACGATGATCATGACGCCATGGCT
>Ga0310810_10003620_pt1 | contig 16898 bp, 10 predicted proteins | sample NCmetagenome_FD_207641 | JGI IMG/M metagenome (GOLD analysis project Ga0310810, IMG submission 207641) | Soil microbial communities from experimental microcosm in Duke University, North Carolina, United States - NC | ecosystem: Engineered > Artificial ecosystem > Soil microcosm > Unclassified ... | reverse complement strand
CCGCTCGAATACCAGCCGGGGATTCGTCTCGGGCGGCATCGGGGTCGTGGGACCGCGCCACGCGAGGCTGTTGGTATACGCGCAGGAGTAGCCCGAATCGCAGTTGCCGACCGTGCGCGAGTCGTCGCACCCGAGCTCGAGCGACGCAAACCGGGTCTGCGATCCGATGGCCTGTGCCGCCACCTGGTCGACCGAGACGCCATTCTGGATGTCGGCGCCGGCGGTTTTTCGTGGGTGGACGCCCGTGAGGTACGACGCAGCCGCGCGCGCGTGGTCGCCCGGACCGTCGCCCAACGCCTGTCCGTTGCGATGACCGAGCCCCGAGAGCACGACGAGGTCTTCGCGGAACTTCTCGAGCGGTTTCATGACCCGCGAGAACTGGAATGCGGCCCCGTCGCCGAGCGGAGTCCACTCCGGCATCGTGATGCCGTTCGGGACGTAGGTGAACGCGAGCCTCGTGGGACGCGACCCCGCGCGCAGCGGCGCCGCAAACGCCGGCGTCATCGCGTCGAGGATCGGCAGCGCGATCGCCGCCCCCATTCCCTTGAGGAACATCCGCCGCGGCAGGTGCTGGCGCATCACAATCATGGTGTGCTCACGTTCTTTCGCGACTGGAAGGGCAGACTCCTCACGATCTCCAGGATCAGCCCGGAGAACCGGTATTCGTGCTCCGGGAGCCGGCTTACGATAGCACTCACCGTCCTCTTATCGTAACGCTCCAGGCCCCGGCCCAGCGCATAGGTCAGAAGCTTTGCCGCGAGGCAATGCTCGAAGGCTTGATGGTCGGCCCTCAGAATCGCCCGTAACTCTTCAGGACCGTTGAACTTGCGTCCGTCCGGCAGAGTTCCGGTCGAGTCAATCGGGAACTTGCCGTCGACGGTGCGCCATGCGCCGACGGCGTCGAAGTTCTCCAGCCCGAACCCGAGCGGATCCATGCGCCGGTGACACGACGCACAGGTCGGGTCTTTGCGGTGCTCCTCGAGCTGTTCGCGCATCGACGCCGCCGACCCGAGCTTGCTCTCGTCGAGGTTCGGCACGTCCGCCGGAGGTTCGGGGGGCGGCGCGTCCAGCAGGTTGTCGAGCACCCAGCGTCCACGCAGGACCGGCGACGTGCGGGTCGCGTACGACGACACCGTCAGGACGCTCGCCTGCGTCAGGACGCCGCCACGCGGCGTGTCAGACAAGTCGACGCGGCGGAATTCGGGCCCGCGGACGTTCGGAATCCCGTAATGCCGCGCCAGCCGCTCGTTGATGAACGAATACCGGCCGTCGATCAGATCGAGCACCTTGCGGTCATTGCGGATGATGTCGTCGAGAAACAGCTCCGTTTCGCGCCGCATCGAGAAGCGCAGGTAGTCCTCGAAGTCCGGATACCGATCCTTATCGCGCGTGACCGACTCGAGCGCGCGGAACTGGAGCCACTGGGCGCCGAAATTCTCGGCCAGCGCGCGCGCCTTGGGGTCCTTCAGCATGCGCCTGACCTGCGCGGTAAGCACCGCCGGGTTGCGGAGCGTCCCCATGTCGGCGGCGAGGCGAAGCTGTGTGTCGGGCATGCTCGACCACAGGAAGTACGACAGGCGCGAGGCGAGCTCGTGCTGCGAGATCCGGTGATGCGCGGCTGCGCCCGACGCCGGTGGATCGCGTTCGATGCGGAAGAGAAAATCGGGCGAGACGAGCAGCGCCTGGACGCCGACCGCGATACCTTCGTCGAAGGAGCCTTCCTGTTCCTGCGCGCGGTTCGCGAGCGCGACGTAGCCGTCCATCTCGCGCGGCGTGACGGGCCGCCGGAAGGCGCGGTTCGCCAGGTTCGACAGGATGCGCCGGGCGCACAACGCCGAGTGGCCGCCATTCGGGTGGCCGCAGGTAAAGACCTTCGCGAGGCTCTGGCGTACCGGCCCCGTCGCCTGCGCGTACGGACCACCGACGTCAACGGTGTTGATTCGCACGCCGTTCATCGGGATCTTCGCCAGCGTCTCCTGTGTCTCGTCGAAGGTTTTCTTCAATTGGGCGACCCGCTCGGGGGTCGCGGTGGCGGGCGGCTTGAACTCCTTCGGCGGAGGGGTCGGCCGGGCCGACGGATTTGGCCCCTCATAGCGCGGCGGCAGTCCTTCGAAGATGCGCGGGATGGCCACCGCCAGGTGCCGATCGCCGGCGCTCAAGCGCGTCCGGAACTGCAACGCCTGGCCGCCGAAGTCCTGCCGGTCGTCATCGAACCTCGCGGAGCCCTCGAGGTTGAACACGTGCGCGTCCACCTGCTTGTCGTCGACCCACAAGGCGATCGTAATCGGCTCCGATCCCGCCGGACGCAGCCCGCCGAGGCCGACGCGGATCACGTACTCGGCATCGACCGGCACCCGGAAGGTCGAGTGCAGGGCGTTCGGAAGGCTCAGGCCGGTGACGTCGTAATCGCCGGGAAACGTGCGGGCGTCACGCACGCGGCGCCCTTCGGCGCGCAGACGCGTCAGCGTCGGCTTCATCGCCGGCGGTCCATAGATTGCGACGCGCGAGACCTTGTCCGCCGCCGAGACGTATTTCTCCATCAACACCGGCGACAGCGACAGAACGTCGGCGATGTTGTCGAACCCATATCCGGCATCGTCTTGCGGAAAGTCGTCAGCCGGGCGAACGTCGACGCCGAGCAAATCGCGGATCGTGTTGTTGTACTCGGTCCGATTGAGGCGTCGGGCCGTGACACGACCCGGGTCGGGCGGCGTCAGGCGATCGATCTTGCCGAGCTCCACCGCGAGCCAGCCGGCCACGGCCTGGCGCGTGTGTTCGGACGGCTGCGGCTCCTCTTCGGGCGGCATCTCGCGCGCGCGGAGCTTCTTGACGACCTCGGCCCAGCGCTCGTGATCGTCGATGAGCGACGCCGAGGTCTCGAAGGATTCGAGGTTCAGCCCGTTCTTCTGCTTCTTGTAGCCGTGGCACTCGATGCAGTGCTCGGTGACGAAGGGCCGCACGAGCTTGTCGAACCGCTCGGCGGCATCCGCCTCGGCCTTTTTCATCGCCGCCGTTTGATCGGCGGCCTTGTCGAGGGTACCGGCCTGCTCGGTGGTGCCAGCCTTCACGCCGGCAGACGGAGACGGATCGGCCGGTTTCGGCGCACGCTGCGCCGCGACACCGATGGCGACTGACAAGACCAGGAATGTAACGAGGATCGGGCGCACGTGTCTCCCACGCGAAGGGCGGTGCAACATTATAAAGGAAGTGCCGTCGCCTCCTTCAATTTTCGACGCGGCCGAGGTGGGGCTCAGCCTTGAGCCTTGAAGCCGTCAGTTGTCGGAGAGCCTCCGGATCATCGCGCGAAGCGTGCCGCCCGGATCCCGCGCAACGCCGCGTCCGACGGCCCCGAGCAGCCGCGCCGCCTGTGCCGCATTGCCGCCGGAGCGCTTGAGCGCTTCCTCGATCGAGACGCGCTGCAGCGCCGCGACCTCGTCCTTGAGACTCATGGATCCGCGTTCAATCCTGCGCGCGACGGCCGTGCGGTTGACGGTCTTTTCCTCTTCGTGCGCAGGAGCACCCCGGGTCAGCACGCGCCGGGGGAGATCGGACAACAGCAGCTCGGATCCGGCGCGCTTGTAGACGAGCGACTCGTAGATCACGTTGCGCAGCTCGCGGATGTTGCCCGGCCATGGATACGATTGCAAGGCCGCGAGGGCATCCGGCCCGATGCCGGTGACCTCCGAACGCTGCTGCTCGCGCGCGAAGCGCTGCATGAAGTGACGCGCGAGCGCAGGCAGATCTTCGACCCGCTCGCGAAGAGGCAGCAGCTGGATGGTGACGATGGCGAGCCGCTCGTACAAGTCGTCGCCGAAGAGTCCGGCCCGAATCAAGGCGCGGAGATCGCGATTGGTCGCCGCGAGCAGGCGGAAATCCACTTCGTGCCAGACGTTCTCGCCGAGGCGGCTGACGACGCGATCTTCGAGGACGCGCAGCAGCTTCGTCTGGGTCTCGAGCGGCGTGTCGTCAATCTCGTCGAGAAACACCGTGCCTCCCTCGGCCGCCATCAGCTGACCGTCGTAGCGCTGCACCGCGCCTGAAAACGCGCCCCGCGCATAGCCAAAGAGCTCCGCCTCCATCAACTCGTCCGGAATGGCGGCGCAGTTGATCGCCACGAAGCGCTTCTGCTGCCGCGGCGACCACGCGTGCAGCAGGCGCGCGACCACTTCCTTCCCGGTGCCGGTCTCTCCCGTGATCAGCACCGGCATGGACGTGGGCGCGACGCGGGCCACCTGCGTCACCGTCGCCCGCGACGCGGTGCTCTCGGCGACGATATGCGGCGGCGACTCGATGTGCGGCTCCGGAACGCTGAGCTCTTCGAGTCGCTCGATGAGCGTGGCGATCCCGTCGGGCCGATCGAGCGCGACGGCCGCATAAGCGCCCTGCAGGACCGCCTGCCGCGCCCGCTCCGCACTCACCGCGGTCGGCGTCAACCAGATCCATCGCTCCCCCCGAGCGGCCAGAACACGACGCGTGGCGGTAAACAGAACGGCCGGCCGTGCGCCCGCACCGCCGGTGCCGCGTTCGACGACGAACCGTGCGTCTTCGAGCGCCTTCACGACGTGTCGGGGCGGCGCGGTCCCGTCCCAGTCGATTGATCGCATATGGGTATTTTAATCCTGTTATGCACATGAATAGAATCGCGTTTTAGTAGCATTCTATTGGAATTACGTGATTTTTTCGGGGTATATCGCGGTCCTGGCGGTGCATTACCTACCTCCGGCAGCGAACGGCACGTTTCGCTCGCGCCGGAGGCGATTGACATGGTTCTGCAGATTGCGGCGGTGGTTCTCATCCTGTTGCTTGGTGCGGTTGCGGCGAGCACGCGCGTGATCCGAGAGGACGAATCGGGCCTGGTGATCAAGCGTTACGGGCGTCCGCTGCCGTCCGGGCGGCTCATCGCGCTGAACGGCGAGGCGGGCTACCAGGCGCGGCTGCTCTCCCCCGGCTGGCACTTCGGCTTGTGGCGTTTCCGTTACAAGGTCGAGCGCGTCCCGCTCGTCGTGATCCAGCCCGGTGAGATTGCGATCGCCGTCGCGGCAGACGGCGAGGCGATTCCGCCGGAGCGCGTCCTCGCACGCGCGATCGCGTGTGACGACTTCCAGGACGCGGAAGCCTTCCTGCGCAACCATGGCGAGCGCGGCCGGCAGTTGTCGATTCTCACGGCCGGGTCTTATCGGATCAACCCGGCGCTGTTCGAGGTGATGTCCCCGGCGACGGCGAAGCAGCATCACCTCGAGCCGAAGGATCTACACGTCTATCACGTGCCGCCGGATCGCGTCGGTATCGTCACCATGCTGGATGGGCAGCCGATTGCGGCGGGCGATCTCGCCGGGCCGGCGGTCGGAGGGCATGAAAGCTTCCAGCGCGGCCAGGCGTTCATCGATGCCGGCGGGTGCCGCGGCCTTCAGGAGGAAGTCCTGATGTCCGGTTCGTGGAACTTGAACCCGTGGCTGGTGCAGGTCGAGCAGGTTCCGCTGACCGAGATTCCGATTGGCTATGTCGGCGTGGTGGTCAGTTACGTCGGACGCGAGCACCTCGACGTCTCGGGCGACTCGTTTACGCACGGCGACCTGGTCGAGCGCGGACGAAAGGGCGTCTGGGTCGAGCCGCTGCTGCCGGGCAAACACCCGGTCAACGTCCGGGTCATGAAAGTCGAGCTCGTGCCGACGACGAATATCGTGCTGAACTGGGCGCAGCGTACGGAGGCGCATCACTATGACGAGCGGCTGTCGTCGATCTCGGTGCGCTCGAAAGACGGATTCTCGTTCAGTCTGGACGTCTCGCAGATCATCCACATCGGCATGAAGAACGCGCCGCGGGTGATCTCGCGCGTCGGCTCGATGCAGAATCTCGTGGACCACGTGCTGCAGCCGACGGTCGGCAACTACTTCAGGAACTCGGCGCAACAGGTCACCGTGCTCGACTTCCTGTGGGCGCGATCGGAACGGCAGAAGGAGGCGTTCCTCAACATCCAGCGTGCGATCGAAGCGTACGACGTGGAATGCATCGACACGCTCATCGGTGATATCGCGCCGCCGGCGGACCTGATGAAGACCCAGACGGACCGCAAAATCGCCGCCGAGCTCGAGCGCACCTACGATGCCCAGCGCGAGGCGGAAGTGCAGCGCCAGACGCTGGAACGTGAAACGGCGGTCGCCAACCTGCAGAAGGAGGTGGTGCGGTCGGAGCAGATGGTCCGCATCGCGCAGCAGAACGCGCTCGCCGCCGCCGAAACCGCGAAAGGCGACGCGACGGCGACGCGGGTGCGCGCGGAAGGTGCCGCGGCAGCGGTGCGTATGGCCGGTGAAGGCGAAGCGTCGTCGATCCGCGCCGTCGGCGCCGCCAAGGCCGAAGCGTACCGCCAGGGTATCGAAGCCGTCGGCGCAAGCGGGTATACCGCGATGCAGCTTGCGGCCATCCTTGGCGAGAACAAGGTCAAGCTCGTGCCGGACATCGCCGTCACCGGTGACGGCAGCGGCGGGCTCGTCAATGCGATGCTCGCGCGCATGGTTGCCGCCGGCGGCCCGCACGAGCCGGCGAAGCAGTAACTCGAAGGGCTTCAGGGCTTCGGGGCTTCGGGACTGAAGCCCTGAAGCCTTCGGGCGCCGGGAAGACAGTTCCCCCGAGCTGTGCCCGAGGGAACAATCCCGCCGATTTGTGCGTCTTTTCGTCCTCGACCTTGTTGCAAACTCTGCCATTGACGCACAGAATGGCGGGGGCGGGCGCAGCCCCGCGTTTTGAGCAGACGTCATGGACATCCGGATTGCCCGGCGGACGCAGATCACTGTGCTCGTGTTCGTGTGCTTCTGCGCATCAGCGCGTTCCTACGCCCAGCCTGCCGCCGCCCTGCAGGGGCGCGTGCTCGACGAGTCCGGTGCCGTGCTTCAGGGCGCGTCGATTACGGTTCGTGATAATTCGACCCGCTTCAGCACGGTAGTCGACACCGATCGCGACGGCCGCTACTACCTCGCCGCCATCCCCGCCGGCGCGTACGAGGTCAAGGCGGCGGCGCCCGGCTTCCGGCCTGAAATCATCAACTCCCTGATTGTCGACGCTGGGCGCACGCTGGTCCGCGATTTTCAGCTGTCCGTCGGCACGCAACAGGACGCCGTGATCGTTCACGCCGAAGTTCCGCTCATCGACCGGGCGACCGCCACCGTCGGGCACGTGGTCTCAGAGCAGACGATACAGGGCATGCCGCTGAATGGCCGTCACTTCATGGATCTCGCGCTGCTCGTTCCCGGCGCGGTCGCCCCGTCGCAGACAGGATTCTCCAGCCGGCCGATACGCGGCATCGGGACGCTCGCCTTCAACATCGCGGGGAATCGCGAGGAAGCGGTCGGCTTTGTCGTCAACGGCGTGTCTACGAACAACCTGACGTTCGGCTCGCTCATTTTCGAGCCGCCGCTCGGCAGCATCCACGAATTCAAGGCTGACAATCCCGTGTTCGATGCCGAAGCCGGCCACGTATCAGGAGCCGTCGTCAACATCGTGACCAGAGCGGGAAGCGATGGCGTCAGTGGCGAGCTCTTCGAGTTCGTGCGGAACGATGCGCTAGATGCGCGGAATTTTTTCGAGTTCGCGTCCCCCGATCCGGAGCCGTTTCAACGGAATCAGTTCGGTGGCTCCCTCGGCGGCCGGCTGTGGCCTGGCCGGACGTTCTTCTTCGGATCGTACGAAGGTTTCCGGCAGCGGCAGCGCGTCGACATGAACAGCCTCGTCCTCAGCGACGAAGAGCGCGCCGCGGCGACCAACCCGATCATTCGTCAATTGATTCCGCTCATCCCGCGCGCCAACTTCTTCACGACGGATGGGACGCCGCGTTTCGTCGGCTCCGCGCCGGCAGTCGTCGAGGTCGATCGCGTGAGCGTCGACGGCCGGCACAGCCTCGGCACGCGCGACCGCGTCCACGCGTTCTGGGGACATCAGCATCTCAGGGCCAACGAGCCGGGCACCGCGGGGACGAGCATTCCCGGATTCGGAGTCGTGCTGCGGCCGCTGGCGAGCATCCTGACCATCGACGAGACGCACACCTTCGGAGCCGCGCTCTTGAACGAAGCGCGTTTCGGGCGAAGCAGCTTGATTGGCGGCACCTATCCCGCCGCCAAGCTGAATCCAGCGGCCGTCGGCATCGCCAACGGCGTGACGCGCGCGATCGGACTGCCGCAGCTCATCGTCGCCGGCGATCTCAATTTCGGCGGGCCGGCTGCCCAGCCGCAGGGCCGCGTCGACACTTCCTACGTCGTCAACGATACGTTTACCCGCGCCGCCGGCCGGCACGTGATGAAGGTCGGAGGCGAGTATCGCCACTTCATCAACGAGAACTTCGCCGAAGGGACGGGAGCCTTCAATTTTCCGAGCATGTCGGCGTTTCTGGCCGCGACCGCGAACGCGTTCAACATCACGCTGGGCGAGCGGCGAAGCGCCATCGACCAGCGCGCGCTGTCGCTGTTCCTGCACGATCGGGTCAGCGTTCACGACACGCTGACCCTCGATCTTGGCCTGCGCTACGAGTGGCACGTCACTCCGGTCGAGCGAGACGATAAGTTCGTCGTTTTCGATCCGGAGAAGCAATCACTGCTGCGCGTCGGGGTCGACACGCCCGGCGGCATCTATCGGCAGAACAACCGGAATTTCGAACCACGCGTCGGCATCGCATGGGATGTGTCGCGCAATGGGCACACCGTCGTGCGTGCTGCCTACGCGCGTGCGGTGGACGAACCCGGCACAACCGGCGTCCGGCGGAGTGCGGCCCTTTCCGGCCGTGTCGGCGGCGAGTCCGATTCGGCCGGACATGCCGCTCGGCAACATCACCCAGGTCGAGAGCAGCGGGTTTTCCACCTACAACGCGGCGTGGGCGGCGGTCACGAAGCGGCTCTCGCGCGGGTTCCAGTTCGACGCTTCGTACACCTGGTCGAAGTCGCTGGATACGAATTCGCTCAATTCGTCCGGCTTTGCCATCCAGGACGCCAATAACATTTCGAACGAGTACGGCCTCTCGGACTTCGACGCGCGGCACCGATTCGTGCTGAGTGGGATGTGGGATTTGCCGTTCACGGGACATGCGCTGAGCCGAGGCTGGCAGATCGCGGCGGTCGTCCAGTCGCAGAGCGGCAATCCGGTCAACATCGTGACCAGCAGCAGCACGGTCAACGGCGTGCCGAACACCGTACGGCCGGATGTCACCGGGCCCGTGCGGATCGTCGGCTCGGTGGACCAGTGGTTCGATCCGTCGACGTTCGTCGCGGTCGATCGGTTCGGCACTCTCGGCAGGAATGCGGTGACGGGACCGGCATTCCACAACGTCGATGCCTCGGTCATCAAGAACATCCGGCCCGGCGCAGGAATGAGCCTGCAGTTACGCGTCGATGCGTTCGACGTGTTCAACCATCCGAACTTCGGTCCGCCGGGGAACATCGTCGGCACCCCGGGGTTTGGGAGAATCACGAGGACACGGCTACCCACCGGCGAAGCGGGCTCCTCTCGACAGATTCAACTCGCCGCCCGACTGTCGTTCGCCAAATGAGCCGCGTTGCAATTCCCGTGCGTGTTGTCGCGTCGTTCGCGATGCTGGGGATGCACCCTCCAGTGCAGGCACCCGCGCAACCCGTGCAAACGGTCCTCACCATCCACCTCGGCCCCGCTGACTATCCTTCGAATCCGGTCATGGACGCGGGCATCCGGGAAGCGCTCATGGGACCTCCGAAAGCGCCGATCGATTATTTTACGGAATACCTCGACTCCGAACGCCTGGTGCCGGACAGTACGGCGTCGGCGCTGACGGCCTACATCCGCGACAAGTATCAGACGCGGCGGATTGACCTGGTGATCGCGATGACGGCCTCGTCCCTGCAGTTCGTCCTCGATCGCCGCGCCGAGCTGTTCCCGAACGCGCCGATTGTGTTTGCCGCGCCGACACTTCCGGACGCGAGCGTCCGCAACGCGGGCGCGGGCGTAACCGGTGTGACCTTGAATAACGCGTACCCCGAAACGCTGAACGTTGCGCTGCGCCTGCACCCTGATACAGAGGAGGTGTTCGTCATCGCCTCTTCTGCCAACGAGGCCAGCGTCGAGTCCGTACGGTCCAGCCTCCAGGAGTTTTCGCGCCGCGTGCGGCTTACATTCGTGAACGAACCGACCCTGCCAGGGTTGATTGCGCGTGTGAAGGATGTTCCAGCGCGGAGTTTGATCCTGTACATCTGGCACGCGCAGACCGAGCCAGGGAACGTCATCTATCCTGACAAAATCGCGCGAATGGTCGCCGAGGCCGCCACCGTTCCGGTGTACGGCACGAGCGACTTCTACATCGGATCTGGCGTTGTCGGCGGTGTGATGCGACGCAACCGCGAGACCGGTCGCCATGTCGGCACGATGGCGCGGCAGATTCTGAACGGCGAACGAGCTCAGGATATTCCCATTGAATCGGCCCGGGTTGTCCCGGTGTTCGATTGGCGTCAGCTTCGCCGATGGCACATCGATGAGTCGAAACTTCCCCCAGGATCCGATGTGCAGTTCCGCGTGCGGACGGCCTGGGAAACGTATCGCTGGTACATCGTCGGCACGACGATCATCGTCGCGGCGCAGCTGTTGTTGATCGCCGGACTGTTGCGACAGCGAGCCCGGCGCCGTCGCGCCGAGGAGACGATCCGCGCCAGCGAGGCCACGATTCGCAAGAACTATGAGCGGATTCACCAGCTGGCGGGACAATTGATCAACGCGCAGGAGGCGACGCGTGCCGACATCGCGCGCGATCTCCACGACGGCGTCTGCCAGGATCTCGCGGCCCTCTCGATCGAGATCACCCTGTTGAAGGATTCGTCAGGCCGACTCGACGAACCTCGGACGCAGCACGCCATTCAGACCATCCAACAGGAGACACAGCACATCTCCGAGGACATTCGCCGGCTCTCGCACGACCTGCACCCGGCGACGTTGCGTTTGCTCGGGCTGGTCGCGGCCCTGCGGTCGCACTGCCGCGAGGTGGAAAAGCGGAACGGCGTGGAAGTGAGCTTCAAGACCGAAGGGGATGTCGGACGCCTCGACCAAGACCTCGTCCTGTGCCTGTTCCGCGTCAGCCAGGAGGCGCTGCGGAACGCAGTCATCCACGGCGGCGCGCGCCGGTTGAGCGTATCCCTCGCCAGATCTGGCGATCACGTCGAGCTGGCGGTGACAGACGACGGGTGCGGATTTGACGTCGAGGCCGTACGACGCGATGGCCGCGGCCTCGGGCTGGTGAGCATGGAGGAGCGAGCCCGCCTGTTCGGAGGCGTGTTGGAAATGGCCAGCGAATCGACGCGCGGCACGACGATTCGCTTTCGCGTCCCAGCGCCCGCCGTCTGGCTCGCCGACCGCAGCTCGTAAGCCGCGGTCGTTACCGGACCCAGCCGCCATGACCAGGATCACCGGACGGGCGGCGCGCCGGCTGTGACCCAATCGATGCGCTCAGCCAGCGACGCGAACGCGGGCGTCGGCCCCGTCCAGCACAACTCATCGACGCTGTCGAAGAGCGGAATGGCGGTCCGCAGCGTCGCCAGATCCCGAAAGAGCAGCGCGCGATCGCGCTCTTTCTCAAGCGTGACGGCAAGCGCCCCTGCCCTCGCGGCGTTGACCCCCCACGTTGCCGCGTCGATCGGGATCGATTCGAGATGACGATACTTCGCGAGCACCGCGGCGGTGGACTTCGCGCCCCAGCCGGGTAAGCCGGGGTAGCCGTCAGCCGAATCACCGACGAGCGCCAGGTAGTCGGGAATGGAAGCCGGCGACACGCCAAACTTGGCGACGACGCCCGCTTCGTCACGGACGGTCCGCCGGCGTCGATCCATCTGCAGTACGCGCGTGCCGCTGACCGATTGCGCCAGATCCTTATCCGGCGTGCAAATCAACACGCGATCGACACGCGGATCCGCCGCGGCCAGCGCCGCCGCCGCGGCCAACGCGTCGTCTGCTTCGTACTCGACCATCGGCCACACGGCGACGCCGAGCGCCGTCAGCATCTCTTCGAGGAGGGGAAACTGCGCGAGCAGGTCGGGCGCAATCCCCTCGCCCGTCTTGTACCCGGGCCACAGATCGTTGCGGAACGACTCGATCACATGATCGGTTGCGACGCCGATGTGCGTCCCGGCCCGCATCATGCCGAGCAGCGACACCAGCACACCGCGGACAGCGCCCACCTCGCGGCCTTCGCGATCGCGGGCTGGCGGCACCGCGTAGTAGTGCCGGAACAACTCGTAGGTTCCGTCAATCAGATACACGTCCACAATCGGGCTCCAAGGTTCGCAGTATAGCCGTCGGCGCGTTACGCTGTGGCATGCCTCCGAGGTCCTTCCCGATCGCGCCGCCAATCGCGCCGATGCTCGCCAAACTCGCCACGGAACTCCCGGGCGGCGACGCCTTGCTCTACGAGCCCAAATGGGACGGATTCAGGGCGATCGTATTCCGCGGCGGCGGCGAGGTCTTCATCCAAAGCCGCGACCTGCGGCCGCTGGACCGGTATTTTCCCGAGCTCCATACCGCACTGCTGAAAGGACTCCCCGACAACTGCGTGATCGACGGCGAGATCGTCATCGCGACGGCGCGCGGCCTGGATTTCGACGCGCTGCAGCTTCGGCTTCACCCGGCCGCGTCGCGGGTCGCGAAGCTCGCGCAGGAGACGCCCTCGGCGTTCGTCGCTTTTGACGCCCTTGCCGCCGATGGACAGGACCTCCGCGGCCGCCCGCAGAGCGAACGGCGCGAGCGGCTCGAACGGCTGCTGGCGGGTGCCCGTCCGCCGATTCACCTGACGCCGGTGACGCACGATCACTCGAAGGCGGCCGAATGGCTGTCACGGTTCGAAGGCGCGGGGCTCGACGGCATCGTCGTGAAACACGCCGAGCAGATCTACGAGCCGGGCAAGCGCGTGATGATCAAGGTCAAGCACGTGCGCACGGCGGACTGCGTGGTCGCGGGTTTCCGCTGGCACAAGGCCGGCCGGGACTCTCTCGTGGGCTCGCTGCTGCTCGGCCTCTACGACGAGCAGAGCCGATTGCATCACGTGGGCGTGACGTCCTCGTTCACCATGGCCATGCGAAAGCAGCTCGCCGACGAGCTGGCTCCGTTGCGCGAGCATGCCCTGGCCAAGCATCCGTGGCGCGACTGGGCCGGCGTCGATGGCGACGGGACAACGCGCATGCCCGGCGGGCAGAGCCGGTGGAGCGCCGGGAAAGATCTTTCATGGGAGCCGCTGCGGATCGAGCGGGTCTGCGAGGTGAAGTACGACCACATGCAGGGCCCGCGCTTCCGGCACGCCGCAGTGTTTCAGCGCTGGCGGCCGGACAAGCCTCCGGCCGACTGCCGCTACGATCAGCTCGAAGTCACTCCTGCGTACGAACTGGCGAAGATCTTCGGTATGGATGCTCGCGACCGCTGAACTCGTTCGGAGCATCGTCTGGATCGAGCGGTTCCTGATTGGGACGGAGCGCGGCGGGCACGTGCTGCAGATTGACACGGATACGCGTCCAGGTGTGGAATCGCCCGCGCATCGCGTCCACCAGGACGTCGGCGGCTTCGAGATGACCGCTGGCGTCGGGATGTCGCGCACGCCACCGTTCGAGACCGGCGAGCGCGTCCTCTTTGCGGCGCGCGCGAGCAATTTCGACGAGCGGATGCTTCGGCGTGCGCCGTCGTGAGGGCGCGACCCGGGGAGCTTCGCCCGCCTGTTTGCGGTAGTGCGGCGGCCACGGCGCATCGCCCAGACCTTCGGCTTGCTGCCGCGCCGAGAGCTCGAGCACCGCATCCAGGGATCCGGCGTGGCGATCGATAGCCTCGTGGCGGTCGCCGGCGCGGCTCACGCGCGCCGGCATCGTCGCCAGCGTGAAGTCCGCGGGATCGCAGCCATCGATCTCCTCCCAGGCGAGCGGCGCGGACACGCGGGCGTCTGGGCGCGGCCTGACCGAATAAGCGCTGGCCACGGTGCGGTCCTTCGCGTTCTGGTTGTAATCGAGGAAGACGCCCTGGCGTTCCTCCTTCCACCACTTGCTCGTCGCGAGGTCGGGGGCGCGGCGCTCCACCTCGCGCGCGAGCGCGAGCGCGGCGCGGCGGACCTGATCGAAGGTCCATCGCTGCTCGATCCGGACGAGGACGTGCAGTCCGCGCGATCCGGACGTCTTCGGCCAGCCCACCAGGCCGACGTCGGCGAGCGTCGCACGCACGATGCCCGCGACCGTGCGGATCTGCGGCCATTCGATACCCGGGACGGGATCGAGGTCGATGCGTAATTCGTCAGGATGATCGAGATCGTCCGCGCGCACCGGATGGGGATGGAGTTCAAGGCAGGCGAGGTTGGCCATCCACAGGAGTGCGGCCGCGTCGCGCGGTACGATCTCCTCGGCCGTGCGCCCAGACGGAAACCGCAGCGTCACCGCCTCGATCCATGCCGGCCGGGTGCGCGGCGCGCGCTTCTGGTAGAAGAACTCGCCCGTGATGCCGTCGGGATAGCGCACGAGGACGTTCGGCCGGCCACCGGCCCCGCGTAGCGCGCCATCTGCGACAGACAGGTAGTACTGGGCGAGATCGAGCTTGGTGTACCCTGCGGCGGGAAACAACACTTTGCGCGGGTTCGAGATCGCGACCTCGCGCCCCGCTGCCCTCAGGATCTCCTGTTCCTTGCGCGCCGCCATTCAGCGACTATATCGGACGACTGGCGCACCCGCGCCGAACTATCGTGCGGACGCCAGCTTGATCGACTCGGCGACGCGGCGGAATGCCTCGTCGAATGCCGGCGCGTCCTTCTCCGGCACGACCGTCATGTAATAGAAAAGAATCCCGTCGGAGAGGAACGTCGTCAGGACGTTGATGCGTTCCTTGCCGCCGAGCGGCGACGGGTTCACGAGCGGCGTCGCGATCCCCGACCGCTGCGCAATCTGGACGGCCTGCTGTGATCCGTCGACCCGCATCTCGGGATTGCTCTGCGCGACGGCCTTCAGCCACGTGTTCGTCGCCTCGCGCAGATCCTTGGACGCGGCCTTCATCACGCCGAACTCCACGCCGTGCGTCTGCACCGTCTGTCCGTTCAGCGGTCCGTAGGCATTCTGCGGCACCGCTTTGATTTCGCTGTCACCTTCGAGGACGGTCCAGTCCGATGGCACCGCGGCTTGAAAGACCTTGCCGCCTTTGACCGGCTTCAACTCGGACGCTGGAGCCGCCACCGGCTGTCCGGGTGTGCCGACGGAAGGTGGTTCGCCGCCTCCCTTGCCGCTGGCCACGTCCGCCATCGATTTCGCCGGCGACAGTGCGGCGAAGGCCGTCTTGATGGACGCGAACTCGCTCGTGTCGGCCGGGCTCGCGATCGAAAGCGATTCCGCTTCCTTGTTGATGTACTGAGTGCGGTTCCCGGGATTCGGATGGCTGCTCATCCATTGCGGGTTGGCGCTGCTCTTCGATTCACGCTCGATCGTTTCGAACATCCGTGCCAGCGCGCGCGGGTCATAGCCGGCGTGCGCCATGATTTGTGCGCCGAGAAGGTCGGCCTGCTTCTCGAAGTCGCGGCTGTATCGCAAGAGCAGCGTGCCGAGCCCGAACTGGCTGCCCTGCGCGATCGCGGATCCGGCCTGTCCGCCGACCAGCGCGCCGCCAACCATGCCGGCCATCTGCCCGATCTGCAGCCACGGGTTCTGCGCCTTCGACGCGTTGGCGGTGCCGTGGCGAAGCAGCACGTGCGACAGCTCGTGCGCCATGACGCCGACGACTTCCGCCTCGTCTCCGGCCGCGTCGAACATCCCGCGGTGCACGAACATCGGTCCGCCCGGCAGCGCGAAGGCGTTGATCTCCTTCACATTCACCGGGGTGAACGAGTACTCGTACACCGACTGCTTCAGCTCGGAGGGCGCGGCGGCGACGAGACGGTCGCCGATCCTGGTGAGATACTGCGAGATCTTCTCGTCCTTGATGACGGGAAACTGCTGACGGATCTCCGCAGCCCCTTTCCGACCGAGCTCGACGTCCTGTTCCGGCGTGTAGCGATTCTTCGCCAGCTTGATCGCGGTCTGCGCGTGCAGACCGCTGACCAGCACGGAGGCCACGAGCGTGAGGGCTGCCGCTGCCGCCCGGGAGTCTTTGAACATGGCTCTGCCTTCTGACTGAGAGGCCACGAGGTCACGGATGCGTTCGAAATACTTTACCTGCTCCGTGGTCTCTATGACCCCTGAGAGAACGCTCAGTGTTGGACCGCCTCGACGGGAACGGTCGCGAAGCCGCCGCTCACCGCGTAGCCGGGGATCGGCACCGGGAATCCGGCCTCGGTGAACGCCTCGCGGGTCAGCCGGTTGGTGTCGAAGTACACCTGCCAGTAGTCCTCGTTCCTGCAGAATGGACGGACGCACAATTTCGGGCCGGCTGGCGTGAATTCCAGGACGTCGACCACGGGCGCGGGGGTCTCCAGGACATGGGGAATGATCGACAGGCGCTGCGTGAGCAGCCGGATCGCCTGCCGGTGATCGACCGCGTTGTTGATCGTCACCGTCAGATCGACTCGCCGATATGGATTCTCCGAAAAGTTCTGGATCACATCGGAGAAGATCTTGTTATTCCCGACGATCGTGCTCACGTTGTCCGGGGTGTTGATGACGGTGGCAAATAACCCGACGCTGTCCACCGTGCCGGTAATGCCGCCTGCCGTGACGACGTCGCCAACCTTGAACGGCCGCAGCACGACCAGGAACGCCCCGGCAGCAAAGTTCGCGAGCAGCCCGCCCCAGGCCACGCCGATGGCCACGCCGCCGGCGGCCAGCAGCGCCGCGAACGTGGTGGTCTCGACGCCGAAGAACCCGAGGATCGCGACCAGCAGCGCGACATTCAGCAGAATCCGCAGCGCTGTCTGCATGTAACGCGTGAGCGTGACGTCGAACCGCTCGCGGGCGAAC
>Ga0310810_10003619_pt1 | contig 16899 bp, 12 predicted proteins | sample NCmetagenome_FD_207641 | JGI IMG/M metagenome (GOLD analysis project Ga0310810, IMG submission 207641) | Soil microbial communities from experimental microcosm in Duke University, North Carolina, United States - NC | ecosystem: Engineered > Artificial ecosystem > Soil microcosm > Unclassified ... | reverse complement strand
CATGAGCAACGACGTCTCGTCGGAGCGACGCGTCGAGGGCAGTGTGTCGCGGATCGCCCAGATGATGCGCGACGTGAAGGGCGCTGGCGGGCGCATCGCTGTCGTGGCCGGACCGGTCCTTGTGCATACCGGCGGCGTCGAGCACTTCTCCACGCTGATCCGTCAGGGCTTCGTTGACGTCGTGTTAGCCGGAAACGCACTCGCCGTTCACGACGTCGAGTTCGCCCTGTCCGGCACGTCGCTCGGGATCGACCTCGTCGCAGGCGCCCCCGTCGAGCAGGGACACCGCAATCACATGGCCGCGATCAACACGATCAACCGCGCCGGCGGGATCCGCGAAGCCGTCGAACAGGGCGTGTTGAAGTCTGGCGTGATGTACGAATGCGTGAAGCACAACGTCGAATTCGTCCTCGCTGGCAGCATCCGCGACGACGGCCCGCTACCCGAGACGGTGATGGATCTGATCGAGGCGCAGGAGCGCTACGCGGCGGCGTTGTCCAACAACGTCCACATGGTGCTGATGCTGTCATCCATGCTGCACAGCATCGGCGTCGGCAACATGCTGCCGTCGTGGGTGCGAGTCGTGTGCGTGGACATCAACCCCGCCGTCGTGACGAAACTCAGCGATCGTGGTTCACAACAGACCGTTGGCGTCGTCACGGACGTGGGGCTGTTCCTGCACAGGCTCGCCGAAGCCTTGCGCTAAATCCGGATGGGGTCAGACCCCTTCTCGGAATTTCACATGTGCAGATCTGTGATGGGGTCTGACCCCATCACACGACTGCGCGCGCGGTCGGAGCGCGATCGACGAGACACTCGTTGACGCGCGCGAGCGCCTGCTCCAGGCTACCTCTGGTTCGTGGCGTCCCAAGACACAGGCGCGCAGCCTTTGGCTGCTCCGGGCCCACGGTGAACTCAGACGATGAGTTGAGCGCCACACCACGGGATCGGGCCTGCGCCACGAACCCTTCCGACGACCACCGCATGGGCAGTGTCAGCCAGATGTGCGGGCTGCACGGATGCGTCTGGTATTTCTGCCCGGCCAGCACTCGCTTTGCGATCGCCTGACGCGCCGCGCCCTCATGCCGCTTCCAATCAGCGATGCGTGCAGCGGTTCCGTCTTCAATCCAGCCGCTCAACAGATCCGCGCCGATCGACGATGTCGTGATCATCGTGGCCCAGACGGCCTGGGTGATTCGTTCCAGGATGCTCGGCGGTGCGACTGCGCATCCGAGTCGCATGCCCGGAAACAGGCTCTTGGACAAACTGGTGACGAAGACCGTTCGCTGCGGAATCAGCCGAGCGAGCGGCCAGCGTTCGGGCGAGAGGAAGCCGTACGTATCGTCCTCGATGACCGTCAAACGATACTTCTCGGCGATCGCCGCGATCTGACGGCGACGTTTCTCGGACATGACGGCCGACGTTGGGTTCTGCAGCCGCGGCATGCAATAGAGCACGGTCGCGCGACTGGTCCGGCACGCGGCGTCGAGTGCCTCTGGCTTCAATCCCTCGGCATCCATCGACACACCGCGAAGCTTGAAGTGCATCTGCTGCGACAACAGCCTGATGCCTGAGTAGGTCAGATCCTCGACGAGCAGTGTCTCGCCGGGCTTGACGAGCGCGGATACCGTCGTCGCGAGCCCGTGCTGTGCCCCGGCGGTGAGGACGATGTGATCGGGATCGGCCGGCATGCCCAGATAGGTCAGCCAGGCCGCCATCGCCTGACGGTGGCGCAGATGACCACGCTTGGGCGCGTATCCGAGGAGTTGCGTCCACGGAAGGACACGCCTCCGCATGAGATGCACTTCGAGATTGGCGACCTCTTTGTCCGGCATCAACACGTTGATGCTGAGATCGACGAGGCCGTTGTCAGACTCCTCCGGTTCGCGTCCACGAATGAAGGTGCCACGACCGACGTGGCCTGACGTCAGCCCACGACGCGCGGCCTCGGTGTAGGCGCGTGTCACGGTTGTCACGGTGACCCCGAGGTGATCGGCGAGGTCCCGATGCGGCGGCAGGCGCGCGCCTGCCCGAAGAGTGCCCTGTTCCACGTCCGCGTCGATTGCGTCCGCGATGGCCCGGTAGACGGGCCCTTTTCGCCCTTCCAGGTTCGGCAGCCACATTGTCATTGCCGCAATATACGCATTGTCGGTAGGGACAATCCACATGTCCTACTGGCAATTGTCCCTATGCAGTTGGTGGTGGGTGGTTAGTGGTGAGTGGTTGTTCTGGGTTCGTGGTTGTTCTGGGTTCGTGGTTCTTTGGTTCGGGGTTCTTTGGTTCGTGGTTCGAGGTTCCAGGCGAGGTGGCGGGCGGGCTAGCCGGGCCGGGCAGGTGACGCGCCATGAAACGACGCAGCAGGCTGAGTCGTCTTATGGGTTAGCAAACGAATATTCGGGCCGAACCCTGAACTTTGAACCGAGAACAACCACTATCCACCGGCCACCAACCGTTTTGGTATCCTGAAACCGCCATGGGCAAACGAATCTTCTTATTCATAGCGACCAACATCGCGATCGTCCTGACGCTCAGCATCGTCGCGGCGGTCCTGGGCGTCGGCAGCGGCATCGGCCCGGAAGGGCTGAACCTCCCTGCGCTGGCGGTGTTCTGTCTCTTCTGGGGCATGGGCGGCGCGTTCATCTCGCTCCAGATGTCGCGATGGATCGCGAAGCGCGCGACCGGCGTGCGTCTGGTGGACGGCCGTACCGGAAACAGCCAGGCTGACTGGCTCTACCAAACAATTGCGCGGCTGACACAGCAGGCCAATCTTCCGATGCCTGAAGTCGGCATCTACGAGTCGCCCGAGGTGAACGCGTTCGCCACGGGTCCGAGCAAGAGCCGGAGTCTCGTGGCCGTGTCGTCAGGTCTGCTTCGATCGATGAGGCAGGAAGAGGTCGAGGGCGTGCTCGCTCACGAAGTTGCGCACATCGCCAACGGCGACATGGTGACGATGACGCTGTTGCAGGGCGTGCTGAACGCCTTCGTGATGTTCCTCGCGCGCGTCATCGGCTACGCGCTGACTCGCTCGGGAGACTCGCGCAACAACAACGGTGGCGGCAGCTATTACCTGATCGTCATCGTGCTGCAGATTGTGCTCGGCATCCTTGCCGGCCTCATCGTCAACTGGTTCTCGCGCTACCGCGAGTTCAGAGCCGACCACGGCGGGGCGACGCTGGCAGGTCGTGAGCGCATGATCGCCGCGCTCCGTCGCCTCCAGAGCAACCATGAGCTCGTGGACACCTCGCAGGCAGCGCTGGCGACGATGAAGATCAATGGTGGCCGCAGCTGGGCGAAGCTCTTCTCGACGCACCCGCCGCTCGAAGAGCGGATCGCCGCGTTAGAGAACTTCCGCTGATCTCTGGTAGGTGGTGGGTGGTAAGTGGTGTGTGGCGAACTTGCCCCCACCCCCACCGACCACCAACCACTAACCATCTCGTGTCTTACCGCACCCTGATTTCCACTGACGATCTCTCATCCCGTCTCAGCGACGGATGGGCGATCGTCGACTGTCGATACGATCTCCAGAACGAATCGTGGGGGCACGAGCAGTTTCGTGCCGCGCATATCCCAGGTGCCGTCTATGTGAGCCTCGGCGAGGATCTCGCTGCGCCCCGCACGGGACAGAATGGCAGACACCCGTTGCCATCAGTCGAGGCACTGGCGGCCTTGTTCGGCCGACTCGGCATCTCACCCGACACACAAGTGATTGCTTACGACCAGGACAACGGCATGTATGCGAGCCGGCTGTGGTGGTCGCTGCGCTATCTCGGTCATGACGCGGTCGCCGTTCTCGACGGTGGCTGGGCGAAGTGGATGCGCGAAGGTCGTCCGACGAGCTCAGGCGATGAACACCGTTCACCCGTCGTGTTCACCGCCCACCCGCATCCCGAGATGCGGCTGAGCGTCGAGGACGTCCGTGCTCGCCTGGACGAGCCGTCGATGCTGCTCGTTGACGCCCGCGCACCCGAAAGGTTCGAGGGTCGCAACGAGACGATCGATCGAGCCGCCGGTCACATCCCTGGGGCCGCCAATCACTTCTTCAAGACGAACCTCGCTGAGGACGCGACGATGCTGCCGACGGATCGGCTGCGAGAGTCCCTGGGTCGCACGCTCATGGGCCGCAGTCCCTCCGAGATCGTCATGTACTGCGGCTCTGGCGTCACGGCCTGCCAGAACCTGCTTGCCATGGAGCATGCCGGGCTGCCTGGCGCCCGTCTCTACGTCGGCTCGTGGTCCGAGTGGTCGGCGGACCCGTCACGTCCCACCGAAAAAGGTCCGTCAACCCGGTAAACGCGCAGGACCGATCTCCCGTCCAACAGTGCCGGAGGGGATCGATGGCTCGAACTGTCTGGACGACGCTGCTTGTTCTTGCAACGGCCGCGGCCGTGGGCCTGCCAGCCCAACGCAATCGGGATCGTGATTTCGGCCTGAGCCAGGAGGAGTGGTGCCGCGACGCGCGACGCTCCGATGTCTGCGAGGTTCGAGAAGAAACGGTCAGCAACACCCGCGTGATCGACGTCGACGCCCGCGGCAACGGCGGGGTTACCGTCCGCGGCTGGGATCGGCCTGACACGCACGTGCGCGCACGGATCGTCGTCTATGCCGACAACGACGCCGAGGCCAAGCAGATCGCCTCGGAGATCAAGCTGGTCACGACGGGCGGACGCATTCGCGTCGACGGTCCGTCACGCGAGCGCAACTGGTGGCGCGACCGCGGGTGGTCAGCGTCCTTCGAGCTCGAAGTGCCACACAACTCTGAACTACTCGTCGGTGCCACCAACGGCGGCGTCAACGTCCGCGACGTTCGGGGACGCATGGATCTGCGTACGGTCAACGGGGGCATCTCCCTCGACGATGTCTCCGGCGAGATCAGAGGAGAGACGACGAACGGTGGCGTGGACATCCGGTTGACTGGCGACAAGTGGGACGGGCCGGCGCTGGAAGTGAGGACCGTCAACGGCGGAATCACCCTCGCGCTTCCGCCAAATCTCTCCGCGGAGCTCGATGCGCGTGCGGTCAACGGCGGCATTCACGTTGACTATCCGGTCACGGTCAGCGGGCTGATCAGCAGCCGGCGAGAGCTGCGCGGGACGATCGGCAACGGTGGACCGAGGATTCGCGCGTCGGCAACCAACGGCGGCATCACGATCACTCGGCGCTAACGCGCCGAAACTCCCAACTCCCAAAAAGCCCAACGCCCAAGAAGGCAACTTGGGAGTTGGGAATCGGGAGTTGGCGCCAGTACACTCCCTCAGTGACCTCGGCGGCGTCGACTACACAAGACTCGCAATCCCTCTGGTCCACAGTCAAAGAAGCAATTCGCGGCTCACATCAGGACTACACGGAAGCGCCGATCGGGCGCGCCGTCGTCCTCCTCGCAGTGCCGATGGTGCTCGAGATGATGATGGAGTCGGTCTTTGTCGTCGCCGACGTGTTTTTCGTCGGCCGACTGGGACCTGACGCCGTCGCGACCGTTGGCATCACCGAGTCGCTGATGACGGTGATGTACGCGCTCGCGATCGGACTCTCGATCGGCGCCGCTGCGACCGTTGCGCGCCGCGTTGGCGAGAAGGATCTCGATAGCGCCGGCCGCAGCGCGGTGCAATCCGTGCTGATGGGCATCGGCGCCGCGACCATCTTCGGCACGATCGGGATCCTGTTCGGCCCGCAGCTGCTCGCGCTGATGGGCGCGAGCGACGATGTACTGAAGACCGGATCGACGTTCGCACGCGTCATGCTCGGAGGCAGCGGCACGGTGGTGATGCTTTTCCTCATCAACGCCGTCTTCCGAGGTGCCGGCGATGCCGCGATCGCGATGCGCGTGCTGTGGTTTGCGAACGCAATCAACATCGTCCTCGGACCCTGCCTGATCTTCGGTATCGGACCCTTTCCCGAGCTCGGGGTCACCGGCGCCGCCGTCGGGACGACGATTGGGCGTGGCAGCGGCGTCCTGTATCAGCTGTTTCATCTCACTCGCCGCGACGGCCGTCTACAGATCCGACGATCGCATCTACGGTTCGATCTGCCCGTCATGCGCAGCATCCTGCGGATCTCGGGGACGGCGACGTTTCAGAACTTCGTCGGCACGGCGTCATGGATGGGGCTCGTGCGCATTCTCACCGGATTCGGGAGCGCGGCCGTCGCCGGCAACACGATCGGCATCCGAATCATCCTGTTCGCGCTGCTGCCGTCGTTCGGCGTGAGCAACGCCGCCGCAACGCTCGTCGGCCAGAACCTCGGCGCGAAGAAACCCGAACGGGCGGAAGCCGCGGCGTGGAAGGCAGGGTTGTACAACACGATTTGCCTTGGCGCTGTCGGGGCAGTCTTCCTGCTCTTCGCGCCGCAACTGATTCGGCTCTTCACGACCGACCCCGAAGTCGCTCGATACGGCATCCAATGTCTCCGGATTGTCTCGGCGGGGTTTCTCTTCTACGGCTATGCGATGGTGCTGACCGCGTCGTTCAACGGTGCAGGCGACACGCGTACGCCGACGCTGATCAACCTGGTGTGCATGTGGCTATGGGAGATCCCGCTCGCGTGGGCGCTCGCGCACCCACTCGGCTTTGGACCAACCGGCGTCTTCATCGCCGTCAGCGTGGCGTTCTCGACGATGGCATTCGTGAGCGCCTGGCTGTTTTCGAAAGGACTGTGGAAGACCAAGCCGGTGTAGACTGCTCTCGCCATGTCGCCGAAGGTGACACGTCGCGAGTTTATTGAATCCGCAGTCGCAACCACCGCAATCGCGACGACCGGCACACCCGCTTACAGCGCGCCGCGACCGAACGTGCTCTTCATCCTCGCCGATGACCTCGGTTACGGTGACTTGAGCTGCTACGGTCGGCCGGACTACCAGACACCGGTTCTCGACAACCTGGCGAAGCAAGGCATCCGTTTCACGTGCAGCTACGCCGCTGCCCCAGTCTGCACGCCGACGCGTTGCGCGTATATCACGGGCCGCTATCCGCAGCGTCTGCCCGTCGGACTGGCCGAGCCGCTGCAGGCCAGCTCGCCAGCTGATCTCGGACTGCCGCCGGACCATCCAACAGTTGCGTCGTTGCTGAAGGCCAACGGTTACGACACGTCGCTCGTCGGCAAGTGGCATCTCGGCTGGCGACCGGAGTTCGGGCCGAACCGCCACGGTTTCGACGAGTTCTTCGGTGTATTGAGCGGCGCCGTCGACTACTTCACTCATCGCGCGGCTGATGCCAGCGGCGGCAGTGCCGCCGAAGGCGGTGGACGAGATCTCTGGCAGGACCTCACACCGATTGAGCGCGTCGGTTACCTGACAGATCTGTTGAGCGACAAGGCGATCGAGATCATCGGGCGCCGGCACGCGAAGCCGTTCTTCCTCAGCCTGCAGTACACGGCGCCGCACGCGCCCTGGGAAGGACCGGAAGACGAGGCGATCGGACACACGACACACGGACCTGGCCCGATGACCGCCGGCGGTTCGCTCAAGATCTACGCCGCGATGATGAAGCGCATGGATGCCGGTATCGGCCGCGTGCTCAAGGCACTCGAGCGCGCGAAGCTCGAACGCGACACGCTCGTCATCTTCACGAGCGACAACGGCGGCGAGCGCTACTCGTACAACTGGCCATTCTCGTTTCAGAAGATGTACCTGAACGAGGGCGGCACGCGCGTGCCTGCCATCGTCCGCTGGCCCGGCGTTATTCCGGCCGGGCGCGTCACGGATCAAGCTGCGATCACCATGGACTGGACGGCAACGATTCTCGGCGTCACGGGCACCGCGGCAGACCCGTCCTTTCCCCTCGATGGCGAGAACCTGATACCTGTCTGCAGTGGCGAGCGCGCGCCATACGACCGCACACTGTTCTGGCGAATCAGGGGTTTCGATGCCGCGCGCGTCGGATCGTGGAAGTACCTCCGCGATCGATCGGGAGAGCATCTGTTCGATCTCGCCAACGACCCGGGCGAGAAAGCGGACTTGCGAACCACGCACGCTGACCGTTTCGAATCGCTGAAGCGCCAGTATCAGAGCTGGTCATCTCAGATGCTTCCCTTGTCAACCCTGTACGGCCCCGACAGTCCCGCCCCATCGTCGAGCCGGTAGACACGTCCGGCCGCTGCTGTCGTATTAGCATAGGAACCCGGCCGGCCCTGCCGTACTCACTCGCAGTGGTCAGCTCGTCGAAAACGGAATCAACCTGAGGAGAGTTTGAGAGTGAAGAGCGCACTTTCCGCATTCATCGGCGCGGTCGCTATCGTTGTGGCCTGTTCGGCCTCGATCACCGCGCAGTGGCCGAAGTATCCGGAGGCAGGGCTCCCGCGCGATGCCCAGGGCAACGTACTGATGGACGCGCCGACGCCCCGCACCCCAGACGGCAAGCCCGATTTTTCAGGCACGTGGATGCGCGCCAACAGCGGTCCGCCGAGAGGCCAGGGCCGCGGCGGACGTCAGGGCGAGGGTGGTGGAGCACAGGGCCGCGGCGCGGCCGCGCCCGCAGCGGCGCCCGCCGAGGGCAGACAGGGCGCAGCCGGCGGCGGAGGAGATACGAACTCTGCGTTCGGTGGCGGACGAGGCGGCGTGCAGCTCGAGCCGCCGACCGAGGCCTTCCCGTACGATCCGAATGGTCCTCCCGTCGCGACCTTCTTCGAGGCGGGGGGCAACATCCCCGGCGGTCTTCCCTATACCGACTGGTCGCGCGAGATCCGCAAGCAGCGATTCGACGTGGACAAGGCGAAGGACAACCCGGACGCCAACTGCATGCCCATGGGATTCCTGCAGTTCCATCAGCAGCCGCAGCCACGCAAGATCATTCAGACCAAGCAGATGATCCTCATCGAGTACGAGGCGAACTACGGCATCCGCCACATCTATCTCGACGGCCGCAAGCTGCCGCCGCAGGGCGAGCCGCAGCCGTGGTGGTACGGCTACTCAGTTGGCACGTGGGACGGCGACACGCTCGTCGTCGAGACCAACAACCTGCGTGGTGCGGAAGACGGTCCCTGGGATGGATGGCTGGACGTCAATGGCAGTCCGTATAGCCGCGAAGCGAAGTTCACCGAACGCATTCGACGACCGAAGTTCGGGCAGTTGCAGATCGACACGACCCTCGAGGATTCGAAGGCCTACACCAAGCCATGGACCGTGCGCATCGATCAGCGATACCTGCCTGATCAGGAGCTGATCGAATTCGTCTGTAACGAGAACCAGCAGTTCCGTCGTCGCATCAAGATCGACTGATTGTGAAGAACCGTGAAGGGGTCTGACCCCTTCGCGCCATTGCGTCATGTTCGAGCGCTATACGGAGCAGGCGCGACGCGCGCTCTTCTTCGCCCGCTATGAGGCCTTCCAGGTCGGGAGCGCATTCATCGAGACCGAGCATCTCCTGCTCGGTCTCTTCCATGACGATCAGTCGCCAACCGCGGGCGTCTTCACGCGCGCACAGCTCTCGATTGACGAAGTACGCCGCGAGATCGACGCCCACACGGCGCGTCGCACCGTCACGTCTGAGTCGGACGAGATACCGTTCAGCGACGAAGCGAAGTCCGTGCTCGCGTACGCCGTGCAGGAAGCCGACCGGCTGCTCCACGAACACATCGGGACGGAGCACTTGCTGCTCGGTCTCTTCCGCGAGGAGCGCGGCATCGCAGCGACCATCCTCGCAGAGCAGGGACTGCGCATTGCAGCGGTCCGCGATCAGATCGTCGAGATGCTCAGCGCCTCGTTGCCGCGTCGTCCCGGCTTTCCACTGGGCCCATTCGTCGCGCCCGCTGAGGCACCCGGCCTGCGGATCTGGCCGAGCCAACGCAATCCGCACGAAGGGCCCGTGGCCGTCACCAGTCCTCTCAGCGTCAGCGCGGAAGGCTTCACGCTGAAGGAGCTCATCGCCTGGGCCTATCGCGCGGACGTCCGTCACGTCGAGATGCCGGCCGAGCTCGACACACGCGCGCGCTACGATTCGCGACTCGATTTACCTGCACCGCACAGCTGGCCGGCGCTGGATCGCCTCGTCCAGGAAGGCATCAGCAGGCATTTCGCCATTGAAGTGACGCCCGAGAAGAAATCGATCGACGTGTTCACGTTGACGGCGTCGGATGGCCCGTGCCCGGGGCGCCGGAAGCAGGACGATGACCCCGGCGTCAAGACAACTTACGCATCGTTCAGCACACTGGATTTCTCGACCACAGAAGTCTTGCCGTTCTCGGGCTCTGAGTGGCGCGATCGTCTTCACTCGATCGGCCCCATTATTCTGACCGCCACGACGCTTGCCGACTTCGCACACTGGCTGGAAGAGTTCGTCGGCCATCCCGTGATCGACGAGACCGGCCTCGCGGGGACGTACGACATCGAGGTGCAAGGCGAACTGCAGGGGCTCGAGGAACTGCGTCATGCGCTCGACGAGCAGCTCGCACTCGTCCTCAGCAGGGCGCAGCGCGATCTTCCGGTGCTGGCTGTGTATCGAGTGACGTCATAACTCGGGCACTGCGCTGGTGCTAGGCTAAAACTCATGACCGCACCCGATGCCATGACGCGCGGCCGCGCGGCATTCGATCGGAAGGCGTGGTCCGAGGCCTATCGCGAGCTCGCTCTCGCCGATCGGGAGAGCTCTCTCGCCGCCGAGGATCTGGACCGTCTGGCCACGGCGGCGTATCTCGTCGGGGACGAATCCGCTGCCGCCGACGTGCGTGCCCGTGCGCACGCCGCCTTCGTCGAGCGCGGTGACCCGCTGCGCGCGGCGCGCAGCGCGTTCTGGCTCGGCTACGCGCTCATCAGCGTTCCCGTACAACAGGCCCAGGGCAACGGATGGCTCGCGCGCGCGAAGCGGCTGCTGGACGAGTGCGGCGAAGAGCGCGCCGAATACGGCCTGCTGCTCTGCACACAGGGTTACATGAAGATCGTCGAGGGTGATTTCACCGCGGCGCTCGGCCTCTTCGAGCAAGCCGATCACGTGGGGACGCATTTCGCTGACATCGACGTCACCTCGCTCGCGCGTCACGCGCAGGCGCGCGTGCTTCTCCGGATGAATCGGCGAGCCGAGGGATTCGCGCTGCTGGACGAAGTCATGCTCGCCGTGACCGGCGGCGAAGTCGTGCCGATGATCGCGGGCGTCATCTACTGCAGCGTGATCAGCGCCTGTTACGACGTGTTCGACGTCGATCGCGCACAGGAATGGACGAACGCGTTGAGCGGCTGGTGCTCGGCACATCCGGACATCGTGCCGTTCCGCGGGCAGTGCCTCGTTCGCCGCTCGGAGCTCATGCAGCTGCACGGCGAATGGGATGACGCCGTTGCGGAAGCGCACCGCGCGACGACAGCGCTCGCGCAGGCGGCAGTCGAGACGGAGCTTGGTGCGGCACATTACCAGCAGGCGGAGCTCTATCGCCTGCGCGGGGATCTGGCGCGTGCTGAAGAATCGTACCGGCGAGCCAGCCAGGCCGGGCGCAAGCCGTCTCCCGGTCTTGCGCTCCTGCGCCTCGGACAGGGCAACGTCGAAGCGGCGGGCGCCGCGGTCCGTCGCATGCTCGAGGAGACGAAAGACGCGCGGAGTCGCGCACGACTGTTGGGCGCAGCGGTCGAGATCATGCTCGCGCAACAGGACGTCGAGGCCGCCCGTACCGCCGCCGACGAGCTCTCGCAGATCGCTCGCACGTTCGAGTCGCGGGTACTCAGCGCGACGGCGGCGCATGCCTGTGGCGCGGTGGCGTTGGCAGCCGGCGAATCAGGCCACGCCCTGGAGTTGCTGCGGAGTGCGGTTATCGCCTGGCAGGAGTTGCGTGCGCCGTACGAGATCGGACGCGTCCGCGAGCTCATAGGCCGCGCGTATCGGTTGCTCGGTGATGAGGAGGGCGCTCAGTTGGAGTTCGATGCCGCGCAGGAGACATTCGATCGACTCGGCGCGTCGCCCGATTCAACACGCGTAGCGTTGCTTGTCGCTCAGCCGGCGGCGGCCGTCTCCGGGGCGCTGACCGGCCGCGAGGTCGAGGTGCTGCGCCTGGTTGCGACCGGCAAGACGAATCGCGCGATTGCCAGCGACCTATGCATCAGCGAAAAGACCGTCGCTCGTCATCTGAGCAACATCTTCACCAAGCTGGATCTGCCATCCCGTTCAGCCGCGACGGCTTACGCGTACGAGCACAAACTGATCTAACTCCCAGATGTCCAACTTCCAACTCCCAAGGTGCCCCAAGAGGTCCCTGCTTCGTGGGAGTTGGAGGTTGCGAGTTGGGAATTGACGAGAGTCTGCCTACATAGAAATACCCACGCGGTTCGTCTACTCAGATTGGGCATTTCGGCCGATGCGCGACCCACCGCCGTTGTTCTACCTTGTTGGTACATCGGAGGCACCATGGGTAACGAATCTTCGACAGAGCGGGTGAACACGGTAGTGATTGGCGCCGGCCAGGCCGGACTCTCTGTCGGGTATCACCTCAGTCAACGCGGCGTCCCGTTCGTCATCCTCGACGCCAACGAACGCATTGGCGATCAGTGGCGGCATCGCTGGGACTCGCTGCGGCTCTTCACCCCGGCGCGTTTCGCCGGTCTCGACGGCATGCCGTTTCCGGCACCGCCGCACTACTTCCCGACGAAGGACGAGATGGGCGACTTTCTCGAACACTACGCGCGGACGTTCCGGCTGCCCGTGCACTCGGGCACGCGGGTCGAGCGCGTATCCCGGCATGGCGACGGATTTCTGGTCATTGCCGGCACCCGACGCTTCGAGGCCCGTAACGTCGTCGTCGCCATGGCGAACTATCAGCGTCCTCGCGTTCCGCCTTTTGCGAAAGACCTCAAGCCGGACATCGTCCAGATACATTCGTTCGACTATCGCAATCCTTCACAGCTCCGCGACGGCGACGTTCTCGTCGTCGGCGCGGGAAACTCGGGCGCCGAGATCGCACTCGAAGCATCGCGCGGACACAAGACGTGGCTGTCCGGTCGCGATGTCGGCCACGTGCCATTCGATGTCGACGGCCTTGTCGCTCGTCTCATCATGTTCCGCCTGGTGCTGCGGGTGCTCTTTCACCGAGTGCTGACGATCGCCACACCGTTCGGCCGCGCCATGCGCCCGAAGGTGCTGCACATTGGCGGTCCACTCGTGCGAACGAAGCCACGCGATCTCGACGCGGCCGGCGTTCAGCGCGTGCCTCGCGTGGCGAGCGTTCAGAACGGACTGCCCGTTCTCGATGACGGCCACGTGCTCGACGTGACAAACGTCGTGTGGGCCACCGGCTTCCATCCGGGGTTCTCGTGGCTCGATCTTCCGGTCTTCGGCCCGGACGGCGACCCGGTGCACGAGCGCGGCATCGTGACGAGCCATCCGGGCCTCTACTTCGTCGGCCTGCACTTCCTCTACGCGTTCTCGTCAACGATGATTCACGGCGTCGGACGCGACGCGGAACGCATCGCGAGTCACGTCGCCGCACGCGCGAGCGGCGCGGTTGGACAGCCGGCGCTCGCCTCGAGCGCGGCCTGATCTTCTTCCCCCTTGCACTTCGACAGGAGACGCGCTAGGCTCCTGTCGAAGCACAAGGGGAGAGGCCATGTCCGACGAGCAGATCGATCTCCCGCAGGGCACGCTCGACCTCCTGATCCTGAAAACGCTGGCGCTCGAGCCACGCCATGGCTGGGCGATCTCGGAGCGTCTCCATCAGATCTCCAGCGCCACGCTGAGGATTCGCCAGGGATCGCTCTACCCCGCCCTCCATCGCCTCGAGCGCCGAGGCTGGATCAAGGCCTCATGGGGCACCTCTGATAACAATCGCCGCGCGAAGTACTACGGGCTGACAAAGAAGGGGCGCACGCGTCTCCAGACGGAAATCTCTGCATGGCGGAAGCTGACGACGGCCGTCGCACAGGTCATCGAGAGCGTGTAGAGGTTCCCGATGCTGAGCGATCTTCTCCATCGCCTGCGCAACCTCTTTCATCGCGACGCCGTCGAGCGCGAGCTCGACGAGGAGATGCGCTTCCATCTCGAGCAGCAGGTGGATGCCTACATGCGCGAGGGCCTCGACCGACATCAGGCCGTGCGGCGTGCACGACTCGAATTCGGCGGACTCGAACAGATTAAAGACGAGCATCGCGACGCCCGGGGAATTGGCGTGATCGCCCACCTCGGTCGCGATTTGCGCCACGGTCTTCGTCAGTTCCGCCGGTCGCCGGCCTTCACGGCGCTCGCCGTGTTGTGTCTTGGGCTCGCCATCGGCGTGAACACGTCGATCTTTGGCGTGCTGAACTCGGTCCTCTTTCGGCCGATGCCCGTGCAGCAGCCGGAGCGCTTGATTGTCGTCAGCCGCAACGACACAGCCACCTTCTCGTATCCGACCTATCGCGATTTCCGTGATCGCAACCACACGCTGGTTGGGCTCGCGGCGTCGCTGCCGAGCGAATCCGATCTCGACATCGACGGCAACAGCACCTTCGTCGCTGCGGAGGCGGTGTCAGGGAACTATTCGAGGGTCATCGGCGTGCAGACGATGCTCGGCCGGTGGTTCTCGAGCGACACGGAGCCGGCGGCGGTGATCAGCTACGCCGTCTGGCAGCGCCATTTCAATCTCGATCCAGACGTCCTCGGTCGCACGATTCGCTCTGAATCGCAGTCCTACTCGATCGCCGGAGTTGCGCCGCGTGAGTTCAGCGGAATCTTCGCACCGCTTCGTACCGACATTTGGGTGCCGATCGGAACACGCCCCACGCTCGTCGCTCTGCAAGAGAACCGCACGGCCAGGTCATTCATGCTCTTCGGCCGGCTGACTGACGCCGCGACAGCGGCGCAGGCCTCCTCTGAGCTCAACGCGATTGAGGCGCAGTTGGCGACCGCGGGCACATCGCCATCCGAAGCAGTCGCGCCGATCGTGGCCGACGAAGTTCGCGGCATCGCGAACGTGGCGAATCGCCGGCGAGCCCAGGTCGCGGCAACCTTCCTCACCGTGGTCGTCGGATTGGTACTCCTGATTGCCTGCGTGAATGTCGGCAACCTGCTCCTCGTACGCGGTGCGGTACGGCAACGCGAGTTCGCGCTGCGGCGAGCATTAGGGGCGAGCCGCCATCGTGTGCTGCAGCAGCTTCTCGCCGAGAGCCTGCTGCTCGCAATTGGCGGCGGCATCTGCGGTCTCGTGCTCGCTCGATGGACAAACGCGCTGCTCGAGCGTTCCCTGCCACTTGTGCAGGGGATATTTCCGCAGCAGCTGAAGTTCGACCTCGATTGGCGAGTGATCACATTCACCGCGGTCGTTTCGCTGCTGACGACGGTCCTGTGTGGCCTGCTGCCAGCGTGGCGTGCCTCTCGCACCGATGGCCTGGTGGCGTTCAAGGGAGAGATTCTGGTTGGCACGCCGCGGCGTCGCCCGCTCGGGCTCATCGCCCAGGTCGTGATGTCGTTCGTTCTGCTGCTCGTGGCGGGAACCTTCGTCCAGACGCTCGTACGGATGCAGACCGCCGATCCCGGTTTTGCCGTGAACGGCCGCCTCTACGCGTATTCGTTCATCTCGACGCCAGGGATCGCTTCGGCGGCGACCCGTCAGATCTATTCGCGCGCCCTCGACGAACTGAAGGCGCTGCCGGGTATTCGGAACGCCACCCTCTCGTACTCGTTGCCACTCATGCCGACTGGTTCCGATTGCGTCGCACGAACCAGCGGCCCGCGCATACCGACCACGACCGGCAGCGTCGATCCCGAGTACTTCCAGACGATGAAGATTGACGTCGTGGCAGGGCGGACTTTCACCGCGTCGGACACTCCTGGCAACGGCGCCGTCGTGATCGTGAACGAACGGCTCGCGAACGGGCTCTGGCCGAATGGTTCCCCGATCGGTCAGCGCGTGATGATCGGATGTCACGACGCGACCGCTGCCACGGTCATTGGCATCGCCAGAAACTCCTCGATCCGCTCGCTGGGTGAGACCCCGCAGCCACATCTCTACTTCCCATTCGCGCAGCACTTCAGCGGTGGTCTCACCGCGATTCTCGTCGAGACCAGCACGCCACCTGGTTCGCTCGTCGAACCGGTTCGCCGCACGTTATTGGCGCTGGGACAGGGTGTGCGCGTCTATACGGTGCAGCCGTTGAGTGAGTACGTCGATCAGTCCTACAGCGCCATCAGGTGGCAGACCTCGGTTCTCACCACGTTCGGCCTGTTAGCACTCGTGCTGGCCGCCATCGGCCTCTACGGCGTCATCACCTATCGCGTCGCCCTCCGCACTCGCGAGATCGGTGTGCGCATGGCGCTCGGCGCGAGCCGTCGCAACGTCTTCCGTGAGGTGGTCGGGCAGGGTCTGTCGATTGCGCTGATCGGCGTCGCCATCGGCGAGGTCCTGACGATCATGGTCGGACGCCTCCTGGGCGCGCTGGATCCAGACATCCAGCCTCCCGGCATCATCGTGCTGACCGTCACTGGCCTGATCTGGATCGTCGTCTCGATCCTGGCCACCTACGTTCCTGCTGCCCGCGCATCCGGTGTGAACCCGCTGATCGCACTTCGATACGAGTAGGCCGACCCGGCACCGGAGGCGGGTCCACAAACCAGGACCCGCCCTACGACGAATGGTGTCAAACAAGACTACCTATGTTGGAAGCACGAGGACTCTCGAAACGCTACGGCGGATTTCTCGCACTCGATCGCGTGGACTTCCAGGTGCGCCGCGGCGAGATCCTCGGCTATCTCGGACCCAACGGATCGGGCAAGAGCACCACGGTCAATACGGTCGTCGGCCTGATCGATCCGAGCGCCGGTTCGCTCTGGATGGACGGAGCGCCGATTGCGGACGATCCAGTCGGCTACAAGCGCCGGATTGGATACGTTCCGGAGGAACCGCATCTCTACACGCACCTCACCGCCATCGAGTACCTGATGCTGGTCGGCCGGCTTCGAGGTCTCACCGAGCGTACGCTCGCGGATAAGATCCCAGCCCTCCTGAAGCTGCTCCTGCTGTGGG
>Ga0310810_10003618_pt1 | contig 16901 bp, 16 predicted proteins | sample NCmetagenome_FD_207641 | JGI IMG/M metagenome (GOLD analysis project Ga0310810, IMG submission 207641) | Soil microbial communities from experimental microcosm in Duke University, North Carolina, United States - NC | ecosystem: Engineered > Artificial ecosystem > Soil microcosm > Unclassified ... | reverse complement strand
CGGCAGGTCGCTGCGCACAACCGCAACGTCGTCGCCGTGTTCATCGAGCCGATCCAGGGCGAAGGCGGCATCAACGTCGCGCGCCTCGATTACCTGCGCGGGCTGAAGGAGATCTGCGACCGGCACGAGTGGCTGTTCATGTCGGACGAAGTGCAGTGCGGCCTCGGCCGCACCGGGAAGTGGTTCGTCTACCAGCATGCCGGCTTCCAGCCTGACGTCGTTCCGCTCGCGAAGGGTCTCGGCTCGGGCGTTCCGGTCGGGGCGTGCGTGACGGGCGGCCGCGCCAAGGGCGTGTTCAAGCCCGGCAACCACGGCTCGACGTTCGGCGGCAACCCGCTCGCGATGACCGCGGTGGTGACGACCATCGACACGATGCGCGAGGAAGGCCTGATCGCGAACGCGACCAGGGTCGGCGACGCGATTCGCGACGGCCTCACGGCCGGGCTCGCTGGCCTCGCGGGCGTCACCGAAGTCCGCGGACGCGGTTTGATGCTCGGCGTCGAGCTGAATCGCCCGTGCGGCGAGCTGGTCGCCCGTGCGCTCGACGCGGGGCTGGTCATCAACGTGACGGCCGACAACGTGGTCCGGATGCTGCCCGCGCTGGTGATGAGCGAGACCGAAGGCCGCGAGGTCGTCGAGCGGCTCGTCCCGCTGGTCCGCGAGTTTCTCGCCCAGCCCGCCAAGGCGGCATGAAGGCGCCGCGGCACTTCCTCCAGTTCAAGGATCTTTCGCGCGCCGAGCTCGAATACGTCTTCCGGCGCACGCGCTGGATCAAGGAGAAGTTCAAGCGCTACCAGCGCTACTGGCCGCTCGTGGACCGCACGCTGGCGATGATCTTCGAGAAGCCGTCCACGCGCACGCGCATGTCGTTCGAGTCGGGCATGGCGCAGCTCGGCGGCACCGCGATCTACCTCTACACCCGCGACTCTCAGCTCGGCCGCGGCGAGCCGGTCGAGGACGCGGCGCAGGTGATCTCCCGGATGTGCGACGTCATCATGGTGCGCACGTTCCAGCAGGACATCATCGAGCGCTTCGCGCGCAATTCGCGCGTGCCGGTGATCAACGGCCTGACCGACGACCACCACCCGTGCCAGATCCTCGCCGACCTCTACACCTTCATCGAGCATCGCGGCCCGATCAAGGGGAAGACGGTCGCGTGGATCGGCGATTCCAACAACATGTGCAACACGTGGCTGCAGGCCGCGGAGATTCTCGGCTTCCGGCTCAATGTCTCGACGCCTCCCGGCTACGAGGTCGAGCCGCAGCGCGCGAACGGCAACTTCCGCGCGTTCCGCGACCCGCTCGATGCGACCAAGGGTGCGGACCTCGTAACCACCGACGTGTGGACCTCGATGGGCTTCGAAGCCGAGGACAAGAAGCGCCGGCGCGCGTTCCGCGACTGGCAGGTCGACGCGGAGATGATGCGCGCGGCGAAGAAGGACGCGCTCTTCATGCACTGCCTGCCGGCGCACCGCGGCGAGGAAGTCGCAGCCGAGGTGATCGACGGGCCGCAAAGCGTGGTCTGGGACGAGGCGGAGAACCGCCTGCACACGCAGAAGGCGCTGCTCGAATTCCTGGTGCTCGGGAAGGCGAGGAAGCGCTAAGGCTTCTTCGCCTCGGGCTGCGCCGGCGCAATTTCCCAGCCGCCGCCCAGCGCGAGATGCAAATTGACCCGCTGCACGAGCTGCTCGCTCTGCACGCGAAGCAGTGCCGTGCGCGCCGCGTAGAGCGAAAGTTGCTGCTGCTGCACCGCGCGCAGATCGCCCGAACCGATGCGATAGCGAATGTTGGCGAATTCGAGCGCGCGCTCGTTTTCGGCCACTGCCTCGCGCAGCACCGCGGCGCGCGCTTCCAGCGTGAACTCCGAAGACAGCGCGCTCTCGACCTCGCCGAACGCGCGCTGGCCGACGCGGCCGTATTCGGCGACGGCAACCTTCTGGTCTGCGGTCTTGATCTCGACCTGGGCCTCGAGTGCACCGCCGGTGAAGATCGGCGCGAGCAGCGACAGGCCGAGGCCGATGACGGGGTTGGCGCTGTTCTTGAGCACGAAGAGATCGCTCGAGATGCTGGTCGCGCTCGCCGTGAGCGAAATACGCGGCAGGCGCGCGGCCTTCGATTCCTCGACGCGGTAGAAGGCGGCGGCAACGCGCCGCTCGGCGGCGACGACATCAGGCCTGCGCTCGAGCAGCTCCGAGGGCATGCCCGCCGGCACGGGCGCGGGCTTCGCGGCGAGCTGCGCAGGCGCTTCCAGCGCTGCAGCCGGATAGCGGCCGGCGAGCGCCTCCAGCGAGCGCAGTGCCTGCTGCCGCGCGAGCTCGAGCTGCTCGGCCGCATCGCGGTAGGTCTGCAGGCCCGCACGAGCGAGCGCGATATCGTAGTCGTCGCCGCGCCCGATGCGCTGCCGGTCGACCGCGAGCGAGATCAGGCTTTGCGACGAGCGCACCATTTCCTCGGCGAGCGCCTTTTGCAAGCGCGATTCCACCGCGAGGAACCAGCCTTTCGCCGCTTGCGCGGCAATCGACTGCCGCGCGTAGGCTTCGTCGAGCACCGTGGATTCGTACTGGAAGCGCGTTGCCTCGCGCTCGGAGCGCACGCGCCCCCACAGGTCGAGCTCCCAGCTCGCGAAGAGGCCCACGCCCTGCAGCCCGCTGCCGTCGCCGCTCAGCTTGCCGCCGCCGCGCGCCATGATGTTCACCTGCGGGTACAGCGTGGCGCCCGCAAGCTTGGCATACGCCGCCGCCTGCTCGACACGCGCCGCAGCGACGCGCAAGTCCGCGTTGTTGGCGATCGCCTCGCGCACGAGCGCGTCGAGCTGGGCGTCGCGGAAGCTTGCCAGCCAGCCGTCCGCCACCGCTCCGGCCGCCGCGCCCTGCGCGGTCCACTTGCCCGGCAGCGCGAGGTTCGGCATCGCGTCCTTGCGCACTTGCGCGGATTCCGGCGGTGGCAGGAGCGCGCAGCCCGCCGCGGCGACGATCAGGAAGAAACCTGAAAGCGGGCGGCGCAATTCCATCTCAGTGCAGCTTGAGGATCAGGTAGTCCGTGTAGGCGCCGACGCGCAGAATCACCTTGCGGATGATGTGGATCGCCGCGAAGCCTTCGGTGTACACGGCCGCGGCGCCTGCTGCTCCTGCCGCGATGAGCAACTCCTGGTCCTTCTCGGCGATGTCGAACTTCACCGCATAGCGCCCGGCAGCCTGCTGCAGCGCGGCCTGCATCGGTTGCGTGCCCGTCTGCGGCAGGATGCCCACTCCCGTCGCCCAGATGATCGAGTCCACCTTCGCCTTGACGACGCGCCCCGGGTTCGTCTTGAGCGTGAACTCGGCCTCGTTGCCCGGCGCGATCTGGTGCAGCTCGTTCTGGTTGAAGAGCGCGACCACCTGCCCCTTCGCTTCCACCAGCGTCATGACCGCATTGAGTGGAACCCCGGCAACGAAGGCGCCCGGCCGCAGCTGCAGGTTGATCACGTAGCAGTCGCAGGGCGAGATGGTCGTCGTCTGGTCGAGCTCCCAGCGGGCGTTGTCGAGTTGCGCGCGCACCTGCGCGATCTGGGCGAATTCGCCCCCTTTCGTCTGCGCGCCCAGTTTCTGCACGACTTGTCGCTCGCCCGAGATCGCCTGTTGCTCGGCCGCGATTGCCTGTTGTTCGGCCGCGTGGGCCTGCGCTTCGGCGCTGCGCGCACTCGCCAGCTGGCCCTCGAGTTCCTTGAAGTTGGCTTCGGCCTGCTCGAGATCGAACTTGCTGCCGGCGCCCGTCTTCACCAGCTCGCGGTTCTGGTCGACCCGCAGGCGCGCGAGCTCGAGCTTGGCCGAGACCTCGCCGATCCGCGCTTTTGCCTCGCCGACCTTGGCCTTCGCCTGGCTGATCGCGCCGCGTGCCTCGGCGATCTTGCCCTGCGCCCCTTTCTGCGACTCCTGCAATTCCTTTTGCGACGCGCCGGCACCTGCGAGCTGCGCCTCGAGGTTGTTGACCGCGAGCTGGTAGGGCTGCGGATCGATCTTGAACAGTACCTCGCCTTTCCTTACGAGCCGGTTGCCTTCCTCGACCGGTACTTCGAGCACGCGCCCTTTCACCTGCGAGACGATCGGCACCGTGTACTTGTAGACGCGCACGTCCGCCGAGGACGGCGCATAGATGTTGAGCAGCAGGATCGTCGCCCCCAGCGCGACGACCGGAATGATCACGACGGTGACCTGCGTCGCGGTGTTCCACGGCAGCCACTTCAGCTTGATGAAGATCAGCCAGACGAAGAAGGAGTAGATGCCAAGCAGCAGGACTTCCATCTAGGCCTTTCCTCCGCTGCCTTGCGGGGCTGGTGCGGCTGCCGCATCCGGCGCAACAGGCGCGGAGGGTGCCGCGGTCTCGTACATCTCCTTGCGCTCGATCTCCTCCTTGAGGAGCCGCAACGTGGGCGGCAACGCGCCGCGCGAATCCATCGACCGCAATTCTTCCCATGCGTGACGCGCGTCCTCGTGCGGCAAGGTCCCCTCGCGCAGTTTCTCGGCAACCTCGGCGAAATGGTCCTCGTGCAGGTCGGTGCCGTAGGCGGCCCGATGGAAGACGGGTCGCGTGTACGCCCAGATCCAGGCGACCGGCCAGAGCATGCCGCCGAAGACGAGCGACAGCAGGCACAGCGTCGTGATGGCTTCCTTCTGCGGGTGGTGGCGCTTTTCCGCGATCTTTTCCGGCAGCACGTGCACCAGCCAGAACACGACGATGACGGCGATCGGGACGAAACAGAGAACGACGATGGCGACGATGTCGGCCGCCTTGTCGAGCATTTCGGGCGGCAGGAACGAGGCGCGTGCCGTGCCGACGGCGCAAAGCAGCCCAATCGCAAGCCCAATGCGCAGCAATAGCGAACGACCGATTGCAACGATGTGCACAACGCGGATCGGCACGACTTTCCCCTCTGTCGCGGAACTGATGCGGTGAAACTACGGCGCTCAGCCTGAAGCGTCGCAGCAATCAGCCCCCAATGCAAGGTACACGTCGCAAAGCGGCAACAAGACTTTGAGGCGCAAGAAAATTCTTGCGGATTCGCAAGGCTTGGGAGGGGTGGACGCGTGTTGACACATGTCAAAACGGCCCGATCCGGCGGCCCCACACTGCCAGGCAAATGGTGGTCGCACTGCTCGCGGACGTCCACGCGAATCGGGAGGCGCTCGAGGCCTGCCTCGCGCACGCGCGCAAGGCGGGCGCCGCGCGCTGCGTCTTTCTCGGCGACCTGGTCGGGTATGGCGCTGACCCGCAGGCGGTGCTCGATCGCGTGCGCACGGAAGTCGACGCGGGCGGCAGAGCGGTCATGGGCAACCACGATGCGGCGCTCGCCGGAGACGATTCCTACCTCAACCGTGCGGCGCGGGAAGCAATCGCCTGGACGCGCACGGCACTCGACGCGGACGCCAAGGCTTTCGTCGCGGCGCTGCCGCTGTCGTCACGCGACGACGCATCCTTCATGGTGCATGCGTCGGCGAACCATCCCGCGCGCTGGACGTACGTGGATGGCGCCGCGGAAGCGCAGCGCAGCTCGGCCGCAGCGGCGGCGACTTGGACGTTCTGCGGCCACGTGCACGAGCAATGCCTGTACTTCGAGAACACGCAGGACCGCATGCTGGAATTCCGGCCGACGCCCGGCAATCCGATTCCGGTGCGCGGGCCGCGCCGCTGGCTGGCGATCGTGGGCTCGGTCGGGCAGCCGCGCGATGGCAGCCCCGCCGCCGCGTACGCGCTTTGGGACTCCGCGCGCGAGCTGATCACGTTCCACCGGGTGGCGTACGACTGGCGCGCCGCGTGCGCGAAGGTGCGCGCCGCAGGGTTGCCCGAGGCGATCGCGTATCGCCTGGAGCGCGGAATCTGACGATGGACCGCATCGACGGCTTCGTCCTGGGCGAGCGCCTGCATGCCGGTGCGATGGGCGCCGTGTATGAAGTGACTAGCGGCGCGCCCTTTCCCGCCGTGATGAAGCTGCCGCACGTGGGACGCGGCGACTCGCTCGAAAGCCTGCTCGCCTTCGAGGTGGAATCGATGCTGCTGCCGGCGCTGCACGGCTCGCACCTGCCGCGATTCGTCGCTGCCGGCGGGATCGCGCAGCGTCCCTACCTGGTTCTCGAGCGCATCGAAGGCGAGAGCCTGCAGCACCGCATGGACCGCGGGCGGATCGCACCGAGCGAAGCCGTAGCGATCGGCGCCGCGATTGCCGACGCGCTCGACGAATTGCACGTGCAGGACGCGATCCATCTCGATCTCAAGCCCGACAACGTCCTGCTGCGCAGCGACGGCGCGGCCGTGCTGATCGATTTCGGGCTCTCGCACCACGCGCGCTTCCCTGACCTGCTTGCCGAGGAGAACCGGCTCGCCGCCGGTTCCGCGCCGTACGTATCGCCCGAGCAGGTGCGCGGGGTGCGCAGCGATCCGCGCAGCGATTTGTTTTCGCTCGGCGTCGTGCTGTACGAGATGCTCGCCGGCCGGCTTCCGTTCGGAATACCGCAATCCGTCGCCGGCCTGCGCGATCGCCTGTGGCGCGAGCCGCCGCCCCCTTCCGTGGTGGCGCCCGAGGTCGAGCCGTGGCTGCAGGAAGTCGTGCTGCGCTGCCTTGAAGTCGACGCCGAGGCACGCTACCAGTCGGCCGCCCATCTCGCGTTCGATCTGCGCAACCCGGCGCAGGTGCGACTCACTGGGCGCGCGCGCCGCACCCGCACGGCGGGGATCGCTCGCCAACTGCACCGCTGGTGGCGCGCGGGCCGCACCACCAGCGCGCGGCTGAAGTCGCCCGCGGCGCAGGCGAACTCCGCGCCGGTAATCCTCGCCGCGGTCGACACGATGCATCCCGAGGACAAGCGCCAGCCGGCGATCCGGCAGGCGATTTCACAGGTGCTGCGGCTGAGCCGGGACTTCAGGCTGATCTGCCTCTCGGTGGTGCCTGGCGGTCCCGGAGGCGAACACGATGCGCTCGAGCACTTTGCGCGCCTCCGGCAATGGGTCGAGCCGTTCAAGCTCAACGACGAGCGGCTGTCGCTGCACGTCGTGCAATCCGCGAGCCCGGCGCAATCGATCGTCGAATTCGCGCAGCGCAACCGCTCCGCGCTGATCGTGTTGGGAGCGCCGCAGCAGGGGGCGCAGGCGCTCGGCTGGTGGCGCTCCGTGGCTTCGACGGTGACCGCGCAGGCGCCGTGCAGCGTGCATGTGGTGCGGCTTCCCGACGACGCCGGCGGTGAGCGCCGCTTGCCGCAGCCCTAGCGCTTTTTTCTGCTCTCCCTGGCGGGTCCCAGCAGCGGCACCGCGCCGACCGACGTATCGCCGAGCAAGCCCGCAGCCCCATAGACCTCGAGCTTTTCGCGCGTGTCGGCGATATCGAGGTTGCGCATCGTCAGCTGGCCGATCCGGTCGGCAGCCGAGAAGTACCTGGCACCTTTCTCCATCGTCAGCCGCTCGGGCTTGTAGGTGAGATGCGGGCTGGTGGTATTGAGGATCGAGTAGTCGTTGCCGCGGCGCAGCTCGAGCGTCACTTCGCCGGTGACGGCCTTGGCGACCCAGTGCTGCGCGGTTTCCCTCAGCATCATGGCCTGCGGGTCGAACCAGCGCCCCTGGTACAAGAGGCGCCCGAGCCGGCGCCCATTGGTACGGTACTGCTCGATCGTGTCTTCGTTGTGGATGCCCGTGACGAGCCGCTCGTAGGCGACGTGGAGCAGCGCCATTCCCGGCGCCTCGTAGATTCCGCGGCTCTTCGCCTCGATGATGCGGTTCTCGATCTGGTCCGACATGCCGAGGCCGTGCCGACCGCCGATCGCATTCGCCTCGGCGAAGAGCGCGACGGCATCGGTGAAACGCTGGCCGTTCAGCGCGACCGGGCGGCCTTCCTCGAAGCGCACCTTCACCTTCTCCGGCTTCACCGCGACGTCGGCGCGCCAGAACGCGACGCCCATGATCGGGTTGACGATCGCGAGGCCCTTGTCCAGGCGCTCGAGATCTTTCGCCTCGTGCGTCGCGCCGAGCAGGTTCGAATCGGTCGAGTACGCCTTCTCGGCGCTCATCCGGTACTTGAACCCGGCCTTCGCCATGTAGGCGGACATTTCCTTGCGCCCGCCGAGCTCGTCGATGAAGCGCTGGTCGAGCCAGGGCTTGTAGATCCGCAGCTTCGGATTCGCGAGCAGGCCGTAGCGGTAGAAGCGCTCGATGTCGTTGCCCTTGAACGTGCTGCCGTCGCTCCAGATGTCGACGCCGTCGTCGCGCATCGCGACCACCAGCATCGTTCCCGTCACCGCGCGCCCGAGCGGCGTAGTGTTGAAATAGGTCGCCCCGCCGGTCGAGATGTGGAACGCGCCGCATTGCAGCGCCGCGACGCCTTCGGCGACAAGCTGCGCGCGGCAGTCGACGAGCCGCGCCTTTTTCGCGCCGTAGTCGAGCGCCTTGCGCGGAATCGCGTCGTAGTCGGATTCGTCCGGCTGGCCGAGGTTCGCGGTGTAGGCGTACGGGATCGCGCCCTTTGCACGCATCCAGTGCACGGCCGCGCTCGTGTCGAGCCCGCCGGAAAACGCGATGCCGACCTTCTCCCCTTTGGGCAATCTGCCGAGAATCTTCGCCAAGTCCGTGTGCTCCGTGAACGGCAGAATGATACGTAGAATGACGCCCGTGCGCATTTCCGCCTTCCTGCTCGCCGGCTTCGTCCTGCACTGCGCGGCTGCACCGGCTCCGGCGACGATCGGCAACGAGCGCTTCGCGCTCGACTCGCCGCCCGGGTTCTCGGATTCGCTGCAACTGTCTTCGCCGCGCATCCAGGAGCTCGCCGAATCGATCACGTCCGCGTCGGACCGGGTGCTGCTGTTCGCGCTGACCGACGCCGACCTGCGCATGTTCATGGGCGGCGACCGCCCCGAGTTCAAGCGCTACATGGTGATCTCGACGCCGATGCGCCTCGAGCGGGAGCGCGTCGATCGCGAGCTCTTCGCGCTGACGGTCGACGACGCGATTCGCAACCTGGGCAAGCCGGCGCCGAACGATGACTACGTCAAGCACCTGGGCCTGTTACCCGAGGGCAGGCCGACGCTGCTCGCCGAGCTGCGGCGCGAGCCCGAGCAGGTCAGCGTCCTCCTGGGCGCGCGCCTGCTCGCCAAGCAGGCGACGCTCTTCAAGGATGCCGAGTGGCGCTACGTCGTCTCGACGCAGACGTCGCTCCTGTTGCGCGGAAAGATGCTCAACCTCGTGATCTACGGCGCCTACGACGGCGCGGCGGATCTCGACTGGATCAAGCACACGACCCAGCGCTGGGTCGACGAACTCATGCGGCTGAACCGGCGCTGAAAGGACAAGACATGACCTGGCTGCGAACCTGCGCTGCGATCGCGATCCTGATGCTCGTCGGGTGCGCGTCGACCGACCAGCTGAGAAGCGCCCAGGGGCGCGGCGAAAAGAAAACCTACGGCGTTTCGTTCGAGCGGGCGTGGAACCTGATCCCGTACGCGGTGAGCGATACCGGCGGCAAGGTCAAGGATCGCAATTTCCAGACCGGCTACGTCATGGCCGAATACGGCGTGACCTGGACGAGCCTGGGCGAGCGGGTCGCGCTCTTCTGCCAGCGCAAGGGCGCGAACGAAGTCGAGATCGAGATCGTCTCCGGCGAAGGCTTCACGCTCTCGGCGACCAACCGGGCGGCGCAGGTCTTCGCCAGCCTCGACCGGACGCTGCGACCCTAGCGGCTCAAGCCCTCGAGCCAGCGCTCGTAGACGCGTCCGGCCACCTGGTGCAACCGGTCGATCCGGGCGCCGAGGTCGCGCTCGATTTCCCCCACAGGCTGCACGCCCGGGCTCGCGTGCCCCTCCTCGATTTCGCGCGCGCCTTCGCGGCACCACGCCTGCACCATCTCCTCGGTCATCTCGACGTGGCATTGCAACCCGAGATGCTTGCCGAGCGCGAAACCCTGGTTGGTGCAGTGCGCGTTGGACAGCACGCGCGTCGCGCCGGGCGGGATCGTGAACGTCTCGCCGTGCCAGTGGAACGATTCGAATGCGGCCGCGTCGCCGAACCACTGTCGCGCGACGCCGTTATCTTCGACCTGCACGCCGCCCCAGCCGATTTCCGGCACGCGGTTACGCGTGACCACGCCGCCGAACGCCTTGCTGATCAGCTGCCCGCCGAGGCAGTGCCCGAGCGTCGGCACATCGTCGCGGGCGGCGCTGCGGATCAGCGCGAGCACCGGCGCGATCCAGGGCAAATCGTCGTTGACGCTCATCGGGCCGCCCATGAAGACCAGCCCGGAGAAACGCCGCGGGTCCTTCGGCACGGCGTCTCCCGCGTCCATCGCAAGCACCGTCGCCGGCACCGCCTTCCTCTCGAGGAAGCTGGCAAAATAGCCGGGGCCTTCCGTGCGCGTGGTTCGAACGATGCCGACCGGTTTCATCGATCGCTATTGTAGTGCGCTCGCGCTTGCGCTCTGCGCGGCGGCAACGCCCGCGTGGGCGCTCGACGTCGTGCTCGTCGGCACGTTCGGCGACCAGGCCGCGGTGATCGCGGTCGACGGCGGCGAGCCGAAGACGCTGCGCCCGGGGCAGAAGTTCGGCGGCGTGACGGTGATCTCGGTAGAGCGCGAGCGCGTCACGGTCGAGGTCGAGGGCAAGCGCCGCACGCTGCAACGCGGCCAGACCTACTCCACCAAAGGCTCGGCCGACGACCGCCAGAGCGCCGTGCTCGCGGCCGATGGCCGCGGCCACTTCCACGCCGACGGCGCGATCAACGGCGGCGCGATGCGCTTCATCCTCGACACCGGCGCCACCGCAATCGCGATTCCAGCGGCCGACGCCGTGCGCCTGGGGATCGATTACCGCAAGGGAGCGCGCGGCACGATCCACACCGCGAACGGGCCGGCCCCGGCGTACCGCGTGAAGCTCGACACGGTGCGCGTCGGGGGCATCGAGCTGCAGAACGTGGATGCGCTCGTGCTGGAGCAGGGCCTGGACATCGCGCTGCTCGGCATGAGCTTCCTCAACCGCGTCGAGATGTTCCGCAGCGGCGACTCGATGACTCTCAAGCGCCGGTTCTGAGCACCGGCCGCGCGTCGGGCGCGAGGCCGCGCTCGAGCCGCTGGCTATAGACCGACATCGCGTAGCAGAACACGAAGTAGACGAGCGACGCGAACAGGTACGCCTCGACGCCGAAACCGGTCCACGCGGGCTCCTGCAGCGCCACCTTGACCGCGGTCAGCAGGTCGAAAAGGCCGATGATGACGACGAGCGAAGTGTCCTTCAGGAAGCCGATGAACGTATTCACCAGCGGCGGGATCGCCACGCGCAGCGCCTGCGGCAGGATCACCAGCCCGGTCCGCTGCCAGTAGCCCAGGCCGAGCGCGTCGGCCTGCTCGTACTGCTCGTGCCGCACCGCCTGCAGGCCGCCGCGGACGACTTCGGCCAGGTACGCCGCCGCAAAAAGAATCATCGCAATCTGCGCGCGCAGGAGCTTGTCGATCGTCATTCCCTCGGGAAGAAAGAGCGGCAGCATCACCGAGGCCATGAAGAGCAGCGAGATCAGCGGCACGCCACGGATCAACTCGATGTAGGCGACGCAGAACGCGCGTACGACCGGCAGCTGCGAGCGCCGCCCGAGCGCAAGCAGGATCGACAGCGGAAACGCGAACGCGAGGCCGAACGTCGCGAGCAGCAGCGTCAGCGCGAGGCCGCCCCAGCGCCCGTTCTCGACGTACGGCAACCCCGGAACCCCGCCCCACATCAATACGCCGATGACCGCGAGGCCCACCGCCCAGACGATCGCAAGCCACCAGTGCCAGGCGCGCCGCCACGCCGACAGCGCGTACAGCACGAGCAGAAGCGCAATCACGCCGGCCGGGCGCCAGTGCTGGTCGTACGGATAGGTGCCGAAGAAGATGAAGCGATGCTTCTCGGCGATGAACGCCCAGCACGCGCCCTCGCCCTTGGCCTGCCGGCACGCCTGCGAATCCGTGGCGCGCCATACGGCGTCGAGGAACGCCCAGTCGATGAACGGTGGAACGAGCTTGAACGCGAGCCAGGCGACTGCGAGCGTCGCGAGCGCGCTCGGCACGCTCGAGAATAGATTCGCGCGGACCCAGGCGAGCGCGCCGTTCATCGCCGCAATCCCTTCATTGCGACGCGCCGGTTGTACCAGTTCATCAGCGCGGAGATCGACAGGCTGATCGTCAGGTACACCGCCATGATGATCGCGATGCCCTCGATCGCCTGCCCGGTCTGGTTCATCGTCGTGTTGGCGATCGACACCAGGTCGGGATAGCCGATCGCGACCGCGAGCGAGCTGTTCTTGGTGAGGTTCAGGTACTGGCTCGTCATCGGCGGGACGACGAGCCGCAGCGCCTGCGGCAGGACGACGTAGCGCAACGCCGCGCGCCGCGTCAGGCCGAGCGCGTTTGCGGCGTCGACCTGGCCGCGGCTCACCGCGAGCACGCCGGCGCGCACGATCTCGGCGATGAACGCGGCCGTGTAGAAGACGAGCCCGGCGATGAGCGCCGCGAATTCGGGCGTCAGCACGGCGCCGCCGGCGAAATTGAAGCCCTCGAGGCGCGGTATCTCGAGCGAGAACGGCAGCCACGACGCCACCACCGGCAGCGCGATGCCGCGGTTGCTCAGGAAGACTCCGGCGAACGGCTGCAGCGCGTCGCGCGGGCCGGGCAGGTTCTCGGTGATGATCGCGTACCAGAAGAAGAGCTGCACCAGCAGCGGGATGTTGCGGATCACCTCGACGTAGCCCGCCGCGAGCTTCGCCAGCAGCCAGTTCGGCGACAGCCGCGCAAGGCCGAGCAGTGCGCCGAGCAGCGTCGCGGCGACGACGCCGATGCCCGCCACGCGGAAGGTGTTCAGTACGCCGACCGCGAGCGCGCGCAGATAGGTGTCTGCGGCGCCGTAGGCGACGAACGTCGTCTCGCCGATCTCGAACCCGGCCTCGCGCGAGAGGAACGCGAACCCGCTCGCGATCCTGCGCGATTCGAGGTTCGCCGCGGTGTTCGAGACGAAGTACCAGGCGACGAGCGCGACCGCGGCGGCGAGCCCGGCCTGGAAGAGCGCCGCGCGAAGGCGACGCGGATTCAACGAATCGGCGGGGCGTACATCAGGCCGCCCTGGTTCCAGAGCGCGTTGATGCCGCGCTCGAAGCCGAGCGGCTTGAGGTTCGCGTCGAACGATTCGCCGTAGTTGCCGACCTGCTTGACGATGTTGAACGCCCAGCGGTTATCGAGGGCGAGCATCTTGCCGATGTCGCCGCTCGCGCCGACGAAGCGCTGCACGCCGGGGTCCTTGCTCGCGAGCGCCTGGTCGATCGTCTTGGACGTGAGCCCCATCTCCTCGGCCTCGATCATCGCAAACAGCGACCACTTCACGACGTCGAACCAGCGGTCGTCGCCGTGCCGCACCGCCGGCCCGAGCGGCTCCTTCGAGATCACCTCGGGCAGGATCACGTGCTCGTCGGGCTTGGGCGCGCGCGAGCCGCGCACGCTGACGAGGCCCGAGACGTCGGTCGTGAACACGTCGCAGCGCCCGGAAAAGTACGCATTCGTCACTTCCTCGAGCTTCTCGATGACGACCGGCTTGAACGTCATCCGGTTGGCGCGGAAGTAGTCGGCGAGGTTGAGCTCGGTCGTGGTGCCGGGCTGCACGCAGATCGTCGCGCCGTTCAATTGCTTCGCGCTCTTGACGTTGAGCTTCTTGGGCACCATGAAGCCCTGCCCGTCGTAGAAGTTCACGCCGACGAAGTTCAACCCGAGGCTCGTGTCGCGCGTGATCGTCCACGTCGTGTTGCGCGCGAGCAGGTCGACCTCGCCCGATTGCAGCGCGGTGAAGCGCTGCTGCGCCGTAAGCGGCGTGTAGCGCACCTTGGACGCGTCGCCGAAGACCGCCGCGGCGATCGCGCGGCACAGGTCGACGTCGATGCCCTTCCACACACCTTTCGAGTCGGGCTGCGAGAAGCCCGCGAGGCCGGTGTTGACGCCGCACTGCACGAAGCCCTTGCCCTTGACCGCGTCGAGCGTCGATTGCGCATGCGCGGTGCCGGCGAGCACCAGCGCGACCAATCCTGCCGTGAATGTTTTCCTCATCTTTCCCTCCCCTGGGGTTGTGGCCGGATTCTATCGCCCCGGAACGAGCGGCACGAACCGCACCGGCAGCACGTTCTTCTGCTCCACGGTTCCGTCGGGCTTGCGCACGATCAGCAGCAGCTGCTGCACTTCCCAGCGCTCCCCGACCGGGATCACCATCCGGCCGCCGGGCTTGAGCTGATCGACCAGCGCCTGCGGCACGCGCGGCGCGGCCGCGGTGACGACGATTCCGTCGAACGGCGCCTTCTCCGGCCAGCCCTTGTAGCCGTCACCGACCCGGACCTCGATGTTGCGATAGCCGAGCGCCTTCAGGCGCGATTCGGCCTCGCGGCCGAGCGCCTCGACGATCTCGATCGTGTAGACCTGCTTCACGGTCTCGGCGAGCACCGCGGCCTGGTACCCCGAACCGGTCCCGACCTCGAGCACGACGTGCCCCGGTGCGGGCGCAAGCAGGTCGGTCGAGAGCGCGACGATGTACGGCTGCGAGATCGTCTGGCTGTGGCCGATCGGCAGCGGGTGGTTGCGGTAGGCGAGGTGCGCCTGCTCGGATGGGACGAGGCGGTGTCTTTCGACCTTCAGCAGGGCAGCGCGCACCTGTGGGGCGATCGCAGCGAGTCCCGTCTCGGCGCGCGTCTCGCCGTACATCTGTTCGATCTGCGCGACCATGCGCGAGCGCTGCGCCGCGTAGTCCTGTGCTTCGGCGCTGTTCATGCCGAGCCACGCGAGCGCGAAGCTAGCGAGCCCTCTTGTCGCGTTCGATGAGAGCGTAGGCGGAGTGGTTGTGGATCGACTCGAAGTTCTCGGATTCGACGACGTAGGCGTCGATCCGCTCGTCCAGGTTGAGGACCGCGGCGACGTCGCGCACCATGTCCTCGACGAACTTCGGGTTGTCGTAGGCGCGCTCGGTGACGAACTTCTCGTCCGGGCGCTTCAACAGGCCGTACAGCTCGCTCGAGCCCTGCTTCTCGACGAGGTCGACGATCTCCTCGATCCACACGAAGTCGTTCGTGCGTGCGCTGACCGTCACGTGCGAGCGCTGGTTGTGCGCGCCGTAGGCGGAGATCTTCTTCGAGCAGGGGCACAGGCTCGTCACCGGGACGACGACCTTCATGGTGAAGGATTGCTTCTTCTTCTTCAGCTGTCCGTGGAACGTCACCTCGTAGTCCATCAGGCTCTTCACACCCGATACCGGCGCGGCCTTCTCGATGAAGTACGGGAACGACATCTCGATGTGCCCTTCCTCGGCCTCGAGCTTCTGCGTCATCTCCTTGAGCATCGCCTGGAAGGACTGCATGGTGATCTCGCGCTCGTGCGCCTCGAGGATCTCGACGAAGCGCGACATGTGCGTGCCCTTGAAGTGGTGCGGCAGGGCGACGTACATGTTGAACGTGGCGATCGTGTGCTGCACGCTGCCCGAGCGCTCCGAGATGCGCACCGGGTGGCGGATCGCCTTGACGCCGACCTTGTCGATCGCGAGCTTGCGCGAATCGGGCAGGGCCTGGACGTCGGGGATGTTCTGCAGGTCGCGCGCTTTCATGGCGTCGATTTTACCCCTCGCACCAGCACCGGCGGCAGCGCGCCGGCGACCGATTTCAGTATGCCGTCGCGATCCAGCCCGACCGAGGCGAGCAGCTTCGCCGGGTCGCCGTGCTCGATGAACCGGTCCGGCAGGCCGAGCAGCAGCACGCGCTTCTCGATGCCGAGCGCATTCAGCGCCTCGCAGACCGCGCTGCCCGCGCCGCCCATGACCTGGTGCTCCTCGACGGTGACGAGCAACTCGTGCGACAGCGCAAGGCGCTTTACCAGGTCGACGTCGAGCGGCTTTACGAAGCGCATGTTGGCGACCGTCGCATCCAGGCTCGCGGCCGCCTCGAGCGCGGGCTTGACCATCGAGCCGAACGCGAGGAACGCGATGCGCTTGCCTTCGCGGCGCACCTCGCCCTTGCCGATCGGGAGCGCGCGCATCTCGGGCTCGATCGCGACTCCCGGGCCGCTGCCGCGCGGATAGCGCACGGCCGAAGGCGAATCGAGCCGGAAGCCGGTGTAGAGCATCTGGCGGCATTCGTTCTCGTCGGAGGGCGCCATCACCGTGAGATTCGGCAGCGTGCGCAGGTACGCATAGTCGAATGCGCCGTTGTGCGTCTGCCCGTCGCCGCCGACCACGCCGCCGCGGTCGAGCGCGAAGACCACCGGCAGGTTCTGGATCGCCACGTCATGGATCAGCTGGTCGTAGCCGCGCTGCAGGAACGTCGAGTAGATGGCGACCACGGGCCTGAGGCCCTCGCAGGCGAGCCCCGCGGCGAACGTGACCGCGTGCTGCTCGGCGATCGCGACGTCGAAGTAGCGCTCGGGAAACTCTTCCGAGAAGCGCACCATCCCCGAGCCTTCGCGCATCGCGGGCGTGATCGCCATCAGGCGAGCGTCGAGCTTCGCCATGTCGCACAGCCAGTCGCCGAAGATCTGGGAGTAGCTCGGCTTGCCGCCGGTGTCGAACTTCCCTGGCCCGTGGTACGTGACCGGATCTTCCTCGGCGAGCTTGTAGCCCTGACCCTTCGTCGTCACGACATGGAGGAACTGCGGGCCCGAAAGCTTGCGAATGTTGGCGAGCGTCGGGATCAGTGCGTCGAGGTCGTGGCCGTCGATCGGGCCGATGTAGTTGAACCCGAACTCCTCGAACAGCGTCCCGGGCGTCAGCATGCCCTTCACGTGCTCTTCGGCGCGCCGCGCGAGGTCGAGCATGCCGGGCACGCGCCGCAGCACGCGCTCGCCGGCGCGCTTCGCGGTGTCGTACACGCGGCCCGAGAGCAGCCGCGCGAGGTAGTTCGTCAGTGCGCCG
>Ga0310810_10003616_pt1 | contig 16903 bp, 10 predicted proteins | sample NCmetagenome_FD_207641 | JGI IMG/M metagenome (GOLD analysis project Ga0310810, IMG submission 207641) | Soil microbial communities from experimental microcosm in Duke University, North Carolina, United States - NC | ecosystem: Engineered > Artificial ecosystem > Soil microcosm > Unclassified ... | reverse complement strand
ACCTACGCCTACGTGGTGATCGCCGTCGACAAGGCGGGCAACAAGAGCGCGGCCTCCAACCGCGTGCAGGAAACCGCGCGATGACGAGGTTCTACAGAATCGAGCACCATGGGGAGCCGCGCCACGTAATCGAGGAGGGCGGCGTCTGGCGTCTGCTCGAAGGCGATCTGTTCGACGGCCACCGGTCCGGCGACGAAATCCGGCCTGAAGGCGGGCGGCTTCTGCCTCCGATCATCCCGTCGAAGATGGTCTGCATCGGGCTCAACTACAAAGACCACGCGGCCGAGCAGAACAAGCCGCTCCCGAAAGAGCCGCTGATGTTCATCAAGCCGTCGACGGCGGTGATCGGTCCGGGCGAGGCGATCGTCGTGCCGGCGGACGTCGGCCGCGTCGATCACGAAGCGGAGCTCGGGGTGGTGATCGGCCGGCGCGCCCGCCACGTCCGGGAAGCCGACGCGCCCGGCTACGTCCTCGGCCTGATCTGCGTCAACGACGTCAGCGCGCGGGAGCTGCAGTACAAAGGCTTCCAGTACACGCACGCGAAGGGCTTCGACACGTTCGCGCCGATCGGCCCGTGCATCGCGGCCGGGCTGGACTATCACGCCGCGGAGGGCATTGGCGTGGAGGGGTGGGTCAACGGCGAGCGGCGGCAGCATTCGACGACCGCGCAGCTCGTGTTCTCCATCGATTATCTGATTGCGTACATCACGCGCGTCATGACGCTGCTGCCGGGCGATATCATCGCAACCGGCACTCCGTCCGGCGTCGGTCCGATCGCGCCCGGCGACACGGTGACCATCAAGGTCGCGGGCGTGGGAGAGCTCACGAACACTGTAAGAGGGGAACGACCATGAAACTGTTCATCGACACCGGCAGCATCAAGGACATCGAAAAGCTGGTGCCGCTCGGCATCATCGACGGCATCACGACCAATCCTTCGCTGCTCGCGAAGGAGTCCGGCGACTACCGCGCCATCCTGAAGAAGATCTGTCAGATCGTCCAGGGGCCGACCAGCGCGGAAGTCGTCGAGACCGAAGCGCAGGCCATGATCAAGCAGGGCCGCGATCTCTCCAAGATCGATCCGTGGATCGTCGTCAAGGTGCCGCTGACGCAGGACGGCATCAAGGCGTGCAAGGCGCTCTCGAGCGAGGGCATCAAGGTCAACGTCACGCTGTGCTTCTCGCCCGCGCAGGCGCTGCTCGCCGCGAAAGTCGGCGCGACCTACATCAGCCCGTTCGTCGGCCGGCTCGACGACGTGTCGACGCCCGGCATGGAGCTGATCCGCGACATCGTCGAGATCTACGAGAATTACAGCTTCAAGACCGAGGTCCTGGTCGCGAGCACCCGCAGCCCGATGCACATCGTCGAGGCCGCGCGTCTGGGCGCGGACATCTGCACGTGTCCGCCCGCCGTCATCGAATCGCTCTTCAACCATCCGCTGACCGACGTGGGACTGAAGAAGTTCCTCGCCGACTGGGACAAGGCGTACGGGGCGGCGGCGAATCGCTGATCGTGGATCCGATCAAACATCTCGAGGATCTCGAGCGGCGCGCCGAGCTGGGAGGCGGTGAGGACCGGCTGCGCCGCCAGCACGAAGGCGGCAAGCTGACGGCCCGCGAGCGGATCGAATTGCTCTTCGATCCCGGCACGTTCCAGGAGACCGACAAGCTCGTCACGCACCGGTGCCGCGATTTCGGGATGGACGCGCCCGAGCAGAGCATTCCCGGCGACGGCGTCGTGACCGGGGCGGGCCGCGTCGACGGCCGCCCCGTCTACGCCTTCGCGCAGGACTTCACCGTCTTCGGCGGATCGCTCTCGGAAACCAACGCCGCGAAGATCGTCAAGGTCATGGATCTGGCGGTGAAGATGGGCGCGCCGATCGTCGGCCTCAACGATTCCGGGGGAGCGCGGATCCAGGAGGGAGTGCTCTCGCTCGCCGGCTACGCCGACATCTTCCTTCGCAACACGCTCGCGTCGGGGGTCGTGCCGCAGATCTCCGCGATCATGGGCCCGTGCGCGGGCGGGGCGGTGTATTCACCGGCGATCACCGACTTCAACGTGATGGTCGAGGGCACCAGCTACATGTTCGTGACGGGGCCGGACGTGATCCGGACCGTGACGCACGAAGAAGTGACGAAGGACGAGCTGGGCGGCGCGATGACGCACAACGCCACGAGCGGCGTCGCGCACTTTGCGGTGCCGGACGACCGTGCGTGCCTGCGGCTGATTCGCGAGCTGCTGTCCTACATGCCGAGCAACAACGTCGACGATGCGCCGCGGATGGAGACGTCGGATCCGATCGATCGCGAAGACGCGGCGCTCGACACGCTCATTCCGGCGTCGCCCAACCAGCCGTACGACATGCTGGATCTCATCCACGCGATCGCCGACGAAGGCGCGTTCCTCGAGGTCCACCGGCATTTCGCGAAGAACATCATCGTCGGATTCGCGCGGCTCGGCGGCCGTCCCGTCGGCATCGTCGCGAACCAGCCTGCGCACCTTGCGGGAACGCTCGACATCGACGCGTCCGTCAAGGGCGCGCGCTTCGTGCGGTTCTGCGACGCGTTCAACATCCCGCTCGTCACGCTCGAAGACGTGCCCGGGTTCCTGCCGGGCACGCGGCAGGAATACGGCGGCATCATTCGGCACGGCGCGAAGCTGCTCTTCGCGTTCGCGGAAGCGACCGTGCCGAAGGTGACGGTGATCACGCGAAAAGCCTACGGCGGCGCGTACTGCGTCATGTCGAGCAAGCACATCCGGACCGATCTGAATCTCGCGTGGCCGAGCGCCGAGATCGCCGTGATGGGTCCGGAAGGCGCCGTCAACATCCTGTACAGGCGGGAGCTCGAGAAAGCCGCCGATCCCCAGGCCGCCCGCGCCGAGCGCGTGGCGGAGTTCCGCGAGAAGTTCGCCAACCCGTACGTGGCCGCGGCCCGCGGCTTCATCGACGAAGTGATCCACCCCCGCCAGACCCGCGCGAAGCTCATCGCGGCGCTCGCCGGCCTCGAAACCAAGCGCGACAAGAACCCGCCGAAAAAACACGGCAACATTCCGCTGTAGTGGCCGGGCCACGGAATAGGCGGACGACGTATGGGGTAAGGCCACGGAACACGCGGACTACACGGACGCCGTGAAGCCGCAGGCCGCCGTTCAACTGAGCACAGTGCCTCCCAGCGTGTCCGTGTCGTCGGTGTGTTCCGTGGCCTCAACTCCGTATTTGCCCGCGGTCCCCGGAACCCCTTGAACCGATTAGAATCATGTAAATGAAAATCCTGATTGCGAACCGCGGGGAGATCGCGGTGCGCATCATCCGGGCATGCCGGGAGCTCGGGCTGCCGACGGTCGCCGTGTACTCCGACTGCGATCGCGGGGCGCGGCACGTCCGGGACGCCGATCAGGCGGTGCACATCGGTCGAAGCCCCGCCCGCGAGAGTTATCTTCGCATCGACAAGCTGATTGACGCGGCGCGTTCGACCGGCGCCGACGCCGTGCACCCCGGGTACGGCTTTCTCGCCGAGAACGCGACGTTCGCGCGCGCGTGCGGCGACGCGGGGCTGACCTTCATCGGACCTTCGCCCCAGGCGATCGCGATGATGGGCAAGAAGACGGGCGCGCGGGCGGCCGCCGTGCGCGCGGGCGTGCCCGTCGTCCCCGGCACCGACGCGCCGCTCGGTGCGAACGCGACCGATGACGAGATCTCTCGCGAAGGCGCGCGCGTCGGATATCCGCTCATGGTCAAGGCGGTCGCGGGCGGCGGCGGCAAAGGCATGCGCGTGGTCGACTCGCCGGGCGCGCTCCTGGGCGCCGTGCGGACGGCGCGGTCGGAAGCGGGATCCGCCTTCGGCGACGCGGCCGTCTATTTCGAGCGGCGCCTCACGAATCCGCGGCACATCGAGGTCCAGCTCCTGGGCGATCGCTACGGCACCGTGATTCCGTTCGTCGAGCGCGAGTGCTCCATTCAGCGGCGCCACCAGAAAGTCGTCGAGGAGTCGCCGTCGATGGCCGTGGACACGCACCTGCGCCGGCGCCTCGCGGACGCCGCTGCGGCCGTGGCGTCGAGCGCGGGCTACACCAACGCCGGCACCATCGAGTTCCTCCTGGATCGGGACGGCTCGTTCTACTTTCTCGAGATGAACACGCGCCTGCAGGTCGAGCATCCGGTGACCGAGATGGTCACGAGCCTGGATCTCGTCCACTGGCAGATTCGCATCGCCCGCGGCGAGCGGTTGACGATCGATCCCGAACGCGCCCTCACGCCGCACGGCCACGCGATCGAATGCCGCATCTACGCCGAAGATCCGGACGCGGGATTCATGCCGTCGCCGGGACTCGTCCGCGCGATCCGGCCGTCGAGCGGGCCGGGGATCCGAGACGACGGGGGAGTGCTGCCGGGATATACCGTGCCGGTCTTCTACGATTCGATGATCGCGAAGCTGATCGCGTGGGCCGACACGCGCCCGGAAGCGATCGCGCGGATGTCGCGCGCGCTCGAGGAATACGAGGTGCTGGGAATCCGCACCACGATCCCGTTCTTTCTCTGGCTCATGCGCGAGCCGGATTTTCTTGCCGGCCGGTTCGACACGACGTACCTCGATCGCCTGCTCGCGTCGCGCCGCGGCGCGTCGTTCAGCGCCTTCACGGAGGGCGAAGAGCGCCAGATCGCGATCGCTGCCGCGCTCGACGCGATGTTTCACGCGACCGGGGCGGTCAATGCGGGAAGTGCCTCCGCCGCCCGCGGCGGGGCGTGGAAGATCGCCGCGCGGCAGGAGGCGCTCCGCGCCTGAATGACCTTCGAGATCGAGCTGAACGGGCGCAGCCGCACCGTGTCCATCGAACGCGCCGGACCGGTCGCCGCCGGCATGGGACGATTTCGAGTCAGCGTCGAGGGCCGTTCGATCCTCGTCGACGCGCAGCGGACGGGCGGCTTCGGCCTCTCGCTCGTCTTCCCCGAAGACGAGGAGGCGGCTGCGTCGGTCCAGCTCGCGCCGGGATCGGCGCCTGGCGAGCTGCTCGCGTACCTGTCCGGGCGCACGATTGCGGTGGGCGTCAACGCCCGGCGCACGGGACGCGCCGCCGCCGAGACCGGCGCCGGCGCCGACGGCGAGCAGAAGGTCGTCGCGCCGATGCCCGGGCGCGTCGTCCGCGTCCTCGTGTCGGCCGGCGAGGCCGTCGAGGCGCGCCAGCCCGTCATCGTCGTCGAAGCCATGAAGATGGAGAACGAGCTCCGATCGCCGAAGGCCGGAACCGTGCGCGAGATCGCGGTGGAGGCCGGAACGTCGGTCGAAGCGGGCCGAGTCCTGGTGGTCATTGACTGACGAGACGCCAAATCCTCCGTCGGAGACGCCCGAGCCGAGCGCGCCCGCGGCGGTTGTCGGGAAGACGCGGCGCCGGCACCCGGTTCTGCGGGCGCTCGGGCTTCTCGCGGCCCTCGTCGCCGCGCTCATCGTCACATCTTTCACGATCGACCTCGGACCCTCGCTGCGGAAGAGGGCGGAGCAGGCGGGGTCGGCCTATCTCGATCGTCCCATCCACATCGGGAAACTGGGCGTCCGGCTGGCCACCGGCGCGTTCGAAGTCGACGATCTCGTCATCGAGGGGCTGCAGCCGACGGACCGCCCCTTTCTGAAGGCGAAGCGCGTGTTCGTGAACATGCCGTGGTGGACGCTGATCACGCACGAGCTGATCATCGAGAACGTCGACATGACCGACTGGGACATGCTGGTCGAGCAGTTTCCCAACGGCCGCCACAATTTTCCGCGCGTCAAGGGTCCGCCGCCGAAGGGTCCGAAGAAGCCATCGCGCTTCAAGATGACGACGACCGCGCGGCAGATCAACGCGCGGCGCGGCCGCTTCACGTACGACGACCACACCACGCCCTGGCGCGTCGTCTGCCCCAATCTGAACGTCAGCGTGTTCAAGGGACTGGACACCTATCGCGGCACCGCGGAGTTCTCGGGCGGCACGGTGAAGATCCAGAGCTACGAGGAGTTCCGCGCCTCGATGCAGACGCGCTTCAAGATCGATCAGGGCAAGGTGCTGCTCGAGGACATCAATCTGCAGAGCACGGGCGCGTCGACGCGGGTGACGGGATACGTCGACCTGGCGCACTGGCCCGACATGGTCTACAACACGAGGTCGCGCATCGACTTTCCGATCCAGAAGGGCATTTTCTTCAAGGACATGAATTTCACCGTGGCGGGGCACGGCGATTTCATCGGGACCTTCCGCTTCTTCAAGACCGCGACAGGTACCGGCCGCGAGCTGTTGGGCACGTTCACGAGCCCGGAGGCGGGCGTGAACGCGTGGCGGTTTCCGGACGTGCGCGGCGCGCTCGTCTGGAACAATTCGGCCTTCCGCGTCACCAACGTCGCCACGGGACTGTACGGCGGACGCGCGAAGTTCGACTATCTGATGGCGCCGCTCGGGACGCCGGGGCGCCCCGCGCAGGTCGTGTGGGACGCCACCTACACGGACGTCGATCTGACCCGGCTCACCGACTTCCTCGATCTGCAGGGCATCCGCCTCGCCGGGCGGGCGTCAGGACACAACCGTCTCGAGTGGCCGCTCGGCAAGTTCTCGCAGAAGCGGGGCGCCGGCGAGATCACGGCGTCGATGCCCGGCGGACTGGCGCCGATGACGCGGCAGATGCCGCCCGGCGCGATCGCCCGGGTCGAGCCGCTTCCGCCCGAGGTCGGCCCTTTCAATCCGCATATGTACATCGGGCACGTGCCGGTCGCGGGCCACATCGCCTACCAGCTGGATCCCGAATGGATCTCGATCGCGAACGGCTGGACGGCGACCGAAAAGACCTTCGTCGAGTTCAAGGGACGCACCGCCTGGGCGCAACGGTCGACGATTCCGTTCCACGTCACCAGCCTCGACTGGCTGGAAAGCGATCGGGTGCTCGCCGGCATCATGACCGCTTTCGGATCGAACACGAGCGCGATCGACATCGGCGGCCGCGGCGAGTTCGACGGGACGATGTTTGCGGCGTTCTCGAACCCGCGCATCGAAGGGCATTTCTCGGGCGACCGGATGCGGGCGTGGGGAGTCGTCTGGGGGCACGGCTCGGGCGATCTCGTCATCGAGAACAGCTACGTCGCGATCAGGAACGGCCTCGTCGAGGACAACGGTTCGCGGATCGACGCCGACGGCACGTTCTCGCTCGGCTATCCGCGCAAGGACCAGGGCGAAGAGATCAACGCCGTGATCAAAGTGGCGAATCGTCCGCTGGTCGATCTGCGGCGCGCATTCCAGCTCGACGACTATCCCGTCGACGGACTCGTCTCGGGCGAGTACCACCTGTACGGCAAGTACCTGACGCCGGACGGCGTGGGCCGTCTTCAGATCGACAACGGCGTCGCGTACGGAGAGACGTTCGAGAGCGCGACGTCCAATCTGCGCTTCGAGCGGATCGGCGTCCGGCTCGACGCGATCAACATGAAGAAGAGCACCGGCAAGGTCACCGGTGCGGCATGGGTCGCGTGGGACGGGAACTACTCCTTCGACGCCGACGGCGCGAAGATCCCCGTGGAGTCGCTGGTCACGCTCCAGTATCCGAAGGCGCCGTTGTCCGGCGTGCTGCAGTTCAACGCGAGCGGCGCGGGCACCTTCACGACGCCCCGCTACGATGTGAAGGCGGGCATCGCCGACCTGTTCGTCGCGGAGGAAGGCGTCGGCCAGGTCACCGGCCGGCTCTCGCTCCGCGGCGAAATGCTGACGATCGAGCTGGAAGCGTCCTCGAAGCGCCTCTCGGTCTCCGGTTCCGCGCGCGTCGCGCTGACGCCGGAGCACGACGCCGAGATGACGCTCCGCTTCTCGGACACGTCGCTGGACCCGTATCTCCGCTTCATCGCGCCGAAGATGTCGCCGTTCACGACGGCGATCGCCGACGGCACGATGCACCTCGCGGGCGAGCTCTCGGATGTCAATCACCTGCGCGTCGAGGCGGACGTCGATCGGCTGCAGCTCAAGCTGTTCGACTATCCGGCCACCAACGATCAGAAGATCCAGCTCGCGCTGAACAACGGCGTGATCGAAGTGCGGCGGTTCGCGCTGAAAGGGGAAGGCACCGCCCTCGCGTTGAGCGGCGACGTCGGCCTTCACGACAACCGGATCGCCCTGGACGCGTCGGGCGACGCCAACCTCGGCATCCTGCAGGCGTTCTACCGCGGCATCCGCACGTCGGGCAACGCGTCGCTGCGCGCGCAGGTGCGCGGCCCGCTCGACAACCCGGTCTTCTCGGGCGAGGCGACGGTTTCGAACGGCCGCTTCCGTTACTTCTCGCTGCCGCACAGTCTGCAGGACATCAACGGCCGGCTGCTGTTCGACGCACAGGGCATCCGGATCGTCGAGGCGGCGGCCCAGCTCGGCGGCGGCACGGTGCGGTTCGGCGGCCGCCTCGGCCTCAAGGGCTTCGCGGTCGGCGACATCGACCTCACGGCCAACGGCGATCAGATGCACCTTCGGTACCCCGAAGGATTCCTGTCGGTCATCGACGCCGGCCTCACGCTGCGGGGCGACCCGTCGGCCATGGTCCTCGGCGGCACGGTGACGATCCGCGACGGCGTGTACGGAAAGTACTTCCAGCCGAACGTCGACATCTTTTCGCTCGCGTCCGGCGCCGGCGGCGAAGCGGGCGCGGCCGCGGCGGAGACGCCGACGATACCGGTGCGCTACGACATCAAGATCGACGCGCCCGGCACGCTGCGCGTCGAGAACAATCTCGCACGGATCGTCTCGCGCGCGGACCTGAGGCTGAACGGTACCTACGATCACCCCGTGATCTTCGGGCGGGCGGACATCGAGCGTGGGGAGATCCTGTTCGAAGGCAACCGCTATCGCATTACCCGCGGCACGATCGATTTCCTGAACCCAGCGCGGCTGCAGCCCTTCATCGACATCGAGGCTGAAGGGCGCGTCCGCGCGCCCGCCGTCACCGATCCCTATCGCGTCACATTGGCGGTCTCCGGTACGCTCGATGGGCAGATGAGTTTCACGGTGAACTCCGATCCGCCCCTGCCGACGATCGACATCATCTCGCTCGTGTTCGGGCAGACGTCGGGCACCGATTTCACGAATCCCGAGCTGCGCGCGCTCCGTCCGCAGGCCGCGACCCAGTCCGAGGAGCAGCTCCTCAAGGCCGGGATCCTCCGCATCCTCGCCGGCGGCATCACCGGGACCGTCGGGCGAGCCGTCGAGCAGACGCTGGGGATCGACACCGTGCAGATTTCGCCGAGCCTGGGGACTTCGTCAGCCGATCCGCTGACGCCGACCGCGCGCCTGATTCTCGGCAAACGCCTCTCGACCCGCGCGTACCTGACCTTCTCCCGCGCGCTCGGCACCACCACGCACGGCGATCAGATCATCATTCTCGAGTACGACCAGTCCGACCGCCTCGGCTTCGTATTGACGCAGAACGGATCCAACACGTTTGCCATCGACGTCCGCGTCCGGAGGACGTTCTGAATGAACGGGTTCCGGGGGTTCCGACGGTTCCGTGTGGTCAGCGTGGTCCGCGGCAGGTTGGTCCGCGTGGTCCGCGGCAGGTTGGTCCGTCCGGTCCGCGGCAAGATAGTCCGTGCGGTCCGTGGCAGGTTAGTCGGTGTAGTCCGCGGCAGGTTGGTCCGCGCGGTCCGTGGCACGGTACTCTGCGGCCTCTGTCTGTCCGCGTCCTCCGCGGCCGCCCAGCAGGCGCCCGCGGCGCCGTTCGTCGACCGCACCATCACGTCGGTCACGCTGGCGATCGAAGGCGCGGCGACGACGGAGCCGGCGCTGCTCGATGCGGTGCAGACGAAGATCGGCGCGCCGCTGCGCATGGCCGACGTCCGCGAAACAATCACCCATCTCCATAGTTTCGGCCGCTTCGAAGACGTCCGCGTCGAGGCGCAGGACGCGCCGAACCGCGGCGTCGCGCTGCGCTTCGAGCTGGCGCCCATCCACACCGTCACACGCGTCGAGCTCCGCGGACAACTGGGGTTGTCGGAAGGCGCGCTGCGCGGCCGCATGACGGAGCGCTACGGCGCGACGCCTCCGCTCGCGCGCGCGGCCGACGTCGCGTCGCTGCTCGAGGCGCTCTACCACGAGCGCGGCTATCTTGCCGCGACGGTGAAAGCGGCGCCCCCGATCCTGGAGCACGCGCCGCATCGCACCACGCTCGTGTTCGACGTCAACGCCGGTCCGCAGACGACGATCGAGCGTTCCACCGTTTCCGGGCATCCGCTCGAGCCGCCCGAGCGGGTGATGGATCGGCTGGGAATCGGCTCCGGCCGGCCGTATCAGCCAGAGGAGCTTCATTCGCGCCTGTCCGATTACGTGAGCTGGATGCGCCACCAGCGCTACTACGAAGCGAGCGCGCACGATTTGCCCGCGGGCTTCAACGCCGATCGTACGAAGGTCGATCTCGCCGTCGAGGTCGAGCCCGGCCCGATGGTCACCGTCCGGTTCACCGGGGATCCGCTGCCGAAGGACAAGCTCGACGAGCTCGTCCCCATTGAACGTGAAGGATCGATCGATCAGGACATCCTCGAAGACTCCGCCCGTCGCATCGTCGAGTACCTGAACCAGCAGGGATACTGGAAGGCGGAAGTGAAGGCGCCGGAACGAAGAGAAGAAGGCGGCGGCGTGACGCTCGTGTTCCAGGTGACCCGCGGCACGCTCTATCGCGTGGCGCCGGGCGGCGTCGACGTGAGCGGGAACGAGTCGATCGGCCCCGGCGAGCTGCGGCCGTTCCTGAAGATGGCGGAAGGGGAACCGTTCATCGCGGCGAAACTGAGCGCGATCGAAGCGGACGTGAGACGGGTCTATCGGGAAAAAGGATTTGCGACGGCGACCGTGGCGTCGGCGGCCAACGATGCCGGCGCCGGCCTGGTGAAGCCGGTCATCACGGTGAAGGAGGGACCGCGCGTCACGATTGGCCAGGTCACCGTTGCCGGCAACAAGGGCCTTGCGACGGCCCCCCTGGTATCGAAGCTGACGCTCAGGGGGGGCGACCCCTACTACGGTCCGAAGATTGCCGCCGAACGCGATGTCCTGCTTGCGGAATATCTGAACGCGGGATACGGGTCGGCGAGGATCACGGTGGCGCCGCCGATGCCGGTCGTCACGCCGGACGGAAAAAGCGCGACGGCGAACATCGCGTTCACGATCGACGAAGGCCCGCAGTCGCTCGTGGAGCACATCTTCATCAGCGGAAATATCCGAACGAAGACGGCGGTCATCCAGCGCGAGCTGAAGATCCGAACCGGCGAGCCGCTGGGTCTCGAGAAGCTGACGGAGACGCGCCGCGGGCTGAGCGCGCTCGGCCTGTTCCGCCGGATTCAGATCACTCCGATCTCCCACGGCGATCCGTCGCGCACCGACGTCGTCGTCACCGTCGAGGAGTCGCCGCAGACGACGATTGGATTCGGCGGCGGCGTGCAGGCGGACAAGGTGCTGCGCACGACGGAAGTCGGCGGCCAGGCGGCAGAGCAGTACGAATTTGCGCCGCGCGGATTCTTCGAAGTGGGACGGCGCAATCTCGGTGGGACCAACCGGTCCGTCAACCTCTACACGCGGTTGAGTCTGCGGCCCAACACCGATCCGGCGAACCCGAATCGATTCGGCTTCGCCGAGTACCGCGTCATCGGCACGTATACGGAGCCGCGCGCGTTGCGGAACTACGGTGATCTCACGGCCACGGCCGCGATTGAGCAGGCGGCGCGGACGACGTACGATTTCATCCGGAAGGGCGTCAACGCCGAGTTCACGCACCGGCTCTCGCCCTCGATCCACGGAAGTGCCCGCTATTCATTCGGCACCACGAGAGTCATCGACATCGACCTGAAGGAGGAGGACAGGCTGCTCATCGACCGCGTATTCGCCCAGGTCCGCCTTTCGGCGTTTTCCGCGGCGGCCTCGCGCGATACCCGCGACAACCTCCTGGAGCCTCAGCACGGGACGTTCCTGAGCGCGGACGCGACGCTCGCCGCGCGCGCGATCGGGTCGGAAGTGGGCTTCGGGAAGACGTTCCTCCAGGGCTTCGTGTACAGAAATCTCGGCAAGCCGCGGCTCGTCTTCGCGGGCGGCGCGCGACTCGGCCTCGCGCGAGGCTTCCCGCGTCCGGGGACGATCGTCGACGAGAACGGCAACACGATTGCCGTGACCGTCCGCGATCTGCCCGCGAGCGAGCGCTTCTTCGCCGGCGGCGACACGACGATTCGCGGGTACGCGCTGGATTCGGTCGGCGTGCCCGCCACGATTACACCAACGGGCTTCCCGAAAGGCGGCGACGGCGAAATCATCCTGAACGCCGAGCTTCGAACGCCGATCTTCGGTCCGGTCGGCGGCGCGATCTTCGTCGACGGCGGCAACGTGTTCGCACGGGCGGCGGATCTCGACCTGACCGACCTGCGCGGCAGCGTCGGGGGAGGCCTTCGCGTGAAAACGCCGGTCGGCCCCGTCCGATTCGATGTCGGCTTCAAGCTGGATCGCCGGACGATCGGCGGGATCCGCGAGGCCGGCTACGCCCTTCACTTCTCGATCGGACAGGCGTTCTGATGCGCGCGTGCGCCATCCTCCTTCTTCTCGCCGGCGCCCGATTCGGGATGCAGGCTCAGCGATCAGGGATCAGCGATCCGATCGTCATCGATAGAATCCTGGCGGTCGTCGGCGGACAGCCGATCATGCAATCGGACGTGGACGCGGCGATCCAGTTTCGATTGGTCGACGTGCCGCCGGGCTCGGCGGCCCCGCGGGTCGCGGCGCTGGATCGGATGATCGAGCGGACCCTGATTCTCGCCGAGGTCGAGCGGTTTCAGCCGCCGGAGCCCGCGCCAGTCGAGATCGCCGTTCGCGTCGACGAGATGGAGCGGCGCGCGGGATCGACCGCCGCGTTCGAGAAGGCGCTCGCGGTCACCGGGCTGTCGCGCGAGCAGTTGCGGCGCGACGTCCGCGACGATCTCCGCATCGCGACGTACCTGAACCAGCGTTTCGTGGCGGTTGCGGATCCCAACGAGCGGAAGGCGGCGACCGCCGCCTGGGTGGCGGAGCTCAGAAGGCGCGCCGAGATCACCGTGTTGTCTTCCGGAAAATGATCGCTCGGATCCAGGTCGCCGCGGCGGCGCTGGCGCTCGTGCTGCTGTTCTTCGTCATCCCGCACAAGATCAGCGGCGACGGCATGGTCCGCTACGAGAGCCTGAATACCTTGCTCACGCGCCGGACGATTTCCGAGCAGCGCTATTCGTATATCGGTCCGCTCGCCGCGTCGCCGATCTGGCTGCAGAAGATACGCACGGACCGTCTCTGGTGGGCCGAGCGCTTCAACACGATCCTGCTGGCGCTCGGGGTTGCGGCGGCGTGGCGGCTGCTCGGCGGCGTCGTCTCGGCTCGCGCGCGCGCCGCATTCATTCTGCTGCTCGCGGCCGCCGGCATGATGCCGAATCACGTGCGCAACTTCTACGGAGAGGTCTTCACGGCCGTGTGCGTCGCCACAGGCCTGATGGCCGTGCTGGCGGCGAATCTTCGCGCCGGCTGGATTCTCGTGGTGCTTGGCAGCGCGAACACGCCTGCGTCGCTGGGCGGACTGGCGATGGTCGCTGCATGGCGCTGGTGGCGGGGCCGAACAGTCGACGGCCTCGTCGCCGCGATCGCCGCCGCCGCGCTTGTCCTGCTCGAGAACGATATCGTGCGCGGCGGTTTCCTGGAGACGAGCTACGCGGGCGACCGCGGCATCCGCACGGTGATGCCGTTTTCCGGACGCGCCGGCTTCAGTTATCCGCTCGCGCTTGGCGCGCTGTCACTCATCTTGTCGTTCGGGAAAGGACTCGCGTTCTTCGCGCCCGGCCTGGCGTTCATCGCGCGGGCCCGACGGGCGGCTGAAGACCGCATCGCCGCGCTCCTCGATGCGTGGATGTTGTTTCTCGCGGGGCTCGTGCTGGTTTACGCGCGATGGTGGGCGTGGTACGGCGGGTGGTACTGGGGTCCACGGTTTCTGTTGTTTGCCGTCTATCCCTCGGCGTTGGCGCTCGCCGTGCTCCTGTCCTCTCCCCACTCGGCGCGTCGGCGCCTGGTCGTCGCGCTCGCGGTCGTGTGGACGTTCTGGGTCGGCGTCTCTGGCGCGGTGTTCGATACCGATGGTCTGGGCGCGTGCATGGACAACGGCTACGCGCTCGAACATCTCTGCTGGTACGTCCCCGAGTTCTCGCCGCTGTTCCGGCACCTCGTCGTCAGACCGCCGGACCTCGCGGCGTGGCAAATCGTCTGGATCGCGTTCGCCGCCATCGCGGCGACCCTGACGGTCGCATGGCCCGGAGTCCGAACCCCGAACCCCGAACCCCCGACCTCCCGTCCCCCGTCCCCGACCTCCCGTCCCCCGTCCCCGACCTCCCGTCCCCCGTCCCCGATCTCCGGTTCCCGATCCCACTATTGATTGACCGACACGCGGATCCAGTCGACCGCGGCGGACAGCGGCCTCACGTCCCCGCCGGCGCCGACGTCGATCGGCCGCTGCGCGTACGCGAACGACAGCCTCAGGGCATTGACTCCCGCGCGCCACGCGCTGGGGTCCAGCGTGCACTCGACGGTCTGCCAGTCCGCCGCAACCGGAAGCGGTGCGCACGCCCGGTCGCCGCTGGCGATTGTGAGCGTCTGCGGCGGCGCGCCCGGGTAGGAAAAAGCGCGCAGCCGCACCTGGACGCGCAGCGGCGCGGCATGATCCAGCGGCAGGCGGAGCGTCGCCCGCGAGGCTGCCCAGCGGAATGTCGTTGTCCCCTCGTGCTCGGGCGCGTGCCAGCCGTCGACGAGAAGCCACTCGTCGGTTGCGGGCCCCGCGCCCACGGTTTCGCCTCCGACGTCGATCCGGCCGTACGGCCGCAGCGGATCGGCGAGGAAGCGGCTGGTCGACAGAAGGTCGTAATCGCCGGGTGAGACGCCGTTGCGCATGGCGAAGACGAGGCTCGCCGGATAGGTGAACGGATTGCCGAACCAGCCGTGCAGGACGCGCGTCTGCGAGGCCCATGCGCGATCGAACGGCAGCGTCTCACCGATGTGGACCGCGCCCTGCTGCGCCGCGCCCACGAGCGCGAGGTTCCAGAGCGCGATCGCCCCGAGCGCCGCTGCCACGACGGCGGTCGCGTGGCGCCGTACCGTCCACTGCGCGTAATCGATGAAGGCGGCAAGGCCGACGGCAAAGAGCGGGATCGTGCCGTCGAACCGGCGTCCTCCGAATCCCGCGCTGCCCCACCAGTCCTGGATGCACGCGTTGAAGTAGATCATCACGCAGATCGCCGCGACGGCGGACAGCCCGATCGCGGGCCGCGCGACCGAGAACGCGGCCAGGCCGAGCGCCGCAAGGTACAGCATCGGGGACGTGCTGAAGAGCCCGTTCCGCGCGGAGAACAGGATGTCGAGCACCTGGGGGTGCGTCCACCGGATCTCGGGGCCGACCGGCGACCGGGCGACGAAGCTGCCGTAAATCGATTTCCACGCGAGCATCTGCGGGAGGAATCCGATCAGCGCGCAGACGAGGAACAGCGCGCAGCCGGCGATCGCCGCGCGCAGGCCTCGAGTGTCGCTGGAGCGGGCGCTCCGGACCATTGCTTGAAGCGCGTCGAGACCCGGCAGCAGCGCGAACAGCGCGTTCTGCCAACGGATGAGCGCCATGAATCCGGCGGCCAGCCCGAGCAGCGCCCACCCGGCCGGCGTCCGCCGATCGCGCGTCGCCGCCCACGCCCACAGGAATCCGGCGACCGCCGCCATCGACGGCGCGTGCGTCATGCTCGGCTCCTTCAGCAGGTACCACGGCATGAACGACCCAAGCAGGGTCAGCAGGACGGCGCCGGCCGCGAGGGTGGACGGAAAGAACAGCCGCGTCAGCCGATAGGCGAACCAGCAGCCGAGCAGACCATAGACCAGACCCGCGACGCAGACGGCCTGGCGGTACGGAAACGACGTGCCGTCGGTGCTGACGTCGGCGCCGCTGGCGTGCAGCCGCCCGGCGATGAGATGTCCGACGGCGAAGAACGGCGACCAGACGATCGCCGGCCCGATCGTCCACGCCGACTGCGCGTGCCCCGTCCGGGTCGGCTGAAACAAATACGTCTTGTCCCCGAGCCCGAGCATCCGGTAGTCGTTCGTGAAGTCCACGTCGCGGTCGAACGCCATCGAGCGGAGGTAGGCGAAATAGTAGAAGCCGTCGCTCTGCAGCCGCGCCCCGAGCTGGATCTGGAACGCGAGCCCGACCGCGAACAGCGCCGTCAGAATCAGTGCGCCGTTATGCCTGTCGCGCCGTAGCGCCGCGATGCCGACGAGCGCCGCGAGGAGCGCGAGGACGATCAGCGCGCCGATCGAGGGCGTGCGGCCGGCCAGTGCGTGAATCAGCGATCGGCGCGCCATCTCGCGCCCGGCAAGTTCGAGGGCCGCGACTGCCGCGACCGTCCACGACGCGCCGCGAATCACGCCCGGCTTCAGGGTTTCACCTTCAGCACCCGAAGCTCGGGTCCTGGATGATCGGGCGACGGCGTGAACCTCGCGATCTCGTCGGTCTCGCTGAAGATCCGTTGATAGTCGCGATACTCCTCCGAGTATCGCTGGGGGTCCGCGAGGTAGGGGCCGTAGCACTGCGAAGACGCGACGAGGTACTGAATCCCCGATCGCGCATACGTCGCGGGATCGTCGAAGCGGAGCTGCTTCGCGTACGTCGTGCGATATGCCGGGAGCTTGATCGCGAGAGACCCTTCGAGGCGGATAGCCGCGCCCGCCGGCACTTCCCGCCGGATCCACTCGTAGGCGAGCTGGCTCGTCCAGCTTCGAGCCGCATCCGAATCCCACGACATCGCGGTGTAGGCCGGAATGGCGACGGCAGCCAGGACGATCCCGAGGATCGCGGCGTTCTGCACGCGTCTGGGCATCGACCTCTCGCGCAGCC
>Ga0310810_10003615_pt1 | contig 16906 bp, 25 predicted proteins | sample NCmetagenome_FD_207641 | JGI IMG/M metagenome (GOLD analysis project Ga0310810, IMG submission 207641) | Soil microbial communities from experimental microcosm in Duke University, North Carolina, United States - NC | ecosystem: Engineered > Artificial ecosystem > Soil microcosm > Unclassified ... | reverse complement strand
GCCTCAGCAATCAGCGGCTTGGCAAGAAGCATTAGACTCATTGGATACAGCTATGACGAAGCTGACGACGCTCAAAAGGCGTACGCTCAAGAAAAGATAACCCGCGGCGTCAAGCATATTGCCGATTTATGGGAGGCTCTGATTGAGTCTAAGTAAGCTTATTTGCTTCTGTTTGGGTTACGTAATCGCTAAATACTTCGGAGGATAACACAATGCATTGGTTTTACAAGGGTTTGATGGCCGTTGGCATGATTGGCGGGGCGCTGGTTACCGGCGGAATCGTTCCTGCTGCCTATGGAGTCGTGGCTGCTGCTGTAACTGGCGCGGCTGCTCTGTTCCATGAGGCGCCCAAGGCTAAGTAGTAGTATAGGCGCTATTCCTGAGCCGATAGACAATAAAGACACAGAGCCTAACTTATTCGGCAAAGGCGCCGAATCTTTCGAGGCACCGGCGGGTGATTCCACGGTGCCTCGATGCTTTTTGTGCGGACGTAGCAGCTGGGACAGGGACGACGCATTCGAGGCTGGGATAGCCTATGCCCTGACACAGGTACATGGTCTGCTGCAGACGCGGATGGAGCCGGCGATAGCACAGGCCCTGACTGACTGGATGCGTAGTAAGATTAGGTAGAGCGCCCGCTGCAGTGACGGGCAAGCGGGTCGCTGTTGCTGCAACTGTACATTGCCGGCGCGCCGCAGTCTGGGCAGCCGCGAGTCATCATAATACGATAGTGCTCTGCCAATTCCGGGTCGCACGCTGGACATGGGCGGGTTCCGCCGCGTGCTATGCCAGACGGCAGCCGCTTTGTTCCGCCGCACGTCGGGCACGTCGGCGTAGGTGTGGTGAGGGCGGCACGTACGCACATCCCGATGCGAGCGAACCCAGCGGCGGCTTCCGCCAAGGTTGTTACTTCAGAAAACCCGGATGTGTTGTTGGAAGGAATGCCTTGATTGGCGCTGTTCTGGCTCGGCGTAGCGCTGCGGATATTCTCGCGGCGGTTATCGAGTCCATTCCGATTCCGGTGGTCGAGTTGACCACTGATGCCCATGCGGCGGGCGATCGCCTGATGCAAGAATTCAGTCGCCCTTCGTCCGTCAGGTCTGATGTTCCGCTGCACGTAGAACGTCTTCCGGGCTTTCTTTGCGCACCATGCGAACAATGCCAAGTCGGCGTCCTCGTCATCGACGAGAGCGACATAGCCTTTCGGCAGTCGAATCTCAGTCATGGTCGTCCTTTCGTCTGTGTCGCGCCCGCTCACATGAACCTGATGTCTTCTTTTGCTTGCGAGGCCTCGCGCGCGCCGGCTGCGGCAAGCTTCGTTTTCTCGCGCCATTCGGCGGGCATCTTCTTGACCAAGCCGGCGAGCCGATCTGCGAGCAGGGCGCAGTGCTTCGCTGCGATCTTCCCGTCGCAATCGCTGTGGTCGAGCAGGACGTAAAGCGGGTCCAGCTTGAACGGCGCCCACGAAACCGGCAACTCCGCGGTGTGTCGCTCAATCCAGCTGTGGAGCGACGGGCCGTGGTGCGATACGCAGAGAGGGCCACCCGTGCGCGGCGCGGCCCACTTCATCGCCTCTTCCGACGGCGGCTCGTAGAAGCCTTCCATCAGCAGCAGCGGCGGAAAGCCGGCCGCCTTCGCCAGTGCGATTCGCCAGCGCATGAACGCGGAATACGGACCATCCCAAAAGCCGTGCGTGCAGTTCAGTCCCATGGCTCTAACGTCCTTTCATCATCGGTCCGGCCCCGCGCAGTCACGTCCCGCTCCCTGCGTCATTCCACTCCATGCCATCAGTCAGTGTATCAAACTGCGCCGCAATGCCAAGCATGAACGGCGTAACCGATATCCAGCCGTAGCTGTTATCCTCGAGCAGCTTTGCCTTAAGGGCCTCGGCTATGAATGCGTTAGCAGTGCGCAGGTCCACACCATGCTGCCGCAACACCCAAGCCAAGCGGCCGCGTCGGGTCGCCCCGAAGTAGCAGGCTCTGACTGCAGCAGCCAGGCAGGCCTTTGTTTGTTCCTTGGTCATATCTAGCCTCCTGCAGATACCGTAGCATAGCGCTGGAGATAGTCAACAACTGATTTTGCTAATTCTAGCGTTAGCCCACGCCGCATAAACTGGCTGTTGCAACGAAAGCAAGCTAATCCGCGTACATAGCGGCGGCGCTGCTCGGGCGGCATTTTCTTCCAACCCCTTACGTGTTCATGGTCTATGTGTAGCCTGCCAGATGCCGGCAAATCGGCGCAAATACCGCACACAAAGTACTGTAGCGAGGCCAGATTGTGCCAATGGACTTCGGTCAGGCCATACTTAGCCAGTGTCTTAGCCGACGGCTGCTTAAGCAATTCTCACCACCCCTGCCAGCTGGCTGATTTTTCTGTCGCTGCGGTTGTAGACGCCGTCACCGTCGCGACTACCGCCGCCGTTAGTATTAGCCTCGATAGTAACCAAGTCGCCGTAGTCATCCATCCCCACAATTAGGAAGGCATGACCTAGTCCCTTTCCATGGTCTACGATGCCGACACACGGCAGCATCTCCGGCGTCACTTCCGACGACTCCAAAGCATGCCCAGTCTTCTTGGCATACTCTAGGAATCGAATGCAGCTGGGACTAAACAGAATCTCGTGGCTGACACCAAGCTCCTGGCAGGCTTCTTTAATCCACGTGCAGACAGCTGCAATGCAATAGGGCTGCCCCTTCTTGAGCCCTACAGTAGCCTGGTACTGCTCAATGCGCTTGCCGGCGTTCTTGCCTTTCTCGCGGATGCCGATGTCACGGGCAGCCCGTTCGGCAGTCTTCCTGGCCAATTCAGAGGCTTCCACTACCAGTTTCCCATAACCGTAAACGGCACCAGCAAGTGCTTGCCGTCTGCCATCTTGGTAACCCTAAGAAGCAAACTCCTGCCGTCTGTAAAATGCAGTTCTAGTTCCTTAGACGTGAACTTAGTAGACTTAATCTTGAGCCCCTTAAGCTCGTCACTAAACAGATAGTCTTCGTTAGCGGCTTTCATGTGGTCTCCTTGTTAACCTCATCCAGTACCATCCAAGGCGTAGAACAGAACTTTACCAGGCCTGCGCGGTCGTCAGGCATGAGCCCATGCCGCACCATGTTGTCGAACAAGTCAATCAGTGGATTGTAGAAGCCATCTTTGTTAAATATTACAATCGGCTTCGGCGGCATGTAGCCAAGCTTCGTCAGAGTCAAGACTTCGAACAATTCGTCCATGCTGCCGTAGCTGCCTGGTAAGCAAATGAAGGCGTCTGACTTATCCCAGAAGTGTTGCTTCCGCTCGGACATCGTCTGGGCCACTAGCATCTCGATAGACTTGTCGTAGTGGTTAAGCTCATACACCTTCTGCGGCAGTACGCCGATGATTCTGCCGCCAGCCTCTTTGACAGCTGCACAGACGGCACCCATTACGCCCTTGCTCGAGCCGCCATAGATGATGTCCCAGCCAGAGGTGACAAGGCTGCTAGCCAGCCAGGCAGCGTCATTGAACAGGTACTGGTTGCCACGAGCTCCAGCGAAGATGCAGACAGTGCGATTGGCCACTAGATTTCCCTCCGATGTGCATACGATTCAAAGTCATCAGCATCAAGCAGCAGCCGGTAATCTACCCAGTCCTTGCCGTTGTGGCTGACTTGCTTGCGAGTCTTCTTGGACGGCGCAGGCGGAGTGTCGTCAAGCTTGATGATTGTCTGCGGCGCAGGCATCTGATACGGAAGCCAGTTAAGAATGCCGCGGCCGAAGCCGTAGTTGATTTGATTCTGCGCGGCCTGTTGCTGAGCTAGCGTCTGCGCCAATCCTGAAACTGCCGTCTTCTTACTGTATCCGTAGCCAATCCAGGTGCCAAGCGCCATTGTCTTACGCATCCCGCTATAGGCGGTACCGTTATAGGCGGCACCGTCTGCTGTGATTTCATTATTTAAGACGTCTACACACACTACATACCAGTCAACAGATCCGTCTGTTATAATATCACCAACATGAATGTCTTTAATATCCATTACGAATACCTCCGCAAATAGTTGCACGTTCTGCAGAACCTTCGTCCTTTATAAACTCGCGTATTGCTGTCATTGTAACGATGACCTCTCGGGCAGACAGACTTACGGCCGTTCCCGTGGCCTCGCCTTGTGTTCTCCAGCGGCGTGACCGGCTCCAGATGTCCAGGGTTGACGCAGGAACGGTTACGACACTTATGGTCTAACAGATTGCCAGCCGGTACAGGTCCACGAAAATGCTCATACACCTGTTTATGCGCGACTCTACCGCGATAGTTGCCGTAGCCCTTAGTGTTCTTGCAGCCAATCCACTCCCAGCAATTGCTGTCCGGCGGAAAGAAGTCAACATGGTCTAGCAATGTCATGAGTAGCGCCTTTTTAGGAATTCAAGACTAACGAAGCATGGGTCAAATGTTCCGTTCTTGACTTCGTTAAGGACCCAGATACCACGCTTCGTGTTCTGTCCCTGGGGAGTCAGATACGGCTCGTCATGCTGATAACAGATGCCAGCAAACAGCGCCACAAACTGCGTCGTGTTATGCACGGCTAGGTCTATACGCTGCACATGACCCATAACAGCGCTGGATTGGCGTTGGCGAAGGAGCGCTGCAGCTGAGCTAACTGGTCGGCCCATCGCCCCGCTGACGAAGTAGTGGCTAAACTGGATGCCGTCGATTGTCGCTACCTCAAGAAACGGATGCACCTTCCAGCCCCATTCCTCATAACCAAGGTCAGCTGTTTTTAGCGTACCCTTAAACTTAGGGTTAGCGTTAGCTTCCCTGTCAATGCGGTCTTCGTGGTTTCCCAGGGTCAAGTCTAGCTCTGGGTTCCACCTGCCGCGTAGCAGCCGTTTCTCGCGTTTGACTGGCGTCATAAGCAGTTGCATAGCATCTCGAGTGGCGGCCACGTCGTTGCCGTAACGCTTACCTTCTGCTGATGCCTTGCCAACGTCGTAGCTACTCAGGCTAGGCATATCAGCAAAGTCGCCAAGGTTAACCACGACATCAGGCCGCTTGGCTGCGATGTAGTTACCGACCCAGCTAAGGTGGCTGTAGTCTACGTCTGGCCTGACCTGGCAGTCTGGAATTACGATGTGTTTGCGCGGCTTCATTACAGGTCCTTAAGCAAGTACAGGGCAATCCTCACAAACAGCGCCCAGGTCAAGCCAGCGATAAGGACGTCGCCAAAGCCACTATTTAACCATCGCTTCAAGCTCATCTTTAGTCCCTCCAGCGGCAAAGTAATCGGTAATGTCTTTAACTGGCTTACCGTTAAGCTCAGACGGCAGCAGGACAAAGCCTACTTCTTGCTTGGCGGCTCTAGCATCCGCAAATACACGCCGCATGAGCTGCTTACCAGGGTCATCCAGGTCAGGAACGACCACAATCCGTAAGTGTCGGACAGGTTGCAACAGCTCACTCCGATAACTGAGGCAGCCGCCAGCGTGAGTAGTAGCCACAAGACCCATTGCCTCGGCCGTTTCGACGTCCTTTTCTCCCTCCACATAGTAGACCGTGGTACCGGCTGGCTTAGCGGCAATATCGGGTAGACGGTAGAGCACTCGCCGCACACCACACATATCCCAGAGCCACTTTCCCGGGTTATCCTCATCGGGCCGCCGCAGCCGAAATGTCTTAGGCTCGTATCTGCAGGACTGGTAGAGCAAGACTCCCTTTTCATCATAGTAGTCATACACCTTTACGGGTTTGGGGCTCATCGGTGCTTTCTCCGCCTCTCCAGCCAGGTATTTAACTGCATCAACAAAAGACATTCCCTTATCCTTCTGGAGGTAGTTAATGGGGTCGCCGCTGACGCCGCAGCCAAAGCACTTGAACCTCCAGTTACCATCATCGAATTTGATAAGGGACATGCTTGGTGTTTTGTCTTCGTGAAACACACAGTTAGTTAGCCAGCCTCTGCCGCGTTTCTTGAGTAGCCTGTCACGGGGTATCAGATTAAGTAGCGATTTCTTCTTGGCTGCAGAGACTTGGTCAGCGCTTACCATTCCTCCCTGCTACCGGTAGCGTCAGCGTCCTTGTCAGGACAATAACTAGCAGAGTTACGAAACGCCGACATAGGAGCATGATAGCACGGCAATACTAATCCACAGCTGCAGCGGCTAACGGCGATGGCTGGCTCGTCAGCGTCAGGCAGTTCGTCATCTTCCGGTTCCAGCGGCGACCGCTGCGCAGGAACCGTAGATGTCTCGTCCAGGCGCTTGCGCAGGCTACGGAATACCGCCGGCTCAAAACCCAGTTGCCGTAGCCTAGCCTTGATGTTACATACCCGCTTAGCCGTCATTCCTACCCTCTTGCCAATCTCGGTAGGAGAGTTACCTTCGGCGTCAAGGATGTAGACAAGCATCTGCTTCTTAGTCAGAACACGCGTATCTGCCTTCATCGGTTCCACTTTCTGACCTGAGCCAGGAAGATTCCCTTAGCCTGTGACTTGGTCAGGTCAGCCCGCCACAGGTCCGGCCGATGCCGTTTCACGAAATCTAACTGTTTCGGAGTAGCATATCCTAGAGCCTGGCGCTTGTCCATAATCATTCGCCTGGCCTGCGCTTTTGTCGGTACCTTGCCGTTGCCGTCCCGGTCAATTACGCTAGTCGGCAGCCCTAGCCGTATTAGCTCCTGCGCCTGTCCTGGTGTCAGGTTTTCCAGGAATACAGGGTCTGTAGGTTCGAGTAGCTTATCTACGCAGCCAAGGCCGATTAACTGTGCGTCGGTGACAGACAGCCGGACGCTGGCGACTATTTTGGACCTTTGCTCTGCGTCGGCCTCGGCTTTCTTGCGGCGCTTTTCCTTGGCGCTTTCCTCCCGCTCGGCTTCAATCTTGAGCGCTTCAAAGACATCGATGACCTCCCCCTCGGCGTACCGCTTAGCCGCTGCCTTTGCGACAACTGCGTCAGCGTCTGCAATGTCGAACGCTGTAACCAGCGAATGACGGCCCGTGTTGCCAACAAAGTCGAGCACCAGACAGTCAGGTTTACCGCTAGAACGTATCCAAAGCCGTCTTTCATCTGCCGTTACTCCTTCCAGCCCTGGCAATGGCCTGCCGCCACGGCCAAGCATTTGTGCGTACAGCCCGCGGCTCTTGGTGGGCCGCATCATAGCCACACACGCCGCCGCCGGCAGGTCAGTTCCTTCAGTAGCTACCGCGACATTGATAAGTATTTGGTAAGCGCGTCCGAAATCACGGAACAGGCTTTGGCGCACATTGCCGTCCGTTGTGCCGGTGACAAACCGGGCGCAAAGACTACGGTATCGATTAAGGATTTCGCATAGTCGGCTTGCCTGGTCAACTCCTGCCACAAAGCCGATGGTCGGTCTATGTCCGGCGTACTCGAGCAATCCTTTGGCGCAGCCATGCAAGGCCTCCTCAGACTTCATTACCAATTCAAGCTCGCCGGCTGCCAAATCGCCGGCAACGAGACTGACCCCGCTAATGTCTACTGCGTCAACTCTTACCCTCTTAGCCTTAAATGGGACCAGCCAAGAATCAGCAATGGCGTCAACAATGCGATAGGGCGTAGTTGCTGTGTCGAAGCAATGTAGCCTAGCGCGGTCAAACCTGTCAGGAGTAGCAGACAATCCAACACGAACAGCAGCAGGGAATGCATCAATGATTGCTTGGTAGCTTCTGGCCGCTGCATGGTGTGCCTCATCAATGATGATTACGTCAAACGGCCGGAAGTTTGTAAGAAGCTCGAGCCGTTTCGGTTGCCTAATGGTGTCCTTACTCGCCACCACAACCCGTTCTGGTCCGCTATGTATCTCGGGCAAGTCGTGCCCCACTGCCTCTTGCAGGAACGCAGATAGCGTAGCTGTTGCTTGGTGAATAAGTTCCGTTCTGTGGGCAAGCCAAAGTATTCGAGAATCTTTGAGTTGCTTAACAAGTTCTGCTCCTACTCTGGTCTTGCCAGTGCCAGTGGCCATTTCGATTAGCGGCGACTTGCCAAGGCCAATGGCTGACACAGCCTCGGCTACTACCCGCTGCTGGTACGGACGCAGCGGCTTGTCCTTAGCCACTGAAACTGTGTAGTCGCCGAATAGACCTAGTTGCATAAATTGGGTTCGCTACGGCAGTCTACAGTATCACCCGTAAGACAGGTCCAGCGCTAGCTAGTCACCGTCTGCCGCTGCCGTAGCCAACTGTGCCCCTTTCCGGATTCGAACCGGCCTGCCAGTGTCGTTACCGTCTTTGCAGTATCCCTGGCAGCATTAAGCGCTGCTACTGCCAAGGCTAGACCAACTCAGGGGCTAAGCTGCCTGTTTAGCCAGTGGCAGCACCTGGGACCTACCTGCAGGTTAGTTAGCTACTAGAATCCCGTCCCCTGGTCAGCGCTGGGCGCGCGCAGGCGCAGGCAGTCAACCTTCTTGCCGCCAAACATGGTCTTGTCCTTGAACAGCTCCACCGGCTTGCCGACGCAGGCACTGGGAGTGCCAAACATGTCCTTGAGCGTCGTCAGAACAGTCGTCTTAGCAATCATCTGACGGTCAGTCTCATTGAAGTGGACGATAGTCAGCTTCTCAGGCTGCTTGCCCTGGAACGTGACTTCCTCCTTGGTGATTGCCTTGATGGTCAGCTGAATCGGAGCATCCGCAACGTCTTCGGTCTTGTAGAAGCGGCTCGGCATCAGGTCTGCAAATGAATCGGCCATGTGATTGTTCCTTTGTTGTACGGTGGTTTATTAAGTTAGTTAACAACGTCTACTGTCACTGCCTCATAATTAGAATCCATCGACATTGGCGAGTTAAACCACTGTCGATAATGAATCTTTACCGGCTTGCCGCTAACCATGGCATGCTGGATTTTATCCACAAGCTCCGGCTTAGTGACGGTAAAGTTCCAGGTATTGGCAACCAAAGAATCACCTTTGTCGGAGTGCTTGGTAACGAATCCGCCGAGGTTGAGCTGTCCCTCCCACGATTTGATAACCAAGCCCTTGTTAGAGAACTTAGTGATACTGCCAATTCGGTCACCTTCGCTGTAGTCTGCGCCGCAGCCAGAAACGCAGCCCTTAACACATAGTCCGCTGCCGCCAAGTGACAGTAGAATCGCAATCGCTACGATAGCTCTGAACATGGTTACTCCTTATTCAATCCCAGAATCCTTAAGCCATTCCTCGGCGGCTTGCTTCTGCCGCCAAGCAGACACATCGGCTGTGAAGTCTCCACGACCAGGCCAGTGATTAGACTTCATGCACTGGCTCCAGCGGCTGACGGCTTCGCGCCAATCTGCCTTACCTCGCTCGAGCATGCGAGGCGTTACTGACACGAAGCGAACGTCATACGGCGGCGACGTCTCAGCAAAGATGAATGTACCTTCTGCGTCAAGGTCGAAGTTAGGCTCATGCGCGTTCAGGCCCTCTATATAGGCGGCAATTTGAAGGTCATAGCGGTACTGCTCGATTTGCTTGACGATATTGTAGTCAGACAAATCATGGCTTGTCTTAAGCTCCCAAAAGCGGCCTTCGTTGTAGTTAAATAGGTCCACTACGCCGCTGCAGTCGGTGCCGTCACTGTTCCATTCAATGCGATACTGCGGCGTACCTACGATGCCTCGAGACTGCAGCGCGTCCTTGATTGAGCCAGCGATAGCCTCGGCTTCCTCCTGCGCAGCCGCCGTCAGCTTGGGAACCGTGCCGCCAAATACCATAGCGTCAACGGCGCTGCCTTTGACCTGCGCAGCCGACGGCTTCTTACCCTGGCCACCAAGCAGCCGATGCGCCAACCAAGCATGCTTCGGCGACTTATCCAGCAGAATCTTGGCAATGCTGGGGCTAAGGCGGACAGTTTCGTTACCCGCGCCGTTAGTTGCCATTGCCGTCACCTTTATCACCATCGACCGGCGCCGGAGACGTCAGGATTTTATTTACAGCTTGAACAGTCGCCAAGACGACGTTGTAGGCCTCGAGCTGCTTATCCCAGCCAAGGGCTACCTCCTGCACAAACTCGTCTTTGTCAACGCCTAGCTCAATGGCCATAGCAATCATTTGTTCCTGCATGTGACTTAGTTGGGCAATCTTTGCGATATGCTGTAGCGTTACCATCTAGCCTCCTTATAGCACACTGCCGTTGTTATCCACAGGGCCGCCGTAATTGCTGCCGTCATCAAACGTCTCAATCTCCTCCTGCGGCCCATACACCACCTTCGTTTGCTTCCAGGCCTCTCGAGCCAGTCTCTCATCTTCGTCGGTGCCGACGGCTACCATGGGATTCTGTTTTACCTTGGGCTCCCGCTTCTCAGCCTCGATGTACGCCGGCAGGGCATAGGTAGCCGCGTCAGCTACGTCTGGGTGGCAGTCGGCCGTCCATTCGTATTTTCCAATAGCCCGCTTCTCTGGGTCAAACCTGGTCTTCTGTAGGTCTTCTTCCAGAGCTGAGCCAATCATGATGTGGGCCCGGCCAGTGCCAAGTAGGTCCTTGAGCCGGTCTACTCGAGCCTTCTTGCTGCCCTTGCCTTTCTTGGCTGGCTCAATCACCAGCTTATACTCGGACAAAAACGCAGGGTCTTTAATAGTGCTGGCGCCGCCTGGGTCCCAGACGATGCTTACGACGTTGTATTTTCTGACCCAGGCTTCTACCACCGCGAGATACTGCGACTCGAGGGCATTTGCGGCTCGCTCTGTGACCCACTCCCCGACGTGCCATATTCCAGCCGGAGCCGCAGAAGACCACCCCCATAGCACAACTGCCATGCGGTCACTGCTTGCAGCAGGGTCGATGCCAATACTAAAAGTGTCAAGACCAGGAGCCACTTTCGCGACTTTGATAGTTCCCGGCTGGAACATGTCTGGATTAAAGCTGTCGTCTGGCTGGTAGACGTAGCCATTTTTTGCTCTGTCGTATTTGTAGGCGGTGGCATTGGTGTCGAATACTCTTTTGCCAAACCAGTTTCGCTGTACGATGGGGTCAGTTTCGAGAAGTCCATACTTGTGAACATAGGCTGCAAGCCGCTCTTTAAAGAATGTTTCGTGGTTGTTTTCAGAGCGTCCCCACCCAAGGCAATACCACGCAGAGTTTTCTTTTGTTTCCTGTTTATCTTCGTCATAGTTATTCACCCATGTGTTCCAGAAGAATCCACTAGCAACAGCCGGGACAGTCCCAGCGAGTACAAGCCTACCGGGAATTGGCAACTCTTTGGTTGTTTCGTCCAGCATCGGTCCTAGAATATCGGTAACCAGAGTCTCTGCTAGCCCAGGATCTGACTGCAATTCGTCCAGCACCGCCATGCCACACGCCATTGACTCACCAAGTAGAGACTGAACGTGCCTCAGGTCATCGGTGCCGCCAAACGTTACAGTTGTTCCGTTGGGAAACGTAGTAGTTAGTTCGCTTTCGTTATGTGACTTCGAATCACATAATTTCCAACGGCGACATAGCGGGCGCCACACCTTGCGCCAAATCTTCTTAGCTTGTCCGCTGGTAAGCGCGAGATATAAACAGGATGCTGCGCCAGGGGCTTTAATCGCAGTCATTGCCAGGAGTGCACAACACAGGTAACTCTTACCAGCCCGTCGGCTGCACATGAGTATCATGTTTTGGGCATTCGACTTAAGCGCCTCTAACTGCTTACTGTGCCCGTCAGAAACAGCCTCAGGTGTGAACGCTGAGTAAGCAGCTGCTCGACGGCGCTGAAGCTCTTGCTCGGCTACACGCTTATCTAGAGGCACTATAGTTCCTGTCCGCTACTCTATGACATGGCCGACAATGACGCGCCTTCTTATACAGGTAAGTATTGGCGCTAGAGTACGGATGCCCCTTGGGGCAATGAGTAATAGCAGCGTTCCGTCTCCTGCTATTTTCTGAGACGGTAACAACTTCCATATGATACGGATTACAACATAGACTGTTGCGGCACAGGTGGTCGATTGTCATCCCAGGCGGAATTGCTTCTTGGGTTAGTTCATATGCTAGTCTATGCGCGCTGACAGTCTTGTTGTTGTATTTGATTAGTCCGTATCCAAGCCTAGTGCTTCCTAACCACTGCCAACACCAATCAGGCTTGCCAATGGCAACTTTTCCCCATAGTCGCTCTTGTACAGGCTTCATTTGGCACGCTTCGCTAGTTCCTCGTCGCTTAATTTAGACAGGTCAGATTCGTCCTCTGGCTGCTCCAGCTCTGACAGTAGCTTGTTTAGCTTCTGCAGCAGCTCCACATCAGTGATGCTGAGAAACTCCCGCTTGGCTACTTCGGCCATCTGGACAATAGCCCGCTCTACCATTGTCCTGACCTTAGCTCGTAAGTCAGCTGTGCTGCGGCCAGTGGCTGTGACTGACTCGGCTACTACGCCAGCACGGGCCAGGTGCTTTACTTTGCCGTGGTCAGGCAATCTGGTTGTCCAATCCCTTGCGCATCTCTAGCCGCCGCCACAACGTGTCCGCAGCCCAAATCTTACGCAAAGCCCACGTGAATCGCATGAGCCGGCGCAGGCGGAACAGCTTCCGCAGCTTCCGCAGGCGCTTTCCTGGCCGGCGCTCGGGGCTGTGTGGCCGTGGCAGGTGGCGGAGGCTAAAGTTTACTTTGTTCATGGATGGCACTCAAAATAGCTTCAAGGTCAAAGATACGCTGCTTCAGTCTGTCCACGTCCTCCTCGCTGAGCCTGTCAGCGAAGTCAGTAACAGGGTAAGCGACAGGCTCTTCGGCCGTATCCACACAAATTAGGTCTTTGTGATAGTTCTTATGGAAGTTGCACCAGTAGACAGCCATGCTACCCTTTCTGCTTTGCCTTAAAGATTGCAAAGATGCGCTTATGTCCAGCGTCTACATAACCAAGGTATCCGTTTGACTTTAGGTATGCAGTAAACGACGTAGGATATTTCAGATAATGCGCAAAGATATCCAACGGACAATCAAACTTCATTTCATCCTCAAGAGAATTGCGCAAACCAGGTCTAGGATAGCCCCCTGGGTGTCTCCAATCCATGCCCTGTAAACCGCTAGTAAGGTAAGCAGAAAGCTGCAAACGCTACTAAACTTATAGACCCTGTCTATCCTGTTCTTAACTAGAGCCTTAATCCGTCGGTCTTTCATGTTACCCCCTTGGCGGCTTGAGATTCAACTTAGCAATTTCAGCAGCGGACAAGCTGCGGCAAGGCAGCGGCTCCGGCTTAGGCTCCGGCTTGGCCCGGCTAAGGCCAGTGCATTCCTTGAGGTCATGCATCCGCAGCCATGCCTTGATGCGGTTTTCGGCTTCGCTGCGGCTAAGGCTACAGGCCCTGGCGGCTGCAGCCATACTGCCGGCGTCAGCGAAGGTGGCAATCAGCTTGTAGTCCTTATCGCTGCGGCGCATGAGCGATTGCTTGCGGCCGACTTCACGCCAGTAGCCGGCTTTGTCGGTGTCAGCCAGCGGCACAATCTCAGCTTCGTCGCTGATTTCGCCAGTCTCAGGGTCGTAGAGGAAGCTGCCGTGCTGCCGTGGCATTGTAGACACTGGCAGTTGGTTCATGTCCATGAAACGTTCCACGTCTTCGAATCCCTCCCGCTGCAGCTTCTTGTACCACTTCCGCTGTAGCTTCTTGAATGCTGGTGAATTAAGGGCTAGGGGCTTCTTAGGCATTACTCGTCATCATCTTCCTGTGCCGTGTCAAAGCAGAAGTATGCGGCAATGGCTGTGCAAACGAAGTAGCAGCCGCTGGCGATGTAGAAGCCTTCTAGGCCGGCGGCGATGCTGGCTAAGGCGGACGTGGCTGTCATGAAAAACCAGCCGACGGAATGCAGGCTCACTTCGCAACCGCAGTGCGCAGTGCAATCAACCCTATCGCGTCCATCGCGGTGTCTCCGGTCAACCCTGACACCTTAGACCTGTCTAACTTTTCCCGGATGCGATTGTCGATACGTTCAATCGCTTTCCCATCGCCGTCAAGGCTGTTTCCGTAAGAGCGGCCCTTTTCCATAAGCAGAGCTGCACACTCGAGTAGCGTCTTAATTGCGGCTCGAGTCAGGTCAGACACAGGGTAATTTGTTAAGGCAAATGGACCAAAGGCTTTGATTGCAGCTGCATCGTATGCGTATGCCGCCAATTCTGGCGTAGCAAAGTACCCAAGGTTAATCTGTTTGCCGTCAAATCTAATTCTTGCTTTGTATGGCTTTTCACCAGTAGCATTTCCGATGCTGACGCCGCGGAGGCCGAGTCTGCCGTTACGCGTGCTGTTAGCTGCCTGTTGAGCAGCATTAGCTGGACGCAGGTTAGCCACGCGATTGTCAAGCCTGTTTCTATTCGCGTGGTCTACCTGCAGAGATTCGTCAAAGCCAAGCGACTGTCCAATAAGCTTGTGCATGTAGGTCTTCTTGCCGTAGACCCTAGACGCAGCATAGCCATGGTCAAAATACCATGAGTATTGGCACACCAAGTCAGCATAACTAGCATCGACGATGGCAAATTTCCCCTGCGTCAGCGGCACCAGCGAAACCAACGGGTCATGAGTGGCTACTGCACTCCGCTTAGGCATACCAAGACCTTATCACATGGATTTCTTATCCACAGGGGTATGGATAATTTACCGTTCTGTTAAAGTACGATTAGTGGGCCCAGTGGTCCATCTCTACGGCAATGCAAGTTCAGACTGACAGTGGCAAAAGCTCAAGGCCAGGGGGCTCAGTAGCCATTTACGTCGTCCGCCGTGTGCCAGGAGTAGGTGTTGCGCAAGCTGCTACTAATACTGTAGCAGGCAGCCAGCTACTACTTCACAACGTATAAGTAAAGGGTCCGGGTTGCTGCTCACGCTCGGATAAAGGACCTGGCCATACCCGGCGCCTGACGCGATGCATAGCAGCAATTAGCCGATATGTGTGGCAGACGGAGAACGGCCGGTAAGAACCATTACGGCACTGGCCAAGCTCTTTGGTGACAGGCTTGCCGTCATCAGGGTTGGCAACGTTGAGGTGCATCTTGCGCCTCCGACTGCCATACCGACCGCTCCTGCCTACGCGCCAGCTGCCGCGCCTACCGCTACGTTAGCCAGTCTTGACCTGCCGCTAAACGACGCCGATTTGGCGCTGTCTCCTCCTGCCGGAATGTTGTTTCCTGAGCCGGCAAAGGAAGATGGGAATAACTAGCCGTGGCGATTGCTGTAGCTAGTTCAGAAGTCAGTCAGGGAGCTATTGGCAGACCTAATACTGACTGGTTTGGCGAAGATGTTGAGGAATCCGACCGCGGCAGACGACTGCGGAATTGGATGGATGGAATTGAAAATACCAGTTGGAGTAAGCGTTGGGCTTCGCTGGTTTTTTATAGGTATATGACCGGGAGAACAACCGGTCCTATCGGCTACAACTACAGCAGCACAGCCCGCCCTGGTGCCGCCAATATCTACAGCCGCGCCATCTTCGAGGCACCACGCTACAACGTCCTGGCCCAGTGCAATGACGCGCTGGCCAATCGAGTCTACAAGAGCCGGCCCTTCCTGCAGGTCTGCCCCATCGACGGCGACTTTACTACCCGCTTCGATGCACGGTCGCTTACCCAGTACATGGACGCAGTGTTTTACTCTCTGCATTTGTGGGAAATGGTGGAGCTGTGCGGCTTCGACTCCCGTATCTGGGGCGACGGCTTCCTAAAGATTGACAACGGCGTCAACAACCACCTTACGGCTACGCGGATTCTGTCCGACGAAATCGTTGTTGACGAAAACGAATGTAACACCGGCAAGCTTAGCCGTCTCGGCATCCGCGTCTTTGTCAGCCGCAAGGAGATGCTGCAGCAGCCGTATATCAAGAATGACCCTAAGGCCGTGGACGCTGTAAAGCGTGCGCCTAAGTCAAACAACGGCTTCTATTTCGGCGGCGACATTGATTACACGGATGTTATTGTCCTGCGCGAGGGTTGGAGCTTCTGCCAGAAAGACACCGACGGCAACGAAATCCCTGGCTACCACATTATCGCCGTCGGCGACTACACACTGAAGTGTGAGGAATGGCTGCGCGACCACGCGCCTATTGCCAGGCTGCCGTTTAAGCTCATGCCGACTGGCTACTTCAGCCAGGGCATGCCGGAAATGGCGCTTGGGCTCCAGCGTGAGCTTGACAGGACCATGGCGGCTAACTGGGAAAACCGCCGCCGCGCTGCTTGGCCACGGATTGGCATTGCCCAGGGCAGCAACGTTGACCCTGGCAAACTCGGCGACAAGTCTAACGGCATTTACTACTACACCGGTACCAAGCCAGAGTTTGACTTTCCGATGGCTACTCCTCCTGAGCAGTTCCAGTATGAGGAGTCAATCATTCGCCGCATCAAAGAAGTCTTCCGGCTCAATGACCAGCAGATGCAGGGTGCCAGGCCTAAGGCAATCAGCGGCAAGGCCGTTAACCTAATTGATGAGCTGGACGATGCAGCCCATGCCGACTTGTTCCAGCACATGGAGGACTTCGTTGAGCAGATTGGCAACCTGATTATCGAAGCCTCCGAAGATTCCAAGCCCAAGGTTACGCTGCCTGGCCGCCAGGCGCAGCTCATTGACTGGGCTAGCCTCAACTGGGATGAGAAGAAATTCTATCTACGGCCATTCCCTGTCGGCCGGCTGTCTCAGTCAATTGCTGTGCGACAGGAGCAGATTAGGACCTGGTACGCCGAAGGCGCAATCAGCAAGCAGACCAAGATGCGGCTCGAGCAGGTGCCAGACACTGACGGCTATCAGTCACTGGCTAATGCAGCTCAAGACTTCATTGAGATGCAGCTTGACGAGATGATTCAGACTGGCAAGTATCAGCCGCCTGAGCCCTGGGTTGACGTTGACGCAGCCATGGAAACAGCGCAGGCCAGGTACTGTTACGAGCGAACGCTTAAGACGCCGCAGGACCGCACTGACATGGTCCTGCGCTACATCAGCGCCCTGGACGAATTGAAGTCAGCTGCCGGCGCCGCGATGCAAGGGGCGATGGCTCCGGCTCCTGCGCCTG
>Ga0310810_10003614_pt1 | contig 16909 bp, 16 predicted proteins | sample NCmetagenome_FD_207641 | JGI IMG/M metagenome (GOLD analysis project Ga0310810, IMG submission 207641) | Soil microbial communities from experimental microcosm in Duke University, North Carolina, United States - NC | ecosystem: Engineered > Artificial ecosystem > Soil microcosm > Unclassified ... | reverse complement strand
CTGCCCCGACTTGCCGACCTGGCGCGCCTTCGGCAGCCAGCCGCCGTCGGTCACCGGCCGCGACGCGGAGACGACGCCGCCGAGCGCGTCGGCGAGCTCCTGCGCGAGCTCGATGTTGTCCTCGCCGGCGATGCCGCGGCCGACCGAGACGAGGATCTCCTCGGCCGTGATGTCGACGTCGGAGACCTCGGGCACGATCCGGGCGATGAAGCTCGTCGTGAGGTCGTCGAGGCCCGTCGCCGCGACGTCCTGGACGTCCGGCGAGCCGCCCTCCGCGGGCGCGAACGAGCCCGCCACGACGGAGCAGATCGCCGCGCCGTCGACCGCGACCTCGGCGTTGAGCTTGCCGCCGAAGACCTGGCTCGTCGCGACGAGCTCGTCGCCGTCGAGGTCGATCGCCGTGCAGTAGGCGACGAGCGGCACGCCGGCGCGCGCCGACAGGCCGCCGGCGACGTCCATGCCGACCGTCGTGTTGGCGATGAGCGTCGCGCGCGGCTCGTGCTCGGCGAGCAGCGCGGCCATCGCCTTGACGTAGGCCTCGGGCAGGAAGTGCTCGAGCGCGGGATGCTCGACGGCGAGCACGGCGTCGGCCGCCAGTCCGTCGGCGGCGGCGCGCGCGCCGCTGTGCAGCAGGCAGGCGACGGCGCGGCCGCCGGACTGCGCCGCGAGCTCGCGGGCCTTGCCGAGCAGCTCGTGCGTCCCCGCGTCGACGGCGCCCTGCGTGTGCTCGACGAGCACGAAGATGTCGTTGCCCATGATCGATCAGCCCCCTGTCTTGACGAGCCCGCGCTCGCGGACGATCTCGAGGATCCGGGCCGCCACGTCGTCGGCGTCGCCCGCCAGCATCTCCGCATGCGAGGTCGACTCCGGCGCGTACAGCCGCCGGACCGTCGTGCCGGTCGACGCGTCGACGTCGGCGGCGTCGGCCTCCTCGAGCGCACCGGACTGCATCGCCGCCCGCACGCGCGAGATCGAGACGTAGCGCGGCGCCTGGCGCGCGGCCTGGATGCCGACGACGGCCCGCCCGCTCAGCGCGAGCTCCTGCACCACCCCGCCGCCGAACTCCTGGCTGACCTTCACGCCGCCCTCGTGCGGCTGCACGCCGATCGCGACCGAGACGTGCGCGACGTCGAGGAGGTTGGCGAGGATGACGCCGGTCTGCCCGTCGAGGTCCTCCGGGCTCTGGACGCCGACGAGCACGAGGTCGTAGCTCTCGCCGCCGAGCCAGGCGGCGAGGATCGCGGCGCGGCGGTGGCTCGACACGCCGCTCTCGAAGTCGCCGCCGAGCTTCACGGCGCGGTCGGCGCCCTTGGCGAGCGCGGAGAAGAGCGTGCCGTCGACGTCGGTCTCGTCGATGCCGACGACGGTCACCGTCCCGCCGGTCGCCTCCTTGAGCAGCAGCGCCTCCTCGAGCGCCTGCTCGTCCCACTCGTTGGCGACGAACTTCAGGTACTCGCGCTCGACGTCGGTGCCGTCGTCGTTGAGCTCGAGCTCCTCGACGAGGTCGACGGTCTGTTGCATGGGGACCACGATGTCCATGTCAGGCCTCCGTTGTGGGATGGAAGCGCCCCGCGGCCGGCGGGGCACAATCGGTACCCGCCCGCGTCGGGCCGGGTCCGGGCTCGACGAGCGCGTCGAGATCGAGCTGGGCGCGGATCTCGCGCTCGTCGTCGGCCGTCGGCTGCCAGGGGTAGTCGCGCGGCGACTCCGACGGGCGCCAGCTGCCCATCGGCCGCGTGCAGCCCGGCTCGCCGCCGGAGCTCGGGCAGCCGTTGGTCATGAAGGCGTGGCCCTCGTGCACGACCGCGTCGACGAGCGCGCGCGGCGCGCGGATGCGCGCGAGCGCGCCGTCGTCGTCGTAGTCGAACGCGCCCGGGTCCAGGCCCCGCTCCTCGAGCAGGAACTTCGCCAGCTGGATGCGCCGCCAGCGCTCGACGGGCGTCTTGGGCCGGTCGCCGAGGCGCGAGTCGGGCTCGGGGTTGAAGCAGAACAGGTAGGAGAAGATCTGCTGGTCCAGCAGCCGCTCGAAGATCGCCATGAGCTGGGCGTCGGTCTCGCCGAGGCCGACGAGCGTGTGGCAGTTGACGTGCCAGGGCCCGTAGATCTCGCGCGCGTGGCCGACGATGCCCCAGTACTGGTCCCACTTCAGCCCGCCCTTGGGCACGTTCGTGCGCAGCGACGCGAACAGCTCCTCGGTGACGGCGTCGAGGCCGATGCCGATCATGTCGGCGCCGGCGTCCTTGAGCGCCCGCAGTCGCTGCTCGTTGAGCGTCGGGGGCGCCACGAGCAGCGACAGCGGAGCGCGCACGCGCGCGGTGAGACGGCGGGTGATGTCCAGCGTGTCGGGATACGCGCGCCCGTGCGTGACCATCGAGATGCACAGCCGCGTGAGGCTGTCCTCGTGGCGCACGAGCCGGTCGACGAGCTCGTCGGTGCGCACGAGCGGCCACTCGACGCGGATGAACGACTTGTCCTCGTAGTCGCCGGGGCGGTTGCGCGCCAGGCCGCAGTAGCCGCAGTCCGACAGGCAGCCCTGATCGTAGGAGAGCAGGAGGTTGATGCCCCCGAACGGGAACTCGCGGCTGAAGCGCCCCGAGCGGAAGCGCAGCGCGACGGCGCTGGCGTAGCTGATGCGCACCCAGTCGGGACTCGTCTGGCTGCGCTGCGGCGGCGCGGGCGCCGCCGCCGGCGAGGTGATGCTCACAGGACGGCCTCCGGGGTCTCGGCGACGACAGGGGCGGTGCGCTCGGGGTAGTAGCAGGAGCCCTCGGGGCGGGCCGGATGGGCGCCGGCGGCGCGCTCGATCGCGCGGGCGGTCGCCTCCCAGATCGCGTCGGCGACGGCCGCGGGGGCGACGCCGAGGTCGTCCTCGCGCAGCGCCGTCGCGGTCAGCGCGCCGATGCGCTCGCGCGTCGCCGGGCACCACTTCAGCGCGGATTCGAGCTGCGCGAGCCCCGGTGGCACGGCGTTGAAGTCGCCGGCGACGAGCACGCTCTTGACCGTCGCGCCGTGCGTCGCGACGTAGACGCGGACGAGCCCCTCGGGCGTCTTGAGGATCGCGGTCCCGCGCTCGTCGCGCAGCCGCATGCGCTGGCGCGTCCAGTCCTCGTTGCCGTAGCGCGCCGCGATGAGCTCGTCGCGGCGCGCCGCCTCGGCGGGCCGCAGCCGGTCGGGGCGCGGGTCGATGTCGAGCGCCTCGACGAACCCGCCCGCGACGGCGTCGCGCACCTCGGCGGCGGTGAGCGCCGAGCCGGTCTCGCGGCGGACCGTCGTCACGCGCTCCTGGACGCGCGCGACGCCCTTGTCCGACAGCTTCGCCCCGGGGATCCTCAGGACCCCGAGCATGAGCGCGACGTCGAGGTCGACGAGGACGCTGGCGTGGAACAGCAGCGCGCCGCGGTCGTCGACGTAGAGCCCGAGCCCGGCGATCTTGCGGCGGTCGACCTGGAGGTCGTTCTTGCCGCGGAACGTCGCCTCGATGCCGAGCCGGGCGAGGCCGGCGACGACGCCCTGCGCGTAGCGCTCGAGCAGCTCGCGCGGCGCGGTCGCGGCGGGCGCGCGCGTCGCGACGGCGACGCCGAGCTGGCCCTCCCCCATGATGATCGCCCCGCCGCCCGTCGGCCGGCGGCCGACCTCGATCTCGAGGGCGCGCGCGACGTCGAGGTCGATCTCGTCCTCGAGCGACTGGAAGCGCCCGACGAGCGCGCAGTGCGAGCGGTACGTGTACAGGCGCAGCGCGGCGTCGCAGGTCGGCTCGGCTCCGCGGCCGTGCTCGAACATCAGTGCCTCGTCGGTCGCCAGGCCCGCGGCGGCCCCGGCCCCGTCGTCGGTCAGCAGGCGCCAGCTGCTCATGCGTTCGCCCACGTCAGCGAGCAGCAGTACTCGTGGAACTCCGGGCGCAGGCCGCGCTCGCGCGCGTAGGCGACCATCCCCTCGGCGGGGTAGGCGATCCCGTTGAGGCCGTGGTCGATCGCGGCGCGGTCCAGCGCGACCTTCATCGCGCCGCCCGGCCGTCCGCAGCCGAGGTTGACCTTCGTGTCGGGCATCGTGACGCGCGCGAGCGCGAAGAAGTCCGTGACGTCGGCGAGCGGCGGCGGCTCCAGGTCGGCCATCGGCGTGCCGATCAGCGGCGTCAGCACGACGAGGATGAGCGTCGAGACCGGGTGGCGCGCGATCATCTCCAGGGCGTGCCACTCGCCGAGGAAGCGGCCGTAGTGCAGCCCCAGGACGATGTGGGGAATGATCCGCATCTCGTGCTCGGCGAGCAGCGCGAGCGAGCGCTCGAAGTCCGCCGGCGTGAGGTCGAGGTGGTAGACCTCGCGGATCGTCTCCTCGGCGCCCATGATGTCGAGCATCACGCCGTCGACGCCGGCCTCGGCGAGGCCCGCCGCGAGCTTCGGCGACACGACGCCGGAGTGGACGATGACGCGCATCCCGAGCTCCTCGCGGACGCGCCGCATCGCGTCGACGTGCGGCAGCAGCGGCACGCCGCCGCGCTTCGTCGACCCGCCGGAGACGAGCAGGCCCTCGGTGCCCTGGGCCTGCAGCCGCGCCGCCGTCGCGAAGAGATCCATCTCCCGGCTCACCGTGATCATGCCCTCGAGCACCTTCGTCTTGCAGTGGTCGCACTGCAGTGCGCAGGCCGTCGCCGTGACGCTCACGGGCAGGAAGCGGTTGGCCTTCTCGGGCACCCACTCCGAGCTCTGCCAGCGCTTCAGGCCGGGGGCGTAGAACTCGATCGCGTCGCCGAACGTCTCGCGGCGCACGCGCAGCGCCTCGCCGGGCTCGACGACCGCCGGCACGCTCATTCGGCGATCGCCCCCTGCGTGCGGAAGCGCTTGACCTCGGCGGCGAACCACGGCGCGACCTCGGCCTCGCCGCACAGCATGCCGTCGAGCTCGGCCGCGTCGACGCCCGCGAGCACGACGAGCCAGTGCGTCCCCGCGTCGGCGTTCAGCAGGCCGGGGTCGGCGAGCACGGTCTCGTTGCAGGCCGCGATCGTGCCGCCCACCGGCGCGACGAGCGGGCCGACGAACTTCGCGGCCTCGAGGTCGCCGAACGGCTCGCCGCGGCCGACGGCGGTCCCGGGCTCGTGCAGCGACAGCGCGACGACGTCGCCGGACGTCTCGCGCCCGAGCGGATCGAGCCCGACGAGCGCGTTGCCGTCGTCGTCGAGGTCGACCCACATGTGCGTCGCGGGGTCGTACCGGCGGTCGGCGGCCAGCTCGTAGCCCGCCACGTCGAACGTCACCATCTCGCCTCCAGTCCCGGCGCCAGCGCCGTCAGCACGTCACGCCCGTCGTCGCCGAAGGCCGCCAGCCGGCCGGCCACCGCGCGCGGGTCGATGCAGGGCCCGACGAGCGCGTCCTGCAGCGCCGCCGCCGTGCCGTTGAGGTGCGGAGCGCCGACCGCGGCGCGCTCGATGCGGTCGCCGACGACGGACGCCAGCACGCGCACGCCGGCTTCCTCGCCGAAGACGACGAAGACGTCGGAGCGGACCTTCACGCGGCGTCCGGCGGGCGCGGGCGCGCCGTGGCGCGGGCCCCGTGTCCAGCGCTCGTCGGCCAGGCGCGTCTCCCAGCGCGCCACAGCGGCCTCCTCCTCGGCGCTCAGCGCGGCGTCGGCCGGCGTGCCGAAGGCGGCGCCGTAGGCGTCGCGCAGCGCGGCCGTCGCATCGGCGGCGCTGACCGCGCGGCCGCCCGCGTCGGCGAGCGAGCCGACGTGGCGGCGCATGAGCCGCAGGCACTCCGCGCGCATCGCGTCGTCGGGGAGCGCCAGGACGCGCGCCATGCGCTCGTGGTCGAAGCCGAAGATGACGTTGCCGACGACGACGACGGCCTCGCCGATCTGGCCCGCGCCGGTCCCCGAGATCTTCAGGTCGCCGACGGCGATGTCGTTGAGGCCGTCCAGGCGCGCGTCGAGGCCGAGCGCGCGGAACGCCGCGGCGGCGGGCTCCAGCAGCCGCGCGTAGAGGCGGTCGACGCCCGCGGGGGCGTCGCGGACCGGCAGCGTGATGCCGAAGAAGAGCTGGTCGGCGTCGATCAGCACCGGGCCGCCGCCGATCTGGCGGCGGATGACCGGCAGGCCCTCGGCGCGGCAGACGTCGCCGTCGATCTCGTCCAGGCGCCGGTGGTAGCCGATCGAGACGTACGCCGCGCCGGGGCGGCAGAGCGACAGCACCGGCGCCGCGCCGGGCTTCATCGCCGCGGCGATCCCGTGCCACAGCGCCTGCGAGCGCAGCGCGCCCACGGTCCCGGCGTCGACGACGCGCAGGCGCGTCACGCCCCGGCCACCGCCTCGATGCCGCCCAGCGCCTCGTCCATGAGCTCGGCGATGTCGCGGACCTTGAGCTGTGAGTCGAGGTTCGTCGACTTCGCCGCGTCCTCGAAGCGCGAGACCTCGTACGGGCAGCAGACGGCGAGCACGTCGGCGCCGGACTCGACGGCCTCGCGCACGCGGCGCTCGGACAGGCGCTCGACGGTGTGGTTCTGCGTGTGCCCGTCGAGCCACATCCCGCCGCCACCGCCGCCGCAGCAGTAGCCGTTCTCGCGACAGCGCATCATCTCGGTGAGCTTCACGCCGGGGATCGCCTCCAAGAGCTTGCGCGGCGCGTCGTACTCGCCGTGGTGGCGGCCGAGGTAGCACGGGTCGTGGAACGTCACCTTGTACTCGAGCTCCTTCTGCCAGTCGAGCTGATCGACGAGCGGCGCCAGCAGCTGCGTGTAGTGCAGGACGTCGAACGTGTGGCCGTGCTTCGGGTACTCGGTCTTCAGCGCGTTGAAGCCGTGCGGGTCGGGCGTGACGATCTGCCCGAACTCGTACTTGGCGAGCGTCTCGACGACCTGCTCGACGAGCATCTCGAAGAGGCCCTTCTCACCGGCCAGGCGCTGGGAGTCGCCGAGCGTCTTCTCCTCGTGGCCGAGGATCGCGTAGTCGATCCCCAGGGCGTGGAAGATCCGCGCGCAGGCCTGCGCGGCGTCGTGCCCGCGCGGGTGATAGCTCCAGTAGTCCTCGACGTAGAGCAGGTACTCGACGGGCCCCGGTTCCTTCGGCAGCTGGCGCACCGGCACGCCGGCCCCCTTCGTCCACGCCGCGCGCTTGCGCGCGCTCTGCCCGAGCGCGTTGCCCTGCTTGAACGTGCTCTCGAAGACGCCCTGCAGCTCGGCCGGGACGGGCTTGCCCTGGCTCATCGCCTCCGCGCGGGCGGCGGGCATGATCTTGATCATGTCCACCTCCTTCGGGCACACGCGCAGGCAGTTGCCGCAGGTCGTGCAGAGCCAGAGGTCGGGGTCGTTCAGCAGGTCGAAGCCGGTCTGCAGCTTGCGGTGGATCTTGCGCGGCCCGTACTCGCCGACGACGTCGACGGGGCAGACCGGGACGCACTTGCCGCAGCCGTAGCACCACTCGATCGACTCGGCCTCGGGCAGCGCGGCGATCGCGAACAGCCCGGTCGTGTCGTAGTCCTCGATGACGCGCGACTCCAGCTGGCGGTTCCAGTCCGCCGTGAGCTCGACGCCCTCGACGATCGCGCTCTCGAGCTCGTGGACCACCGGGGGCTGCTTGTGTCCGCCGATCGGCATGGGCGTCAGACCTCCATCCTGTGGACGCCGAGCAGGCGCCGTGCGAGTTGCGGGAGCGGCGGGACGAGCGCGTTGAACTCCTGGCTCATCTTCAGCCCGAGCACGGTGTTCATGTAGACGCCGTAGACGCACGCGAGGAAGACGTCGGTCGCCAGCGCGCCGCCGCCGCGCGGGCGAAAGCTCGAGGCCTCCGGCGAGGCGTCGAGCGCGCGCAGCGCGGGGCCCAGGCGCGCGTAGGTCGCGCCGATCCCGTCGCCCTCGAGCTCGTAGTCCTCGCTGACGAGCAGCGGCAGGGCGCCGGTGCGCGTGTCGGCGTTGTAGACGAAGCGCGAGCACAGCCAGTGGCGCTCGGGGTCGCAGAAGTGCAGCAGCTCGCCGGCCAGCTCGGCGGCGGCGAGCTCCGGCAGCTCGACCTGCCCGCAGAACGCCGCGAGGCGCTCGTGCACCGGCGCGGCGCCGTACAGCAGCTCCTCGATCGCGGCGCGCAGCTCGCCGGCCGGGCGCGCGCCGAAGACCGCGCCCACGCGCCGGCGGCTGACGAAGATCGCGCGCAGCACCGCCCGCATCGCGGTCTCGTCGGCGGTCGCGATCGCCTCCGGGGCCAGGCGCGCGCGCAGCGCCGCCGACTTGGCCTCCAGCAGCTCGACGATCTGCGCGATCTCCTCGCGCGTGATCCGCGAGTGGACCTCCTCGAGCAGCTCGCGCGCGGTCGGGGCGTCGACCGCGACGTCGTCGGAGAAGGTCAGCGGTCCGGCGCCACCGGCCATCTCAGGGCTTCCTCGGGTACGTCGTTGGAGGGAGCACTAGGCGACCGCCGGGGCCCCGCGGCGGATGAGCGCGACGGCCTTCGTCGCCGCGGCGCCCGCCGTCGAGATCGTGTCCTCCAGGTCGGCCGGGCCGAGCGCCGCGCCGGCGGCGAAGATCCCCGCCCGCGTCGTCGTGACCGTGTCCAGCGGCGGGTGGGCGACCTCGACGAAGCCGTACTTGTTCTGGTCGACGCCGAGCAGCGAGGCCATCGCCCGCGTGCCGTCGGAGGGCTCCATCCCGACCGACAGGATCACCATGTCCATCGGGACCTCCATCGGGCGGCCCATCGTCGTGTCCTCGCCGCGGACGACGAGCCCCTGCCCGCGCACCTCGAGGACCTCGGTGATGATCCCCTTGATGTACTGGACGTGGTGCTCCTCCTGCGCCGGCCAGTACAGCTGCTGCTCCCAGTAGCCGTACATCCGCATGTCGATGTAGAAGATGTAGGCCTTCGTCTCCGGGCAGATCCTGCGCACCTCGATCGCCTGCTTGGAGGCGACGCCGCAGCAGACCTTCGAGCAGTACTCGTTGCCGATGTTGCGGTCGCGCGAGCCGACGCACTGCACCCAGCAGATGCGCCTGGGGACCTCGCCGGTCGACGGCACCCGCACGTCGTGGGCCTTGAGCTGGACCTCGAGGTCCTGGAGCGCCAGGACGTCGGGGTACTGGTAGTAGTTGTAGACCTGCCGCTCGCGGCCGGGATCGAAGTGCGTGAAGCCCGTGCAGACGACGACGGCGCCGGCGCTGACGTCCTCGCTGCCGCCCGCGCCCTCGACGGTCACGGTGAAGTTGCCCGCCTCGCCGCTCAGCGCGGTGACGCGCGCGTTCGTGCGCACGTCCGCGAGGTCGCGCTCGTGCAGCGCGGCGATCATCGCGTCCATCGCCTCCTCGGCGTCCTCGAAGTACGGCGTCAGCGCCGCGTAGGACTCGAAGATCGGCGTCCCGCCGAGGCGGTCGCGCTCCTCCACGAGCACGGCCCGCACGCCGAGGTCGGCGATGTTGCGCGCCGCCTCGATGCCCGCCGGGCCACCGCCGATGACGACGACGGTGTCGGTCATCGCGGGACCACCACACCCGGCTCGGCGTCGACGTCGTCCCACGTGAGGTACTGCTGCTCGCCGCGCTCGAGCTTCGCGCAGGCCTCCTCGAACTCCGCCCAGGCCTTCTCGTGGTCGATGCCCATCTTCTCCAGCAGCGGCTTGTAGTCGGCGGCGTGCCAGTGCAGCTGGCAGACCTTGTACGGGTGCGCGCCCATCGCCAGCGCCGCGAACTGCGCCTCCGAGAGGACCGGGATCGTCGCGAAGTCGGGGTCCTGCGCCTTGGCGGCGAACTGGCTCTTGTCGAGCGTCGTGACGCAGCCGGTGTCGTGCGTCAGCGTGACGTCGGGGTCGGCCTCCTCCTTCATGCGCTTGATCTTGCGCTGGGTCGCGAACGACCGGCTGAAGTCGCGCTGGACGAGGATGTGGCGGAAGCCGAAGCCACAGCAGTCAAACCACGTCGAGTAGTCGCGGACCTCGGCGCCGAGCGCCGTCGCCACGCCGGACACGACGGCGGTGCGCTGACCGCCGTAGACCTCGGGGTCGTAGATCGCGTCGCCCTCGACGAGCTTGTAGTAGTGGCAGGCCGGGTGGACCGTGCAGGAGATCTTCGAGAAGTCGCGCACCTGCAGCTCGGCGATGCGGTCGCGCATCGCGTAGAACCACTCGGAGTAGTGGACCATCTCCTCGGGCATGACGAGCGGCTTGTTCATCGACTTCAGGACCTCGCGGACCTCGGCGCGCAGCTTGTCGTGGGCGAGGATCTCGTGGCGGACCTCCTTGTAGTGCCCGAACGAGGTGCCGCAGTGGATGATCGGGAAGTGGTCTGACTCGTAGGCGGCGGCGAAGTTGCGCATCGCGACGCAGGCCTGGGCGGCCGCGTTGGACGTCGCCGAGGCGTAGTAGTTCCAGGCCGTGCAGGAGGTCTGGTCGGTCGGGTCGTGGTACTCGATCCCGAGTTTGCGGTTGACCCAGAAGATCGACGTCGAGTAGCCCGGGATGTGCCCGCACTGGCCGCAGGACTTGTGGTGCCAGGTCTGGCCGATCGGGACCTTCTTGGAGCGCCCGTACTTCACCGGCACCTCGATGTACGGGCCCGGGACGCGCTGGACGATGAGCTCGCCGGCCTCCTCGAGCTCGAAGAGCCGGTCGTGGAAGTCCTCGGGAGCGTGCTGCTCGCTGAACTCGAACGCCTTCTTGTTCTTGCGTGCCGGTCCGTTGACCAGCTCGACGGGAATGGTCATAGCTCGTAGCCCTCCTCTTCGAGTAGGTCCTCCATCACTTCCTCCAGCAGCGAGTGCAGGCCCTCGTCGAGCTCGGAGATGAGATCGAGGGCGCCGGTCTTGTGCCAGATGAGGTACAGCTCGACGAGCGTCTTGGTGGAGATCTCCCACCCGGTCCTCGTCGTGTGGTGCGTGTCGGGCGGCAGCGCGCGGCGCCACAGCTCGAGGTTGGCGGAGGTCGCCGCGACGCTCGGGCCCCAGTCCGGGAAGGCGTCGGCCTGCAGCATGTCGGGCGAGACCTGCGTCCCGGTCGACATGATCTTGTAGATGATCCGCGTGTAGCCCTTCAGCGCCTCGCGGGCGCTGTCGAGGCCGTTGTTGACGGCCACCTCGCGCATGATCGTGATGATCCCGCCGGGGTTGTTGCCGCGCGGGCAGCGCAGGCAGGAGAAGCACTGCGAGCAGTCCCAGATGTCCTCCTGGATCTGCTCGAAGATCAGCTCGACGTCCTCGCGCGCGGCCGCCTGCGCGATGCGCCGCGGGGAGAAGTCGTAGTAGCGCGCCGAGGGACAGGCGGCGACGCAGATCCCGCACTCGTAGCAGCCGTAGAGGTAGTCGCCGAAGCGCTCGTCGGCCTTGATCTCGGCGAAGAGCCGCTCCTTCTCGGCGAGCGGGACGTCGGGGTAGGACGGCGCGAGCTTCATCGCGGCGCTCGGCGCGACGGCGGCCGCGTCCATCAGAAGGTCACCACCGCGCGCGCCTCCATCGCCATGTCGTTGAAGGCCGCCCCGCCGATCATCTTCACGCCGTCGATGAGGTCGTCGGGGGTGAGGTCGTTGAGGTCGAGGCTCGGCTGGCAGACGTAGAGGCTGACGCCGCAGTCCAGCGCCTGGTCGATGAAGAACGCGAGCTTCTGGCCCTCCTCGCCCTTGGGCCCGATCGTCTCCGCGACGCCCTTCTTCAGCAGCTGGGGGCCGTTCATCGTGAAGTAGATCCCCGTCTCGAGGTCCATCGCAGCAGCGGTCGAGGCGAGGAAGAACGGCGTGGCGCAGCGCTCGGGCGCCTCGAGCCCGTGCGTCATGACGTAGAGGACCGACTCCTCGTCGTCGCTCATCGGGGCGCCGTCAGCTCTTGCGCACGACGACGCGGAAGACCCCGCCGCCCTGCTGCTCGATCGACACGAGCTCGTTGCCCGTCTGCTTCGTCCAGGCCTTCATGTCCGGCTCCACGCCCGGGTCCGTGGCGAGGATCTCCAGCAGCTCGCCGGCGCTCATGGTCTTCATCGCCTTGGCGGTCTTGACGATCGGGATCGGGCACGCGGCACCCTTGACATCGAGCGACTGCATGGTCTCTGACACGAGCTCCACTCCTCAGCGGCATCTCCCCGGCATGGCGCCGGCTCCAGGCGCATTTCTAGCGCCACGCCCCCCTATTGTCAACCTTGACGAAATGCTCAAACAGTCAATGATCTACTTGACCAACCGCGCAAATAGACGTACCTTGCGCGCCATGACCCCGAACGAATCTGCGGGCGCGCACCACCCCGACTCCGAGCGCGCCGGCACCCCCGAAGTCGCCCCGCTTCCCGATATCGCAAACCAGCAGCTTCCGGCGGCCGTCATCGAGCACGTGTCGGACCGTTTCCGGCTGCTCGGCGATCCCACCCGCCTGCGAATCGTCAACGCGCTGCACGTCGAGGAGGAGCTGTCCGTCGGCGACCTCGTCGAGCGCGTGGGCACCTCCTACGGTGCCGTCTCCAAGCAGCTCGCGCTGCTGCGCGCGCGCGGCGCCGTCGCCCGGCGCCGGGACGGCACGCGCATCTACTACCGGATCGCCGACCCGTCGTTCTCGGACCTCTGCGACGCCGTCTGCAAGAGCATCCGCGAGGACTGGGCCCGCTGGGGCTCGGCGTTCGAACAGGACCTGGCCGACTAACCCCACCCACATCAGGAGGAGAGATGGCGCAATCGACGGTGGCTGCGGCGGCGAGCGGGCTCGTCGCCGACATGAGCCGTGACGAGCTCGAGCAGCTCGTCGCGAAGATGATCGAGGAGCGTGATCCGCGCGACCCGAACCTCGTGACGCTGATCGCGTTCAGCGGCGACCTTGATCGCATCTGGCCGACGACGATCCTTGCCACCACGGCGGCCGCAGGCGGAATGGACGTGGCGGTGTTCTTCACGTTCTGGGGCCTGTACTCGCTCGTGAAGGAGGAGAAGCGCATCACCGGCGACAACTGGATGACGAAGGGCCTGTCGCTGATGAACCGCGGCAGCGCGGAGCACGCCGGCCTGTCGAAGCTGAACTTCGGCGGCGCGGGTCCGCTGATGATGCGCAAGCTTGCCAAGGAGCACGGCGTCGCGATGCCGGAGGACCTCATGGCGATGGCGCAGGACCTCGACGTCAAGCTCTGGCCGTGCCAGATGACGATGGACCTCATGGGCCTCAAGCGGGAGGACATGATCGATGGCCTGGACGAGCCCGCCGGCGCCGCGACGGCGCTCGCGCGGATGCAGAAGTCCGCCATCAGCCTGTTCATCTAGCCCGCAGCCACACCCACGCCCGGAAGGCCGCCGTGACCCGGTTCGGATTCGTGATCGATCAGCGGCGGTGCATCGGCTGCCATGCCTGCACGGTCGCGTGCAAGGCCGAGCACGGCGTCGAGCTCGGCGTCTTCCGGACGTGGGTGAAGTACATCGAGCAGGGCGAGTTCCCCGACACGCGGCGGCACTTCTCCGTCCTGCGCTGCAACCACTGCGACGACGCGCCGTGCGTCACCGTCTGTCCCGTCACCGCGCTCTACAAGCGCGAGGACGGGATCGTCGACTTCGACGGCGACCGCTGCATCGGCTGCAAGGCGTGCATGAACGCGTGTCCCTACGACGCGCTCTACATCGACCCGAAGTCGCAGACCGCGGCGAAGTGCAACTTCTGCGCGCACAAGGTCGACGTCGGCCTCAAGCCCGCGTGCGAGACGGTGTGCCCCGCCGAGGCGATCATCTCCGGTGACCTCGACGATCCGCTGTCCGAGGTCAGCCGCCTCATCAACGTCGTGCCGTCGCGCGTGCGGGCGCCCGAGCAGAAGACGGGGCCCAACGTCTTCTACCTCGGCGCGCACGAGGCGGCGCTCAACCCGCTGATGGTCGGCGGCGACGGCGCCTACGTCACGACGGAGATGTCCGCGTCCCAGAAGGTGAAGCTCGCTCCGCTGACGGCGGGCGCGTCGGCGCGGGCGCTGACGGACATCTCCCACCCGCCGCCGTGGGGCTGGCGCGTCTCGAGCTACTTCCTGTCGAAGGGCATCGCCGCGGGATCGATGCTGCTGGCGGTCCTGCTGCTCGTCGTGGGCGCCGGCGGCTCGGCGCTGGCCGACGTCGTGCCCGGCGTCCTCGCGCTGGCCGGGATCGCGGTCACGGGCGTCTTCCTCATCTGGGACCTCAAGCAGCCCAAGCGCTTCATGTACCTCATGACGCGCCCGCAGTGGCGCTCGTGGCTGGCGATCGGCGCGCAGTGCATCAACGTCGCGGCGCTCGTCGCGACGGCCTTCACCGTCGCCGCGATCTTCGGGCTCGACGGCCTGCGCGACGCGCTGCGCTGGGCGATGGTCCCGTCGGGGGTGATGCTCGCCGCCTACACGGCGTTTCTCTTCAACCAGTGCGAGGGCCGCGACCTCTGGCAGAGCCCGCTGCTGGCGCCGCACACCGTCGTCAACGCCGTCGTCGCCGGCGCGGGCGCGCTCGCGATCGCGGCGCTGTTCACCGACGCCCCGGCCGCGCTCGGGCGCGCGCTGGGCTGGGCGCTCGTGCTCGGCGTCGCGTGCAGCGCGGCGATCATCGCGCTCGACACGTTCGGCTCGCATCCCACGGCGCAGTGCGAGCGGGCCGCCCGCAACCTCTGGCGCGACCTCTACGCGCGGCGCTTCTGGGTCGGCGGCGTCCTGGCGGGGCTCGTCGCGCCCGCCCTGCTCGGCAGCGCGTTCCTGGCGTTCGGCGGGGCCGGGACGCTGGCCGCCGGCGGCGCGCTCGCGCTCGTCGGGTTGTGGTTCTACGAAGACGCCTGGGTCCGCGCCGGCCAGAGCGTCCCGCTGAGCTGATGGCCGGCGTCTCTCGCAAGGGCGCGCGGCGCCCCACGGGCTATGGCACGACGAACCCGAGCAAGGCCCTGCAGAGCTTCCCGCCGATCGAGCAGTGGGATTCCTGGACGGAGTACGACGTCGACGCGTGGCCGCGCAAGGTCAAGCGCGAGTACGTCCTCGTGCCGACGGTCTGCTTCAACTGCGAGTCGGCCTGCGGGCTGACGGCGTTCGTCGACAAGGAGACCCTCGAGGTGCGCAAGCTCGAGGGCAACCCCCACCACCCCGGCAGCCGCGGGCGCAACTGCGCCAAGGGCCCGGCGACGATCAACCAGCTCCACGATCCCGAGCGGATCCTCTACCCGCAGCGGCGCACGGGACCGCGCGGGTCGGGCGAGTGGGAGCGCTGCAGCTGGGACCACGTCCTGGACACGTTCGCCGAGAAGATGCACGACGCGTTCGCGGCGGACACGCCCAACGACGTCCTGTACTTCGTCGGGCGCCCCGGCGAGGACGGCTTCGCCGATCGCTTCCTCGAGACCTGGGGCGCCGACGGGCACAACTCGCACACGAACGTCTGCTCCTCCGGCGGGCGCACGGGCTACGGCTTCTGGGCCGGCACCGACCGCCCCTCCCCGGACTACGCCAACTCGAAGTTCCTCCTGCTGATCTCCGCGCACCTGGAGTCCGGGCACTACTTCAACCCGCACGCCCAGCGGATCGTCGAGGCCCAGCAGCGCGGCGCGAAGGTCGCCGTCATGGACCCGCGGCTGTCGAACACCGCGTCGATCGCCGACCACTGGCTGCCGACGTGGCCGGGGTCGGAGGCCGCGGTCCTGCTCGCGATCGCGAAGATCCTCCTCGACGAGGGCCTCTACGACCGCGAGTTCGTCCGCCGCTGGGTCAACTGGCGCACGTACCTCGCCCACCGCGCCCCGGCGAGCGAGCCGACGTTCGACACGTTCATCCGCGAGCTGCGCGCCGAGTACGCGCAGTACACGCCCGAGTTCGCCGAGGCCGAGAGCGGCCTGCCGGCGGCGAGCGTCGGGCAGATCGCCCGCGAGATCGCCGCGGCCGCGCCGGCCTTCAGCTCGCACATCTGGCGCGCCGCGGCCGCCGGCAACCTCCACGGCTGGCAGATCACGCGTGCGCTCATGCTGCTCAACGCGCTGACGGGCTCGGTCGGCGCCGTCGGCGGCACCTCGCCCAACGCGTGGAACAAGTTCATCCCGGCGCCGTGGAAGAAGCCGGGCGCCAACACGCAGTGGAACGAGCTCAACTGGCCGCGCGAGTACCCGCTCGCACACAACGAGATGAGCCCGCTGTACCCGCACCTGCTGCTCGACGGGCGCGGCACGCAGCCGGTGCTCTTCACGCGCGTGCTCAACCCGATCTGGACCTACCCCGACGGCTACTCGTGGCTGCGCGCGCTGCGCGACGAGTCGCTCGTCGGGCTGCACGGCGCGCTGACGCCGACGTGGTCGGAGACGGCGTGGTGGTCGGACTACGTCCTGCCGATGGGCCACGGCCCCGAGCGCCACGACACGCACTCCTACGAGACGCACGCCGGCCGCTGGCTCGGGTTTCGCCAGCCCGTGCAGCGCGTCGCGATGCAGCGCCTGGGCCGCGAGGTCGAGTTCACGCACGAGGCCAACCCCGGCGAGGTCTGGGAGGAGGGCGAGTTCTGGATCGAGGTCTCCTGGCGGGCGGACCCCGACGGCGCGCTCGGCATCCGCCAGTACTACGAGTCGCCCTACCGCCCGGGCGAGAAGATCCGCCTGGAAGAGTACTACCGCTGGATGTTCGAGAACTCGGTCCCCGGCCTGCCGGAGAAGGCCGCGGCGGAGGGCCTCGAGCCGCTGGCCTACATGCGCAAGTACGGCTGCGTGGAGATCTCGCGCGACGACTACGCCCAGCACGAGACCGAGGTCGAGATCCCCGACGGCGCGCAGGTCGCCGGCGCGGAGGAGACGATCACGGCGGCGACGTTCAACCCCAACCACCTGCCGCTGACCGGCCGGCCGGACACGACCGGCACGGTCGTCGACGGGGTCCCGCGGCGCGGCTTCAACTCGCCCTCGCGCAAGCTCGAGCTGTACTCCGAGACGCTCGAGGAGTGGGGCTGGCCCGACATGGCGACGCCGCACCACCGGCGCAGCCACGTGCACCCGTCGCTCATCCACCACGAGC
>Ga0310810_10003613_pt1 | contig 16910 bp, 15 predicted proteins | sample NCmetagenome_FD_207641 | JGI IMG/M metagenome (GOLD analysis project Ga0310810, IMG submission 207641) | Soil microbial communities from experimental microcosm in Duke University, North Carolina, United States - NC | ecosystem: Engineered > Artificial ecosystem > Soil microcosm > Unclassified ... | reverse complement strand
CGCACCGACGAACGTCAGCGTGTCGCACCGACGAACGTCAGCGTGTCGCACCGACGAACGTCAGCGTGTCGCACCGACGAACGTCAGCGTGTCGCACCGACGAACGTCAGCGTGTCGCACCGACGAACGTCAGCGTGTCGCACCGACGAGCGTCAGCGTGTCGCACCGACGAACGCCGCGTGTCGCACCGACGAACGTCAGCGTGTCGCACCGACGAGCGTCAGCGAGCCGACTCAGGTCTGCGTGATTAGTGCGCAACCGGCGCGGGACGCTGGGTGGCAGACGTCGTTGTCGGCAGCTTCATCGTGAACATCATTGCGACCATCGTCACGGTCGAAATGAGTGCCGGCACCGCCGCTGCCCAGAAAAGTTCCTGCGGTCCCCACTGCCACTCGAGGAGCTTGCCTCCCACATACGGACCGACGATGGCGCCGATGCGGCCGATGCCGAGACCCCAGCCGACGCCGGTCGTGCGCAGTGACGTCGGATAGTAGGTCGCCGACAGCGCATTGACGCCGGGCTGGCCGCCGATCACGCCCCACCCGGCGATGAAGACGATCACGGTCAGCATCGCCAGCGAGATGCCGGGTTGCCCGATGAGGGCAATGCTGAGCGTGGCGATGGCGAATGTCGTCGCCAACATCGGAATGAAGCCGGCTCGCGCGATCAGCCATGCCAGGCCGAACGTGCCGATTGTCCCGCCCACCTGAAGAACCGTACCGATGAGCACCGCGGTTTGCGTCTCGTATCCCATCCCGGTGACGACGATGGGCAGCCAGTTGGAGAGGGAGTAGAGGACGAGCAGATTCATGAAGTTGACGACCCAAAGCAGGATCGTCGACGCGGTGCGGCCGTCGCGAAAGAGATGGACGAACGGCGCCCCGGCCTGCTTCTCCTCGTTGGCGATGAACCGGGTCGATTCGTCGATGCGAATGGTGGGATCGAGCTTCTTCAGCCACCGCGCCAGTTCGTCGCGGTTGCGTCCGCTCACCGACAGGAACTGCAGCGATTCCGGCATGCCCCACATCATCAGGAGCGCGATGACCAGCGGCACGACCCCGCCGAAGATGAAGACCGAGCGCCAGCCGTACAACGGCATCATCCAGGCGATGACGAAGCCACCGAGGGCGGCGCCGGCGGTGAAGCCCACGGTGATGCACATCATCAGCGTCACGCGGCTCTGTTTCGGGCTGAACTCGCCCACGAGCGCGGTGGCATTGGGGATGATGCAGCCCATCCCGATACCGGCGATGAACCGCATCCAGAGCAGTTGCTCGACACTCTGTGCGAACGCCGTGATGATCGCCATCGCCGAGAAGAAGAGCGTGGCGCCGATGAGGACCGGACGCCGTCCGATCTTGTCGGCGACCACGCTGAAGACCAGCGATCCGATCAGGACGCCGAAGTTGGCGGCCGAAAACACCGGACCGAGCAGACTGCGCGAGACGCCAAAGTCGGTCACCACCGCGGGCGCGACATAGCCCATGGCCTGCACGTCGAAGCCGTCCATGATCAGGCAGATCATCGACAGGATGAAGACCTGTATCTGAAGAGGACCGACCCGGCTGTTCCCGAGCAACTCCCCGATGTTGATCGTGGTGGCCGCTTTGCCCGACGTTGTCATCAAGCGCTCCTCATTTAGTGGATGTCTCAACGGTGCGACGGAACGTCTCAAAGGTGCGACGGAACGTCTCAACGGTGCGACGGAACGACGGTGCGACGGTGCGACGGTCCAGTGCGACGGTCTGACGGTCCGACGGTCCGCACTCTCGCACCGTCGCACCGCAATGATCCGGACCCTCGCACCCTCGCACTCTCGCACCGTCGCACCGCAATGATCCGGACCCTCGCACCCTCGCACTCTCGCACCGTCGCACCGCAATGATCACAGCGGTGGCATATCAGACTTTGCGAATCCTGACCCGCGCAGTATACTCGCGTGCCGACCGTAACGGCCGTCGGCTCAGATGTTTCGACGTTGCCCACTGCGGGCAACGCGGGCGCGGATGGCCGGTGGGTTTCGCCGGGGGCGACGATGACACAGACGGTGCGCGTCGGGAGGACCGCGGGAGTACTGATCGCCACATTGTTGAGCGCGGCACCCGCATTCGCACAGATCGATTTGTCGGGCGAGTGGTCTGTCGTTCGCGCTGAAGACAACGTCGGAAACACCGAGCTCGGTGATTGGGTCGGCATCCCGATGAACGACGCGTCGCGGCTTCGTTCGTCGGCGTGGGACGCATCCATCCAAACGCTCCCGGAATGGCAATGCCGTCCACATGGCAGCGCTTACATTTCGCGCGGGCCGTCAGCGCTCAAAATCTGGCAGGAAGTCGATCCGGTCTCACGCGAAACCACCGCGTGGCACCTCGAATGGCTCCGCTCCGTCGACCGGCCCGTCTACATGGATGGCCGGCCGCATCCATCGCCGAATGCAGCCCACACGTGGGCAGGGTTCTCCACCGGAGAGTGGGTGGGCGACATGCTTCGCGTCCGGGTCACCCATCTCAAAGAGGAGTACCTGAAGCGCAACGGCGTCTGGCACAGCGACAAGATCGAGCTGACCCAGTACTTGATCCGGCGCGGCGACATCCTGACCTACGTCGTCGTGGCCTACGACCCGGTGTATCTCAGCGAACCGCTCATTCGCAGCACCGAGTACCGGCTCAACGTCAACCAGCAGATCCCTCCGTACCCCTGTACCGTCGTCAACGAGGTCGATCGTCCGAAGGGCGTTGTTCCACATTACCTCCCCGGCACGAACAACGACGTCACCTGGTTCTCACGCCGTTACGGCATTCCGATGGATGTCGTGAATGCGGGAGCCGCGAACATGTACCCGGAGATTCGTTCGAAGATTCCGCGATCGATGGGCGGATTCGGCCCGGATCCATCACCCGCCGCTCAGCCGGCGGCCCGACGTCCTCCGCCACGTGCCGGACAAGAGTGACCAGGGCGCGCTGGTGAAGAGCAGTCCGATCCGAGGGGTCGTGGTCGCGGCCGGTATCGCGATGGCGATACCGTTGCCGCTGATGGGCCAGGTGCCGACAGTGGCGCCCGCGGGCCTCGTCAAGGCTCCGACCATTCAGCCGCCTCCAGCCGGAGAGATTGAGATCCTGCCGGTGCGCGGGAACATCTATGCCTTGATGGGTGGCGGGGCGAACATCATCGCGTCCGTCGGTCCGGACGGCGTGCTGCTGGTCGATGCGGGCACAACGGCGATGAGCGACAAGGTCCTCGCGGCTCTGGCGCGGATCCAGCGCGAGTGGTCGGCGCGGAACGAGCCGAAGCCGCCGGGATGGGGAGCGGAAACGCGATCGTCCGTGGTCGATCGGCACATCGTCGCCCCGCCGAAACCGATTCGCTACATCGTCAACACCGGGCCCACCGCCGATCACGTCGGGGGCAACGAGAAACTGCGCAACGCCGGACGAACGTATACCGGCGGCAATGTGGCGGGCGACATCCGCGACTCCGGTGAAGGCGCCGCCATTCTGGCGCATGAGAACGTGCTGAACCGGTTGAGTCACGTGGCGGACGGGCAACCGGCACCGCCCACCGACTCGCTGCCGACCGACACCTACTTCACCGACTATTACAAGCTCAGTCAGTTCTTCAACGGCGAGGGCGTTCAACTGCTGCACATACCCAAAGCCAACACTGACGGCGACTCCATCGTCTATTTCCGGGGAAGCGATGTGATCGCATTGGGCGATCTGATGGCGACCGACGGCTATCCGGTCTTCGACGTGGACAAGGGTGGCAGCATCAACGGGATCATCGACGGCCTCAACGCCGTGCTCGATCTCGCCATCACCGAGTTCCGACTCGAAGGCGGCACGATGATGGTGCCCGGGCATGGCCGGATCGTGGACTCGGGCGACGTGGCGTACTACCGCGACATGCTGACGATCATTCGCGACCGGGTCCAGGACCTGGTCAAGAAGGAGATGACGCTCGACGAGGTGAAGGCCGCGAAGCCTACGGCTGACTACGACACCGAGTACGGCAAGACGCCGGGATGGACGTCGGATCAGTTCATCGAAGCGGTCTACAAGAGCCTCGGCGGGGGAAAGACACCTGCTCGAGCGCCCGCAAGGCCAGCACGCAGGGGTCGGCCATGAGGCGGGTCTACAAGGCACGACCCGCCCTGCTGGCGTTGTGCTTGTGTCTCACATCAATAATCGCCGCGGCGCAGGAAGGCCGTGGCCAGGGTGGTCGTGGTGCTGCGCCGTCGCCGCGCGCGAACGCGCCGATCGACCTCACGGGTTACTGGGTCTCTCTCATCACTGACGACTGGCGCTGGCGCATGGTGACGCCGCCCAAAGGCGACGTCCTCTATCTGCCGGTGAACGACGAAGGCCGGCGCACGGCCGACGCGTGGGATCCGGCCAAGGATGATGCGGCGGGCGAAGCATGCCGGGCATATGGCGCCGGCGGCATCATGCATCTGCCGGAACGGCTGCACATCACCTGGGACAACGACACGACGCTCAAGGTCGAGATTGATACCGGCCAGCAGACGCGGATGTTCTCGTTCGGTGGTGCAGCGGGGTCAGGCGATGCGACGTGGCAAGGGACGTCGAAAGCCACGTGGGAGCTCCCGGCGGGCGGGCGCGGGCGAGGCCGCGGTGCAGGCGCTGCAAATCCATTGCGTCCGGGCACCTCGCTTCGCGTGGAGACCTCGCGCATGCGCCCGGGCTACTATCGCCGGAACGGCGTGCCGTACGGCGCGAACGCGCGAATGACCGAATGGTTCACGACCGTCGCGGAGCCAGACGGAAACACGTATCTGCTCGTTACGAAGATCCTCGAGGATCCGCAGTACATGAATGGTCCATACGTGCGGACCGTTCAGTTCAAGAAGCAGCCCGACGCGAACGGCTGGAATCCAACGCCGTGTTCCGCACGCTGATTCGGGAGTGAGCTATGCGACTGTGCCGTTTCGACGACAACCGCCTCGGCCTGGTCGATGGTTCCGTCATTCGAGATGTGACGGGCGCGCTCGACCTGTTGCCGAGAGCAGGATATCCATTCCCCGCGCACGACCTGCTCATCGAGCATCTCGACGAGATCCTCGATCGGGCTCACGCGCTATCGCCGCAGGCACGAACCGTCGCGGTTGAGGCGGTGACTCTGCTCAGTCCCGTCGCGAATCCATCCAAGATCCTGGCGGCGCCCGTCAACTTCGAGAAGCATCGCGAGGAAGCGCGAAAGGACTCCGCGCTCCACGGCAACAATCCGAGCACGTTCACCATTCATACGGCCGGACTCTTCCTCAAATCCGTCGGTTCTCTCGTCGGTCCAGGGCAGGGCGTGGTGATTCGCCTTCCGGAGCGACGAACCGACCACGAGGTCGAACTGGTCGTCGTGATCGGCAAGCGTGCGAATCAGGTCTCGCGGCGAGACGCGCTGTCGTATGTGGCCGGCTACGCCATCGGGCTCGACATTTCCATCCGCGGGACCGAAGACCGCAGCTTCCGGAAATCGCCGGATACCTATAGCGTCGTGGGCCCCTGGCTCGTGACCGCGGACGAGATCCGAGATCCTGGTGCGCTCGACCTGCGGATCGCCGTCAACGGAGAGGTGCGGCAGCAGTCGAATACACGGCATTTCATCCTGGGAGTCCCTGAGTTGATCGAGATGGCCTCGTCTATGTACACGCTTCACCCCGGGGATCTCATGTTCACCGGCACGCCTGAGGGAGTGAGCCCGATTCACGCCGGCGACCATATTGAGGCCACGATAGAGCAGATCGGCACCATGGATGTGGACGTTCGGACCGACGAGGTCATATCGCCGTACGTGATGAACGTCAGCTCGACAGGCGCTTCACAATGACTTCCTTCAGGACACACCGAGGCTCAGAGGCATCCACCTTCGTCAAAGGCTACGGTGGACACGCCTGGGCGCCGAAGCCCGATGGGCGAAGGCAGCTGCCTCTGTGTGACGTAATCACACCTCGCCAGGGCGAGTTCTAGGCACCAGGGATCACAGCATGGACGGCGCGAGCACGACGTTCTTCACCAAACCTACCCTCACGGCCGAGCGGAAAGAGTTCTACGGCCGTCTCGCGGCCCAGAGCGCTGCGCCGCTCTGGGAAGTGCTCGGTGCCATCATCCCGCCAGAGCCACGGCCCGAGGCGGTTCCGTTTCTCTGGCATTACGACGATCTGCGTCCGCTGCTCATGGAAGCCGGGCGCCTCCTGACAGAGAAGGAGGCCGAGCGCCGCGTGCTCATCCTCGAGAACCCAGGTCTGCCCGGCAAGTCGCGAGTGACCGGCAGCCTCTACATCGGACTCCAACTCATTCTTCCCGGCGAAATCGCCCGCTGTCATCGTCACGCCACGTCCGCTCTGCGATTCGTGCTGGAGGGGAGCGGTGCCTACACCGCCGTCGAAGGTGAACGTACGGCGATGCATCCGGGTGACTTCATCCTGACGCCGTCCTGGACGTATCACGATCACGGCAACCCGAGCGAGAGCCCGATGGTCTGGCTCGACGGTCTGGATATCCCGATCGTCAACCTGTTCGATACGAGCTTCGCCGAGCACTACCCGGGTGAAGTGCAGCCGAACACGATCGCATACGGCGATTCGCTCGCGCGCTACGGCGCCAACATGCTGCCGGTGGACTATTCGCCGGCGCGACCCTCGTCGCCGATCTTCAACTACCCATACGCGCGCAGCCGCGAAGCGCTCGAGCAATTGAATCGGAACAGCACGCCGCATCCCTGTCACGGCATCAAGATGCGATTCGTGAACCCCGCATCCGGCGGCTACACGATGCCGACGATCGGTGCGTTCATGCAATTTCTGCCGGCGGGCTTCAGCGGCGCCGCCTACCGGCAGACCGACGCCACTGTGTACGTCGCGGTCGAAGGCCAGGGGCGTACTCGCATCGGTGACGTCACTTATGAGTGGCGGCCGCGCGACATCTTCGTCTCACCCTCGTGGGCGCCCGTGTCGCACGAGGCGCAGAAGGATTCGGTGTTGTTCAGCCTTTCGGATCGGCCGGCGCAACAGGCGCTCGGCCTGTGGCGTGAGCAGGTGCCGATGAAGTGATCGGTTGCCGGCGGGTCTAAGACCCGCCTCTACATGCGCAGGGTGGACCACAGGCCCGCCTTGGAAGGTGGGACTTGGAAGTTGGGAGTTGACATGAATCGAGCCGCTCGATACGCGACGCTGGTGTTCATGGCCTTGGCGGTCGGTGCACCCCAGGCTGTCGCACAGGTCGACTTTTCTGGCGAATGGGCCCCGCGCTTCTGGGAGGACCAGCCGGAGCGCGTGCCCGGCCCAGAACTTGGCGATTACCTCGGCATCCCGATCAGCGATGCGGCACGATTGCGCGCAGAGTCATGGGACGCCTCCATCCAGACGCTGCCCGAGTGGCAATGCCGGCCTCACTCGGCCGACTACATCTGGCGAGGACCGTCGGCGCTGCGCATCTCGAAGGAAGTCGATCCGGTGTCGCGCGAGATCACCGCGTTCCATGCCGAATGGCTTCGATCGGTGGACCGCGCTATCTATCTCGATGGCCGGCCGCATCCTCCTGAAGATGCGCTCCACACGTGGGCAGGCTTCTCGACGGCGAAGTGGGACGGCGACATCCTCACGGTGACCGTCACGCATCTCAAAGAGGGTTACCTGCGACGCAACGGGTTGCCGCGCAGCGACAAGGCCACGTTGACCGAACACTGGATTCGCAACGGCGATTACCTCACGGTTGTGACGATCGTGAACGACCCGGTGTATCTGACGGAGCCGTTCATCCGCAGCACGGATTACGAGTTGAGCCTCACGCAGCAGGTGCCGCCGTATCCGTGTGGCGTCGTTCAGGAGATCGATCGAGAGGAAGGCCAGGTTCCGCATTACCTCCCCGGCACGAATCCGTATACGAAAGAGTTCGCCACCAAACACGGGCTGCCGATCGAGGCCACACGCGGCGGCGCGGCCACGATGTATCCGGACTTCAGAGAGAAGCTGAAGTCGCAGCCACCGGCGAAGTAGCCAACGGAGACGCAATCAGCTGTGACGAGATTCGCCACGAAGAACACGAAGATGATTCGCCACGAAGAACACGCAGGTCACGATGCACGCGGATCCTTCGTGATCTTCGTGGCCAAATTCTTGGTTCTGATGGCTCCTTTTGTCGTGGCTCCGCCGGCCATCGTGGCGCAGTCAACTGGGAGTGAGGTCCGCATCCTGCCGGTCCGCGGCAACATCTATGTCCTGCAAGGCGCCGGCGCCAACATCGTCGTCTCGATCGGCCGCGACGGTGTGCTGGTGGTGGACAGCGGCCAGGCGTCGATGGGCCAGCAAGTGCTCGCCGCGATCCGCCGGCTCGATCAGCAGCTCGATCTGCGCGACAAGCCGCCCGGTTGGGGAGCGGAGACGCGATCGAGCGTTGCCGACAGGAACATCGAGCCGCCCGCCAAGCCGATTCGCTACATCATCAACACGCACGTGCATCCCGATCACGTCGGTGGCAATGAAGTGTTGCGTCGCGCCGGTCTGACGTTCACCGGCGGGAACGTCACGGGCAACATCTCAGACGCGACCGAGGGGGCGGCGATCATGGCGCACGAAGCCGTGCTCAATCGCATGACGTCCACCACCGCGGGAAGCACGGCGGTCCCCGCCGATGCGCAGCCCACCGACACGTACTACACCGACACGATGAAGCTCAGTCAGTTCTTCAACGGTGAAGGCGTGCAGCTCATTCATCAGCCTGCGGCTCACACCGACGGCGACACGATGGTCTGGTTTCGCGGCTCCGATGTCATTGCCGCCGGCGACGTGTTCTCCACGACGACCTATCCCGTCGTCGATGTGAAGCAGGGTGGAACGATCAACGGCGTGGTCAACGGACTGAATCGCATCCTGCGGCTGGCGATTGCCGAGTTCCGCACCGAGGGCGGGACTCTTATCGTGCCTGGTCACGGCCGCCTCAGTGATTCGGCCGACGTGGCGTACTACCGCGATATGGTCACGATCATCCGCGACCGTGTGCAGGCGATGGTGGCCAAAGGAATGACCCTCGAGCAGGTCAAAGCCACGAGACCGACAGCGGACTACGATCCGCGCTACGGCGCGCCAAGCGGGCCATGGACGACAGACCAATTCATCGAGGCGGTGTTTGTCTCGCTCGGTGGTGGAAAAGCGCCGGCCCCTCGAACCGCGCCAGGACGATCGAAGTGAACACGCGCACCGGCAGTTTGATGTGGATGGCGGTCGTATGTCTCGTATGCGTAGTGCCGCTCGCGGCGCAGCGTGGACAGGGCCGTCAGGGCGCCGCTGCGTCGGCGCGTGCCGCAGCGCCCGTTGATCTCACCGGCATGTGGGTCTCGGTTGTCACCGAGGACTGGCGCTGGCGGATGCGAACGCCGCCGAAAGGCGATTACGCGAGCGTACCGTTGACGGATGCGGCCATCAAGGTCGCCGACAGCTGGGATCCCGCGCGAGATGCGGCTGCAGGAGAACAATGCCGGCCATTCGGGGCCGCCGCGATCATGCGAGTGCCCGGCCGTATTCGCGTCTCGTGGAACGACGACAATACGCTGAGGCTCGAGACGGAAGCCGGGACGCAGACGCGGTCTTTCTCGTTCGGCGCGGTGCAGCCAGGCGAGCCGAGCTGGCAGGGCGTCTCGGCTGCTGTCTGGCAGCCTGCCGGCGGCGCTGGCGCTCGCCGCGGCGGCGGACCGCCTCGTGGCGGTTCGTTGCGTGTCGTGACGACGAATCTGCGTACAGGGTATTTGCGCCGGAACGGCGTGCCGTATAGTGCGAACGCTCGTGTGACCGAATATTTCAATCGCGTCAACGAACCAAGCGGCGATTCGTGGCTCATCGTAACGACGATGGTCGAGGATCCTCAATACTTGAACGCGCGGTTCGTGACGAGCTCGCACTTCAAGAAGATCCCGGACGATTCTCCCTGGAAGCCGACACCATGCGACTAGCGCTGTGTTCTTCCGTCCTCCTGACCCTCGCGCTCGCGACGCCAAAGCCGTCGGCCGCGCAGAGCGCGACGGACGTTGCCGAAGGGAAGAAGCTGTTCGGCGGCTTGTGTGTCACCTGTCATGGCTTCGACGGAGCTGGTGGCGCCGGCCCTCCTCTCAATCGCCCGCGACTGCTATCGGCGCCTGACGATACTGCGCTGCGCGCCATCATCGCTGACGGCATTCCCAATAAAGGCATGCCGCGGGTGCGCCGTGTGACAGACGATGAGATGCGGCAGCTCGTGGCGTACGTGCGATCCATCGGCAAGGTGGCGCGTACGCCGGTGCGGGGAGACGCGCCCCGTGGAGGACAGCTCTACGCGAAGCTGGGATGCTCCGGGTGCCACATCATCAATGGCGCGGGCGGGAGTCTCGGTCCCGAGCTGACCAACATCGGAGTGCTGCGTGGCCCGGACTACCTGCGGCAGGCGGTGCTCGAGCCGGCCGCGCGGTTGCCCAAAGACAATCTGGCGATCCCCGCCCGTGGCTACAACGAGTTCCTGCCGGTGACCGTCGTCCTGCGTGACGGAGCAGAGGTGCGCGGAATCCGCCTGAACGAGGACGTGTTCACGATTCAGTTGCGGGATGCGTCCGGCAAGTTCCACTCGGTGCGCAAGAGCGATGCGGTCGCCATCCGCAAGGAAACAGGGGCGAGCCTGATGCCAAGCTATGCGAATCGCCTGGTTGGCGGCGAAATCGACGATCTCGTGGCCTATCTGTCCAGGCTCGGAGGTGCTCTGTGAACGGTCTACGGCTTCGCCCGATCGCCGGGCTGGCAATGGTGCTTGCGGCTCTCGTTGCGACCGTCAGCGCGCAGGCGCCGTACGAACGCCTGCTGAAGGCCGATAGCGAGCCGCAGAACTGGCTGACCTACGCCGGCTCGTACAAGTCGCATCGCTACTCGGCGCTCGACCAGATCAACAGAAAGAACGTGTCGTCGTTGAAGCTGGCGTGGGCGTATCAGATTCAGCGCGCCGGCATCGTCGAGACGTCGCCGCTTGTCGTCGACGGCGTCATGTACATGACCGAGCCGCCGAGCACGGTGACGGCGATCGACGTGCGCAGCGGCCGGCCGATCTGGACCTACTCGCCCAACATCCCGACTGACGTGATCGTCATCGGGTCGCCCCCGGTCAACAGAGGCGTGGCGATCCTCGACGATATGGTCTACGTCGGCACGGTGCACGGGCACCTGATTGCGCTCGATTCCAAGTCTGGCGTCGTCCGGTGGGACATTGCGGTCGGCGACAACAAGTCAGGCTACTACTTGACGCTCGCACCGCTCGCGCTCGACGGGAAGATCGTCGTTGGTGTGTCGGGCGCGGAGACCGGTATCCGAGGCTTCATCGATGCCTACGACGCGAAGACCGGCAGGCTCGCGTGGCGCACCTACACGATTCCGGCGCCGGGCGAGCCCGGTTTCGAGACGTGGGGCAAAGGCAGCGGCTGGCAGACTGGTGGTGGGTCGACGTGGCTGACCGGCTCGTTCGATCCGGAGCTCAATCTCCTGTACTGGGCGACGGGAAATCCCGCGCCCGACTGGAACGCCGACAATCGTCCTGGCGACAACCTCTACACGGATTCCGTGCTCGCAATCGATCCCGCGAACGGCAAGATCAAGTGGCATTTTCAGTTCACGCCCGAAGACGTGCACGACTGGGACTCGAACGAGACGATGGTGTTGTTCGAGGCGCAGATCGGCGGACGAGAGCGCAAGCTGCTCGCGCAAGCCAATCGCAACGGCTTCTACTACGTCCTCGATCGCGCCACCGGCGAGTTCCTCACGGGTGTGCCGTATGCGAAGCAGACGTGGGCCGATGGCCTCGATGCGAAGGGCCGGCCGATGCGCAAGAAGGGCATTGCACCGAGCATCGAGGGGACGCTCGTCTTCCCGAACATCGGTGGCGCGGCCAACTGGTTCAGCCCGAGCTACAGCCCTCAGACGAAGCTGTTCTATCAGGCGGCGCGCGAGATGGGCACGGTCTATTTCAAGGGAGCGGCGGACTACAAGCCCGGCACCGCGTTCACTGGCGGCGGCGGCCGTCACATCCAGGGCGATGACGCATCCGGCGCGATCCGGGCATTCGACGCCACGACAGGAAAGATGAAGTGGGAGTTCCCGCTGCTCTCGCCTGGCTATACGAGCCTGCTGTCGACGGCGGGAGGCCTTGTCTTCGGCGGCTCGGAAGAGGGCAACTTCTTCGCGCTCGATGCGGAGACCGGCAAGCCGCTCTGGGATACGCAGGTCGGTGGCGCCGTTCGCGGCATTCCGATGTCGTACGCCGTCGATGGCAAGCAGTACGTCGCCATCGCGGCCGGATTCACGCTCTTCGTCTTCTCGCTGTAGTGCACAATGCTCGGGGGCGGGTCTTGTCGTGTGGGCCCGCCGTGGATGCCTGGTCCATAGATCAGGACCAGGCGTACGTTGCGCCAGCTCACCATGATTAGCGCTATCGAAGCTCTGAGCCGTCTTCGCGACGGCAACCGCCGGTTCGTGTCCGACCAGACGGCAACGCGCGCGCTGTCGAGCGCCGCGCGCCGTATCGAACTGGTCGCGGGGCAGGAGCCGTTTGCGATCATCCTGGGCTGCTCGGACTCACGAGTTCCGGCGGAATTGGTTTTCGATCAGAGCTTCGGCGACCTGTTCGTCATCCGGGTTGCCGGCAACATCGTGGCCCCGTCGCAGGTCGGCAGCGTGGAGTTCGCCGCGGCGCGGTTCGGGACCCGCCTCGTCGTCGTGATGGGCCACTCGCAGTGCGGGGCCATCACCGCCGCATTGGAGGAACTGCAGGGGCATGCCACCAGTCAGTCCAGGAATCTGCGCTCCATCGTGGATCGCGTGCGGCCGTCGGTGGAAACCGTGCTGCACAACCGGCGGGATGGAAACTCCGAGTCGCTGATTCGCGACGCCGTTCGCGCGAACGTCCGTGTGTCAGTGAACCACCTGCGGCACGGCTCCGAGCTGCTGGAACGCCTCATGTCCGAGACCGGTCTGCTGGTCGTGGGCGCCGAGTACTCGCTCGAGACGGGCGTGGTGGACTTCTTCGACAACGTACCCGACGCTGCCCAGCACAGCCTGTTTTCGCCCTCGCCGCGCTGACGCTATTCCTGAATCGGACCACCGTTGTCTGGCGTAAAATTCCCCGAGGAGGCGCCATGAACCATCGTGCCCTGGGTACCCTGGCTTTGCTTGTGGTCTTCGCGTTGTCTGTTCCGCTGTTGGGCCAGGCCCCGCAAGCACGGGCGACCGGCGCCGTCGCCTCGCCGTCGATACCGCGCACGCCCGACGGCCATCCCGATCTGCAGGGCTTCTGGACCAACGACACGGTCACACCGCTCGAACGTCCCGCCGAATTCGGTGACAAGACGACGATGACGGCCGAAGAGGCCCAGGCCTACGCGAAGAAGCGGGAAGCGCAGTTCCTCGCCCAGCCCAAGGACGACATCCACTACGACGACGCGATTTGGCAGGGTGAGAATTACAAGAAGGGGACCACACTGCGCACGTCGCTGGTCGTGGACCCCAGCAACGGACGGCTTCCCGCGTTGACGCCAGAAGGGCAGGCGCGTTCGGCGGAGCGGGCCAAGCGCGGCGGCGCCGGTGGGCCATCCGACAGCGCGAGGAGCCGCACCCTTGCTGAGCGTTGCATCTCGTGGGGCAACGTGGGCCCGCCGATGATTCCGCCCACCTACTACGCCAACATGCAGATCATGCAGTCGGCCGACCTCGTCGCCATCCGCCACGAGCTGATGCACGACGTGCGTCTGATCAGGCTCGACACGCTTCCGCATCCAGGCCCCAATGTGCAGTGGATGGCTGGTGATGCACGCGGCCGCTGGGAAGGCGACACGTTCGTCGTCGAGACCACCAATTTCACGGAAGAGACACCGTTCAGGGGACCGCCACGAACGACGCGGCAGGACATCACGACGAGCACTCAGCTCAAAGTCACCGAGCGGTTCACGCTGGTCGATCGCGACACGATTCGCTACGAGTTCACCGTCAACGATTCCGGTACGTGGACCCGGCCATGGTCGGGTGAGGTCCCGATGCGCAGGATCGAGGGGCCCATTTACGAGTACGCGTGCCACGAGGGCAACTACGGCCTGGCCAATATCCTTCGCGCGGCGCGGGTCCAGGAAGGGAACGCACGATAAAATAGATCCCATGCAGGATCTCATTCGGCAGCTCCTGGTCGAGCTCGGCGAGGACACGACTCGAGAGGGGCTCGTCCGGACTCCGCAACGCGTCGAGAAAGCGCTGAAGTTCCTGACCAGCGGGTACAACGCCGATATCGACGCGGTCCTCAACGATGCGCTGTTCACGGTGGACTACAGCGAAATGGTCATCGTGAAGGACATCGATTTCTACAGTCTCTGCGAACATCACGTGCTGCCGTTCTTCGGCAAGTGCCATGTCGCCTATATCCCGCAACGCCACGTGATCGGTCTCAGCAAGATCCCGCGTCTGGTCGATGTGTTCGCGCGCCGCCTGCAGGTGCAGGAACGAATGACCAATCAGATTGCCGAGACGATCCGGGAGAAGCTCGATCCGCTGGGGGTCGCTGTCGTCTGCGAAGGCACGCATCTCTGCATGTCGATGCGCGGCGTGGAGAAGCAGAATTCATTCGCGGTCACGAGCGCCATGCTCGGTTCGTTCCGCGAGAACGCGCGCACGCGAATGGAGTTTCTCGAATTGATCCGGGCGCGGTCGGGTGGTCCAGTGGTAACCAACCACCCGGGTCTGGCCTGCATCGCGGACTGAGGGACTCGAGGTGCGCACTCTAGCCGTCCTGCTAATTGCCGCGCTGGCCGGGCAAGCCCTGATGTCGGCTCAGACGAAGAAGCCGCCGGCGCGCCGGCCGCCGCAAGTCCCGCCGAAGACCGAAGCCGCGATGGTGAATTGCCCAACAGTGCTCGGCGAGGGAGCCAAGACCGGACGCATGTTCTGCGACGTTCTCATCGAACGCGATCCGCTCGCCGGTATCACGATCCCGTTTCCTCCACATACCGGCGACGTGACCGTGAGCTTCGATCTCCACAACCGGCACACCTATTCGGAAGACGAGATCAGGAACAAGCGCGCATATCGCCGCTATAGCGCGTCCATTGGCGTGATGGCGATGGACAACACGCTCATCAGCCGTGCGGTGGTGGTCACTGAATTCCGCAACGCCGGCGACCTGGTCGATCGTGTTCTCGGCGGAAGCGGGCCAGGCGGGCTCAAGGCTGTCGCGCCAACCGGCACCGAAAGCGTCATCGTCACGGTTCCCGAGATGGAGCAGGGTGTGAGCCTGATGGGCGAGAAGCTCTCCGTGCTGCGCCTGGATGGGAAGGACGACTTCACGACGCCTGGCCGCCCAATCGCTGTGATCAGTAACGTGATGCTGGAGTACCGTCCCGCGCCGCAGCGAGCGGCACCGGCGGCGACGAAAAAGCCCGCGCCTGCGGCACCGGCGAAGCCCACGCCCGCGGCACCGGCCAAGCCCGCAACGCCTGCGCCGGCGAAGCCTCGTTGAGATCTACTTGTAGGAGATGACCCGCACCGAGGTCTGAGCCGCCTTCGGATCTTCTTCGGTGACTTCGTTCAGCTTTTCGACCACGGCCGCGAATCCGCAGCGGTTCGGATCGAAGAGTCCCCATTCATCCTGGACCGGCCGGTTGTTGTTGCGCTTGGCGTCCGGTGGCGGCGCCTTGCGCTTGTCGGCGCGCTTGCGCCGTGGATCGGACGCGCCCTTCTTGCCCGCCGTTCGCTTCTGCGCCTCCGCCCTTGCGGCCGGCGTGGGGTCGGTTTCGGGAAGTGCCTGGGGCACGATGCGCGGCGGGGCGGCGGCGGCGATGTCGGCATCGAGATCGTGCAATACCGGCGATGCGCTCAGCTCGTACACATCATCGTCGGGTACCGGCGTCTCGACGACCGCGAGCGGCGCATCCATGAGCGCAGGGTCCTCGAGCGCGTCGATGTCGCACGTGAGATCGACCTCCATTGGATCGCCAGGGGCGCGGCGGCGCGGCTTCGTTGCTGCCGCTACTGGCGCTGCCACGGGAACTGGATCCGCCGCCGGAAGTGCTGGTTCCACGGGAACGGCGGGTGTCGGTTCGGCTGATAACGCAGGCTCATCGTTCTGAGCCGGCGCTGTCTGCGCCGAAGGTTCTTGCGTCGCGGGACCATCCGACTTCTTCCATGCCTTGCGAATCAGGGCAAGGGCGGACTCGAACGAAGCCGAGCGGCGCTGCCGTCCGCGAGGGGCGGCAGCGGCCTTCGGCGCGTCCACGCTCTCGCTCGAGTGCTTCTCGGCGGCGGCTTCGGGCTCCGTCGCGTGAGGTGCCGCCGCCGGTTCAATGGCTTCCTCGACTGACATGGAAACAACGGCCACGGCTGGGCCTTCGTCAGCGTCAACAACAGCCGGCTCGGTCGTCGCGACTGCTTCGAGCGCTGGTGACGTCTGAGCAGCAGACGGCAGCTCGTCGTCGACCTCCGGAGCGATGTACGCGATCTCGTCGTGCGTTTCGACTGGTGGATCGATGTCGATGTGCGCGTCGGATTCGGGCTCCTCGCCCATCGACTGGTATTCGATGACCGGGATCGGGTCCTGTTGCTCCTCTGCCAACACCGGCTCGCTGTACGAGACAGCCTCGGACTGACTCGCGACGGGCGACGGTTCGACGCTCGCGAGCACTTCGCTCGGTTCGTCCGGTTGTTCCTGGTCGACGCGCGGTGCCACATCGCCTGGTTCGTCCGCGCGTTCTTCCTCGACGGATGTCGTGTCTGGTTGAAGCCGGACCGTCGCGTCAGGCAAAAACGTCTCGGAGCGTCTCCAAACAGGTGCTGGCTCGCTATACGCGGGTACTTCGTGTTGTTCGTCCGTGCGTTCTGCCTCGACCGACGTCGTGTCCGGCTCGAGCCGAACCGG
>Ga0310810_10003612_pt1 | contig 16916 bp, 13 predicted proteins | sample NCmetagenome_FD_207641 | JGI IMG/M metagenome (GOLD analysis project Ga0310810, IMG submission 207641) | Soil microbial communities from experimental microcosm in Duke University, North Carolina, United States - NC | ecosystem: Engineered > Artificial ecosystem > Soil microcosm > Unclassified ... | reverse complement strand
AAGGAACATTCGCTCTCCTCCATGACATCCGAGAGTAGCTTCCGGCCGTTTGCTCGAATATGCTGGGCTGGTCACCTAAATGGAAAACAGTCACATCATAGCGGATATCTCGCTTTGCATTGTCGTGGCCTGGCTGCTGGCGCTTGTCGCAAGGCTGCTCCGACAACCGCTGATCATCGCCTATCTTGGCGCAGGGCTGTTGGTAGGACCGGTTGGGTTTGGTTGGATACGCGAGCGCGAATCTATCACCACCATCGCCGAACTGGGATTGATTTTCCTGCTGTTCATGATTGGGCTCGAGATCGACCTCAAGAAGGTGCTGGGGGCCGGGCGTGCCATCGTTGTGACGGCGGCGGTCCAGATACTCGGCGGGTGCGGGCTGGGTTTCTTTTTTCTCAAATTGCTTGCGCTGCGCTGGGGCGGAACTGATTTAGATGCTCTATACCTCACGATCAGTGCTGCGCTCAGCAGCACGGTGATCATCGTCAAAATCCTTCATGACAAACGCGAACTCGATACACTGGTCGGCCGGATCACGCTCGGGGTGCTGGTAGCGCAGGACTTGTTTGCCATTCTATTCCTCGCGGTGCAAGGCACGCTGAAGGAACCGGCCGTCGGACCGCTGATGGCATCGCTGTTCAGGGTGGTGGTGCTGGTCGCGACGGCGCTGATGTCGAGCCGCTACGTGTTGCCGCCGCTCTTCCGGGCAGTGGCACAGTTGCCGGAACTGGTGCTAGTGGGAGCGCTGGCGTGGTGTTTCCTGGTGTGCAGTTTGGCGCAACTGCTGGGGTTGTCGAGAGAGATGGGAGCGTTGATCGCCGGCGTCGCGCTCTCGACTTTTCCTTATGCGCTCGATGTGACCGCCAAGGTCACGACGCTTCGCGATTTTTTCCTGACCCTCTTCTTTGTCGCGCTCGGCATGTCTATACCGAAACCCACCGCGTCGCTGCTGCTTTGGGCGATGGTGTATTCGGCCTTCCTCATCGGGAGCCGGCTGGTGACCGTTTTTGTGCCGCTGCACTCGATGCGGCTGGGACACCGGGCAAGCCTGTTGCCGGCGGTGAACCTGTGCCAGGTCAGCGAATTTTCCCTGGTGATTGTTGCCTTGGGTGTGAAAGCGGGGGACGCGCACAGCCTGACGCAAGGTGTGGTGGCGTACGCGTTTGCATTCCTGGCTGTCGTCAGCAGCTACACGATTGTGCGGAATGAAGCGGTGTTGCGGCGATTCAGTCCGTTGCTGCGCTGGCTCGGCGCACACGATTTAGGACAGGCAGCCGGGCCGGCCGACGAAGTCCAGGGAGATAAGCGAGGCAGGCCAATTCAGATTCTTGGCTTTTTCTGGACCGCCAGCTCGCTGGTTGAAGAGTTTGCCCGCCACTCACCGGACCTGCTCCAGGAAATCTCGGTGATCGATTTCAACCCGCAGGTCAATGACGAACTGCGGCGCCGCGGAATACCGGTCATTTATGGCGACATCAGCCAGCGCGACACCTTGTCGCACGCCGGGGTCGACCGGGCCAGCATCATTCTTTGCACGATCCCTAACGGTTTACTAAAAAACACCACCAACCTCCGCCTGGTGCAGCAATTACGGGACATTAATCCTAAAGCCACGATTATCGCGCACGCGGAGCTGTTCGACGAAATTCCCAAGTTATATGCTGCCGGCGCGGACTTCGTCAGCGTACCGCGCCTCGTTGAAGCCCAGGAACTCTACGAAGTCGTGCGGGCGGCGAAAGAGAATCGGCTCGAACGCAAACGCCTCGAACAGGAGGAAGAGCTCAAGGACCGCCGTGAGGTGATCCACTAACGCGCAGTTTAGGATCCAGGCGGCCTGCCACCATCAGAGGCTTAAATCTTTTTTGCCGGATGAGCTACCAAGGTAGTAATTGATTGCTTCAGTTTTTCAACTTCCTGGGGATTTTCGGGCAAATCTTCAGACTGGAACGCAGGATATAATTTGTCCCAGATGGCATTCATCTCGTCTTGAAATTTGCCGGTGTCGGCAGTAATCGCAATGACAGCGTCTTTTTCGGGGATGACAACACATAACTGGCCGTTGGCGCCGTCGCCGCGAAAAGCATTGTGTGTGCAGCGCCAGAATTGAAAGCCGTAGCCCTGGACCCAATCGATTCCGATTTTTGAGTGTCCTTCCTGGTCGTTTGGAACTTGCTTGCTCGTCGCTTGCTCCACCCAGTTTTGCGGAAGCAATTGTTTGCCGTTCCATTTGCCCTTCTGCAAATAAAGCTGGCCGAACTTGGCGACGTCTTCCGTGCACAATTTCAGTCCGTAGCCGCCGAGAGTGTTGCCTTCCGGGCTGCTGGGCCAATCGGGATTTTCAATCCCAAGGGGCTCAAACAAACGCATCTTCAAAAACTCCAGCGACGTTTGCCCCGTTGCCTTTGTAACAATCGCGGACAGAGTGTAGCTGCCCAGCGTGTTGTAAAGGAAATGCGTTCCCGGCTTGTGCGGGACTGGCTGCGCCAGAAAATCTTTTACGGACGGCGCGCCACGGGTCGCCTTCGGCTCGGTATCGTGTCCGCAGGACATCGTCAGCAGGTCGCGCACTTTCATTGCCTTGAGATTTTCAGAGGGCTCGGCCGGCGCGTCTCCCGGAAAAAACTTCAGCACCGGATCATCCAGGCTCAGTTTGCCTTCGGCGATTGCCAGGCCAACAGCGGTGGAATTGAAACTTTTGCTGAGCGAATACAGCACGTGTGGTTTGTCGGGCGCCTCGGGTTTCCACCATCCCTCGGCTATGACGTGGCCGTGGCGTACCAGGATGAAGCTGTGCAGCGTATCAATTTTATCAACGGTCGAAACGAAATCCCGAATCGCCTGCGAGGAAGTGCCTTGGGCTTCCGGCGTGCTCCGGGGCAACGGTTGGTTGCCGGCTGAAGACGAAAAAGAGATGACCGAGATCGCGAGCGCCGATGCCTGGCAGAGACCATTGCGTTTCATAGCGCGATGTCTAGCTGCCCCTGAAAAAGCTGTCAAATGGGGAATGTTGGTAGGGCCGTCTCGCCGAGACGGCCACCTATCAAACCGATCGCCTCAACCAAAACATTTGCGGACTTTACCTGACTTCCTTCCGCGACTTCATTTTTGCCGCGACGAAAGCTCCTCCCAGCGTTCGTATAACCGTGTCACCTCCGTTTTCGCCATTTCGAGCTCGACGATAAGTCCGTGAGCTTCCCTTGAGCGCGTCGCATGAAACTGCGGATCGTTCAACGTCGTCTCGAGCTCCTGGACGCGTGTTTCAGCCGCCATGATGGCCTCTTCCATTCCTTCCAGCTCACGCTTTTCCTTGAAGCTCAGCTTGCGCGTACGGTTTGCAGGTAGGGCCGCCTCGCCGAGGCGGCCAGGAGGTACGCCTACCTCGCCGAGGCGGCCATCATGCATGGGAAGTATGGTCTTAGGCGTTCTGCCCACTATTTTGTGGCCGCCTCGGCGAGGCGGCCCTACCTGCGCATCGCGTTCCTTTTTCTTTTCGAGGTAATAGGAATAATTGCCTGGCTGGACGAACAACCCGTTTTCCTCGAACGCGAGCACCTGGTCGCAAATGCGATCCAGGAAGTAACGATCGTGACTCACGACGAGCACCGTGCCTTCAAAGTCCGCCAGCGCTTCCTCCAACATCCGCAAGCTGGGCAAATCGAGGTCATTGGTCGGCTCATCGAGCACGAGCACGTTGCCGCCGCGGCGCAACACCTTCGCGAGCATCAACCGCGCCCGCTCGCCACCCGACAGCCGCGCTACCGGCTCATTCACCCGCTCGTCGGCAAACAGGAATCGTCGCAAATAAGAACGCGCGCTCAACTGCTGGTCGCCGAACAATACCGTTTCGCTTCCGGCGGAAATCTCCTGCAGCACGGTCCCCGTTCCTTCCAGTTGCATTCGGCTCTGGTCGATGTAATTGAAAACTACCTTTTTGCCGATTTTAGCCGTGCCCTCGTCCGGCTCACGTGCACCGAGGCAAATGCGCAGCAGCGTTGTTTTGCCCGCTCCGTTGCGTCCAACGATTCCGGTGCATTGCCCCGGCTTGAGCGAAAGCGTCAGGCCGCGAAAAAGCCAGCGCTCGTTCTCGCTTTTACCGACCTTGGCGCCGACGTTCTCCAATTCGATCGCCGTGTTGCCCAGGTCCGGCGGAGGCGGGATGAGCAGGTCCATCTCGCGTTCTTCGGGCGGCGCTTCGAGCCCTTTGACATTGTAGAACATTTCCAGCCGATGCCGCGGCTTGGAACGCTGCGCGCGCACTCCGGCCCGCACCCATTCCAGCTCCTCGCGCAGAAAGCGCTGCCGTCGCCGCTCCGATTGCTCGGCGATTTGCTGGCGAATCGCCTTGGACTCCAGATACGCGGTGTAGTTGCCGGGATGCGAATAGCAGCGCCCATCCGCCAGCTCAATCACGCGCGTCGCTATCACATCAAGAAAATAGCGGTCGTGCGTGACAAAAATGACTGCGCCCGGAAAATCGTGCAGAAAACCTTCGAGCCAAAGAATCGATTCTGCGTCCAGATGGTTTGTCGGCTCGTCCAGTAGCAGCAGGTCTGGTTGCGCCGCCAACGCGCGACAGAGGGCAACGCGCCGCCTTTCTCCGCCCGACAGCGGCCCGACTAGGGCATCCAGCAGCGGCGCCGCGAGCGCGGACGCCTCGGCCTTGAGCCGCGCCTGGAAATTCCATCCGTCCACACTCTCGATCTGATTCAGCAACCCTGCCAGCTCCGCTTCCGAGCCGGCCCCGGATTGATACCGATGCAGCCAATCCATCAGATCTGTCGCGCCGGCCTCGATATTCTCGCGCACCGTCAGGTTCGGGTCCAACTCGAATTCCTGGGGCAGATATCCGATCCGCAACCCGCGGCGTCGCGCAATCTCGCCGGCGTCAGCTTCCTGGTTCCCCGCCAGGATCCGCAACAGACTTGTCTTGCCCGAACCATTGCGACCAACCAATCCCACTTTCTCCCCCGGCGACACGGATAGTGTGACCGATTCCAGCAAGCGCTGGTAACCGTAGCTCAGCGCCAAATCGTTGGCCGTTAGAATGGGCGGACCCGCTATCACAATTCCGCACAGTTTAGCCGCAATCCGGTGCGATGACGAATCCGTTATTCGGCGCAGGTGATAAAAAGGGTGCGATTAAAATTGGGCGGTGGCGACAAACCCTTGGAGGACCTGGTACACCTCCATAAATGGAGGTGTTAATGAGATGAAAGCAACGGGAGCAAAAGCGCATTCGCATCCACTTTTAATCGTGCCCGATAAAAACAAGCAGTGTTATGGTTTGACTCCTTTGTCTATATGCCCTGAAGCAGTTTTTGACATCATTCCACTGCTCAGTGGACTGGAGTGTGAGCTTCGATCGTCGCTTCTTAATTACGGCACGAGTTCGAAGCAGTAGAGATCACCACTTTCCTTAAGTCCATCCCGGATCAGCAAACGACCGTCGGCATAGGCCGGGGAGCACCAATTGGGACCGCAGAGTTTCACACGGCCGATTTCGCGGAAGGTTGTGGGGTCAGCGGCCACCAGGGCAACCTGGCCATCATCCAGACTGACCAGCATATTTCCTCCCAACACCAGGAACGATGCAAAGGCCATTTCAGCAGCGGTGCTGGCATAGTTCTTTTGCGCCCATGTCGTCCGCCCGGTTTCCGCGTCCACACAAAGCAATTGGCGGCCTGACCCCAGACCGAACACACTCCGCCCCACCGCCACCGGGCTGGAGAAATTAATCGTGGCCTCTTTGTTGACCCAAATTCGTTCAGCCTTGAAAGTGTCCCCTTCGCGAGACACTCGGGTGCCCGCCAATCCCGCGCGGTACGAGCCGACAATGACCAGATCTCCAATGACAATCGGCGTGGTGCAGTTGCGTCCATAAGGAGTCTTGAGTGGGCTCCGCCACAATCGTGCTCCGTCCTCGAGTGCCAGGCCAAGTAGTCCTTCGACGCTAAAGCAAATCAATTGTTTGGTGCCGGCCACCGTCGCGATAATGGGCGCTGCGTAGGACGCGCGGTCATTCTGCGACCGCCACAACAATCTGCCCGTCTGTTTTTCGAAGCAGACCACACCCGCCCCGTTGGTACCTCCGGCGCAGGCGAACAGCCGGTCCCCCTCAATTACGGGCGCGGCGGTATAGCCGTGCTCCGCCGCACCGGGGATGGGCGTATCCTCACCCTCGAACGCAGCGGCGAAATCGTTGGTGAAGTTGGCCCGCCACAAAACATGACCATCCGCCACCGCGACACACCTCAGTTCTCCTTTGCCCGACTGAGCATAGACTCGGTCTGCATCCACTAACGGCGTGCAACGCGGACCGGTGGGGCCCTGTTCATCCCTGAACACGTCGTCGATTGAACAACGCCATAACTCGCTGCCGTTTCCGGCGTCGAGTGCGTGCAGCGTTTCCTTGCCCTGCTGGTTGTCGTTATAGAAGACCTTGCCGCCGGCTATGACCGGTGACGCCAGGCCCGCGCCGACAGGGATCTTCCAAACTAGTTTTGGCGCAGCCGGCAGCGCAGAAAGTACCCGGTTGGTAGAGACTGCGTACCCGTTCCGCGATGGGCCACGCCACTGGGGCCAGTCTTCCGCCCACACGGTTTCACCCAGGCACTCAGTCAGCAAAACCAGCATCCATGTTAGCGTCGAGGGATAACTCACGCGCGTATGACATCGCTCGGGAGACTCCGCGTCAAGAGCAGAGACCCTTTTCACACCCCTGATTCTTCGACCGCGGCAGGTAGGACCGTCTCGCCGAGACGGCTATCATTAAGCCTTGGTTTACTGGCCGCCTCAGCGAGGCAGCCCTCCCTACCGGATTCCATCAACCCCGCTCTGTTCGCAACGATGCACCCCCGAACCTGAGCTGATTTGAGCCACGTTGCTGGCAGTTGATCGTGAGATAGTAAACTTCTTTTCCTGGATCGACCCAAAGTGGAACATTGTGAGGAAGGTGAGCGCATTCCTAGAAACATTCACAGGGCGATAGTATCAGCGCTTTAATGTCAATTCAAAGTGCAAGATTGGGCACGCCATCAGTTTATTTATTTGGACCTAAGATTCGTGGCCGCCTCGGCGAGGCAACCCTACCAGGTAGGACCGTCTCGCCCAGGCGTCAAATCGATCGAGTCAGAAGATTCAGCAGAGGTTTAAGCTAACGCAGCGGCCGTTACGGAAGGACTCTCCAGCGTAGAAACAACATTGGGGTAAGCGGGTTCAGGTGGGGCTGACAACAGTTCTGCGAGCGCACCGTGCAGCTCCGCCACAGTGAAGGGTTTGTTCAGCAGAGCGTCCACCGGGTTCTCGGCGTCGCGACGTGCGCTCGCCGAGGCGGTGATCATCAGAATCGGCAGCGACGGAGCCAATAGCTTGATGCCGACGGCCAGTTTGTTGCCCTTCATCAATGGCATTTCGAAGTCGGTGACCACAACGTCAAATTCACCAATGGTGAATAGGCTCAGCGCCTCGGCGCCATTACTGGCTTCAGTGACTTGATGGCCTTCCAGCTCGAGCATCATCCGCAAACACGCGCGGAGAGGTTGCTCGTCCTCCACGAGGAGTATCCGCTTGCTGCGAACCTCTGCGTGGTTGGCGCTCAAATCAGGCTCAGCCCATCGCGCTTCGGCACCGCTGGCCTGAAGCGGTTCGAAGTTTTCTAAAACAGTATTTCTATTCTCGATCATTTGTCTCATTTCCTCCTCGTGTTGTTGAGAGCCTGGTTGGCTCCTCGCCGTTCATGGCCCGCCCCTCTTCAACCTCCTCGGTGGCCATTGCTGCGGAGATGGTTTGGCGGTGAACTCCGAGCTTCTGCGCAGCCAGCGAAATGTTATTCCCCACAAGTTGAACGACATGCCGGATGTAGCGGTATTTGACCTCGTCCAGCAGCAGGATGTCTTCCTCGCGTTGGGGCAGAAAGACATCGGGAGCGGCTTCCAATCGGCCAATCCAACGCTTGACCCGGCTTGCCAGCGCGCTACCCCCTATGGTGGTTTCCAAAAATTCATCTGCATCAGCCAATAGGGCATCCATCTTCACGTTGTAGGGCTTGCTACTCATGACGATGATCGGCAAGTGCGGAGAAATTGCTCGCGCTCTCCTTACGACTTCAAAGGCAACTCGATCCAGGAACCAATTGACGAGCAAGACCGAAACTTTATTTCGCTCCAGCGCCTCAAGCGCCTCCGAAACCGAAGTGGCCGTGATACAGGAAATGCCCTCGGCCTCGATACAGTCAGTAATGTACCGGCGGAAGTCCTGGTCATCCTCAACCACGAGCACCCGCTTTCCGGGGGCGAGTTTTTGGCCTTTGATGTTCATGAATGCCTAATGTCGTAAAAACTGACGGCAGAAAACGTGCCAATGTCGAGTTTTTCAACTAATATCCGTAAAATGATGAAAAAACCATCAATTGTTTGAAACAAACTGTCTAGATTCTAGCCAGCATGTTGTCCTATGTTTGGACAGTTCGATAGTCCTGCGAGGCAGCCCAACCCCCAGCTCGCAGCCTTCCAGAAAGCACCGCTGGGCTACGCTTCGAACTCAAAGGAGGACATTTCGCTCATTTCGCTCGGCGAGGTTGACCACGCCCTGAAATATTCTAATTTTGCAATTTCATGGTGTCGTTCAAAGCAATTCTGCGGAAGATACCTGGTGAGCCGGTTCGTTTGCCGACGCGCGTAGGGAAGCATTTCGCGGAATCGGATTTGAGCGCGCCGTATCTCGTTTCGTGTCTGGCCCAGCAAGCAATCCTTTACGTCAGTCCCAAGTTCGAGAAGATCACCGGGTATGCTTGCCAAAAATTCATCAGCGAAGGCCTCACCTTTTGGTTTTCCGTGATTCACCCAGCCGATATGCAGGCCGTCGTGGGCAGCATCACCAAGGCACAGCACGAGTTGTTGACCATCAATCCGCGGCCCATGACGCCGTTGAAATTGGAATATCGCATCACCCGACGGGATAGCCGGGTCATCTGGATCCGGGAATTTAAGCAGATCATTTCCTACCGCAACGGAAAGAAAGACCACATCTTAGGCTGCCTGCATGACATCACCGCCGAAAAAGCTGACGAACGAACTGCGATTGAGGCGTTGCTGAAACGGGACAAAGCCGCCAACGCATTACTTGACATCGCGGTTTCGCATCGCCTGAGCGACGCACTGGATTCACGCAAATCGGCCGTGCCATCTTCCAACCCGATTTCAGGCCGCGAAAGAGAAGTACTGCGATTGGTAGCCGCCGGATATTCCAGCAAACAAATCGCCGCCGAACTCGCCATCAGCGAAAACACCGTCGAAACGCATCGCCGTCACTTGCTGCAAAAACTCCACGTGAACAATTCGACGGCCCTCGTCAAAGAAGCGCATCGCCGGTGCTTGGTTTGACTCACGGTTTTCCGTGATTGTTGGGCGGACGCAGTTCGCCGAGGTTGAGCGCATGATAAATTCGATTCAATGGAAAACATTGCCGGCGAAGATGCCCAATTTCGTCAATGTGGCCGCTGTCGGGCTGCTCGCGGGTCTTTCGTTCGGAGTTCAATTTGGTGTGGTGCCGGTGCTGAACCATCTAGGAGCGGCCCACTACATCGTTACCATGCAGGGGATCATTCCCACGTTCACGCACGCCGTCGTTCCACTGATGTTCATGGGGCTCGGCACTTTTTTGGTGCGTTTGCTTTGGCTCCGGTCGCCCTGCCGGGGAATGCAATTCTGGACGTTGATTTCGTTCGGATTCTTTTTGGCCGGCGCCTGGATCACCATCCGAGGTCACTGGCCGCTCAACAACCAGGTGATCCAGTGGCAGCCACAAAATCCGCCCGTCGATTGGGAGCGGCTGCGTCAGCAATGGAGTGAGCTCAATTTCTGGCGCTTTGCGGTGGCTCAAGTGGGCTTCCTGGCCTTGTTGGTTCCGTTTGTCTTTGCGCGCAACCGCAGCCTCGAAAGGTAGCCGCGTTGTCGGATGGCCCCAACGCGTGACGTATCTCAGGTTTGTAGAATCGGGCCGCGCCGCTCAGTACGGCGTAACGCGATGTCCGATTGCCTCAGAATCATCACCGGCCGGATTTTAGTAAAGCGCAGAAAACTGAATTATACAAACAAAGAAGACCCCCGACCTTGTCAGAAGCGCTTTCAACATTTCTTCTCTTGATTAACCAGCCACTCGCAAAGAGTATTCCATTGCTGGCCGGAAGCATCCTGTCCGCGGAAATGGGCTCAGCCCACCGGTGTTGGTAAAATTATTATAAACCTGACTTCTGCCCGGAATTTGCGGACTGACGGGCACAATAGAAGAAAGGTTATGACAACTGTCTCTCGAGACCTCCCGTCCCGTCCCCACCTGGATGTTCCCAAACGCGAAGCCCGCGACCTGCTCAAACAAGCTCGCGTGGGAATTCCCGGAGCTCTCGACCGCATACGGCGTCGGCATCCCCGATTCAAAAACACGAACGTGTCCGCTCTTGCGCCTGTCGAATTTCGTTTGAGCGACGCTCAGCTGGTCATCGCCCGCGAATACGGCTTTTCGCAGTGGGCCGCACTCAAACAGCGAATCGATTCGAACACAGCCGCCCAGCTTCTGGTAACGGCGATTCGCGCTGACGATCGCGAAACGGTTATTCGGATCCTTCAGTCCAACCTACAACTGCTTCACATTCCCGTCCGGAGCGGCAATTGGGGTCCGCCGATGAGCCACGCGGCGAACCTCGGTCGGCTCGAGATTATCAAAGCTGTTGCCCAACTCGGAGCGCTCGACTTTCAGCATGCCTTCGATCGTGCGGTGCTGCAGGGACAACTGGAGTGTGCCAAATGGTTGCTTGAGCATGGCGCCAAGCTTGCTCCCGGGATTATCATGGGCGCCTGCGAAACACTCAATTCGTTGGGATTCTGTTTTCTCGATGAATTAAATGTCCCTTACACCGCTGCCGATGGCAATCGCCTCGCCCCGCTCGCTCTGGTTCTCGAGACGTATTGCCGCAATCCTGAAGGTAAACACAGAATCCTCGATTTGTTTGAAAAACGAGGATACGCGCTTCCCGACAGCCCTATAATGGCCCTCCACCGAGGCGACGCCGATCGACTGAAGCATCATTTGCAACGCGACCCGGACTTATTAAATCGCCGATTTCCGGCTCGGGACATCTATCCGTCCCAATTGGGTTGTGCCGATGCTGGACGCGCAGGCATGCACGGCACACCAGTGGAGGGAACGACTTTGTTGCACCTGGCTATCGAATTCGACGAACAGGAAATCTTCGATCTGCTTTTGGCGCACGGTTTGGACGTAAATGCTCGCGCCCTCATGGACAGAGACGGCTTTGGTGGGCACGCGCCGCTGTTCAGTTCGGTAATCAACATGTCGGTCGCTTGCGGACGACAACGCGATGCCTTGATGACCCGAGCACTGCTCGCCCGCGGTGCCTCGCCAGATCTCCGAGCGACACTGCGCAAGTTCCTTGATTGGTGCGAGACCCCGCGCTGGTACGAAGCGCGTAATGTTACCGCGGCCGAATGGGGACGCACGTTTCCGGATCGTGGCTGGGTGAATTCCGAAGCACTGCGGTTGCTTGATCGAGGACGTTAACGGCCGCGTATACGCCGCTTCAATCGGATGTCTCGCCCCGCGTCCGGCAGATACTAACATCTGCCAGACGCGTCGGTGAGCTATTATGGGATCACTTCGTAAACGCCACCCGCCTGTGCGGGTATGTCACGCTGATTTACGATATACTGCAGTTTCTTAAAACCACCAACGAAAATTCTTTCCCCGTTGGGATTGGTGTTTATGGACGTGAAGAATAGCACGTCATCCCCCTGAAGGCTGGCCCCGGAAAGGTCGACGTTGAAGAGGCTGATTGGCTGAGCTTCTTGCAGGTTATCCCGGTTGACCGGGGCATGCATCAACAACCCATGCTGGGGCGTCGGAATAAAGGAAATCCAATCCGTGAACAGAAGTTGCCCTTGCAACCCCGAGATGCCGCGGCCCCGGTAAATTGCGGAACCGGTATTGGCATTTGGGCCGATGCTGGGATCCAGGTGGGTATATTCGACGAGCGGCCGATAGGAATTGGGCAGGCGCGATGCCTCCAGGCCGTAAGCAATAATGCGACTGTCATTGGTTACAAACGACGTCGGAAAGATCCCTTCCCAGGGTCGAAAACCGAAATTGATGCCGTATTTATCGAAGCCGTGGATGTATTCGATCGTGTCCTGTCCGGTGTTGGCGAGGTATTTGATCCAGCGCACCGTTTGATCGGTGCCGTCGTGGTCATCGCCATTTCCCTTGCCATTGTCATTTCCTTTGCCGTGGCCATCACCATCCCCATTGCCGTTTCCGTCGCCGTTGCCGTGTCGCTTGCCTTCTTTGCTGCGTGGACGGCCGTGGTCCTCGCTCGGGCTGACAATCTGTTCATGATGCACTTTGCTCGGATTGCGAAGGCCCTTCAATAACGGGGTAATGGCTCCGTCGGGCACCCGCTGGTCTTTTAAGTCGGCGAAAGTCGCCACCGGTGTGGTGGTCGTAAAATCCATTCCCTCCAGTTGATTCAAATTGATCCGCAGCAGCTTTCCCGAAAGTTGCGCATCATCCTGGGCGATGTTGTTCGGGTCGTACTCGCTGCCGCCATCGCCCAGGGCAAGCAGCAAGGTGTTAAACTCAGGCGACCAAGTCAGCGATTGGAACCCGGTGTGATTGAAGTAAGGCCGTTTGATTTTGAGCAGCGTGCGCTGGAGCTGCGGAACTCCCTGAACCACTCTGTATTCGGCGAGGTGATCGACGTGATCATATTCGGCCATGTTCCACGGATCGGTTGTGGAGACCAGCCATTGAAAGAAGCCCGGGGGCGAGGCGCTGCGTTCGTTGATTGCCGAGTACCAAACCCAGAACCGCCCGTTCCGATCAAAGTCCGGGTCCGCGACAAAGCCGAGCAGACCGCGTTCATCGTAGGTTTCGGGATCGGGATAGCCCAGCCCGGGGAGGCCGGGTATGTGGCTTCCTAGTCGGCCGACTTGCGAACGAAGGTCGAGAAACACTTGCGCAGCGCTATTGTCGGATAGGTCTTTGCGGTAAAGCTGCCCCGGCTGCGTGCAAACGAACATCGCCTTCCCGACGACGTTAATATCGGTTACCAGGTCGATGTGCTCGATGACCGGTTGCAAGTGAACATTGATGTCGGCGGTGATCGGCTGGCCGGTAGCTCGAGAAGCAAGCAGCAACGCCGCCACCACCAGGAAAATTGCGCTGCACATTTTAGCGGAAGTATCCGGTCCTGAGCGTCTGGGTGCGGGGGAAGTGGGCGGTTCTTTCGAAGGCGATTGGCGACGGCCAGGCTGTCGTGTTTGGAGCGGGAACAACTTAAGTTTCGTCATAATCGATTTAGGTTAAGGTTTGTGTGAATAGAAGAGAACGGGACCTCCTGGCGTGGTATGGCGTCGCCCGAGACCGGACATGCTGCCCCGTTTGCGTGGGGCATTCTCCATCGCATCCCTTATCGACCTACAATCAGCCGATAGAACACTCTTCTATGGCTCCTTGTCTGATGGTGCCCCGGCGCTGTTAGCGTTGAAACCACGCCGGCTGCTAAGGTAAGACGCTGCAAAAATGATTTTGTTCCCGGGTTCATTTTTCAAGTCTTCCACCTGCAACCATCGATGCCGCAATCTTTCTCGACCGCCATCATTTTGGTCGATAGCGCTGCTCTTTTTATCGATTAACCCGATTCTGCTCTGGTGGGTTATATCATCGGCAACGACACATAAGCGAGACGCCTATGAAGCTTTTGCAACTGAATCTCCTCCTGGCCTGGGCCTGGATCCTCCTCGGCTTTCTTTCCGGACTCGGGCTCGGCCTCTTTTTCCATCGCGAACAATGGCTTGGCGGATATGCCAGTCTCAAGCGCCGCCTTTATCGGCTTTGCCATATCTCATTCTTCGGGCTGGGTGCGCTGAATCTTTGTTTCGTTCTGACGGTCCCAATGCTTGATTTATCGGCGCGGTTGCTCGCCACGGCCTGCTGGGCCTTTATTGCCGGAGCTGTCTCGATGCCTGTTTGCTGCGTCATTATGGCTCATTTCCCCAGCGCCCGTATGCTCTTTGCCTTGCCCATCGTGAGTTTGCTCCTGGCGGGTGTTTTAGTCGTGCTGGGGGTCGCGCCGAGAACTGAGCGCAACCGAGCAACGGCGTTTGCAGGCCAGGAAAACCACCCCGCTTTTGTAACCACTCACCATTAAGAGTCACATCTATGAAAAGAATCGGTCTAATCGCCATGAGCGGCGTTCGCGCTCATAATCCGGAACTGACCAAGCTGGGTCTGACCCTGCCCGGATTCGTCGAACGTAACAAAGTAATTGCCTCACTCCCCAGCCTGGGATTGCTCACGCTCGCGGGGCTCACCCCTGACCGCTTCGAGGTCGAGTATCACGAGATTGCTGACCTCCGGCAGGGCGGAGAACCACCCGACCATTTCGACCTGGTTGCGCTCAGCACGTTCACCGCCCAACTCAAAGAGGCCTATGCTGTTGCCGATCATTACCTCAGGCGCGGTATCCCCGTGGTTATGGGTGGCATTACCGTCAGTTCCTTACCGCAGGAAGCGCGAAATCATTGCACGAGCGTCGTTGTCGGTGAGGGGGAACCGCTCTGGCCCGAGGTGCTGAACGATTTCGAGAATGGCTGCCTCAAGCCATGCTACGTTCAGTCGCCTCGCGGCCAGTTCGATCTGCGCGAGGCCCCGATGCCGCGGTTCGATCTCCTGGATCCCGACAAATACAACCGCATCACCGTGCAAACCAGCCGTGGTTGCCCACATCAATGCGAGTTTTGCGCCAGCTCAATTTTGTTGACGTCGCGATACAAGCTTAAACCGGTCCACAAGGTCATTGCCGAAATTAAGGAAATCAAGAAAATCTGGCGCCGCCCCTTCATCGAGTTTGCGGACGACAATTCATTTGTGCACCGCGAACATTATAAGGAGCTGTTGCGCGAACTCGAAAAGGAAGACCTGCGCTGGTTCACCGAGGCCGATGTGCGCGTCGCGCAGGATGACGAACTGCTGGGACTGATGCGTGACTCCGGCTGCCAGCAGGTTCTCATCGGACTTGAGACGCCACGGGCCGCCAGCTTGAGCGGGCTCGAACTGAAGGCCGACTGGAAAGCCCGACAGCAGGATTTCTATAAAACCGCCATCACCAAAATCCAGTCTTATGGCATCACTGTGAACGGTTGTTTCATTCTCGGGCTCGATGCGGACACACCCGATGTGTTCGACGAAGTGTTCGACTTCGTAACAGAGTCGGATCTGTATGAAGTCCAAATCACGTTTTTGACGCCTTTCCCGGGGACCCCATTGTACGAGCGACTCAAGCGGGAAGGCCGGCTGATTCAAGATGGCGCCTGGGAACTCTGCACACTGTTTGACATCAACGTGCGACCCAAGAATATGACTGTCGCCGAGCTGCAAAGTGGGTTTCTCGACCTCGGCAAACGCCTGTACTCAGACGAGCAAACGGCCGAGCGCCGACGGAAATTTAAGACGATGCTGAAACGCTCGCCGCATTTCGGTCGCCATGCTTCGTTAACTGCCGAAAAACTGGCGGCCTGAATGCGGCTGTTAGCCGGCGGGCTGGCTCACCTGCCTTGGCGCGCGGCGTGCCGGCAGTTTGCTCCGGCGGGCGTGACGCCCGACTCTACGGCAGGCGTGACGCCCGCCGCTACAGCTTGACCGGTTTGGCAAAGCCGGTTCAAAATCACTCAGGCAGTGCAGTTCCTACCAATAGTCGAACGCGAGCTGCGCGTCGCAGCGCGCCATTCCAGGACCTGGTGGCGCCGTGTACTGACTTTGGTGGTTGCGCTGGGCGTCTTTGCTTTCACCTGCCTGCTGATAGGACGATGGACGAGCCTTAATCAGATCGGAAAAGAGATTTTCGAGGCCCTTGGCGGATTCGGGCTCCTGTATGCTTTGTTGGCCGGACCGTTGTCCTCGGTCGATTGCATCAGTCGCGAGCGGCGCGATGGCACGCTCGGGCTTTTGTTCCTCACCAACCTGCATAGCTACGATATCGTGCTGGGCAAAATTGTCGCCGCCTCATTCGATATGCTCCTGGGACTGGTCGCGGCTTTACCCGTACTGAGTCTGCCATTGTTGATGGGAGGTGTCACGCTGGCTCAATTCGCCCGGCTCGCGCTGGCCTTGGCCGACGTCATTTTTCTTTCCCTCGCACTGGGCATTTGCATCTCCTCCCTGTTTCGGAGCGCCCGCGCCGCAGTCGTTATCTCTCTGGCAATCCTCTTTGCACTGACCTTTGGTCTGACCTTTCTTGGCGAAGAGATCCTGCACATCCCTCAAACCGGCACGGCGCCGGCATTCTTCTACATCTTTTGTCCTTTCTACACGTTCGAGCTGTGCCTGAGCGTCCCGATGCGCGAGCCGGCCTGGAAATTCTGGCTCAACCTCGGTGGCCTGCAAGCCTTCGCCTGGTCTTGTCTCGTCATGGCGTGCTTTCGAACCGGCACGGTCTGGAGAGATTTGCCCGCATCCGCTGTGACGCGTCGTTGGCACGAGTTTTTCCTCAAGTTGAAGCGCGGCCGCACTCGCACGCGCATGGCATGGCGCGCGATGCTGGAGCGGAACCCAATTCATTGGCTCGAAGGCCGTGATCGGCTGCAGGAGAGAATTCTCTGGAGTTTGTTCCTGCTAATCACGATTGGCTTTGCGCTCACCCAGATCTCCTCGAATGATGGGCCGAGCGACGGGCTTGTAATCACGTGGGCCTGGTGGGCCCACTGCGTGCTTTGCCTGTGGATCGCTCTTCAAGGCCCGCGGCGCCTCGCCGATGACAAGCAATCGGGCGCCCTCGAATTGATCCTCTGTACACCGCTCGGCAGTCGGGACATCATTCGCGGCAACATGCAAGCACTCCAAAGGAGATT
>Ga0310810_10003611_pt1 | contig 16917 bp, 14 predicted proteins | sample NCmetagenome_FD_207641 | JGI IMG/M metagenome (GOLD analysis project Ga0310810, IMG submission 207641) | Soil microbial communities from experimental microcosm in Duke University, North Carolina, United States - NC | ecosystem: Engineered > Artificial ecosystem > Soil microcosm > Unclassified ... | reverse complement strand
GCCAGTAGGCGTCGAGGATCGGGCGGTGGGTGTCGCGATACCGCTGGTAGGCGGCCGCCGGATCGGCGGCATCGAGCACGGCGAGGAAATCAGGGAGAAGATTGATCAGCACGCGCCATAGTAAGAGAGGCGGCGCGCGTGGCGCAAGATGTCGGCGGTGGTTCAGTGCACTCCGCGCTGCTTGAGACGGGAGACTTCGTCCAGGAAGCGGCGCTCGGCCGGCGTGAGGCTCGCGATGCCAGTGGCGCTGATCTTGTCGAGCACACGGTCGAGCTCGGCCCCGCTCGAATCGGCGGCGGGCCGGGGGCGGCGAGGAACCGGTGTCGGGGCCACGCGCCGCTCCGGCTCCTCGGCCGCGCCGGACTGCACCATCACCACCCGCTCCACCGACCGGGCGGGCTCGACCGGTGTCCGGCGGGAGAGATACTGGAGCCGGAGGAAGAGCCAGCCTGCCACCGCGCCGCCCAGATGGGCCGGATGGGCGATGCCGTCGTTCCGGGGCCAGAGCGAGAGCGCCACGTCGATTGCGATCAGCGCGATCACGAGCGTCCGCGCCCGGATCGGCATCGGGATGGGGAACACCAGCATCTCCGCGTCCGGCCAGAACATGGCGAACGCGACCATCACCCCGAGGATGGCGCCCGACGCGCCGTAGAAGGGGTCGACGTGGATGAAATTCTGGAGCAGGAGGGCAAAGATGGCGGCTCCGACGCCGCAATACAGATAGTAGAGGAGGAACTGCCGGCTCCCCATCCGGCTCTCCACCGCCGCACCGAAGACGAAGAGCGCGATGGAGTTGAACAGGAGGTGCCCGAATCCGCCGTGGACGAACATGTAGGAGACGAAGGTCCACGGCCGCGCGAGACCGAGGTCGGGCGCAAAGGCGAGCGCCTGCCTGAGCTCGGGAGACGTGAGGAGCGTCTCCATGAGCAGCAGCACCACCGCGTTGATGACGAGGAGGCGGAGGACCCAGGGGGTCAGGCGAGGGTACGGCAGCAGACTCACCCGGAAATACCTTGCCTGCCGGCGAGCGCGGTTTGGCAGATGCGCTCGCACAGCTCAGGGAAATCGATGCCTGCCGCCGCGGCTGACTGCGGCAGCAGGCTGGTGGCCGTCATGCCCGGCAGCGTGTTCACTTCTAAACAGAAGAACTCGCCGTCCGGTGTCAAGCGAAAATCCACCCTTGAATACCCGCCCAGCTTGAGCGCTTCGTGGGCAAGGACGCCAAGGCGCCGGCACTCGGTGGCGAGCGCCGGGGTCAGGTCGGCGGGGAAGATCTCCTGGGACATCCCCGGGGTGTACTTGCACTCGTAATCGAAAATTTCGTGCCTCGGGATGATCTCCCCGACGGCCAGGGCCTTTCCCTCCAGGATTCCCACCGTCAGCTCACGCCCCGGAATGAAACGTTCGATCATCACCTCGTCATCGTAGCGGGCAGCGGTCGCGACGGCCTCATCGTAGTCCTCGGGCCGCTTGACCACACTCAAACCCACTGTGGAGCCCTGTTTGGACGGCTTGACCACCACCGGCCAGCCCAGCCGCCGGTCGGCCTCGGCCGCGTCGAGCGGGGCCATGGCCCAGTCCGCCGTGGCCACCCCGGCCGCCCGGAACAGCCGCTTCGAAATGTCCTTATCCATGGCCATGGCGCTGCCCAGACGGCCGCTGCCAGTGTAGGGCACTCCCACCATTTCGAGGAGCGTCTGTAGCGTCCCGTCCTCACCGCGGCCGCCATGGAGGGCCAGAAACAGCACCTCGGCGCCGCGCACCACGGGCATGGTGCTGAGCCCGGAGAGAAGGATTCCCTTTTCCAGTGCCTGGAGGTGGGCGATGGTCGGCGGCTCGAGCCCCACCGAGCCGGACAGCGCAGCGGGCTCGGCCGAGCTCGGGATGTAGCCGCCGGCGGTGTCGACGACGGCCACATCGTGATGGCGCGAGCGGAGCGCCGCAACCACCTGCACGGCGGAGGCGATCGCGACATCGCGCTCGGAGGAGGTGCCGCCGGTGAGGACCGTGACGCGCATCAGCGGGTACCGATGAGCTGCTGCAGCACGTCGTAGCGACTCACGATGCCGGCGAGCGCGCCGTCCTTCTGAACCAGGGCGGCGGGGCTTTCGCGGGTGAGCATGGAGGCCAGCCGGTCGGTCGGGAACAGAGCGTCCACGACGGGGAACGGGCCGTCCATGACTTCGCGCACCGGCCGGTCGAGGAGCGTCGGCTGCGCGAGCGCGCGCGTCATGAGCGTGCCCTCGATGAGGCCGCCCACGCATTCACTCCCGTCCAGCACCGGAATCTGGCTCACGCCCCAGGTGGTCATCAGGTTGAGCGCCTGGCGCACGGCGGCGGAAGGCGCCACGCTCACCAGCGGCGGGGCGCCCGTCTGACGCTGCTCGAGCAGGTCGCCCACGGTCAGCTGCGGCTTGTCGAGCAGCTGGTTTTCCTGCATCCAGTCGTCGTTGAAGAGCTTCGAGAGGTATCGCTCGCCGGTGTCGCAGAGGATGGTGACGACGAGCGCGTCGGGGTCGTCGAGTTCGCGCGCGACGTCGAGGGCCAGCTGAACGTTGAGCCCCGCCGAGCCGCCGACCAGGATGCCCTCCTCGCGGGACACGCGGCGGGCCATGGCCATGGCGGCCTTGTCGGAGAGCTGCCGCCATTCGTCGATGCAGTCGAACCAGATCGTCGTCGGGATCTTGTCGCCGCCGATGCCTTCGACCTTGTAGGGATGGCCGTCGCCCATCTCATGCGTGGCGGCGTACCCGGTATACAGAGAGCCCACCGGATCACCGGCGATCACCCTGATGCGGGGATTCTTTTCCTTCAGGTACTTGCCGGCTCCGCTCACGGTGCCGCCGGTGCCCGCGCCGGCCACGAAGTGGGTCACCCGTCCGCTGGTCTGCTCCCAGATCTCGGGGCCGGTGGTGCGATAGTGGGCTTCGGGGTTGACGGCGTTGTAGAACTGGTTGGCAAGGATGGCACCCGGCGTGTCGTGGACGATCTGCTTGGCCTTCATCACGTAGTTGTCGGGATGGGTCGGCGGGACGGCGGTCGGGGTGATCACGACTTCGGCGCCGTAGGCCTTGAGCAGGCGGACCTTCTCCTGCGACATCTTGTCCGGCATGGTGAAGATGCAGCGGTAGCCCTTGAGCGCCGCCGCGATGGCGAGCCCAACGCCGGTATTGCCGCTGGTCCCTTCCACGATGGTCCCGCCCGCCTTCAGCTCTCCGCGCCGCTCGGCGTCCTCGATGATGGCGAGCCCGATCCGGTCCTTGACCGAGCCGCCCGGATTGGCGTATTCCGCCTTGCCGTAGACCGGTGTGCGGATCCCGGCGCCGACCCGGCCGAGCCGGATGAGCGGAGTCCAGCCGATGGTATCGAGCACGGACTCGGACGGGAGTGGATACGGATGACTCATGGCGTGATTTCCGTCCGGGCAGGATTCCGGAACTGAAACGGTTGAAGGAACGGGCCGGCGACCGGCTTGCCGTCGCGCCGGGCGGGCGCAAAGCGAAGTTTGGGCGCGGCCGCGATCGCTGCGGAATCGAGCGCGGGGTAGCCGCTCGACTCCGCGATCCTGGTCGAGTCACGAAGGACCGCGCCGTGCTCGTCGGCGTACATGCGGACGATCACCGTGCCTTCGATCCCGGCCCGGAGCACGGCGGTCGGGTAGGCCAGCGGTGTGTTGGCGTTGAGGGCCACGGGCGGGTCGTCATCCTGCGCGGCTGCGGGTGCGGCGGCTGGCCGGTCCGGCGGCGCCGGGGGCGGCGACTTCCGGCAGGCGCCGCCGGCCAAGGTGCCCAGCGTGGCGAGCGCGAGTGCGCCGGATCGCGTGCGATACCAGTCGGCGAAGGTGTCCACGACGAAAATTAGCCCGTCGCCATCCCGCGCGTCCAATCGGCGTGAGGGCCGTGCGCTGGCGGCGCCGGCGGTTGGCCCGCAGATTTGCAGCGCGATCTCATGTACGGAGGAAACTTTTCCCGCAGGCCCCGGAGGATGAGTGCATGACCATTCACCCGTGCGCGGCTGTTGCTCTCGCGTTCACCGTCGCGCTCGTCACGCCGGCGCCGTCCGGCCTCCACGCGCAGACGACCGACAGCACCTACCGGATGTTTACCGCGGTGACGCTCCGGCCCGATGCCGCGCTGCGCTCGGGCGGCGAATCGGCGCGAGTCGACGAGCAGGAGGCATCGCGGGAGATCGATCGGCTGAAGGATGAGCGGGCCCGCATCGAGGCCCGCGTCAACGTGCAGAAGGCGGACATCGACGCGCTCAAGAGCCGCTCCGACCTGGCGAAGAAGGATGGCCGCGATGCCGACCGCGCGGACCTCGAGTTCCGCCGTCGCCGCGCCGATGCGGACCGCAAGACACTGGAGGAGATCAAGTCGCTCTTCGGCGATCAACTCGACGAGATGACCGCCAAGCGGGACTGGGCCCGTGCGCGAGCAAAGACCTATGACGCCGAGCTGGCCCTGGCGCGGAAGCGGCAGGAGCGGGTCGAGCGGGCGAGCGCCGATTCGACTGCGCTCGGCCGGCTCGACTCCGAGATTCTCGATCTGGAGGAAAAGGTCCTCAACGCGCGGACGGACGAGGCGTCGAAGCAGGCGAGCTGGGCCTCGCGCTATCGCGACACGGTGGCGCAGGAGACGTCGGTGTGGCGGTCACAGCAGGCGGCGCGAAGCATCAAGCCCTGACCGCTCAGCCCTCGCCGGCTTCGCGCTGCAGCTCGGCCAGACGGTTGAGCGCGTCGAGTGGGGTGAGTGCGTTGACGTCGAGTCCGCGGAGCCGGCCCAGCACGGGATGCGGCTCCGCAGGCGCGAAGAGGGCGAGCTGGCCCGGATCGCCGGCGGCGGGCGGCGGACCCTGCACCACGCGGTGCTCCCCTTCGAGCGTGCTCAGCACTTCCCGTGCGCGGCGGACCACGGCCGCGGGTAGTCCCGCCAGCTGGGCGACATGGACCCCGTACGAGCGGTCGGTGCCGCCCGGCTCGAGCCGGTGGAGGAAGACCACGGCGTCGCCGGTTTCGCGCACGGCCACGTTGTAGTTCCGCGCGTGCTGCAGCCGCTCCGGCAGCTGCATCAGCTCGTGATAGTGCGTGGCGAACATGGTCTTGCAGCCCACGCGATCGTGCAGGTGCTCGCTCACGGCCCAGGCGATGGCCACGCCATCGTAGGTCGAGGTGCCGCGGCCGATCTCGTCGAGCAGGACCAGGCTCCGCGCCGTTGCGTTGTGCAGGATGGCGCTGGTCTCGCTCATCTCCACCATGAAGGTGGACTGCCCGCGGGCCAGGTTGTCGCTCGCGCCGACGCGGGTGAAGAGCCGGTCGGCCACGCCGATCCGCGCCTCCGTGGCCGGCACGAACGAGCCGATCTGGGCCAGGACCACGCAAAGCCCGATCTGCCGGAGGATGGTGCTCTTGCCCGCCATGTTGGGGCCGGTCACGAGCAGCACCCGCTCCGCCTCGTCGAACTGCACGTCGTTGGGGATGAACGACTCGCGCGGCATGAGCCGCTCGATGACCGGGTGGCGGCACTCGCGAAGCTTGAGCCCGAAGCCGTCGTCCACGGTGGGCCGGACGTAGCGGCCGGTCACCGCGCGGTCGGCGAGTGCCGTCCAGACGTCGAGGCGGGCCAGGGCGCGCGCGGTCCGCTGCACCCGCTCGACCGCGCACCCGACGGCTCCACGCAACGCCCCGAACAGCTCGCCTTCCCGCGCCGCCATCCGCTCCTCGGCGCCCAGCACTCGCGCCTCGTAGTCCTTGAGCTCAGGTGTGACGTAGCGCTCGGCACCCGCGAGGGTCTGCCGGCGCTCGTATTCCGGCGGCACCCGGCCGGCGTGGGCGTTGGTGATCTCCAGGTAGTAGCCGAAGACGCGGTTGAATCCGACCTTGAGCGACGCGATGCCGGTGCGTTCCCGCTCGCGCTGCTGCAGTCCGGCGATGTAGTGCTTGCCTCCGTCGCGGAGCGAGCGAAGCTCGTCGAGCTCCGCGTCGTAGCCGGGGCGGATGACGCCGCCATCGGCGAGGAGCGCGGGGAGGCGGTCCTCGAGCGCTGCGCCGAGCTCGGCGGCGAGATCGGCCAGGAGGTCGAACTCGTCCTCGACCTGGCGGAGCGCCGCGCTCGCTTCCCGGCCGGCGAGGCCGGTGAGCGCTTCCAGGACATCGGGCAGGCGGAGGAACGAATCGCGCAGCGCGCCCAGCTCGCGCGGCGTGGCGCGGCCGGCGGCGGCACGGCCGGCCAGGCGCTCCAGGTCGCGGACACCGTCGAGCGCATCGCGGACGCGTGCGCGGCCGCGCGCGTCGCCGGCGGCCACGGCCACGGCGTCGAGCCGCGCGTTGATGGCCGCGGGATCGCGAAGGGGCGAGAGGAGCCACTGCCGCAGGAGCCTGGCACCCATGGGCGTGACGGTGGCGTCGATGGACTCGAGCAGCGTGCAGTTGCGGGCGCCGCTCTGGAGCGGCTCGACCAGCTCCAGGTTCCGGCGCGTCATCTCGTCGAGCCAGAGGCAGGCCTCGCTCCGCCGCGCGCTGGGCCGCGTGAGGTGCGGGAGCCCGCCCGGCTGGAGATCGGCCAGGTAGCGGAGCAGGGCACCGGCGGCGCCGAGCGCGGGTCCGTCTCCGTGGTCGACCCCGAGCCCGTCGAGGGAGGCCAGGGCAAACCGGCGGCAGAGATCGTCGGCCGCGAGGTCGGCGTCGAATTCCCAGACCTCCCGGCTGGTGAGCAGTACGCCATCGTTCGCGGGCGGAACGGCGCCCGCCGGAAGCACCAGCTCCGCGGGAGCCAGCCGGGCGAGCGCTTCGGGCACGGCGTCGGGCGGGAGCGTCTCCAGCAGGAACTCACCGGTGCTCAGGTCGATGGCCGCGAGTCCCTGGCGATCACTGCCGCCGCCCAGGGCCACGATCCAGTTGTTGCGCCCGCCCGCGAGCCAGTTCTCCTCGAGCAGCGCTCCCGGCGTCACCGTCTCGACCACCGCGCGCTTCACGATGCCTCGCGCCGAGCGGGGATCCTCGACCTGTTCGCAGATGGCGACGCGATGACCGGCCGCCACGAGCTGGCGGAGGTAATCGGCCGCCGCCTTGACGGGCACACCGGCGAGCGGCACGCCGTCGCCGCGCGCGGTGAGTGTGATGTTGAGGACGCGGGCGCCGAGCTCGGCGTCGTCGAAGAACATCTCGTAGAAGTCGCCCATCCGGAAGAAGAGGATGGCGTTCTGGTGGTGCGACTTGATCTCGCGGTACTGCTGCATGAGCGGCGTGCCCTGGCCCTCGCCGCCGGCGGCACGACTCGCTCTTGCGGTCACTGGCTCACCACGAACGCGCCGTTGCCGAGCCGGGCGCGGAGCCGGTTGGCCTCGAGCTGCGCCTCGCGCCGGGCGGCGAAGTGCCCGGTGCGCACCTTGAAGTAGCCCTTCTCCTCGACCACATCGGCGTCGATTCCCCGTGACGCCAGGCCGCGGACGATCGCGTCGGCCTCATTCCGGGTGGCGGCGGCAGCGAGCTGCACCCGGTAGCCGCTCGGGGTGGCCGCAACGTTGCCGGCCGGCCGACTCGGCGTCTTCACCGTGTCGGTCGGCGTGTTCGCGGTGTCAGCACGTGGAATCACGCGCGTGGTATCCGGGCGCACGGCGGCACGAGTGGTGTCTATGGCCGGCGTGGGCGACGGCGTCGTTGTCGAAGCCGGCGTCGTGTCGCGAGCCGAGCTGTCCCGGGCCGCTGCTGCCACGGGCACGGCCGGCGCCATCGTGTCCGATGCTGCGATGAGCGCACCGCATCGCGGCAGCTGCGATCGGAGCTGGTCGTGCGTCTCGGCGTCGGCGTCACGCCGGCGCAGGCCGGCCAGCACCCAGTCACACGCGGCGCGCTGATTGCGCATGTCGAAATAGGTGCGCGCAGCCCAGACGGCGGCCTCCGGCAGCCGGGGCGACGCGGCGTAGTCCCGCCGCAGGCGCTCGAGGTCCCGTGCCGTGCCCGGAAGGTTGCCGCCGGCGTAGTCGCTCTGGGCCAGCAGGAGCAGTGCATCATCCGCCCACGGCGAGAGCGGATACTCGACCGTGACACGCTGCAGGTTGCGCTCGCGCTCGGTGACGTCCACGGCGGCCAGGGCGATGCTGTAGAGGATCTCGGGATACAGCTGGTCACTTGCCGGCGTGGTGGACGCGAGGCGGCGGAGCATGGCGCGCGCCGAGTCGACCTGGCCGGCCTGGGCCTGACGCACGGCACCGACGAGGCGCGGGTCCGACTGGGCCACGGCCTCGCGTGGCGCGGCGGCCGCCACGATGGCGGTGAGAATCACAGTGGTTCCCCGCTTCACGCCGCCTCCGCGTGCGTCAACGCCACGCGCATGACCAGGTCGGCCACGAGGCCACGCTCATCCGACAGGGCCGTGTTCTTGAGCGCGCGGTCCGCCGCCAGTGCGGCCCTGATCGCGCCCGAGATGCGCGGCAGAGGCCAGGCCGCCGCCCAGCGCGCCCAGTGCGCGGACTCCTCCTTCCAGGGACCGAGGCGTGCCGGGCGGCCGGCCCGAAGCGCATCCATCGCCGCGCGCTCGAGTGCGGCCCCGCGCGACCGGCGGTCGTAGGCTACCCGCACGACGCCGACGCCGATCAGCGTGGTCCCGAGGAGCCCGACGAGGTTCACGCCGGTGACACCGGATTGCTCGAGTACCCGTCCGAGCAGCGTCACCGCGCGCGCGGCGTTCCCGTCCATCACGGCGTCGCGCCAGTCGAGGATCGTCTCACCGTAACGGATGCCGACGAGGCCGGCCACCTGCTCCACCGTGACCGGCTGCCCCGCTGGAAGCGACCCGAGCTTCTCCAGCTCGAGCCGGAGCATCGTCGGACTTGGCCCGACGCACTTGAGGAGGTGCTCAGCCGCTCCCGGCGCAAAGACGACACCCCGCTCGCCGGCGCGCGTCGTGATCCACTTCATGAGCTCGGCCGGCGGGAGCACGTCGCATTCGACGGCCACCGCGAGGCGACTCAGGTCCTTGTCCGGATCCTCCTCGCCGGGGCCCTGCACCAGGATGACGATCGTCTCGGCGGCGGGTCGCTCAAGGTAGCGGACGAGTGCGGCGCGGACCTTGGGCTTCCGCTTGAGCGACTCGATGTCGCGGATGAGCACCACGCGTCGGTCGGCCATCATCGGGAGCGTGTTGCAGAGGGCTTCGACGGCTTCGGGATCGAGCGAGGCGGCCGAGCGCTGGTCGAAGTTGAAGTCGCGGATGGACGGGTCAACGGCGCGGTCCAGCACGGCGCGGATGATCTCGTCCTTCAGGACGTCTTCGGCACCGAAGAGGTAATAGGCGGGAGCCAGCGCGCCCTTCTTCACGGCGGCGCCGACGTCCTTCCGGGATTGCACAGGCATGCGGAAAGTTACCGCGCCGGACCGCCGGGTGAAATGCCGCCCCGACGCGCGCTGGCGGAGTACCAGAGGGCCGACAGGGTCTTGGCATCCTGGATTTCGCCCCGCTGGGCCATGGCCAGAGCGGCGGACCAGCGGATCTCGTGCAGCTCGACGAACTCATCCTGCTCGCGGGCGGACGGCCCCGCGGTCAGATCGTGCGCCGAGAAGAGGTGGATCCGCTCATCGGTAAAGCCCGGAGTGGTAAAAATCGTGGTGAGCGGCCGGTAATTCGCGGCCGTGTAGCCCGTTTCCTCGCGGAGCTCACGCCGGGCGCACGCCTCGGCCGCCTCGCCGGGGTCGAGGCGGCCGGCCGGGATCTCCCAGATGTAGCCGTCGGCGGCGTGGCGGAACTGGCGGATGAGGAGGATGAGCGGGTCGTCGCCGGCGTCGTCGAGGAAAGGGAGGACGGCGGAGGCACCCGGGTGGCGGACCATCTCGAGGGTGCCCTGCGACCCGTCGGGGAAGCGGACGGTGTCGAGGTCCAGGTTGAGCACGCGGCCGGTGTACAGGCGCGTAGTGGATATGAGGGTCATGCCGACTCCGAAGCGGCGGGAAAATGGTACGCGGGCGGCGGATCCGGTTCTGGGAGGCTCGCCGGCCCGCGCTATCGTAAGTCAACTCCACCGCGAACTGCCCATGACCAGCACCCTGACGGCCACGAGGCCCCGATGGCCCGGCGCCTCCTTGTCCGGAGCGCCCACCCTGCATCGCATCACGATCTGCGCGGTCGGCCGGGAGCGGCTCTTCGGCGCCGTGAGCGGGGGAGCGGTCGTTCTCTCGCCGGCGGGGCGGGTGGTTCAGGTCGAGTGGCTGCGCACCGCCTACCTCCGGCCTGCCGTGCAGCTCGACCGGTTCGTCATCATGCCCGACCACTTCCACGCCATTCTGGGCTTCGACGAGTCGGAGAGCAACGGATCGCTGGCGTCGATCATCGCGGGATTCAAGGCGGGCTCCGCGCTCCGGATCAACCAGCTGCGCGGAACGCCAGGTGGCGCGGTCTGGCAGCGCCTGTACCGCCGCCAGGTGCTCCACCCGATGGAAGCGGAGTGCGCCCGGCAGCACCTGCTGACCAATCCGGAGCGATGGATGGAGCGGGATACCGTGCCCGCTCCATCCCGGTGAGTCGGGCTACAAGTCGCGCTACCTGGCCGCGAGCCCGTCCGGGTCCAGCACCGTCACCGGGCCGAGGTGGAGCGCCTCGATGCCCGGCTGGATCTTTGCCAGATCGCCCACGACCACCACCACCGAGCTGTCCGGCGCCAGGTACCGCTCCGCCACCCGGGTCACATCGGCCGGCTTCACCTGCTCCAGCTTGGCCAGGTATCCGGTCAGCTCGGTGTCCGGCAGCCGGTAGAAGGCCAGGTCCGCCAGCGTGGCCGCAACGCCCGCGTTGGTCTCGAGCGCGCGCGGGTACGCGCGCACCAGCGACGCCTTGGCGAACTCGGTCTCGGCCGCCGTCAGCGGACGCGGGCCGCGGATGTCGCGGATCTCCTTCATGAACTCGATCAGCGAGCTGTCGGTCTTGGCGGTGAACACGCCGGCGCTCGCGATGAACGGCCCGGCGCCGCGCTCGAAGGTCATCGTGGTGCGGGCGCCGTAGGTGTACCCCTTGGCCTCCCGGATGTTGAGGTTCACCCGGGACGTGAACGCCCCGCCGAGTGCCGCGTTGAGCACCCGGAGCGCATAGTAGTCTGGCGAGGTGGACCGCGACGTGAGTGCATGCCCAATCCGGATCTCGCTCTGCGCGGCGCCGGGCTTGTCGACCAGGTAGACGCCGGTGGCGCGCGGTGCCGGCCGCGCTGGGATCGCGGCCGCCAGCGCCGGCACCGGCTTCGACTTCCAGGAGCCGAACGCGCGGGTTGCGAGCGCCTGCGCCTCCGCGGCGGACACGTCGCCCACCACGATCAGCACGGCATTGTTGGGGCGGTAATAGGCATCGTAGAAGCCGGACACATCGGCGCGGGTGAGCTTCTCGATCGTGGCCGGCGTGCCGTTGGACGGATGTCCGTACGGATGGTCGGCGCCGTACACCAGTCGGTTGAACGTCTGGGTTGCGATGATCGTCGGCCGATCCTTCTGCGACCGGAGTGCCTGCAGCCGGGCCCGGCGCTCGCGGGACAGCTCCTCGTCGGCAAAGGCCGGACGAACCACCATGTCGCCCATGAGGGCAAAGGCGGAGTCGGCCTGCTTCTTCAGCGTGAGGAGCGAGATCTGGGTCTGCTCGTCGCCGGCGTTGGCGTTGAGGTTGGCGCCGAGGAAGTCCACGGCATTGGCAAACTCGAGCGCCGAGCGGCCGCCGGCGCCGTCATCCAGCAGCGATGCCGTTACATCGGCAACGCCGGCCGTTGCGCCGTCCACGGCCGAGCCGGCCCGGATCAGCAGCAGCGCATTCACGATGGGGAGCTGCCGGCGGGTCACGCTCCAGACCTGGAGGCCGTTGGGCAGCGTGCGCTTGACGATCACGGGCGCGATCACCGCCGGCGCGGAAGCGGCGCCGGGGCGCTTCGAGCGGTCGAGCTGCTGGCTTTGGACTGACCCGGCCGCGGCCGTTGCCGAGGCCAGGCCGAGCAGGGAGACGAGGAGGACGCGGTTCATGGATGCACCTCGGGCGCCTGCGCCGCCAGCTCGCGGTGGCCGTTCGGCACCACCGAGAGGATGATGTGCGGGCGGCTGTTGATGTAGGTCTGGGCAACGCGCTTCACGTCGGCCGAGGTGACCGCGTTGTAGTGCGCCAGGTCCTGGTTGAACATGTCGGGCGTGCCGCGCTCGGTCAGGTACTGGTTGATGCGGTCCGCCTTGCCGAGGAGCGTCTGGAGCTGGTACACCGACCGGGCCTCGTTGCTGTTCCGGGCCCGCGCCATCTCGGCCGGGGTCGGCCCTTCGGACGCCAGTCGAGCGATCTCCTCGTACACCTCGCGCTCCATCTGGCTCAGGCTCGTGCCCTCGCGCGCGGTCACGGTCACCGAGAACTGCCCGGCCTGGGGACGGGAGCCCTGGCCCGCGTTGGCCGACTGCGCCGCCTGCTCCCGGTAGACCAGGCGCTCGTACAGGCGCGACGAGCGTCCCTGCCCGAGGATGGAGCCGAAGATGTCGAGCGCATCCTCGTCGGCATTCCACCGCTCCACTGTGGGCCAGACCAGGCTGAGCCGGGCCAGTGTCACCCGGTCCTCCATGACCTCGCGCTGGTCGGCGGCCAGGGTCACCGGCATCGGCCGCACGGCCGGCGCCGGCTGGCCGGCGGGAATGTCGCCGAAGTAGCGGGTCACGAGGCGGCGGACCTCGGCCGGCTTGACGTCGCCCGCGATCACGAGCGAGGCGTTGTTGGGCACGTACCACTGGCGGAAGAAACCCTCCACGTCCGCCGGCGACGCGGCGGTGAGGTCTTCCTGGTAGCCGATCGTGGGGGCGTGGTAGGGATGGCCGGCGGGGTAGAGCATCTCGCCGAGCTTGATGCTCGCCAGGCCGTACGGGGCGTTTTCGTAGTTCTGCCGCCGCTCGTTCTTCACCACGTCGCGCTGGTTGTCGAGCTTTTCCTGCGAGAAAGCGTCGAGCAGGTAGCCCATCCGGTCCGCCTCGAGCCAGAGTACCTGCTCGAGGTAATTCGAGGGCACCATCTCGTAATAGTTCGTGCGGTCGCTGTTCGTCGATCCGTTGAGCGTGCCCCCCGCCTCCTGCACCACGCCGAAGTGCCCGCCCTTGTCCACGTTCCTGGAGCCCTGGAACATCATGTGCTCGAACAGGTGGGCAAAGCCGCTCCGGCCGGCCACCTCGCGGCCCGAGCCGACGTGGTACCAGAGGTTCACGGCCACGAGCGGTGCCGAGTGATCCTCGTGGATGGCCACCTTGAGCCCGTTCTTCAGGGTGAAGGTGTCGGTCGGGACGCGAAGCGCCTGGGCGGAGGCGGTCGCGTGGAAAGGCGGGAGGGCGGACAGGAGCCCGACCGCTGCCGCCATGGCCGTGAGTCGACGTGCCGCGCTGCTCATTTCCCCACCTCGTTTCCATTGTAGTCCCGCACCTCGACCGGGCCGATGCCCAGGGTCTCGATGCCGGGACGGATCTTTGCGATATCGCCGACGATCACGACCGTATAGTGCCCAGGGTCGAGGTACTGGCGCGCCACGCGCTGGACGTCGGCCGCGGTGAGCCGCTGGATTGCCGCGAGATCCGCCGGGATCGTGGTGAGCGGAAGCCCCAGCACGGTGAGGCTGGCGAGCTGGCTCGCCACCTGGCCCGTCGTCTCGAAGTTGCCGAGGGAGCCCAGCACGAGGTAGGAGCGCGCGCGCTGGAGCTCGGCGGCCGTCACGCCGCTGTCACGGATCCGGCGGAATTCGCGGAAGAAGATCGCGAGCGAGCTGTCGGTGACGTTGCTCCGCACCTGAGCGCTCGCGGTGAACGGTCCCGGGACCGGCCGCCAGCCGAAGCTGGAGCCCGCGCCGTAGGTGTACCCCTTCTGCTCCCGGAGGATATCGTTGAGCCTCGACGAGAACGAGCCGCCCAGAATGGTGTTCATCAGCATGATCGCTGGATAGTCGGGCGAGCGCCGGGTGACGCCCGGTGCGCCGATCATCACGACGCTCTGGGCGGCGCCGGGCTTGTCCACCAGGACGATGCGTGTGGCCGGCCGGGCCACCGGGCCGGGATCGGCCGCGGCGGGGAACGGATTGGCCGGCGCCTTCCACGCGCCGTAGAGCTTCTGGGCCAGCGCTCGCACTTCGGCCAGGGTGACGTCGCCCGTCACCACCAGCGTGGCGCGACGCGGGTCCGCCGCGCGGCGCCAGAACTCGCGGACACTGGCGGAGTCGAGTGCTGCGGTTGCCGCGGAATCGCCGTTGATCGCGGCGTGGTACGGATGGCCCGCGGGGAAGACCATCGCGTTGAACACCAGGCCCGCCACGGCGCCCGGCTGGTCGCGCTGCTGGAGGATGCCGGCCAGGCGGAGATCGCGCTGGCGCTTGATGTCGGCTCCGGTGAATCTCGGACGCAGCACGACGTCGGCCGCGAGGGTCATGGCGCGCGCGAAGGTCCGCTTGGGCGCGCCGACATCCACGGTCACGGCGTCCCATCCGGCGCCGGTGTTGAGTGTCGCGCCGAGGTAGGCCACCTCGGCGGCAAGCGCAAAGGCGTCGCGGGTGCCGGCGCCTTCATCCAGCATGTTGGCGGTGAAGGTGGCGAGGCCCGGCCGGTTGCCGTCGAGCCGGGCGCCGCCGCTGATGACGAGCGCGGCCTGAACGAGCGGGACCTCGTGCATCGGCACCACTTCGATGGAGAGCCCGTTGGCCAGCTTCGTCTTCTGCACCACCGGCATCACCAGTCGGGGCGCGGGGCCGAGCGTCGGCTGGGTGGCCACGGCCGGCGCCTGGGCCGCGAGCGGCGCCGTGAAGCCGCAGGTCAGCGCGAGCGCAATCGTCGTCCGGTTCATGGCGTGCTCCTCCCCGTGGCCGCAAGCTCGCGCTTGCCCTTCGGCACGATGCTCAGCGTGACGCGCGGGCCGGTGAGATAGGTGCGAACCACGCGCTGGATATCGGCGGCGGTGACGGCCTGGTACCGGTCCAGGTCCCGCTGGAAGCCGTCCGGCTCACCGATCTGGTAGTAGTACGCGTTGAGCTGGTCCGCCTTCCGGCCCACCCGCTCGATGCCCCGGAGAAAGCTCGCCTCGCGCGCGTTCTTTGCCTGCTCGAGCTCGCGGGTGGTCGGCCCCGACGCGGCCAGGCGGGCCAGCTCGGCGTCGATCACGGTCTGCAGCTCGGGCAGCGCGTGGCCCGGCCGCGCGGTGGCGATGACGTCGAACTCTCCGTCGAGGCGGCGGCTGTCGTGGAACGCCTGCACCTGGCTCGCGATCTGGCGATCGTAGACCAGCGTCTGGGTGAGCCGGGAGTTCTTGGCACCGGTGAGCAGGTAGGCCACGAGGTCGAGCGCCGCGTCGTCCGGCGCCCACGCCTTCACGGTGTGCCACGTGTAGTAGAGGCGGGGAAGCTGCACCCGGTCCTCCAGCACGGCGGCGGTGTCCGCGTGCAGCGAGAAGGCGGCCGGCTGGTTCCGGGTGATGGCGGGACCGCGTGGAATCTCCCCGAAATACTTCTGGACCAGCGCCTTCACCTCTGCTGCCTTCACGTCTCCGGCGACGGCGATGGTGGTGTTGTTGGGCGCGTAGTAGCGGCGGAAGAAATTCTTCACGTCCTCGAGGGACGCGGCCGAGAGGTCGGTCATGGAGCCGATGACGGGCCACGAGTAGGGGTGGCTCGCCGGATAGAGCATGGCAGCGATGGTCTCGCCGGCCAGCCCGTAGGGCTGGTTGTCCACGCCCTGGCGGCGCTCGTTCTTCACCACGTCGCGCTGCAGGTCCACCTTGGCGGAGTCCATCGTCGGCAGCAACCAGCCGGTGCGGTCGGCCTCGAGCCACAGCATGAGCGGCAGCGCGTTGGCCGGGCCTTCCTCGTAATAGTTGGTGCGGTCGTTGTTGGTCGAGCCGTTGTTGTTGCCGCCGGCCGCCTCGAGCAGCCGGTCGAACTGCGGGTACACCGCGTGCTCCGACCCCATGAACATCAGGTGCTCGAAGAGGTGGGCAAAGCCGGTGCGGCCTCGGGTCTCGTCGCCCGACCCGACGTGGCGCCAGGTGTTGACGGTCACCACCGGCGCCGAATGATCCTCGTGGACGATCAGGGTAAGACCATTCGCAAGCGTATCGAGCACGTAGGGCACGCGGATGGGTCCGGCCTGCGCGGCCGCGGCCACCGGAGCGGCCGCGGCGAACAGGACGGCCGCGACGAGCGGGGCCGCATGGACCCGGCGATGTAGCATCATGACCTCGACAAAAGGGGAATCACGCGGCTCTTACCGCAGCCATTGCCAGCTTCGGACCCAGGCCACCGGCACCTTGAGCGCCTCCCGCGCCAGATAGAGCAGCTCGAGGTTCGGGTTGTCCGAGATCGGGCTGGTGGGGGTCGGCGAGGTGTAGGCGGTCAGCTCGGTGCGTCGTGCCTCGAGACGAAGACGGCACATGTGGAACGGATCGCTCACGAGTATTACGCGGGAGCGGCCGCGAAGTTGCAGCCAGTGGGCCACCGACGTCATCGATGTGTAGGTCGAGCGGCCCTGCGGCTGGACCACGATGGCCGTGTCCCGGACGCCGCGGAAGAGCAGGTAGCGCCGGCTCACCGCGGCCTCGCTCATGGTGTCGCCCCGGCCCACGCCGCCGGTGACGATGATGCGCGGCGCCAGGTGGTCGCGGTACAGATCGGCGGCGTGGTCGAGTCGCGCGCGGAGCACCGGCGACGGCCGCCCGTTGTACTGCGCCGCGCCGAGGACCACGATGGCATCGGCGGGCACGCGCTGATCCTGCTGGCTCACCACCAGCACCATGATCAGCGCCACCGTATAGCCGATCCCGGCGGCCAGCAGGAGAACGCCGAGCAGCTTGAGGAGGCCGCGGATGAGGCGGGGCACCCCGGAAGCTACCGTTCGAGCCGCCTCACGACAATTCGAATGACTGTCCGTGCGCCGGCACGTGGACCTCCTGGACGCCCTCT
>Ga0310810_10003610_pt1 | contig 16919 bp, 8 predicted proteins | sample NCmetagenome_FD_207641 | JGI IMG/M metagenome (GOLD analysis project Ga0310810, IMG submission 207641) | Soil microbial communities from experimental microcosm in Duke University, North Carolina, United States - NC | ecosystem: Engineered > Artificial ecosystem > Soil microcosm > Unclassified ... | reverse complement strand
GCCCGGTCCACCACTCGAATTGCTGCTCGGCCTGCGCGACGAGCATGGGAAGCCCGTCGAGGGTCAGGCATCCTGCCGCGCGGGCATCGCGCAGCAGCGGCGATTCGGTATCGCCATACGTCAGGTCGTAAACCATTCGGCCGGTAAAGGGTCCGTGCGGCAATGGGCTTTCGTTTCGTGCGGAGGATCCACCGAGCGGCGTGCAGTTCACCAGCAGCTCCCACGAACCAGCGGAGGGCGGCCACTCACCCACTCGCGCTCGACATGCCGCGCCGACTTCCAGCGCCTGTTCCCGACGGCGAGCGTAAATGGTGACGTCGACACCGCGGGAGAGGAGCGCGACGACGACAGCGCGGGCGGCACCGCCGGCACCGAGCACCGCAGCCCGTGCGCCTGTCATCGGATCTTGGTAAACGGCATCGAGCGGATCGAGAAAGCCCTGCACGTCCGTATTTGTCGCTTCCCAACCGCCGGCAGTTCGGCGGAGTGTGTTCGCAGCGCCGACGGCTCGTGTCAGTGCATCCGCCCGGTGAGCGGCGCGCAGCGCATCGAGCTTGAATGGGATCGTGACGCTGGCGCCTGCTACCTTCATCGCGTCCGCGAATGTGAGGAAATCATCGAAGTCCGCGGCACGCAACGGCACGTAGACGCCATCGAGATCTGCGGCCCGCAATGCCGCGTTGTGCATGACCGGTGACATCGAGTGCGTTACGTTGTTACTGACCACGCCGTATAAATCCGTGGTCGGCTGTACCTCTTGAAAACGGAACTCATCGAGCATGCGCGATGAAGGAATCTGTCCCGGCGCAACGGCGTCGCCCGCGTAGGTCCACCGCGATCGAAAGCGAGACGCAAGCAGACGTGACGGCAGTCCGGCATCCCCCATCGCGATGACGACCGCATCACCTCCAGCGGCAATCGGCAGCAGGGCGAGCGCGTCGGTCAACCGTGCAGCCGGAATGGCGATCTTGATCGTGCCGGCACCGGTCTGACGCATCGCGACCGCACGTGCGTCCAGGTCGTCGGGCACGCGTTGAAAGTCGTGCGACGAGAGCACGACCCGACGTGGATTCCGCGCGATGAGATCGGCGAACCCGGCTCGCCACTCCACATCCACGTATTCCGCCCCGTGGTCCAACGCTTCGGCAAGAATGGCGTGGCGCCGCTGCTCGCTTCCGTCGAAACGACCGCCTTCCCAGGCCGGCCTGCAGGTGACGATCACCGGCCGCGTCCGCCCGGCGAGGGCACCGGCCACATCGATGTCCTGCACACCGTCCAGACGGAGTTCGATCATGTCGGCGCGCGTGGACGCGTCACGTGCAGCTCGCAGATCGGCCATCGTCTGGCCAGTCACGGTTTCGACAAGCAGCGTTCTGTGCAAATTGCTCCCGGCAATCGACGCGCTCGCCGTCGGGCGCGCGCCCACAAAATAAAAAAGCCTCTTCGGCCGGTGGGCTGAAGAGGCTTGGTCTTGCTGAACTCTGGTCTAAGTACTAGATGCCGGAGGCCGCCCCTTCAGTCGCAGTCCCATACCACCACCAGTAGCTGGCGTAGCGGGACACGAAGGGGCTAAAAAATCGCGGCATCTTGGTAAAAGCGGTGTGGGGACAGTACTTCACAGGACTTCCCGCTGTCAACCCGTGGGCGGTCTACGCCCTTGCGATTTCAGGGGTTTACCCGTATCTTCATCGTGAGTGGATCTATGAAAACCCGCACGCTTGCTGCTCTCCTCGCGCTCCTCGTGTTCCTCGGCAGCCGCCTCCCGGCGGCAACCACGTCCTTTCCAATCGATGAACTCAAGCCCGGCATGGTTGGCATCGGGCGAACCGTCTTTCAAGGCGATCGGCTCGAGGAATTCAAGGTTCACATCCTTGGCGTGCTGCGTAACGTCATCGGTCCGCGACGCAATCTGATTCTCGCGAAGCTCGAAGGCGGTCCGCTCGCGGACACCGGCGTCATCGCCGGCATGAGCGGCAGCCCGGTGTACATCGACGGCCGCCTCGTTGGTGCGGTGTCGTACTCGCTCGGACAGTTCTCGAAGGAGCCGATCGCCGGCATCACTCCGATCGACGAGATGGTTGAAGCGACCTCGCAGTCGGTTGCGCGGCGTCCCGCCACGCGCGTCGCGCTGCAGATGCCCCTCTCGCCGGAGAACATGCGCGAGTCGCTGCGCCAAGCGTTCGCCTGGATGCGGCCATTTGCCGAGAACCCGAACGACGTCCAGGTGTTCGGCACCGGCCTCGACGCAAGCGTCGGAACAATGCTGCGCCCGATTGCGACGCCGATCACGATTGGCGGCTTCGATGCATCGGTGATCGATCCCGTCGTGACGGCGTTCCGCGAACAGGGGTTCCTGCCGATGATGGCTGGCGCCGGCGGGCAGAACACCCCTGCGACATCGAATGCACCGCTGCGGCCTGGTGACCCGGTGGGCGTGGCGCTCGTCACCGGCGACCTCGAGTTTGGCGCCACCGGCACCGTTACCGAAGTGGACGGCAACCGCGTCTACGCGTTCGGGCATCCCTTCTACGGGCTGGGGCCGACGCAGTTCCCGATGACGCGCGCCTACGTCCATACGATTCTCCCGAGCCTGTTCAGCTCGTCGAAGCTGGCAAGCACTGGCGAAATCATCGGCACGGTCCAGCAGGATCGTGCGACGGCGATCGCGGGCACGCTCGGCACGGGGCCGACGCTCATCCCCATCAATCTGAAACTGACATCCGACCGCGGCACGACAAAGACCTTCAAGATGTCGGTCGTCAACGATCAGCTCTTCACGCCGCTGCTGGCCTACGTTTCGATCCTCAACACGCTGTCGTCGTATGAGCGTCAGAACGGCGCCGCCAGCTACGCGGTGCGCGGAAGCGCAACGGTGAAGAAGTACGGCAAGATCGATTTCGAGGATCTCTTTACCGGCGACACGCCGTCGATCGGGGCGGCCACCTACGTGGTAGGCCCGATCAATTTCCTCTTGCGCAACGCGTTCGAGGATGTCGACATCGAAGGGCTGAACCTGGAGATCGACGCGAGCGAGCAGGCGAAAACCGCCACGCTGGAACGTGTCTGGATCGACGGCAACCGGCCGAAGCCAGGCACCACCGTGACGTTGAAAGCGTTGATGCGTACCTATCGCGGCGAAGAAATCACGCGCTCGGTGCCGGTCGAGATTCCGGCCAATGCGCGCGGCAGCGTCTCGATCATGGTCGCCGACGGCAGCCGCCTGTCACAGATGGAGGCGCGGGAGCTTCAGCTGCAACCGCTGCAAACACGCGATCTGCCGCAGATGATCCGCGTCCTTAACCAGGCACGGAAGAACAACCGGCTCTATGTCCGGCTCGTCACGCCGGACGCCGGCGCCGTGGTCAGGGGCGAATCGTTGTCCTCCCTTCCACCGTCCGTGCTGTCGGTGATGGAGTCGGATCGCAACGGCGGCAGCTTCCGCCCGATCGGTGCCGCACTGCTCGGTCAGTGGGAAATCACCACCGACCATGCGGTCAGCGGCTCTCGAACCTTGACGCTGTCGCTCGACAATAACTGAGCGTTTACGTCTGGCGACCGCGTTCTACCGTCCGAAGTACTAACTATGTCCAACAGACCTTCCCGCGTTGCGCTGGCGCTCGCGGTCGTCTGCGCAGGCGTGTCGCTGGCGTATGCGGCCAATCCGACCTTCTGGCAGGTCTCCAACGAGGCCGAATTTTCCAAGGGCGACGTCGAAAACCTTTCGATCGACGGTTATGGCCGCCTGACACTTGGTCCGTCTACCACGTCGATCTACGACGCCACCGCACCGTTCCTGTGGTCGATGATCAGCGCCCCGGACGGCTCGATGTACGTCGGCAGCGGCAACGAAGGGCAGGTGTACCGGATAGATTCCAGCGGGAAGGGATCCGTGTTTTTTGATGCGGAAGAGCTCGAAGTTCACGCGATGGCACTGGCGCCCGGCGGCGGAATCTACGCGGCCACCTCGCCGGACGGGAAGATCTACAAGATTGATGCGGCCGGCAAGTCATCCGTTCTGTTCGACCCACCCGACAAGTACATCTGGGGGCTCGTCGTCGACAAAGCCGGCAATGTGTTCGCCGCGACCGGTGACAAGGGCGTCGTCTACAAGATCACTCCGGACGGGAAGGGCTCCGTCTTTTATCAGACGAAGACAACCCACGCGATCTCGCTTGCGCTCGAGAGCGACGGGCACGTGCTCGTCGGCACCGAATCGCCCGGACGGCTGTTCCGCCTCGACGCCAGCGGCAAGCCGTTTGTCTTGCTCGATTCGCCGTACAACGAGATTCATACACTGAAGATCGATCCCAAAGGCGTTATTTACGCCGCGGCCGTGAGTGGATCGGGCGGCTCGAACACACCTTCACCGCCGCCTGCAACACCTGAACCCGCACAGCCGGCAACCGCGACCGTGTCGGTGTCCACCGAAATCACCGCTATTGCCGTCGTGGAACCGCCGCCTCAGTCAGGGGCAACGATGTCGGCGCCCGAGCGCCCGAACACTGGTGCCTCCGCCGGCGGCGTGTATCGGATTACGCCCGATGGCGCATGGGATCTCATCTGGAGCTCCCGCGAAGATTCGCCCTATGACATCGTGCTCGAACCGGATGGGAACGTGATCGTAGCGACGGGCAATAAGGGAAAGATTTACCGGCTGTCTGGCGATCCGTTGCAGCCCACGCTGCTGACACGTGCGACCGCGCAACAGGTGACCGGGCTCATCCGCGACAACGAAGGGCGGGTGACCTTCTCGACATCGAACCCGGGGAAGGTGATGCGTTTGTCGCAGGCACGAGCGGATCGCGGCACCTACACATCCGACGTCCGCGATGCGCAGACGATTGCGACGTGGGGAGCCATCCGGTGGCAGGCTGGTGTGCCGCAGGGGACGCGCGTCGAAATCTCTACGCGTTCGGGGAACACGCGCACACCGGATGAGACGTGGAGCGATTGGACGTCCGCTTACTCCGCCCAGGAAGGAAGCCCCATCTCGAGCCCTCGCGCTCGCTACCTGCAATGGCGCGCGGTGTTGACGGGGAGCAAGGGAGACGCTCCGCTGCTCACCTCGGTCACGGCCGCATACCTACCGCGAAACATTCGTCCCGAAGTGCTGTCGATCACGATCAACCCTCCGGGCACGGTTTTCCAGCGCCCGTTTCCGACCGGCGATCCTGAAATCGCGGGATTTGATGGCGACGTCCCCGGCCGCAACACCAACCCGGCGCCAGGAGGAGGCACTGGCGGCCCGAACGTCGGCCGCCGTACGTATCAGAAGGGCCTCCTCACCTTCACGTGGCGCGCACAGGATGACAACCGCGACCAGCTCGTCTACGACGTCTTCTATCGACGCGAGGGCGAGACGACATGGAAGCCGCTGAAGAAAGATCTGACCGATGAGATCGTCGTGTGGGACACGTCATCAGTACCAAACGGCCGATACGTGCTCCGCGTGGTGGCGTCCGATTCGCCGTCCAATGCTCCGGCGACGGCACTCACGGGAGCGCTCGAGAGCACCGCATTCGACATCGACAACACGCCTCCCGTGATTACGGTGACCAGCGTCAATCGTCAGTCGAACCGGCTGACGATCGCCTTCGAGGTGCGTGACGAGAATTCCAACGTGCAGAAAGCCGAGTACTCGCTCGATGGTGACCGCTGGCAGACCATCTACCCGAAGGACGGCATTCCTGATTCACGCGTCGAACAGTTCGAGCTTGTCCTGGAAGGCGATCTCGGATCGCACGGTGTGATCATCAGAGCCACCGACGCGCTCAACAACATGTCGAGCGCGCGCGGCGACGTGGCGGTTACGACCGCCCCCGCGACCGGCGGACCTGTCGCACCGAAGCGATAGGGGAACGAAGCGCGAAGGCGGATCAGGCCGTCGATGCAGGAACGGCGATCGACGTAGAGGGCGCGTCGGGCTTGGGCGCCGCGTCGACCGGGCGCGGTGCCGGTGCGATCTTCGCGGGTGGCAGATCGAGTGATGCGCGTGCCGACGCCTTCACGGTGGTCCGCGCGAGCACCCACACCATATTGACGGCCACCGGCGCGCCGTCTACGGCCTGCGCCGGCGCAAAGCGAGACTGCTTCACCGCGTTGACGACAGAGCTGACGTCGCCGGTCTGCACAGCGGTGTCGTGGCGCCGCACGCTGGCCCGCTCCGCAAAAAGCACCTCGTAGTTCGACACGCGTCCCTCGCGCGTGACCACCGCCGCCAGCGCAAACACCGCATCATCGTCGGGCACCGATTCGAGACCGGCGCTATCGAGCGCGCGCGGCGGTGCCGCCATCGCGCCGTCAAGCCGCATTGGATTTTCGTCGGAGCCCGGATTGGCGAGCATTTCGATCATCCCGGCGAGCGAGTCGGGCTTTTGAGCGTTCGTCACGGAGACGACGGCAGCGGAGACGCACAGACACGCGACGAGCGCGAACGATGCACCGACAGCCGGCCAGAAGAACCGCAAATCGCTGCACATGCTCCGGAGCTGCGTCCAAGTGGCCTGCTCACGCTCGGTTTGGATGCGGGTCAACACCTCGGATTCAACCGATGCGAGGCTGTCGTCGGTGTCGTCGACGGTTCGAAGCGCGCATGACGTGACGCGCAGCGAGGCACCGATCACCTGCATGTCCTCGACACGCGCCGCGCACACGCTGCACCAACGCAGGTGCGATTCGAGCGCGACCTGATCGTGGACCGGCAGCTCGCCGTCGACGAACGCTTCGAGGAGCAGTTGCGCGGCGCGACAGTCGAGATACGGAATCATGACCGCATCCCCAGCAGCTCCTCGCGAAGCGCCTGGCGCGCTCGTGTGAGCCTGGACTTCACCGTCCCGACCGCAACGTCGAGCGTGAACGCGATTTCTTCGTAGCGCAGACCGTCGAGTTCGCGTAGGACGAGCGCCGTCCGCTGATCGAAGGGCAGGCGCTCCATCGCCGCCCAGATGCGCGTGGCGGTTTCCTTGCTGGCCAGTAGGCGATCCGGAAGAATTTCGCGCGTCGCCTCGAGTTCGCCGCAGTGCTTCAGATGGTCGTCGAGCGAGATCAGGTCGGCGCGCCGCCGCCGACGCCACCAGCGTTGCCGATTACTGACCTGATTGACGACGATGCGATAAATCCACGTCCGCAGGGCCGACTGGCCTCGGAACCGCGAGAGCGTCCGAAAGACGCGCAGAAAGACCTCCTGTGACACATCGAGCGCTTCGTCTCGATCGCCGAGGAGGTGGAATGCGAGGTTGAAGACAGTGCGCTGATGCGCCGCCACGAGATCGGCGCACGCCGCCTCATCGCCGGCGACACACCGTTCGATGAGCGCAGCCTCGCGGCTGTCAACTTCTGACCAGCTAATCGCGCCGGCGTTTTTCACAAGAGCTCCGGAACCTAGGTTAGTCATTCGAGTGTACAAAAACATGGACCTCGGGACCAGAGGCTTCGGGGGGTTAGACCCCGAAAGGAGCCGGAAAGTTCCTCCGATACTGAGGGTGTTACGATTCTGAAACCGATGACACGCGGGAGGGCAGCCTCTATCGCCGGCGCGATTCTGCTTGCCGGGGCGGTCTTTGCCTGGAACGCTGTCCGGCAGGAGCGTGAATTCCGCCGATTGATTGCGGTCGGCGACGCAGCACTCACCCGCAACCAGACGTACGAAGCGATCGAAGCGTTCAGTGGTGCGCTCGCCTTGAAGCGCGATTCGATGCTGGCGCACCTCAAGCGCGGCGACAGCTATCGCCGCCGCGGTGAACTGGCCGCGGCGCTTCGCGACCTTCGTGAAGCGGCGGCGCTCGACCCGACGGCGACGCGGGCACTAGAGCTGTTGGGTGACGTCAACGCCGCAATGGGGCGCTACGAGCGCGCGACCGAGGTCTATCGCCGCTACCTGGCCATTGACGATCGCGCTCCGCACATCCTCTACAAGCTTGCCGTTGCCTACTACCGCGGGGGCCAGATTTCGCAGGCCGTTGAACCGATCCGCAAGTCGATCGCGCTCGACGATGGATTCGCGGAAGCGCACTACCTGTTGGCGCTCTGTCTGAAGGGCCAGAAGCACGTCCCGGAGGCAATGCAATCGCTCGCGCGCGCGCTGGAGCTGAATCCGGCGCTTGGAGTGGCCCGAGAGGAGTTGGCCGCCCTGGATCTGGCACAGGGGAAGACGCGCGAAGGCATCGAGCAGCTCGAGGCGCTCGCGGCGCTTGAACCATCACGGCCCGAGCGCCTCATCAACGTCGGCCTTGCCTACGCACGCGTGGGCCGAACGGACGCCGCGGTCGCGACGCTTGGACGCGCCGCGGAACGGTATCCGCAGGCAGATGTCGTATACGAGGCTCTGGGACGCGTCTGGCTGGCATCTGCCGAAGCGCATGCCGATTCCGTTGCCCTATCGAAAGCGATTCAGGCGCTCGAGGCTGCCGCCGCGCGTCCGAACGCGTCAAGCGACACGCTCACGCTTTACGGGCGCGCGTTGATTCTGTCGGGTCGAATTCAGACTGCGGAGCGAATCCTGCAACAGGCGACCACGGTGTGGCCCATCGAGCCCACGGCCTTTTTCCACCTCGCCGATGCCGCCGAACGCCGCGGACATGTCGCGGCCGCGCACGATGCGCTCGCCGACTACATCGCGCTGTCAGACGACGAAGCGAAAGAACAGCTCGGCGATCGCCTCACTGCCCTTTCAGCGCGCAAGCATTGAAGCTGGCTGGAGACGCGTGACCGGATCGCGCGTGCCGCCCGGACCGAAGCAAACTCAGCCTTGTGTTTCGTCCTCGTTCGCGCCGAGCACGTCTTGCGCAATGGCGACGTCATCGAGCGGGAGGCCGGATTCGTCGAGCGCGGCCTGCGCATTGGGGTTGCCATGGGTGTTCGGGCCGTCCTCGACGGCACCTTTTTTCAGATCCTGGTCGCTCTGGACGTTCGCGCTCTGCGTCATACCCGGGCCTCCATGCAGACACGATGCCGCGGGGGGAAGTTGGCGCGATTATGCCCTGCTCGTCCCCGCGGCGTCGAGCCCCAATCGTGCAAGCGTTTTCAGCAGGTGCGGTCGCAGGCAGGCCACGTCCGCGATCGCTTCTGAGCATCGCGGTGATCGCCGATTCCGAGATCGTGACTGTGTTGGCCATCTGGTGCTTCCGTCAGATCCTCGTCGTTTCGGAGATCCACATCTCAACCGTTTCAGATCGGACTTCGCCACTGTTCGAGCGATGATCGACCGGCGACCGATTTCGTGAGAGGTCGGTGAGCCTTGCATCGAGGCCGTGAGTCTCGTTGGAAACTTTAATCCCGCGAGGGAGTCTAATTGAAACATCGTGAGCACACTTGCTGACAGATTTACTCACGACATCGTGAAACTGATCGAGAGTGGCGCACTAGAAGGCAGCTTCGCCGACTTCGTGCGGCTCTCGGGCAAGAATCTCGACTCACGGACACAGCGATATCACGAGTGGCGTAGAAAACGTTTGGAGCAAGGCGTGTGGCCTTTCGCAACCCAGCTTCAATCCCCTCCCGGGCCGGAGGCTACCGTCACCGATGAGACCGAGACAGAACGAACCGGCCTGAACTTCGCCTCGTACGACTACCTTGGGCTTTCCACGCACGCTGAAGTTCGAGCCGCCGCCATCGAGGCTATTAATCGGTACGGCACGCAGACGGCCGGTGCGCCGGTGTTGCAAGGAAACTCGACGCTGTCATTGCGGCTGCAGGCGGCTTTGGCGGAACTGGTCGGTCTCCCACATGTTGTCTTGTTCCCAACCGGGTGGGCGGCAGGGTATGGCGTTATCACGGCCTTGATCCGCAGTAAGGACCACGTCGTTCTCGACCAGTACGCCCACAATTGCTGCGTGCAGGGAGCGACGGCTGCGACTCCGAACGTGCATCGGGTGCGACACCTCTCGACAGACGCATTCGTACGGCAGCTCCGTCGCATCCGCGCGACCGACACGGAGAACGCGATCCTCGTCGTCACCGAGGGCATCTTTTCGATGAACGGCGACTCGCCAGATCTCACGGCGCTGCAGACTGCCTGTCGCGAGTACGGCGCGACGCTCCTCGTTGACGTTGCTCACGATCTGGGCGCGGTCGGGCCTGGCGGCACGGGGATCATCGGGCTGCAGGGCCTCCTCGGCAAAGTGGATTTGGTCATCGGCAGCTTCTCCAAGGTATTTGCGGCAAATGGCGGGTTCGCGGCCACATCGTCTGCCGCCGCCCGCGAGTACTTGCGGCCCTACGCGCCATCGCACACGTTTTCGAATGCAATCTCTCCCCCTCAATGCGCGGCAGTGTTGAAGGCCGTTGAGATCGTCCGCACCGCCGAAGGTGACGTGTTGCGAGAAAACGTAAGCCATCTGGCTCACGTTCTGCGCGAAACGCTTGCCGCCTCAGGAGTCGTCTGCCTCGGCAAGCCGGGACCGCTGGTGCCGGTACTGCTGGGACGAGAGGCGGTGGGCCGGATCACGGCGGCCTTGTGTTTCGACCGCGGTGTGTTCGCAAATCTGATCGAGTACCCGGCAGTTTCAGTCGGTGCCTGCCGTCTTCGCATGCAGGTGATGGCGACACATACGTGCGCGCAAGCGCAGCGAGCCGCCGAGGTCATCGGCTGGGCATCTCAGTTTGCCCAACAGCTTCTTGGCCGCGCTGCCGCTGCGGCCTCATAGCAAGTTTTCTTTACTCCTTTCCATTTTCCGGACGCGTCCGTCGGGAGCGTCCAGCTTGGGTTGAAACGTCGAGAGCGCTACCCTTGGACTTGAGGGGTTCGGTGTTCAACATCGAGAGGGCCCGAAGCAGGATCAAGGGATTCCACCGAGAGTGGTTTGCACGGAAACGGCCGGGGCTGAATTCCAGTGACGCTCGCAGGATCATCGGTGATTTTGACTATGCCTTGATGCGGCTTTCGGATCCGAAGGACATCGTGGCCGTCACGTTGCGGATGCTGGGGCATTCCACAGGAGCAGACCGCTGCGACTTTGCCCGGGTCGAGGCAGACCAGGATCATTTTGTGATGCTGGGCGACTACACCAAAGCCGCGACGTCCTCGATTACGGGCCGGCATCAGATCTCCGACTTCGGTGAACGTGCACCACGAGTCTTGCTGGAAGACCATCCGTACGTCGTCGCTGATATCCAGACCACAACGCCGTCCGGAATCCACGTCCCTTCATATCTGCACTCGGAAATCCGGTCGTTGGTGTGTATACCGCTGATCAAGGCGGGTCATCTCGTCGCCGTGATGGCTGTGATCCAAAAAACGCCCCGCCATTGGTCCCGCCACGAGATCAATCTCATTGACGCCGTGGCACACCGATGTTGGGAGTCTATTGAGCGCGTCACGGCGCTAAGACGTTTGAAGGCGAGCTACGAGGACTACCGCTCCTTCATTGCGGTCAGTGCCGAAGGGATCTGGCGTTTTGAAATCGAACAGCCGTTCCCCGTGACGCTGCCTGTGGACGACCAGATTGAGCAGCTGTACCAATTCGCTTACCTCGCTGAATGCAACGACGCGATGGCGCGAATGTACGGCTACGACAGGGCGGATCAGATTCTGGGTGCACGGCTCGGAGATCTGATGCCTAAGTCGGATCCGAAGAATATCGAATATCTTCGTGCTCTTCCCGCCTGCGGTTACTGTCTCAACGACGTTGAGTCGTCCGAATTGGACAGGTACGGCCGTGCCAAAGTCATGCTCAACAGCCTGAGCGGGATTGTGGAAGACGGCATGGTGATCCGCGCCTGGGGAACGCAACGCGACATCACAGCGCAAAAGCAGGCTGAAGAGGCGTTGCGCGCGAGCGAAGAGCGCTACCGTCTGCTGACCGAACTTTCGCCCGATGGCGCGGTTGTCGCCGGCGCCGACGGGACCGTCCACTTGGTCAATCCGTCAGTCCTGCAGATGCTCGGGGCGACGGCGGAGGACGTGACCGGTCGGAACATCTTCGATTTTGTCGCGCCGGAGTGCCAGGATTGTTTCAGCGAGTTAATGACAACCCTCATGAGCGAAGGGACGGCCGCGAGGCAAGTGGAGGGCATATTACGGCGCAGGGACGGACGACGGATACCCGTCGAGGTCAGCGCAGTCCGTTTCAATGCGAATCAGCAGTTCGCTTTACTCGTCATCCACGACCTTACTGGACGCAAACAGGCAGAGGCCGAACGCGAACTGTGGTCCAAGCAGATCGAAAGTGAACGTGACCGTCTGACGCGGATTCTCGAACAGATGCCTATCGGCGTGATCATTGCCGAAGCGCCATCGGGCCGGCTCGTGTCTCATAACATCGAAGCATCGCGATTGCTCCACCGTCCGTTCGTGGTCGCCGAGGATTATCGGGGACACCCGAAGTACGGCGCAGTGCATGAAAACGGCCTCCCCTATCAAGCAGAGGAGTATCCGGCCGCACGCTCGTTGATGTTCGGCGAGATCGTCAAGAGCGAAGAGATCAAGTACCGGCTCGAGGATTCCACCGAAACGTACTTCTCTGTCAATTCTGCGCCCATCCACGATCCAGAAGGACGCATGGTGTTGACCATCGTGACATTCAGTGACATCGCTGAACGGAAGCTCGCCGAGGCGGCGTTGCGCGAGAGCGAAGAGCGATTTGAAAAGGCGTTTCAGGCGAGCCCGGATGGCCTGGTCATCAGCCGGATTGCGGACGCCGTCATTCTCGAAGTCAACGATAGCTTCGTTTCAATGTTCGGTTATGCGCGCGATGAAATCATCGGACACAGCGCCCTTCAAATCGGACTCTATGACGATCCTTCGTCTCGTGAGCGTGCGCTGAAGATTCTCGAAGAGCAAAGCTTCATTCGTGACTTTGAGCTCACGATGAGGCGGAAATCAGGCGAAGTGCGATGGATCTTGATGTCCGCCCAGCCCATGGACCTTCGTGGCGAACATTGTTGGTTGACGATCAGCCGCGACATTACTGAGCGCAAGCACGCAGAGGAGGAGCGCGAACGGCTCTTGCGACAGGAGAAAGAGGCACGTGAGGAAGCCGAAACGGCGAGCCGGATGAAGGATGAATTTCTGGCCACCGTCTCGCACGAGTTGCGTACACCGCTGACTGCGATTCTGGGCTGGGCGAGCATGCTCAACCGTGGCATCGTGTCGCAGGTGCGGATGCACCACGCGCTGCAGGTGATCGAGCGCAGCGCCAGATTACAAGCGGGGCTCGTCGACGACATCCTAGACACCTCCCGCATCATCACCGGGCGATTGAAGCTCGACGCCCACCCTGTTGAGATCGAGCGGGTCTTTCAAGCTGCTATTGACGTCATCCGGCCCAGCGCCGAAGCGAAGCGGATCCGCTTACAGGTGGTGACCGATGCGCGATCGAGCATCGTCTTTGGCGACGCCAATCGGGTGCAGCAAGTAATCTGGAACCTGCTGTCCAATGCAGTCAAGTTCACAAATGAGGGAGGGCGCGTCGAAGCGCGGTTGATCCGGACCGATGGTCACATCGAAATTACCGTCACGGATAACGGCATGGGCATTGAGCCGGCGTTCATGCCTTACGTGTTCGATCGATTCCGGCAAGCTGACAGCTCGTTGACGCGCAAGTACGGCGGATTGGGCCTCGGTTTGGCTATCGTGCGTCACGTGGTCGAGATGCACGGCGGCACGGTTGCCGCATCGAGCCCCGGAAAAGACAAGGGCGCGACGTTCAAGGTCCGGTTTCCCATAGCGTCAGCGGACGTTCTCCGGCAGTTAGTAGAACTCCCGCCAGAACCGGAGTTGAAACAACCGACGGAGCCTAATCAAATCGACGACAAAGAAGACTTGCATGGCGTTCGTGTATTGGTTGTCGAAGACGACTTGGACACGCTCGAGATGCTCAAGGTCATTCTGCACGACCGCGGCGCCGAGGTGATGACTGCATCGTCAGCCCGCGACGCGCTCGAAGCTCTCGAACACTCTCTTCCGGATGCACTTGTTTCGGATCTCGCCATGCCGGAGCAGGATGGGTACGAACTGATTAAGCACATACGGGAGCGCACCCCAGACCGCGGGGGGAATATTCCAGCTGTGGCGCTGACCGCCAACGTCAGAGTCGAAGATCGCGTACGCGCGTTAACGGCCGGTTTTCAGATGTATATGGCAAAACCGGTTGTCCCGAATGAGCTGGTCGCCGTCATGGCCGACTTAACGCACCCGTATTCCCGCTTCTCAGCCGAGCCAACCGATCACACCACGCACTCGTAGTCGCTCATACGCTTTTGGCGCCATCGGATCTATCACCGGAAGCTTTGCCCTCATCCTGTTCTCCAGTGCGACCATCGAGTCCCAAACGCGTTAGCGTCTTGAGCAGCCCCTGCCGCGAGAGGCCAAGTGCGCGGGCGGCACGCGCGCGATTGCCCCCGGCCCGCGCCATCGCGACCTCGACGAACCGTCGTTCGAATTGCCGACGTGCATCGGCGAGCCGTGCCGCCGACACCGTGGTGGCCGCGCCGATGATCGCCGGCAGCAGCGCAGGACGCACCCAGCCGCGTTGCGGCGCCGCGACGGCCAGCGAGGCGATTACGTTCTGCAGCTCACGCACGTTTCCGGGCCAGGCGTAGCGCGCAAGCTCAGACAACGTCGCTGGCGACAGCCGCGCGCGCGAGCCGGTCCGCGCAGTCGCGGTCTTCCAGCAGTGTTCCGCCAGTAATGGGATGTCATCCGGTCGATCGCGCAGCGGCGGAATTTGAATGCGAATGACGTCCAGCCGATAGAGCAAATCGTGCCGGAAACGGCCCGCCGCCGCTTCCGCACGCATGTCGCGATTGGCAGCGGCGATGATGCGCACGTCAACCTTGCGGCTGAACGCCTCGCCCACGCGCCGGATCTCCTGCTGCTGAATGGCGCGCAGCAGTTTCGCCTGGGCGCGCACTGAGAGGTCCGCGACCTCGTCGAGCAGGAGCGTGCCGCCATCCGCCTCCTCGAACAAACCCGCGCGATCGACGACGGCGCCTGAGAACGCCCCCTTGGCATGACCGAAGAGTTCTGACTCGATGAGTTCATCGGGCAGGGCCGCGCAGTTCAGATCGCCGAACCTTCGCTCGCGTCGTGCGCTCAACTGGTGCACGCCACGTGCGGCGAGCTCTTTGCCGACGCCGCTCTCCCCTTCGATGAGCACCGCAAATGGGGCCGCGGCTGCGCGGACGATCGCTTTCCGAACCGTCGTCATCGCCTCGCTGACCCCGAGCAGTTCTGGAACGGCAGTCGCCGACCTGACCTCCTCATGGCGTCCCGCGTGCCAGGCATCAAGGCGCGGCGCCAGGATCACCGCCGCGAGTTCGATCAGTTCGCCAGCGTCGGGGCTGACCGCGCAGTCAATCGGCCACCTGCATACCAGCGCCGCGACCATGCGCGATGCGAACCGCACAGGACTACCGAGTTCCAGCCCTCCGTTCTGACGCTCCGGACCGATGGCGAGACTCGTCTCGAGCACCCGCGCGCCGAGTCTCGTCGGAAGCCCGTCACCCGAGCTGCAGATAACCGTCGGTGGCCCCGCTGCCTGCGACAGGATATCGATCCGGCTCGCGTGGAGCTCGGCAGCCACCCGCGCAATCACCCGGCGAACCGCCGCCATGTCATCGTCGTCTTCCTGGGCTGTGCGCAGGAGCCCGACTGACAACATGGAACGCGCCGCCGACGGCGACACCACTTGAGGTTTTACGGATGTGTTCGTCGCGACTCGCTTCCGGATTTCCCGCTGCAGTAACGCCGGCGCTACTACCTCGAGCCGCTGCACTCGCTTCAGGTGCGACTGTGCGCCGTGGTGGTCTCCGCCGCGCCGCAACGCGTCAATCCAGACCAGCCGTGCCCAGGCATCGCGAAGCGGAACCTTCGCGATCCTGACGGCGGCCACCAGCGCCGAGAACGCCTCCCGTGCTCGCGCGAGGTCGCCAGCGGCCGCAAGGACGGCGAGGTCCGCGGCATGGGCGATAAGCTGCACCGTCGCATCCCTGCTATCGCCCGCGAGCGTTTTCAGATAGGCAACGCACCCCCCAGCATCGAACATCTCCCCCTTTGCAAGATGGACGCGCGTTTTTACCTCGCAAGCTTCGGCCACGATTCGCGGCTCGAGTCCGGCCAGCATGGCCACCTCGATGTCTGGTGCTTCATAAACACGCCCCTGCCAGACGAGCGCACCGGCGAGCACCGCATGCGTCCAAGCCTGAAGCGCCGTGGCGACATTGGGGCCCTCCAGAACAGCGCGACACAACGCTTCCGCTTCCACGAGAGCCGCCTCGGCGGTGCGAATTACCGCCTGGCGGATGCGTGCTTCGATCACGAGGTCCTCGGCCCGGCTCGATTGAGCGAATTTGACCGCGTCCTCCAATGCCGTATGCGCGCGCGCCGGACGGCCGCGGTCGGCGAGAACCGTCGCGAGCGTGATGCTGAGTCGCGACGCGTGCACGAACGAGCCGCGTCGCGCCAGCGCGGCGACAACATCCCGAAGCAGACGCTCCGCGGCGGCATGACGTCCGCACGCCACGAACTCGCCGGCACGCTTCGCCCGCAGGACGAGCTCGGTCACGCGCGCAGAGTCTCGATTCCCCGCCGGTGCGGCGTACGCCGCGCGCGCTTCACGAACCCGATATGCGGACGCCGTATCGACCGGTCGCCGAAATGTCAGCAGAAGATGCGGACGGGGCGATCTCGCCGCCGCATGGAGGAGCACCGAATGTGACCGGAACGGCTCTCCCACCGTATCGAGCAGCAGCAGTGCCCGTTCATCGAGTTCGGAGTCCCCGAGCACGAGTCTCCGCATGTACGCGTCGATGCAAAGTGGAATGAATCCTCGACGGCAAGCGGATGCAGTGATCCGTTCTGCTTCGTTCGTAATGTCTCGCGCGTTGATGCTGTCGATCATGATCCATCGCGGATATCCGTCGCGTCCGTGTTCCATCGCCTCGATCAACGACGTGAGATTGGAATCGGCGTCAAGTCGCAC
>Ga0310810_10003609_pt1 | contig 16920 bp, 14 predicted proteins | sample NCmetagenome_FD_207641 | JGI IMG/M metagenome (GOLD analysis project Ga0310810, IMG submission 207641) | Soil microbial communities from experimental microcosm in Duke University, North Carolina, United States - NC | ecosystem: Engineered > Artificial ecosystem > Soil microcosm > Unclassified ... | reverse complement strand
ACATCGTCTGGTTCGGCGAGATGCCTTACGAAATGGAACGGATCGACCAGGCGCTGTCCAATTGCGACCTGTTCGTCTCTATCGGCACGTCGGGCGCGGTGTACCCGGCGGCAGGCTTCGTCCAGACTGCGCGCTACTGCGGCGCCCGCACGCTGGAAATCAACCTCGAGCCCAGCCACGGCAGCCTGTTCTTCGATGAGCGCCGTTATGGCCCTGCAGGCGTTGAAGTGCCGAAGTGGGTCGAGGAGGTCTTGGAAGTAGCCGACTAGTCAGCCCAGTCCAGCCCGATATCCTCGTAAAGTCCGCGGTCCTCGCCCCAGCGCGGATTGACTTTGACGTGCAGGAACAGGTGGACCTTGCGGCCGAGATGCTCGGCGATTTCGGCGCGGGCGGCGGCGCCGATGCTCTTTAGGCGCGAGCCACCCTTGCCGACCACGATCGCCTTCTGGCTTTCGCGCTCGACGTAGATTTGCTGGTGAATGACCGTGGATCCGTCCTTGCGATCTTCCCACTTCTCGGTCGCCACGGCGCTGGCATAGGGCAGTTCCGCGTGAAGCTGATGATAAAGCTGCTCGCGGGTCAGCTCGGCAGCGACCATCCGGTCGGTGACGTCGGTCAATTGGTCCTCGGGAAAGTGCCAGGGCCCTTCGGGCATGGCGGCGGCGAGCTGGGTCTTTAGTGCGGGCACGCCGTCGCCGGTGGTCGCCGAGACCATGAACACCGCCTCGGGCTTTAAGCGTTCGGACAGCCGCGCGGCGAGGACGAGCAGGTCGTCCTTTTTCGCGATATCGACCTTGTTAAGCACCAATATCCTGGGCTCGGCGCGGTCCTCGACGCCATGCAGCATGTCCTCGACCCGCGCCCCGACTTTGGCAGCGGCGTCGATCACCAGCACCACCCGGTCGGCATCCTCGGCCCCTTCCCAGGCCGCCCTGACCATCGCCCGGTCGAGCCGGCGATTGGGGGAGAAAATGCCCGGCGTATCGACGAGCAGGATTTGCGCGTCGCCCTCGATCGCAATGCCCATCAGCCTGGCGCGGGTGGTCTGTGCCTTGGGGCTGACGATCGCGACCTTCTGGCCGACCAGGGCATTGACCAGAGTCGACTTGCCAGCGTTGGGCGCGCCCAGCACCGCGACCAGTCCGCAGCGGCTCATTTGAGTTTCTCCAGCAGGGCCGCCGCAGCGGCAGTTTCCGCTTCCTGTTTGGAATCGCCTTCGGCTTCTGCTTCACCACGCCCACCAACGCTGACCTTTACCCGGAAACGGGGCGCATGATGCGGACCGAAGCGGGAAATGAGTTCGTACACCGGGACGCCCAGCTTTCGCTCGGCGGCACGCTCCTGCAGCGCCGACTTGGGATGCTCCGGCGCCTTGCGCTGGCCGTCAAGGAACGGCGCCCAATGGGTCCGAACAAAGGCTTCGGCGCGATCTAGCCCGCCATCCAGATAGATGGCGCCGATGATCGCCTCGACGACGTCGCCGAGGACATTGTCGCTCAAATTGGCATTGTCCTCGCGCGCTTGGCGACCGAGAAGGATGTAGGGCGGCAATTCCAGCGCGCGCCCGACGTCGGCACAAGTTTCCCGTGCCACTAGCGCATTGTAGCGACGGCTCATCTTGCCTTCCGGCTCGTTCGGGAAGCGCTGGTACAGCCAATCGGCAACGACCAGGCCCAATACCCGGTCGCCTAAAAATTCCAGCCGCTCATAGGTTTCGCGGCCATGGCTGCCGTGGGTTAGTGCGCGCTCGAAAAGCTGCGGATTGCGAGGCTCGCCGCCCACCGCTTCACCGATGAAAGGAGGCAATTTGATCATGTGTGGTAATCATTCCCAAGCCGGTTGGTCCTCAGCGCCGAAAACCAGCTGATCGGATTGACCCAGGACGCGCTGCCGTCGGTCGACCAGAACGCCCGTTCGGCGCGTCCTACCACCCGGTCGACCGGCACAATCCCCATGCCTCCGGCCAGCACGGAATAACGGCTGTCGAGGCTGTCGTCACGATTGTCGCCCATCACGAAAATGCCGCCCTGCGGCACGGTCACCGGGCCGAAATTGTCGGCGATGCTTTGGTCGGTCTGGTCGAGCACCACATAGGTGCGGCCGTTCGGAAGCGTTTCCCGGTAGGCGGGATAGACGCAGCCCTGGCGTCCGTCGTCGGTCAGTCGCGTCATGGCAACCGCCGGCGGGACGACGCGGCATGGGCTGTTAGGCGACACCGGCATGACGAAGTCCTCGACCTGGTTGCGCTGCACCGGCTTGCCGTTGAGGATCGGTTGGCCGCCAGCGACGGCGATGCTGTCGCCCGGCAGGCCGATAACCCGCTTCACCACATCCTGGCCTTCCGGACCTTCAAACACGACGATATCGCCGCGCTCAGGCAAGGATTCCAGGATGCGTCCCTTGAACGGCGGGAATTCGAAAGGGAAACTGGCGCTGGAATAGCCGTAGGGCCATTTCGACACGAACAAATAGTCGCCAATCCACATTGTCGGCAGCATCGATCCGGACGGAATGCTGAATGGCGCAACGATCAGGCTCCTGAGAATCCAGGCGGCAAGCGCAATAATAAGCAGAGATTTCAAGAGGCTGCCGGGCGTCTCTATTTTCTCGGCCGACTGCTTGTCGGCATAGTGGCGGCGGCGGAACAGGGGAAAGGCCATATTCCGCCGCTTTCGAGGGCTGCGCCGCCAAGGTCAAGCGGGGATGGAAAATGGCTGCCGCCTCTCTATGAGGGCTGGCCATGGCGATTCTGGACTGCAAGGCCGCGTGGGCCACGATCGAGGCATCCACTCCGCCGCGGCTAACGGAATTGTTCGCAGCGGACCCCAGGCGGACGAGCAGTTACAGCTGCGACGTCGCGTCGATCCATTTCGACTGGTCGAAAACTCATCTCAATGAGGAAGTGATCGGCGCATTCTCCGTCCTTGCCTATGCGGTCGATTATTATGGCGCTCGCGACTGCCTGTTCTCGGGCGAAATCGTCAACCTGACCGAAAACCGGTCAGCGACGCATGTCGCCGAACGGGGCGAAGGCAATCCGAGGGACAACCACCTCGCTGCCGAACGCCACGGCCGAATGCGCAGCCTGGTCGATGCGATCGAAGGCGGGGCGTTCGGGGAGATCGATTCGATCCTGCACATCGGTATCGGCGGATCCGCCCTCGGCCCCGAGCTGGTAATCGACGCACTCGGCCGCGATGTCGACCGGCTTGAGGTTCGAGTCCTCAGCAATATCGATGGCGAAGCATTCGACGAGGCAACCTGGGGCCTGGATCCGGCATCGACATTGGTCATCGCGGTCAGCAAAACCTTCACCACCACCGAAACGCTGACCAATCTCGAAGCAGCGCTGGAGTGGTTGCGCGAAGCGGGAGTGGCCGACCCTTACGGGCAAGTGATCGCGGTCACCGCAGCGCCCGAAAAAGCGATCGAACATGGCATCGACGAGACCCGCGTCCTGCCGTTCAGCGAAGGGGTGGGCGGGCGCTACTCGCTATGGTCTGCGGTCGGCCTTTCGATCGCCCTGGGGCTGGGATGGGCTGCATTCGAGGAATTGCTCGAGGGCGCCGCGGCAATGGATCGTCACGTCAAGCTGACTGACGGCACGTCCAACATCGCCTTGCTAGCGGCCTTCGCAGATCTTTTTTACACGCAGGTTCGTGGTGCGCAGAGCCGGGCGCTATTCGCTTATGACGAGCGCCTGCGGCTTCTTCCCGACTATCTCCAGCAGCTTGAAATGGAGTCGAACGGCAAGTCGGTAACGGCGGAGGGAAAGCCGCTCGGCCGTCCGTCAGCACCGGTGACCTGGGGCGGCCTGGGGACTGACGCCCAGCATGCCGTGTTCCAGCTTCTTCACCAGGGCACCGCGGCTATCCCGGTCGAATTCGTCACGTCGATCGAACATGACGACAGCGTCGATCCGCGCCACCACCAGCTCCTGCTCGGCAATTGCTTTGCCCAGGGCGCGGCGCTGATGGCGGGCCGAGAGCATGACGATGCGGCCCGCAGCTATCCCGGCGACCGGCCCTCCACGACGATCCTGCTGCCGCGCGTCGATGCGCGGACGCTGGGGGCGCTGATCGCCTTTTATGAGCACCGCACCTTCGCCAACGCGATCCTCCTGGGAATCAATCCGTTCGACCAGTTCGGCGTCGAGCTTGGCAAGGAAATGGCGCGCTCGCTTGACGATCCGGAAGGTAGGGCAAAGCTCGACCCGTCGACCCGAAACCTGATCGAAAGGGCGGGGCTATGAGCGACTATGACCTGTTCGTGATCGGCGCTGGTTCCGGCGGCGTGCGGGCGGCGCGGATTGCCGCGGCGCACGGGGCAAAGGTTGCAATCGCCGAAGAGCATAAGGTCGGCGGCACCTGCGTCATTCGCGGCTGCGTGCCCAAGAAGCTGCTCGTCTACGGCGCTCATTTTGCAGAGGATTTGAACGACGCGGCGATGTTCGGCTGGGACGTGCCGAAGTGCGACTTCAACTGGCCCGTGCTGCGCGACAATGTGCTGGCAGAGGTAACCCGCCTGGAGGGTCTCTACACCCAGACGCTAAGCAACCACCAGGTCGAGATCTTTCACGAGCGGGCAACTGTGGCTGGCCCCAACGAGGTCAGGCTTGCATCGGGCCGCACGGTCACTGCGGGCAAGATCCTCATTTCCACGGGCGCTCGTCCGCAAATGCCCGCGATCGACGGCATCGAGCATGCGATCAGCTCGAACGAAGTATTCCACCTGCCGCAGCTGCCCAAGCGCATCGTAATCGCCGGCGGAGGCTATATCGCCAACGAGTTTGCCGGCATCTTCCATCAGTTCGGCAGCCACGTCGTGCTGGTCAACCGGACCGATGTGATCCTTCGAGGCTATGACGAGCAGATGCGCGACCGGCTGCTGCAAATCTCGATCACCAAGGGCATCGAGTTCCGATTCAACTCGACCTTCAACAGCATCGAGAAGCGCGACGATGGACGGCTGCTGGTCGACATGGAAGGTTGCGACGACCTGGAGGCGGACGCCGTACTGTTCGCGATCGGGCGGATTCCGAACACGCAGGGACTGGGGCTGGAAGACGCCGGGGTCGCCCTGGGCGAACGGGGAGAGGTCAAGGTCGATGCAAGCAGCCGCACCAGCGTCCCGTCGATTTTCGCGGTCGGCGACGTTACCGACCGCATCCAGCTGACCCCGGTCGCGATCCGTGAAGGCCACGCCTTCGCCGACAGCGAGTTCGGCGGGAAGCCGTGGACGGTCGACTATGGCTGCGTGCCGCATGCGGTGTTCTCCCACCCGCCGATTGCCAGCGTCGGGATGACCGAGGGCGAAGCCCGCAACCGCCTGGGGCAGGTGAGGACCTTCACCAGCGACTTCCGGCCGATGAAGAATGTGCTCGCCGGCCGGAACGAGCGTTCGCTCTACAAGCTGGTCGTCGACGGCGCGACCGACCAGGTGGTCGGCATCCATATGATCGGGCCCGACGCTCCCGAAATCCTTCAGGCGGCGGCCGTGGCGGTAAAGGCGGGCCTCAAGAAGGCCGACTTTGACTCGACGATCGCACTCCACCCAACCATGTCCGAAGAATTGGTATTGATGCGCTGATGCATGACGTTCTGATCATCGGGGCCGGTCACAATGGCCTGACCTGCGCCCATTATCTGGCCAAGAAGGGCCTTAAGGTTGCGATCCTCGAAGCCGCCGACAAGGTCGGCGGCGCCGCGGTGACCGACGAGTTCCACCCGGGATTCCGCAATTCGGCGGCTAGCTACACCGTGTCGCTGTTGCAGCCCAAGGTCATCAAGAACATGGAGCTGGAGCGGCATGGCCTGAAGGTCGTGCTGCGCAAGAAGGACAATTTCCTGCCGGGTTACAACGGCGAGTTCTTGCTGACCGGGCGGGATGGGCTGACCCGCTCCGACATCGCCCGGCACGTCCCGGCCGACGGTGCGGCCTATGACCGTTATCACGAAGAGCTGGACACGGTCGTCCCGCTCATCCGCAAGTGGATCCTGAAGACTCCGCCTGGACCGGGCCGGGGTGTCCGCGGCCTGTCGACATTGGCCAGCCTCGGCAAGGACCTGGTCGGGCTTAAGACCGATGAGATCAAGATCGTCCATGAGTTCGCGACCAAGAGCGCCGGCGACATATTGGACCGGTTTTTCGAGGGCGACCTTACGAAAGCGCTGTTCGCGTTCGACGGCATCGTCGGCAATTTCGCCTCGCCCTACACGCCGGGCACCGCCTACGTCCTCCTCCACCATTTGTTCGGGGAAGCGGCGGGTGTCCCGGGCGCTTGGGGCCATGCGATCGGCGGCATGGGCGCGATCACCCAGGCCATGGCGAGCGCTTGCCGCGAGGCGGGCGTCGACATTGTGCTGAGTTCACCGGTCAGCGAAATCATCGTCGAAAAAGGCCGCGCCGCAGGCGTGGTATCGGGCGGCAAAAGTTGGCGCGCGCCAACCATTGCCGCTGGAGTGAATCCAAAGCTGCTGTTCGACCGGCTTGTGCCGAAGGGCGCCGTCAGCCGCCCTGTCGAGGAGCATTTCGCTCATTGGGGCTGCGAGAGCGCCACCTTCCGAATGAACGTCGCGCTCGACAAGCTGCCCAGCTTCACGGTGAAGCCGGGCCGCGGCGACCACCTCACCGCCGGCATCATCATGGCGCCGAGCATGGATTATATGCACCGAGCCTTCGCCGACGCTGCCCTGAACGGCTGGTCGTCGCGGCCGGTGATCGAGATGCTGATCCCGTCGACGCTCGACCCGAGCCTGGCGCCCAAGGGCAAGCATGTCGCCTCGCTGTTCTGCCAGCATTTCCGCTTCAAATTGCCCGACGGGCGGTCGTGGGACGATGAGCGGGAGAAGGCGGCCGATGCGATCATCGCGACAGTCGAGGGTCACGCGCCCGGCTTCGCCAAGTCGGTCATCGCCAGGCAAATCCATTCACCGCTCGACCTCGAGCGGCGGTTCGGGCTGATCGGCGGCGATATTTTCCACGGCAAGATGGGGCTGGACCAATTGTTCAGCGCCAGGCCGATGATCGGGGCGGCCGACTACCGCATGCCACTGGCCGGGCTCTACCTGTGCGGGTCCGGCGCGCATCCCGGCGGCGGAGTCACCGGCGCGCCGGGGCATAATGCAGCGCAGGCTATCCTTGCCGACCGCCGCAAGCTCTTCAAGAAGCGCCGCGCGGCATGAAGCGAGCGCTGGAGAGGGTCAGGGTTCTCGACCTAAGCCGAGTGCTGGCCGGGCCTTGGGCGACCCAGCTCCTGGCCGATCTCGGCGCCGAAGTAATCAAGGTCGAAAAGCCGGGCGCGGGCGACGATACCCGCCACTGGGGGCCGCCGTGGCACGAGCATGGCGAAGAGAAGGTCGCGGCCTATTTCCTCGCCGCCAACCGCGGGAAAAGGTCGGTTGCGATCGACTTCGCGACCGAGGAGGGCGCTGGGCTGGTCAGGCGCATGGCCGCGGATGCCGACGTCCTGGTCGAAAACTTCAAGGTCGGAGGCCTTGAGAAGTTCGGCCTCGATGCCGCCAGCCTGCGCGCCAAACATCCGCGGCTGATCTACGCTTCGATCACCGGGTTCGGACAGGACGGGCCCTATGCGGGGCGGGCCGGCTACGACTATATCATCCAGGGGATGGGCGGGCTGATGAGCCTAACCGGCCTGCCCGACGGCGAGCCCGGCGGCGGGCCGATGAAGGTCGGCGTGGCGGTCGCTGACCTGTTCACCGGCATGTATGCGGCAAGCGCCATCCTCGCCGCCCTCTACCGGAGGGAGCAGACCGGCGAGGGGGCGACGATCGACATGGCCCTGCTCGATACGCAACTGGCGATGCTGGCCAACCAGGCATCCAATATGCTGATCAGCGGAACGGACCCGCGAAGGCTCGGTGCCGGGCATCCGAATATCGTCCCATATCAACCGTTTAACGCCAAAGACCAGCCGATCATCATCGCCGTCGGAAACGACCGGCAGTTCGCCAAGCTGGCGGCGATCGTAGGTCATCCCGAATGGGCCGCGGACCCTGCCTTCGCAACTAATGCGGCGCGGGTGAGCGCGCGGGAGAAACTAGTCCCAATGATCGCCGGGATCATTGCCACCAAGCCCGCCGCGGAATGGCTGGAGCAGCTCGAGGCGGCCGGAATCCCTGCCGGGCCGATCAACACCATCAGCCAGGCGCTCGCCGATCCGCAGGTGGTTCACCGCGGCGCTCAAATCAGTGCGGGAGGCGGCGCACTGGGCGAGGTGCCAATGGTCGGCAGCCCGATACGCATCGACGGGACACGCGCCGATGCGCCGCTCCCGCCGCCTGCGCTTGGCGAACATGGTGACTTGTTGCGAGAATGGGTCGATGAGGCCGAGCTGAAGCGGCTGAAGACCATGGGAATCATCGGCTGAGTTAAATTCTTGTTATCTTGAGGGCATTGTAACATACCCGCGCTCTCCCTCAGGGAGGACTGATGGCGAAAGTATTTCTGAGTTACGCCCGTGCAGATGCTTCCGCGGCCAAGCAGTTGGCCGAGTGTATCGAACGAGCCGGGCATCAGGTCTGGTGGGACCACCAGATCGAGGGCGGCTCCCGCTTCACGGCCGAGATCGACCGTGAGCTTAAAGGCGCCGACGCCGTGGTCGTCATCTGGACCAAGTCGTCGGTGGAATCCCCTTGGGTCCAGGACGAGGCCGCTGAGGGTCGCGACAGCGGCTGCCTCGTTCCCGTCCTTCTCGGCACGGACAAGCCACCGCTCGGTTTCCGCCAGTTTCAGTCGATCGATTTCGGCAATTGGAATGGCGAGGGAGATCCGCCGGCGCTCGAAGCTCTGGTTCGGGCGATTGCCCAGAAAGGCGGCGAGCCGCAAGCCGCACCAGTGAGCGGCAGGGCTGCCGCCAAAACTCCCAGCCACCGTGCCGCAATTTGCGTTCTGCCGTTCGTCAACATGAGCGGCGACCCGGAGCAGGAATATTTCAGCGACGGTATCTCGGAGGACATCATTACCGACCTGTCAAAGGTCTCCGCCCTGTCCGTTGTCGCGCGAAATACCGCATTCCAGTTCAAGGGCTCGGCAGTCGACGTCAAGGAAGTGGCCAGCACGCTGGGCGTCGACCATGTCCTTGAGGGCAGCGTGCGCAAGGCCGGCAACCGGGTCCGGATCACGGCCCAGTTGATCGACGGCAAGGCCGGAGACCATCTTTGGGCCGATCGCTACGACCGCGATTTGACGGACATTTTTGCTATCCAGGACGAAATATCGAAGGAGATCGTGCGGGCATTGAAGGTCAGGTTGCTACCCGAAGAGGAGCAGGCGATCGAAACCCGCGGCACTGAGAATGCACAGGCCTATAATCTCTATCTGATGGCCCGGCAGCAATGGATCTGGGGAAGCTGGGGAAATAGTCGCCGCGACGAAATCATCGTTCGCATCTGCAAGCAGGCTGTCACTTTCGATCCGAACTACGCCGAGGCCTGGGCGCTGATGGCACTCGCACAGGCGGAATTGCGGTTCTGGCATGGCAAAGACGAGGATCCGCTACCGGCGGCCGAGCGGGCGCTGGAGATCAACCCGCGGCTGGCGGAACCGCATTGTGTCAAGGTTCGGTGTTTTGATGAGGAGGGTCGCCGGGAAGAGGCTGACGAAGAGTTCGAACAGTCACTCAAGCTGGGCAGGGACAGCTGGGAAGTGAACCGGGAGGCGGCGCGGCTCATGTTTCGCCGTGATCGGATGGGCGATGCAATTCGCTACTTCGAAAAGGCATCACAGCTGATGGATACGGACTTCCATAGCTGCCTGATGCTGCAAACCTGTTATCTGGGCACGGACGACGAGCCGGCTGCTTTGGAAGCTGCCCGACGAGCATTGGAACGCTCGGAACTGGCCCTCGCGAAGGACCCTACGAATGGCGCCGCACTTGCTGCGGGTGCAAGCTCGCTGATTATGATGGGCGAGATTGAGAGGGGGAAGGACTGGACCCAGCGGGCTCTGCTGCTCGACCCGGAAAATCAGAGCATCAGGTACAATGTCGCCTGCAGCCTGACATTTCGAAATTCGGACCTTGAGGGAGCGCTCGACCTCCTCGATCAGTATTTCAAGCGGGTCGACAGTCCGGGCCAAATCAGACACGCCGAGATCGATCCGGACATGGATCGAGTGCGCGAGGATCCGCGGTTCATCGGCATGATAGCAACCGCAAAGAAGCGGCTCGAAATGCCCGCGGCCGAGGCCAATGCGTGAGCCCGCTCACGTCTTCGTATCATACGCCCGGTCGAGCGAGGGGCAGGCGAACCGCGTTGCCGAAGCGCTGCGCGGAGCCGGCTACAGCGTTTGGCGCGATGACGAACTGCCCGCCCACCGCAGCTATGCCGAGGTCATCGAAGAGCGGCTGAAAAGCGCGAAGGCCGTGGTGGTGCTTTGGTCGGCGGAAGCCGCCAAATCGCAGTGGGTTCGCGCCGAGGCCGATACGGCCCGCGGGACCGGGACCCTCGTGCAGGCGAGCGTTGACGGGACCATGCCGCCAATTCCGTTCAATCAGATCCAGTGCGCCGACCTTAAAGGTTGGGACGGCGGCACCGATTCACCCGGTTGGCAGAAGCTAGAGTCCAGCGTCGCTGCGCTGGTTGGAGGAAATGAGGAGGAAGCTCCCTCCGCCGCGCCGGCAGCTGCGCGGGCGCCGCTGGTGCGCGCGTCAATCTGTGTCCTCCCCTTCATGAACATGAGCGGCGAGCCTGAGCAGGAATATTTCAGCGACGGCATCAGCGAGGACATCACAACCGACCTTTCCAAGATTTCCACGCTCGAAGTGGTCGCCCGCAACACTGCGTTCAATTTCAAGGGCCAGAACCTGGATGTGAAGGATGTCGCGGCGCAGCTCAGCGTCAGCCATGTGCTGGAAGGCAGCGTCCGCAAGGCAGGCAACCGAATTCGGATCAATGCCCAGCTGATCGACGGTTCGACCGGCAAGCATCTGTGGGCCGATCGCTTCGATCGGGACCTCACCGACATTTTCGAGATCCAGGACGAAATATCGAAGGCCATTGTCGACGCGCTGAAGCTGAAGCTTCTTCCAGCGGAAAAGAAGGCGATCGAGAAGCGCGGAACGTCGAACGTCGAAGCCTATAACCTGTACCTGATGGCGCGGCAGCAATGGATCGGCGGAGCACTGGGCAAATCTTCACGCGAGGAGGCCATTGTCCGGCTCTGCAAGCAGGCGACGCAACTTGATCCGGATTATGCGCAGGCCTGGGCGCTCATGGCACTCGCACAGCTTGAACTTCGCTACAGCCACGGGCGCGACGTGGACTCCGTTCCGGCAGCGGACCGGGCGCTCGAGATCAATCCTGGGCTGGCCGAGGGGCATTGCGTCAAGGCGCGATACCTGGAGGAGAAGGGTCTTGCCGAAGAGGCCGAGAAGCAAATCCGAATGGCGCTTAAGCTGGACCCCGACTCCTGGGAGGTGAACCGCGAAGCAGCGCGAATGTTTTACCGGCACGGCCACATCGGTGAAGCGATTCCCTTTTTCGAAAAAGCGACGTCACTGATGGACTTCGACTGGAACAGTTCGATGATGCTGGTGCCCTGCTATTCCGCCACCGGCGATGACGAGAAGATGCGCAAATCGGCGCGCACCGCCGTCGAACGAGCTGAACGAGCGGTCGCCCAGGATCCTACAAATGGCACGGCCCTAGGCGGCGGCGCATACTGTCTTGCCATGGCCGGCGACGAAGACAGGGCGCGCGACTGGATCCGCCGGGCGTTGCTGCTCGACCCTGACAACGTCACCATGCGGTACAATGTCGCCTGTACGCTCGCCCTCAAACTGGGCGATGCCGACGAGGCGATCGATGCGCTGAGACCTTATTTCGAATCAGCGACCGGCGCTTCGCAGATCGCGCATGCCGAGGCAGATCCCGATCTCGACACGCTCAGAGAGAATAGGACGTTCAAGGAAATGCTTTCCGCGGCGAAGCAACGGATCGGGATGGCCTAGCCTAGCCGTCGATCGACTTTTCCGAATAGCGCGACTGGATGAAGCGGCCCTGCGTTTCGAACGCGGCCATGTCGGCCTTGGCCAGCTTCTCGGAAATTTCGGTTAGCGCCTGCCTCCCTGCTGCTAGCGCTTCGACCAGCCTTTGGTCGACGCTGACGTCCTCACCGTCCCTTTCGCCCCGGTAGGCCGCGGGGACATGGACATAGCGATCGATCAGATTGGGCAGGTGGACCGACATCAGCCGCCGGGCGTCCTGGGCGTTGGGATCGAGGTCGGGGATTCGCTCAAGCGTTTGGCGAAGCGCCGGCAGTTGCGCCGAAAGAAGGTCCAGCTCTGCCTGAGCGGGGGCGGGCAGGGCGCGCCGCGCGCGGAAGAGATAGCTGTCGAAACGGGCCACCATTTGGCCGTTGGGCAGGTCGGGCGTGACGTTAGGCGCTGCAATTTCGCGGCCGCCAGAGAAAAGCAGCAGTGCCGCCACGCCGACGGCCAGGCCGACCGCCGCCAGGAAGCCGAACATGCCGATCGGGACGATTAGTCCGATCACGATCGCCGCCAGGCTAATAACGCCGACCGCGATCCCGACGCGAGCAAGCGTCCGCCCAAGGCCGGCATTCAGCCGCTGCCGTTCGCGCCGGGCCGCATCGCGGGCTGCCCCTCCACGCTCATCCATCGACCGCATGACGCGGTCAGCGCGGGCAATTGCTAATTCAGTCTTCTCCGAGGTCATTTTTGCTCAATGGGCGTGAACGGCGATGTCGCATTTTCAAGCTTGGCCTGGGCGACGCCCTCGGCCCGGGCGATATAGCCTTTCGACTTTTCGACCTCGTTGCCGAGCGTATCGACCGTCTGCTTCATGTTGGCCAGCGCGGCCAGCTTGAACTGGTCGATCTGGTCCATCGTGTCATAGATGTTCTGGAAGGCGCGCTGCAGCGTCTCCAGCGGGATGGTCGACGAGGCCGCCTGCTCGTGGATTGCGCCGCTCTGCGTCTTGAGCATCTCGCCGGTCGAATCGATCATTCCGGCGGTGGTCGTGTTAAGCGCCGTGATCTGCTGCAACACCAGTTTCTGGTTGGTCATGGCCTGGGCGACAGTAACGGCCGTGCGAAGGGCCGAAACGGTAGTGGTCGAGGCCCGGTCGACTCCCTTCACCAACTCGACATTGTTCTTCTTGACGAGGTCGAGCGCGAGATAGCCTTGGACCGTGACCGCCATCTGGGTCAGCAGGTCGGTCGTGCGCTGGCGCGTATAGAATAGCGCGCTCTCCCGGATCGCCTTGGCCTTGGCCGGCTCGGTCGCGTCGAGCTCGTTGGCCTTGTCCTCGAGCTGCTTGTCGAGGCTCTTGGAGATGTGAATCATCTGCTCGAGCCGGTGCATCGTCTTCCACAGGCCGGCGCGCTCGGTGTCGATGGCGGCATTGTCCATCAGCAATTCGTCCTTGCCGTTGGCGAGGCTGCCGAGGATCTTCGAGATGTGGGTCTGGGAACTGCGGTATTTGTCGAAATAGCGGTCGACCCGATTGCCGAAGGGAATGATCCCGAGGAACTTGCGGGTCTTGGTCGCTTCTTTCGGGTCGAGCTCCTCGACCGTCCGGCGGAGCTCGGTCAGGTCGGCGCCAATGCCGGTGTCCTTGTCGATCGCCTTGACCGGCCGGTCGAGGAAGCGGTTCGAAGCGCCCGCGGCCTCGGCGATTTCCTTGCGGCCCATGGCGGTGAGCTGGTCGACCTTCTTGCCGAATTCCGGGCTGTTGCTGTCGAGCGCGGCCAGCTCGTCGACGAACTTGGCGACCTTCTGGTCGAGCTCGCTCGTCTCTTCGCTCTTCAGCGGTACGAGGCCCGATGCCTCCTTGACGGCAATCGGCTGAAGCGCCTCGGGCGGGTCCAGCTTGATCTTGGTCGCGGTCTCGGTCGTGGCAGCCGTTGCCGATTGGGGGTCGCTGGCCATGGTCGCATCGTCCTTCTGTTCCCTGTTGCTGTGGAGGGTGGAACGCCCGCCCGCCCCGCGCAAGAGGATTGTCCACTGTATTATAGGGGTAAGACGCGATGCTTCAAGCGTCCCGCATCCGGACGTGGTTAGTGAACTGTCAACCACGCGTCGGAACACTTCACTTACCGTGTCGGGGCTAGAGCAGTCGAAACGCGTCCGGACACGAGGAAAAACGATGCTCAAGGCATTTAGGAAGCTGTGGAACGACGAGCGGGGCAATATGCTGGTGATTTCCGGCGTGGCGCTGCCGCTGCTTGTTGGCGCCGCCGGGCTTGCCACCGACACCATCCAGTGGGCCGTGTGGAAGCGCGAACTGCAACGCGCCGCCGATTCTGCCGCGATTGCAGGCGTCTATGACCGTGTCCAGTCGGCCGGCGCGACCACCAATACCGAGCACGCCATCGGTCGCGACCTTGAGATCAACTACCATGTCGGGTTCGACTTGATGGGAGGCTATCCGCAAATCAGCTATCCGGCCGACAGCGGGGACGAGAGGCAAAAGGTCAAGGTCGACCTAGCCGTCCAGCGCAAGCTTGGCTTCAGCGGCCTGTTCATGAGCTCGCCGCCACTTATCAAAGCCTCGGCAACCGCCGCTACCGTGCCCGGCAGCGACAATTATTGCGTTGTCAGCCTGGAAGATACGACCAGGACCGGGATCGAAGGATCGGGCACGGCGCACGTCGAATTCGACTGCGGCATGATCACCAACAGCGTATCGACCAACGCCGCGACGGCCAAGGGCACTTCATATATCAAGGCGACCACCATCGCGGCTTCCGGCGGCATCCAGGAATCGAGCAATTGGGACGTCGACAAATATGACCCCTACACGCCTGCCCAGGAAGATCCCTACAAAGACCTGGAGCCGGATACGAACGAAACGAGTAAGTGCTCGTCCAATCCGCATCTTGCCATCACCGGCGGAGACTCACCAGGGCCAGACATGAGCGCTGGCAATGATGTTTATTGCGTCCCGTCGATCACCGTGAATTCGAACAAATATCTAACCCTACGTGATGGCGTGTTCCTGGTCGATGGCGGCAATGTGGTCATTCGCGGCCACCTTACCGTGATCAACGCGACGATCGTGCTGACCAACAAGAACGGCGCGAGTAACGCGACCATCGGCACCTTCGACGCAAATGCCCAGGCCACAGTTTCCATCACGCCGCAGACCACCGGCAAATGGGCGGGAATAGCGGTCTACCAGGATCGGCGTGCGGTTACCGATACCGGCGCAATCGCCAGCGCTCCGAACAAGATCAACGGCGGCGCGTCCGGAAACATTAACGGCGTGCTCTATTTCCCGAAGCAGTCGCTGGCGTTCCTTGGCAATTCGTCAAACCAATATATCTGCACCCAGTTCGTGGTTCGCCGGATCATCTTCACCGGCACAAACGGGTCGGCGAACAAGTTCAACGACGACTCTTGTCCAGCGATCGGCGTCGATCCGATCGTGGGCGGCACCAGGGTGAGGTTGATCGCATGATGAGGTGCATTCCAAATCTCTGCCGCAACCAGCGTGGCACCGCCACCATCGAGTTGGCCCTCTTCGCCCCTATCCTGGCGATGATGACGATCGGCGTGGTCGACATGAGCAACGCCTATGGCCGAAAGCTGGCAATCGAGCAGGCCGCGCAGCGGGCGATCGAAAAAGTGATGCAGACAACCGGCATCAAAAGTGTCGCCGATACGATCGTCGATGAAGTCGCAGACCAGGCCAACATCCCCGACGACCAAAAGGCCAGCAAGATTGCTGTCACCTATAGCCTTGAATGCGACGATGAAGATCCGCTGACCAGCACGGACGCGGACGTATTCGACACCTTTGAATGCGGAACTGGCACCGTCAAGGAAGCTCGATACATCGAGGTCGAGATCAACGACGTCTACGAGCCGATGTTTCCGCTACATTTCGGCGCTTACGACAGCGGCAAGGGCGGCTATCCAGTCCGCGCCACCGCCGGGATGCGCACCAAATGAAGAAGTTTAGCACCCTTCGCCGCGACGAGAGTGGCGCGGTCGCCATCGAAACGGCTTTTGCGCTCCCTGCGCTGATCATCATGGTGTGGGCCGTGGTTCAGCTCGGGCTGGTGTTCCGGGCCATGTCCGGCATCCAGCATGCGCTGGGCGAAGGAGCGCGTTTGGCCACCCTCTATCCCCAACCAACCGACGATGCGATTCGCGACCGGATCGAGGATGTCGTTTACGGCATCGGTCCCGGCACCTTTACAATCGAGGAGCCGGTTCCGGGGACTGAAAATGGAAGCGCTTACCTGGACCTGGAAGTGAGCTACACGCAGCAAACCGACATGCTGTTCCTGCCCGGCCCAACAATTACGGTTTCTCGATCCAAGCGGGTGTGGGTGGCCGAGGATTGATCAGGCCGCCGGAGCTTTGGCCCTGGCCGCGAAGAAGGCGGCGATTGCCCCTTTGACCTCATCGGATTGAAGCCGTTCGGCGAAATGGCCGTTTTCCAGCTCCATCCGTTCGAGGATTTCCTCAATATCTTCGCGCCGCAGCAGGCGTTGGGTTAGGCGCAGCGCTTCGGGCGGCTTGGCCAGTAGCGCTGCCACCAGGCCGGCCAGCGCGCCCTTCAACTGACCCTGCGGAACCACATGGCTGGCGAGACCCATGTCGAGCGCTTCCGCAGCGCCGAACGGCTCGCCCAGCAGCAGATGGCGCGCAGCCTGCCGGCGGCCGGCAAGGCGCGGGAACAGCAGCGAGCTGGCCGCTTCCGGCACGAGCCCCAGGTCGACGAACGGCATGACGAACCGGCAGCCGTCCTCGGCCAGCACGAAATCGCAATGAAACAGCATGGTGGTGCCGATGCCGACTACATTGCCGTGCACGGCGGCGGCGATCGGCGTCTGATTACGGGCGAGAGCACGCAACAGGCGCCAAACCGGAATGTCCTCGCCCGCGCCGGGATCGGGCATCGCCTGGAGGAAGTCGCCGAGGTCGTT